>Ga0102592_1000255_pt1 | contig 115571 bp, 101 predicted proteins | sample AraplaCol_mMF_r2_FD_76861 | JGI IMG/M metagenome (GOLD analysis project Ga0102592, IMG submission 76861) | Arabidopsis root microbial communities from North Carolina, USA - plate scrape MF_Col_mMF_r2 (SPADES assembly) (version 2) | ecosystem: Host-associated > Plants > Roots > Endosphere...
TGCGAGGAGATGGACGAGGACCTGGTCGAGGCCGTCGAGCATCACCGGTTCGAGCCGGTGATGGGGGCGGAGTGGCGCAACGCCCGCCTCGACTTCGGCAGCCTGCCGGGCCTGCTGCGCTCGCTGGCCGAGCCGCCGCATCGCAACGGCCTGAGCCTGTCGGAAGAGGCGCTGGACGAGCGCACCCTGCGCAAGCTGGCCCAGCAGGACGACGTCATCGCCCGCTGCAAGGCCGACCGCTCGGCCCTGATCCGGCTGTGGGACGTCTGCCAGACGCCGGACTTCCGCAAGACCACCGACGACGACCACCAGCGCATGGTCCGCACCCTGTTCGACGACCTGACCACGGGCCGCAAGCGCCTGCCCGAGGACTGGATCGCCGGCCAGTTCAAGGCGCTGGACCGCACCGACGGCGAGATCGACAGCCTGGCCGCCCGCCTGTCGGGCGTGCGCACCCTCAGCTACATCGCCAACCGCGGCGACTGGCTGCACAACCCGGCCCACTGGCAGGGCGTGACGCGGCAGCTGGAGGACCGGCTGTCCGACACCCTGCACGAAAAGCTGATGGCCCGGTTCATCGACCGGCGCACCAGTGTCCTGATGCGCCAGCTGGGCGACCGCGAGACCATGCTGGCCGGGGTCGGCGCCGACGGGGCCGTGACGGTCGAGGGCCACATCGTCGGCCGGCTGACCGGCGTCACCTTCGTCCAGGAGAAGGGCGGCACGGCGCTGGAGGAGAAGGCCCTGCGCAACGCGGCCCAGCGGGCGGTCACGCCCGAGGTCGCCCGCCGCCTGGGCCAGCTGGCGGCCGAGGCCGACACCGCCTTCACCCTGACCCCGGACGGGGCGGTGCTGTGGAAGGGCGAGACGGCCGGGGCGGTGCGGGCGGGCGTCAACCTGATGCAGCCGCGCGCCCGCCTGCTGGGCGAGCTGGGCGAGGCCAGTGTCCGCGAGCGGGCCGAGCGGCGGCTGGACGCCTTCCTGGCCGGCGAGGTCGACCGCAAGCTGCACGGCCTGCGCAAGCTGGAGCGGGCTCTGGGCGGCGGCGAGCTGAAGGGCCTGCCGCGCGGCCTGGCCCACCGGCTTCTCGAAGCCGGGGGTGTGCTGGACAAGCGCGCGGTCGACACCGACCTGAAGGCCATGAGCCAGGCCGAGCGGCGGACGCTGAAGAGCCTGGGCGTGCGGATCGGGGCGTTCAGCCTGTTCCTGCCCTCGGTGCTGCGGCCCGAGGCCCTGGCCACGGCCCGGGCCCTGACGCCCGGCGGCTGGCGCGGCGAGAGCGAGCGCCTGGCCGCCGCGCCCAGCCCGACGCCGGACGCCCGCGCCCTGGCCGCCAACGGCCTGCGCCTGGTCGGCAAGCATGTGGTCCCGGTCGAGATGCTGGAGCGCCTGGACGCCCTGCTGCGCGAGGGCCAGCGGCCCGGCGGGGTGGTGCTGACCGACGCCGCCCGCGACGCCCTGGGCTGGACCCCGGCCGAGGCCGCCGCCGTGCTGCGGGCCCTGGACTACACCCCCGCCATCCGGCCCAAGGAAGGCGACCCGATCGTCTGGAAGCGGCGCGGGGCGGCCCTGCCCGAGCCGCGCGTCAAGGCGCGCCCGGACTCACCCTTCGCCGCCCTGGCCAAGCTGACCGAGCCGCCGCCGCGCCGGAAGAAGCCGCGCCGCCGCAAGCCGGCGGCCGCCGCCAAGGCCAGCGCATGACCGACGCCGATCCCGGCCACTGCCGCGCCGACGTCTGGCTGTGGCGCGCGCGGTTCTTCAAGACCCGCTCCCTGGCCGGCCGCTTCGTCGAGGAGGGCCGCATCCGTCTCACCCGCACCGGCGTGGAGAGCCGGGTCGACAAGCCCTCGCGCGGCCTGCGCATCGGGGATGGGCTGGTGTTCGCCATCGGCGGCCGGGTGGTCTCGGTGCGGGTGCTGGGGTTCGGCGAGCGACGCGGACCGGCGACGGAGGCTCGGGAGTTGTACGAGGCGGTGGAGGGCTAAAGCTCCTCCCCCTCTGGAGGAGGTGGCCCGAAGAGCCGGAGGGGGAGCATCTACTCCCCGAACCCCTCCAGGAACCCCGGCACCATCCCCGCCGGCATCGGCCGCGAGAAGTGATACCCCTGGATCTGGTCGCAGCCGTAGTCGGCCAGGGCGTCCAGCTGGGCCTGGTCCTCGACGCCCTCGGCGACCACCTTCATGCCCATGGACGAGCCCAGGGTGATCACCGCCTTGACGATGGCGGCGTCCTCGGTGTTCTGGACGAAGGACTTGTCGATCTTCAGCCGGTCGATCGGGAACTGGCGCAGGTTGGCCAGGCTGGCGTAGCCGGTGCCGAAATCGTCCAGGGCGATCATCACCCCGGCCTTGTGCAACTGGCGGACGGTGTCGCTGACCATCTCCGAGCCCCAGCCCATATAGACGTTCTCGGTGACCTCGATGGTCAGGCGCTCGCACGGCACGTTCCACCGCCTGAGCCGATCCTGGACCTCTTCCGCCAGACGCCCGCTGCGGAACTGGGCGGCCGAGATGTTGACGGCCACGCGGCCGAACTCCACGCCGTCGTCCAGCCATTGGCGCATCTGCTTCAGCGCGGTCTCGAACGCCAGGTCGCCCAGCTTCAGCGACAGGTCCTGATCCTCGAAGGCGGCCATGAAGCGGTCGGGGGTCAGAACGCCCTGCTCGGGATGGTCCCAGCGCATCAGGGCCTCGAAGCCGCTGACGCTGCTGGTGGCGATGTCGACCACCGGCTGGTAGTAGAGCACGAACTCCTTGGCGGCGATCGCGGCGCGGACGTCGCGCAGCAGCTCGATCCGCTGCTCCAGGGCCGAGCGCATCGAGGGGTCGAAGACGACGCTGCGGTTGCGGCCCTCGTCCTTGGCCCGGTAGAGCGCGATGTCGGCGTTCTTGATCATGTGGCTGGGATCGGCGTCGGGGTCGCCGTGCAGGGCCGCCCCGATGCTGGCGCTGACCGAGAAGCTGCGGCCGCCGTGCTCGATGGGCCGGCGCAACAGGTCCTGCAGGGCGTTGACCGGCCGCATCATGTCGGCCTCGGAATGCAGGCCGCGCAGGATCACCGCGAACTCGTCGCCGCCCAGCCGGGCCACCGTGTCGCCCGCGCGGAAGGCCGCGTGCAACATCTCGGCCAGGCGTTTCAGCAGGGCGTCGCCGGCGTCGTGGCCCAGGGTGTCGTTGATGTCCTTGAAGTGGTCGACGTCGATCATGATCAGGCCGAACAGCTCGCCCATCATCTCCGAGGCGTCGACGGCCTCCTGGAACTTGCGATTGAAATAGGCCCGGTTGGGCAGGCCGGTCAGGCTGTCGCGGAAGGCCAGGTTCTCGACGGCCTCGGTGTGGCGGCGGCGGTCGGTGATGTCCTTGAACAGGTTGACCAGCCGTTCCGGTTTCCCGTCCGCGCCCAGGAACTTCTTCCCGACCGAGCGCACCCAGGTCTCGACCCCGTCGTCGCGGTTGAGGCGGAACTCGAAGACCTGGGCCTCGCCGTCCTTCCGGTTGCGGACCAGCTCGGCCATCTTCTCGCGGTCGTCGGGATGGACGATCTCCAGCGGGTCGTCCTTGAACAGGCACCACTTCTCCAGCTCCGGCGAGGTGCCCGAGCAGTAGATCTCGCCGGTCCGCAGGTCGTATTCGCGGACCATCAGCTCGTCGAGCTCCAGGGCCATCCTCAGCCGCTGCTGGTCGCGCTCGGCCTTCAGGGCGGTCTCGGCGTAGCCGCTGACGTCGCGGGCGGTGACGATCACCGCCAGGGTGCGGCCCGTCTCGGCGAGGGTGGCGGCGAATTCGGTGCGCCAGATGCGCGGCTCGGCGGAAGTCCCGTCTTTTTGGGGGAGCGCGATGGAGCGGTAGCGCGAGAACGGCTCGCCGAACGCCATGCAGCGTTCCAGGCTGTCGACGTCCTCGGGGCTGACCAGGGCGCGGCGGAAGTCGTCGCCCAGCTCCAGGCCGGGCGCGAGGCCATGGCTGGCCCAGTCGGCGCTGACCGCGGTCAGGCGAAAGCCGCTGTCGACCAGGGCCGCCGCGAACGGGGCATGGCGGACGAACGTCTCGAAGGCGTCCATCTGGGCGCCCGGAGTCTTGGGCTCCGGGGGCGTGATCGAGACCTGGGTGCGCACGGCGGTTCTCGTCATGGGTCGGGTTGTCGACTTCTTGTTTGTTTTCCTGGGCTTGGTTGTGACCGAGCTTCGATAAGAAAGGGTAACGTAACGGCGGTATCCGAGGATCCGCGCCTATTTAGGGTGGCGCCGGACGCTCCAGGCGGGGCCGGTGTGAGAAATCCTGGGCCTCCGCGCAGCCAAGCCGCATTGACAAGCGGCCCTGTGGCTTCGAAAACGCGCCCTCTCTCGCCTCGTCCCGGAACCCGCCGAGCCTTCGATGACCTACATCGTTACCGACGCCTGCATCAAATGTAAGTTCATGGACTGCGTCGAGGTGTGCCCGGTCGACTGCTTCTACGAGGGCGAGAACTTCCTGGCCATCAATCCGGACGAATGCATCGACTGCGGCGTCTGCGAACCCGAGTGCCCGATCGACGCCATCAAGCCCGACACCGAGGACGAGCCGGACGGCAAGTGGCTGCGGATCAATTCCGAATACGCCAAGATCTGGCCGAACATCACGGTCAAGGGCACGCCCCCCGCCGACCGCGAAGCGTTCGAACGGGAAACCGGTAAATTCGAGAAATATTTCAGCGAAAAGCCTGGCAAAGGTTCCTGATCCGCGCGGGTCGGGCGGCTAAACAGGTCGCAAGCCTTTCATCAAGCTGAATTTTATGATATTGTCGTTCCCGACGTAACGGTCGCGATCCCTCGCGCCTGCCCGTCATGTGGACGATGTCAGCCGGGAAACCGGCGCGCCCGATCGAAGGCGAAGGGTGACTTAAGCACTATTCCAAATCCTGACCAGCGCTGGCCCCGCAACATTTCGCGGACGGGTCCTTGTCGCCGTTTGGGATGCCCTTTGGACAGTTTCGAGACGCGGTGTTTTGGGCTTGGCCCGAACTTATTGAGGACGAACGAATGAGCAAGAGCGGTCTGGAATTCTCGGTCGGGGATCACGTCGTTTATCCCGCGCACGGCGTGGGCAACATCCAGGGCGTCGAAACCCAGGAAGTGGCCGGGATGTCGCTCGAGGTCTACATCATCACCTTCGACCACGAGAAGATGACCCTGCGGGTGCCGACCAAGAAGGCCAAGACCGCGGGCCTGCGGCCGCTGGCCGAAGGCAATGTCGTCAACCAGGCCCTGACCACCCTGAAGGGCCGCGCCCGCGTGAAGCGCACCATGTGGTCGCGCCGCGCCCAGGAATACGAAGCCAAGATCAATTCGGGCGACCTGATCTCGATCGCCGAGGTGGTCCGCGACCTGCACCGCGCCGAGAACCAGCCGGAACAGTCCTATTCGGAGCGCCAGCTCTATGAATCGGCGCTGGACCGCATGGCCCGCGAAGTCGCCGCCATCGAGCGCATCGACCGCGAGGCGGCCATCGGCATCCTGACCAAGTCGCTGGTCAAGAACGCCGCCTGAGGGCAATAGTCAAAGTTGAACAGAGCGCCCCCGGACCTTGGTCCGGGGGCGTTTTGCGTTTTAGGTCCCGGGATGCGAGCGGCTGGGGCGGCTTGTCGGGCAAGGTGTTGAGTTGGCGTCGTGATTTACTTGCGCCATTCACCACCCCCGCTGCGGAGTGTTCGGGAACGCTTCAGGGTCAGGGTTCCGAGATCCTTGGCCTGGAAAATGTGTCGGACGATGCTTGACCCATGCTTGGGCGGTACTAAATTTCCGTCGTGCCGAATGCCTGACGGGTTCGGCTCTGGGGCGCCAGGCGCTTCGGGCGCCCCTCATGTCCAACTTGCTTGCGAGGAGATGGAAATGAGCACCGCTTTTGACTTTTCCCCTCTTTATCGTTCGATGATCGGCGTCGACCGCATGGCCGACTTGGCCGAGGCGGCGTCGCGCAGCAACGCCGACGCCGGCTATCCGCCTTTCGATGTCGAGAAGACGGGCCAGGACAGCTATCGCGTGACGATCGCCGCCGCGGGCTTTTCGTCGGCGGAGCTCGAAGTGACCGCCCAGCCGAACCTGCTGGTGGTTTCCGGCAAGAAGGCCAGGACCGAGAAGGGCGAGCGTAACTTTCTGCATCGGGGCGTGGCCATGCGCGATTTCGAGCGGCGTTTCGAACTGGCCGATCACGTGGTCGTACGGTCCGCGAGCCACGCCGACGGCCTGCTCACGGTCGAACTCGAGCGTGAAGTCCCCGAGGCGCTCAAACCCCGGCGCATCGAAATCGGCCAAGCCCCGCAACAAAGGCTGACCGGGCCCGACAAGGCCCGCAAGGCGGCCTGAGTTGGGAGGCGTCCATGCTCGTCAGTCCTGAGGCGGCCGGGCGCGCGCCGGCTTGGCCCTGCCGACCGGCCGTCGGTTTTCTGCACCCGCTGGAGGTGGTCAAGGACGCGGATCTCGATCTGCGCGCCAAGCGCGAAATCCTCGCGGCCTGGGCTTCGGACGCCAGCGCCGTCGAGGATCGGCCCAGCCACCGGTGGCTCCTGGGAACGAGCGCCCCGGTGCCGGTGAGCGAGGTCCTGGCCGCGCTCCGGCGTCTCGACGCCGCGAGCGCTTCCTAGAAACCTGGCGGCCGGCCGATTGCAGGCCGGCCGCCCTTTCGGATTTTGGAGAGAGGTCGTGCCGACCGTGATTTCCGTCGCCCCGGAAGGCGAGGGCTGGGCCGTGCGTTGCCCGGAGTTCGAAAACGCCATGATCTTCAAAAGCGGAGCGCGCGCCGAAGCGGCCGCGCGCCGGCTCGCCCAGCGCTTTGGTCGGGCGGGCAGACCCTGTGTGCTGGAGTTGCGGCTGCGTAACGGCGACGTGGCGGGCCGCTTCCTCTGTCCAGCCGAGCAGAGCCTGGATCCTGCCCGGTCCCGGGCCGCCTAGAGGTCTAGAGCGCCCTAGTTCAGCACCAGCCCGCCGTCGCCCCGCCGGGCGATCAGGTCGCCGATGGTGGTGAACAGGGTGGCCAGGTCCACGGGCTTGCGGATGACGTCGTCGGCGCCGGCGGCCTGGCAGTCGGCGTCGAGGGCCGAGCCGCTGTCGGCGGTGACCACGATGACCGGCAGCCGGGCCTTGGCGTCGGCGCGGGCGCGGATCTCACGGATGGCGGTCAAGCCGTCCATGCCGGGCATGCGCAGGTCCATCAGCACCAGGTCGTAGGCGTTGGCGTCGATCATCGCCAGGCCGGACGGGCCGTCCTCGGCCTCGTCCATCTCGACGCCGCCGGCCCGCAGCATCTCGGCGACGACGCGGCGATTCATCTGATTGTCCTCGACGAACAGGATCCGCATCGCGAACGACCCCCGGCTTTCCCAAAGTGACGGCTTCGAAGCGAACTCAAACTGGAGTTTAGAACGGGTTCAGGCCGTGGCAACCGCCCTGGCGGCGACTAGGTCGTCCGGCGGCGGCCTTTCGAACAGGCCCGCCAAGGCCTCGGCGAGCTTGGCGGCGGTGATCGGCTTGCGGACGACCAGGGCGGCGCCGGCGGCGCGCAGGTCGGCTTCCTGGGCCGTCTCCAGGGCGAGGTCCGGCGCGCCGTCGTCCCGCCCCAGCAGCACCGCGATCGGGGTCGGGGCCAGGGCGTCGCGCAGCGCGTCCAGGCCCGCCCGGCGCGCGCCGGGATCGCCGCCCAGGGACCCCGCCTCGACCAAGGCCAGGTGGAAGCGCTGGCCACGGGCCGCCTCCAGGGCGTCGGGGCCGGTCCCGACAGTGGTCAGCTGGCGCACCTGGGGCCGCAGCACCGCGGCGACCACCGAGCGCGTCAGGGGATTGGCGTCGCAGAACAGCAGGCCGCAATCCTTCAGCGCCGGCGAGTTCGGGGCCGGCGCGGCGAGGTCCGCCCGCTCCAGCGGCAGGGAGACGGTGACCGTCGTGCCCTGGCCCACGAGGCTGTCCAGACGGATCTCGCCGCCCATGGCGTCGGCCAGGCGGCGGCAGATCGCCAAGCCCAGACCGGCTCCGCCGTGGGCGCGGGCGCGGCTGGAATCGGCCTGGCCGAACGGCTCGAACACCTCGACCCGCTTGTCGGGCGGGACGCCGGTCCCGGTGTCGGCGACCTGCAGGACCAGCCGTTCGCCGCCCGGTCCCGGGGCGGTCGACAGCGTCAAGCGCACGGTCCCCCGGGCCGTGAACTTCACGGCGTTGGACAGCAGGGCGAACAGGATCTGGCGCAGGCGGCCCCCGTCCTCGACGATCCGGCCGGGAGCCTGGGAGAGGTCGCAGGTCAGGGCCAAGCCCTTGGCGGCGGCCTTGTCGGACCACAGCCGGACGGCCGCGCGGCCCAGTTCGGGCAGGTCGAGGGCGGTCCGGACCAGGGTCACGCCGTCGGTCTCGAGGCGCGCCATGTCCAGGATGTCGTCGACCAGGGCCCGCATGGTCTCGGCGCCGGCGCTCACCACCCCCAGCTGGTCGCGCAGCTTGAGGTCCAGGTCGGGCCGGGCCAGCACCACCTCGGTCATGCCCAGGATGCCGTTCAGCGGGGTGCGCATCTCGTGGCTGGTGTTGGCCAGGAACGCGGTGCGAGCCTGCGCGGCCTTCTCCAGCAACTGGTTGGTCTCGCGCAGGCGCTGGGCGGCGGCCCGGGCCTGGTTGCGACCGCGGCGCACCCCGACGATCGCGGCCAGCAGCACGGCGACCATCAACCCCGCGCCCGCCAGCAGCACCGTGACGACCAGGTTGCGGGCGTGGGCCAGCTGGACGTCGCGCTGCAGCTGGCCCGCCTTCAGCTGGGCGATGCGCGAGGCCTGGTTGGCGTGGTCGAAGCGAGCGCCCATCAGGGCGGCGTTGGTCGAGGCGGCCAGGGCCTGGCCCTGGTCGTCCAGCCGCTTGAACGCCTCCAGGTGGGCCAGGGCCAGGTCCGGCCGGTCCAACTGCTTGTAGGCCTTGTAGGCGGCCGCGTGCAGGTCGACATAGTCGGGGCCGGTGGTCTCGAGGTCCACGCCCTCGAACAGCGGGGCCAGCACCTGGGCGGCGGCCTCGGGGCGGCCGCGCGCCAGCTCCACCTGGACCATGGCCTTCATCACCGACCGCCGGGCGCCCTGGGCGTCGGGCAGCGGGCGCAGCAGGGCCAGGGCCGAGTCGATCAGGGCGCTGGCGGCGCCGGGACGCCCCTCATGGGCCTCGGCGATGGCCTGGTTGGCCATGATCCGGGCTTCGAGCTGAGGCTTGCCCATCCGGCGGGCGATCCCGCGAGCCTGCTCGAACTCGGCCACCGCCCGGCCGTACCGCCCGTCGGCCATCAAGGCGTTGCCGATGTTGTTGGCCGCGCTCAGCCGCAGCAGCGGGTCGGCGGGATAGGCCTCGGCCGACTGGGCGTAGTAGTGCAGCACCTTCTGGTAGTCGTGGGCGTTCTGGTAGATCGAGCCGATGTTCTGCAGGGCCACGGCCTGGCCGCGCGGATGGCCGGCCTTGCCGAAGATGCGATAGGCGGCCTGGAAGTCGCGCAGGGCCGGCTGGACCTGGCCGCGGGCGGATTCCAGCGCGGCCTGGGTCATGACCAGGTCGCCGTGCAGCCGGGTGTCGGGGACCTTTCGCGCGGCGGTCGCCAGGCCGGCGGCGATCACGGGCGCGGCCTCGTCGGGCCGGTCCAGCCGCAGCAGCGCTTCGCCCTGCAGCCATTGGGCGGCGGCGATCTCCTGGTCGCGATGCGGGCCGGCGTCGGCCCGGGCCATCGCCAGGGCCTGGGCCGACAGGGTCAGGGCGCCGCCCGGATCGCCCATCATGGCGTCCTTGGCGGCGGCCAGGCGGGCGTCGATGGGGCTGGCGGGCGCGGGCGCGGGCGCGGCGACCGCGGGCGCGGCGACCAGCAGCGCGGCGAGCGCCGCCGCCGATCCTATGCGTCTCCTGACGACCATATCTCCGCCCGATCTGTCGCTGGCTTTTCACGCGTGTGCGGCGAACCCCGTAAACCGGAACGATAGCAGGCTTGGAACGCCAGCGAGCGGCGACCCGACGTCGCATGGTGAAGCTAGGGCGTTTTCGAGCGAAGCGGCCGCCGCTTCCCGCGAAGAAAGTGCGTAAAAACAAAGATTTAGAACATCCGTCCTGGCGATCAGGTCGGGAACCCTCCAGCCGTCCGCCAGAGCCGCCGGGGCGCGATTTTCGTTTTCTTACAATTCGCGCCGGGCGCGCGCCGATAGCCTGATCCCAGTCGATCAAGCCAGGGAGCCAGGGCCATGAACCGGCGCGATTTCGCAAAGAACATCCTCGCGGCGAGCCTCCTGAGCGGCCTTGTCGCCCAACCCGCACACGCCAAGGAAAGCACCGCCATGACCAAGCCGACGCCCTTCAAGATCGCCATCCCGGACGCGCAACTGGCCGACCTGAAGTCGCGCCTCCAGCACACCCGCTGGCCCGACGAGCCCGCTGGCGCCGATTGGATGTTCGGGACCAATCTCGGCTACATGAAGTCGCTGACCGACTACTGGCTGAACCAGTACGACTGGCGCAAGGCCGAGGCGCGGCTGAACGCCATGCCCAACTACAAGGTCAGGATCGACGAGGTCGACCTGCATTTCGTCCACCAGCCCTCGAAGAAAAAGGACGCCCCGGCCCTGCTTCTGCTGCACGGCTGGCCCGACAGCTTCTATCGCTACCACAAGGTCATCGACGCGCTGGCCGAGGACTTCCACGTCGTCGTGCCGTCCATCCCCGGCACGGGCTTTTCCGGCCGGACCGCCCTGCCGATGGACAAGGTCGCCGATCTGTTCGCCCGACTGATGACCGAGACGCTCGGCTATGGAAAGTTCATCGCCGCGGGTGGCGACGGAGGCTCCATCATCGCGATGTCGCTGAGCCAGCGGCATCCGGAGGTGCTGCTCGGCTATCATGTGACCGATGTCGGCTATCCTGACCAGACCACGGACTTCGCCGCTCTGAGCGCGCCCGAGCAGGCCTATGCGGGCGCCATCCAGCAATGGTTCTTCGCCCACGGCGCGTTCAACCTGGTGCAGGCCACGAAGCCGCAGAGCCTAGCCTTCGCCATGAACGACTCGCCGGTCGGCCTGGCCGCCTGGATCATGAGCTTCATGGCCGGCATGGGGCTCGGCGACGCGGCGGACGCCCGGTTCGGCCGCGACGACCTGCTGACCAACATCATGATCTACTGGCTGACCGAGACGGCCGCTTCGTCGTTCCGCGTCTACAGTCAGAACGCCATGAACGCGCCGACCATCAAGGGCAAGAACACCAAGGTCCCGGTCGCGGTGGCGACCGAGGCGCCGATCCCCGGCGGCGTGCGCCTGCCCCGCGAATGGGCCGACCGCCAGACCGCCGGCAATGTCGTGCAGTTCCACGACATGAAGAAGGCGGGCCACTTCGCGGCCTGGGAAGACCCCCAGTTCTACGTCGAGGATATCAAGAGCTTCGCGGTCCTGGTCGCCAAGTAGGGCGGAGGTCTGGTTCATCCCCTCGCCCGGCGGTCAGATCTTGTGAACGGTCTCGAGATTCGAGGGCAGGGCGCCCATGATCTTCTTGATCGACTTGATCATGTGCGGCTGGTCCGCATAGCCCAGGTCGACCGCCACGCCCGCCGGGGCTTCGCCGGCCTTCAGCCGCCGCACGGCTTCCTGCGCGCGGCGGATCATCTGAAAGCTCTTCTGAGTGATCCCGGTGGTCTGCTTGAAATGTTGCTGCACCGAGCGCGGCGAGGCGGCTTTCGGGGTCTCGCCGAAAGCCCTGGCCACCAGGTCGTTGGAGGCCAGCAGCCCGGCCGCGATCATCGTGTCGACCAGCGGCTCGACGTTCTCGAAGGTCGGCAACGGCAGGTCCACGCCGTCCAGTTGGAAGGTCGCGTCCCGCACCGGCAGCATCCGGATCTCGGGGCCGACCCGGGGCGCCTTGTCCCGCGGGAGATAGACATGGGCGGCGAACGAGATCACGACCGAGCTCTCGCCGTCCCGGTACGGCACCTCCACCGGCTCGGTGGCCTGGCCGCTCAGGAACACCAGGGACTGGCCGTCCGGCGCGATGCTGCGGATCAGGTCCCACGAGCCGTCCGGCGTCGCCGAATACAGCCCGTCGCTGAGGCAGACCGTCTGCCAGACCGTGTCGATCCAAGGATGCGAGGATCGCCGGCTCGTGTGCTTTTGGACCATGGTCGTCGATCTGCCGCGGCTCGAAACGACCCATGGTGCTTCAGTTGTCGCGTCGATGGAACCCGGGGGGACGGGGCGCGGCTCACGCCGCCCTGCGGAACCGCTTGACCGCGTCCTCCAGCAGGATCGGATCGATCGGCTTGTTCAGGACCACGACGTCCTCGAAGCCCTTGCGCGGAAGCGCGCCGTAGCCGGTGGCGAACACGAACGGGATGCCGGCGTCCCGCAGGCGCTCGGCGACTGGAAAGACCATGGTGCCGCCGACATTGACGTCCAGCACCGCGCCATCCAGGGCCGGCGGCGGCGCGCCCGCGTTCTCCAGATAGTCCAGGGCCTCGTCGACCGCCCCGAATGAGCCGGAGATCTGGCAGCCGAAGTCGGTCAGCAGGTCCTCGACCATCAGGGCCACCAGGGCCTCGTCCTCGACGATCATGATGCGGGGCGCGTTTTGGGGCGCGGTCTGGGCTTGGGTCATGCCGGCACCCTCGACGTCGCGCTCGCGGCGATCCGGTTCGACAGCGGCGCGCGCAGGGCGTAGCTGAGACCCTTGGGTTGGTAGGTCAGCTTGGCCTCGCCGCCCAGGTCGCGGGCGACGCCGCGTTCCAGCAGCTTGGTGCCGAAGCCCTGGCGCTTGGGCACGAAGACCGGCGGCCCGCCGCGCTCGACCCAGTCGAGGGCCAGGCTGGGGACGCCGTCGACGTCCTCGATCCGCCAGACCACCGTGACCTGGCCGCTGGCGGCCGTCAGCGCCCCGTGCTTGGCGGCGTTGACCATCAGCTCGTGCAGGGTCATGTGCAGCGCCACCGCCGTCTCGGGGGTCAGGGCGATGGCCGGGCCGCGGGCGGTGAAGCGCGGGTCGGCCAGGCCGCCGAACGGCTGCAGCGCCGTCTCCAGCACGTCGCGCAGGTCGGTGCGGCCCCAGGCCTGGCGGGTCAGCAGCTCGTGGGCTCGCGACAGGCCCATCAGCCGCGACTCGAACGAGTCGGTGAAATCGGCGGGCGAGGGGGCGGCGCGCAGGGTCTGGCGGGCGATCGACTGCACCGAGGCCAGGGTGTTCTTCACCCGATGGTCCAGCTCGCGCAGCAGGAAGGTGCGCCGCTCCAGCGCCTCGTTCAGCGAGGCGTAGAGCCTGGCGTTTTCGATGGCCGCCGCCGTGGCGCGGGCCATGGCCTCCAGCCGGATCACCGTGTCCGGCGACGGGGTCTGGCCTACCGCCCAATAGGCCCCGATCGCGGCGATCGGGTCCTGGGGCCGCACCGGCGTCATCACCAGGCTCTTGACGAAGGTCGGGCGGTAGGCGTCGTGGGGGATGCGGTCGTCGGCGTAGATGTCGGGGATCACCACCGTCTGGCCGTGCAACATGGCCCAGCCGGAGATGCAGGCGGTCATCGGGAAGCGCTGGCCCTTCCACATCGGACCGATGGCGTCCTCGTCCAGGTACCAGCACTGGTCGCCGTCGCGCAGGACGAAGCAGACGCCGTCGGCGCCGGACATCCGCCGCGCGGCCGAGCGGACGACCGCCGCGACGTCCTCGACCGTGCGCGTCGCCGACAACGCCTCGATCGTCTCGACCAGCGTGATCAGGGCGGCGTGGTCCGCCTGCTCCGAACGCTCGGCGTTCGCGACGTTTAGCACTCTTGGCTGCCCCGCATGCGCATGTCCCCATGCGACCCTAGCACCCGCGAGGGTCGCGGCAAGGTGGAGCATAGGCTTAATGCTCGTCGAGCGCGGCTGTGCGCGAGGCTCGCGACGCTCCGTCGGCGGGAAGATCTTCAATGACTTCAAGGCGCGAGGCGTCGGGGCCCTGGTTCAACTCCCGCGACAATCGGCCGCGACCCGGCGCGCCCTCCCGGCGTGGCCGCCACCAGCGTGGCCACGCCGTCGCCGGTGAAGGTGATCAGGGGCCGGCGCTCGTTCATGACCGGCCGGCCCCGACCAGGCCGGGCCCTCCTCTCGACCAACACCCCTGGGTCTCAGCGGGCGCGGCAAAGCCGTCTCGTCCCCCTCCGCGGGGCTTTATCGCTCCCGGGGTTCGCACGCCCGGAAACTTGCGCTATGGACCCTGGCGCGCGCAACGCGGCCCGGTAGCTCAGCAGGATAGAGCAGCGCTTTCCTAAAGCGAAGGTCAGGGGTTCGAGTCCCTTCCGGGCCGCCAAGTTTTTGTCGGGCCAACTTAGAACTGGCCCATTTCCAACTTAAGGCTGTCAATAATGCGACGCGGTCGCAAATGGCGTTGAGCCTGCGTCGTATTCTGACTTTCTCTGACCTTGGGAGAGTCCGCTTTCGGTGTAGGCGGCACCGCCGCCTGCGCTGGCCCGAACCGGACTCATCGCTGACCTTGGGAAGGTTTGCTTAGCCAAGCCAAGTTTCACGAGGCAAGCTTGGGTCTGATTTGGACGGTATCGAGCGCCCAAAGGCGTCCGGTTGGTGCATTCACTCTCTTAAACTTCGCCGCCAGCGGGCGGAGACGCCCGCGTCCCGGCCTTGCAAGGAGCCTAAACCCATGTCGCCGCCGATCCCGCACCTTGGCCTGATTTACAGTGAGGACGTGCCAGCGGCCGTTTTCGACGACTTCGTCGAGAACGTCTCGGTAGCCGGCTTGGATCTGGTGCTGGAAAGCCGCGAGCCGAATGGGCCGTTCGCGGGCATGGAATGGCTGATCCCCACAGGCGTGATGCTTTTCATCGCCCAAGGCTACTTCAGCGGGCTCCTCGGCGAGATGGGCAAAGACCACTACTCCGCCTTGAAGGCTGGAATTAAAGGCCCGCGCGACCGCTTCTCGGTGGCCCAGGTGACCGTCGTCGGCAGCCCGGGCAAGGCGTCCGAGGACCAACCCTATTCCCTGTTTTACTCGATCTATTTCGAGGATCCAGCGGGACGACGGTTTAAGTTTTTGGCTCCCAACGGCGAGGCTGGCGACCCAGACGCCGAGCGCGCCATGGACGCGTTCGGCGACTTTCTCGAAGCCGCCTATGGGGGCTCGATTCCGCTCAGCGCGATGTCCTGGCGCGCGCGCCGGCCTATGGCGGCACAGTGCTCTTAGCCTTTAACCCCGCGACGGGTCGTATCGAACCGATCCACCCGGTGACGCGGGTCTTCGGCCTGGCGCCGCCCGGCTGATCCCCAGCCTGTCTTCATTTGACCCCTGGCTCAAAGCCGCAGGTTGAACCAAGTTATCGCAAAAGGCGATATGGGGGTGGCAGGTGCTGGAGCGGGGATCGGAGTGGCGGCGTTGGGATTTGCATGTCCACACGCCAGGCACCGCCATGGCAGATCGCTTTAAAGGCGATTGGGACGGCTACCTGACGGCGATCGAAAGCCAAGACGACGTTATCGTCATGGGCGTGACCGACTATATGTCGATCACGAACTACTCGCGAATGCGGCGCGAAAAGGCGTCGGGCCGCCTCGCCAACATCGCCCTGCTAATCCCCAACATCGAGTTTCGTGCGACGCCGGAGACGACCAAGGGCAAGGCGATCAACCTCCATATTCTCATCGATCCTACGGACCCCGATCATGAGCGGCATATCCTCGAAGCCCTGGGGCGGCTATCCTTCACCTACAATCGGCGGCCGTTCGCCTGCATCCCCGACGACCTTATGGCGCTCGGCCGCGCGCACGATACGTCGATCACGGACGACGGAGCCGCGCTGCGTCACGGGATCGGGCAGTTCAAGATCCCCTTCCAAGCAATCGAGGAATGGTATCGCAACGAGCATTGGCTCGCCCACAATAGCCTGGTCGCCGTCGCCAACAGCGGGGCGGACGGCGTCAGCGGCCTGCCACTGACCGACGGATTCGGAGCGGTGCGCGAGGAGATCATCCGCTTTTCGAGGATGATCTTTTCCGGCAATCCGAAGGACCGGGACTTCTACCTCGGCCTCGACAAGAGCGCCGAGGCGGAGCTGAAAAAGGTTGGCGGTATCAAGCCATGTGTCCACGGATCGGACGCGCACGAACTCGCCAGGCTGTTCAAGCCCGACCACGATCGTTTCTGCTGGATCAAGGCTGATCCGACATTCGAAGGCCTTCGCCAAGTCATCTTCGAACCCAGCGACCGCGTTTATATCGGCGCGGCGCCGCCTGACATGCATGATCATAGCCGGGTCATCGACAGCGTCACGATCGCCGATCCTAGCGGCTGGTTCGGATCGCAAACCCTGCCGCTCAATCCCGGCATTGTCGCGGTGATTGGGCAGAAGGGTTCGGGAAAATCGGCCCTCGCGGAGCTCATCAGCGCCGCCGCGGGCAGTTCCGCGCCGGCCAAGGACGCTTCGTTCCTCAGCAAGGTCGAGCGCCACCTTGACGCCGTAAACATCACGCTCACGTGGGAGGATGGCAAGACGACGACCCATCGGCTGGGCGACGGGCCTTTCAAGGGCAATTCCGTTCGCTATCTTTCGCAGCGGTTCGTCGAGCGCCTGTGTGCCGAGGACCATGTCGGTGCCGATCTGGTCCGTGAAGTGGAGGCGGTTGTCTTCGCCGCCCTCGACCCCACGGAGACCTTGAACGCCACCGACTTCGGCGAGCTCCGCTCCATTAAGACAAGCGCGCTGCGCGCCGATCGCGATCGGATCGTGACGCGCCTTCAGCAGTTGATCCGCGACGGCGACCAACTGCGCGCCAAGGCGGCTAAGCTCGGCGAACTCAAAGGCCGCGTCGCCACCCTGCAGGCGGAGTCTGTCAGCCTAAAAGGGCAGATGCCGCCGGCAATCAATGCCGAGGACGCTAAGGTGCAGGCGGCGATGGCCGAGGCACGCACCAAGCTCTCCGCGCTGCAGGCGGCGACCGCTAGCGACAAGCAGCGACTGGTGAAGATCGGTGATATACGCGCCGAGATGGCGGGCTTTGCTCGCGAGATGCGGCAGTTCTACAATACCATTACGCCCAAGCTCGTGGAACTCGGACTCGACGAGACGGCGCGTCAGCTATTCGAACCGAGGTTCGGCGGCGATACGGAGCGCCCGCTCGCGGTCGTGGAGCGCGGCATCAATGAATCGATCCGTGCACGCCAGGGCACCCCCGAAGCGCCCGGCGCTGACACCATCGCCGGCGTCGAGGCCGAAATCGCCGGGCTCAACGGCCAACTGACCGCCGACCGCGCATTGCGCGAACGGATCGACGGCTTTCAAAAGCGGCTCGCCGCCATCGATGTCGAAATCGCCCGGTTGGGCGAAGAAATAGCCCGGATCGAGGGACCAGAAAAAGAGCGGCGGCGGGCGCTCCCGGCCGAGCGCATGGAGACCTACAAGGCCTACTTCGAAAACCTGCGTCAGGAACAGGACATCCTGGAGCAGCTCTACGGGCCGATCCGACAGCGGCTGCAGACCAGTCGCAAGCAGGAGCAGAGTCTCGAATTCTACATCCGATGGGACGTCGATTCGGCCGCCTGGATCGCGACCGGTGACGCCCTGTTCGACGGTCGCACCGGAACGCCGGTGGGAGACCTAGCAACGGCCATCAGGGACACCTTGGGGCCGGCCTGGCGTTCGGGTGATCCGCAACGGATCGCCGAAGCCATGGAGAAGTTCGTCGAACCCTTCAACGCCGCCTTCCAGGCACAGTCAGCGGCGCTGCGCAAAGGTGCCAGCACCACCGATGCGCTCGATTGGCTGTTCTCGCCCGAGCACATCAAGCTCACCTACGGCCTGCGCTATAATGCGACTGATCTCGAGAAGCTATCGCCTGGCACGAAGGGGATCGTGCTGCTGATCCTCTACCTGGGGATGGATACTGACGACAGCCGGCCGTTGATCATCGACCAGCCGGAAGAGAACCTCGACAGCGAGTCCATCTACGATCTGCTGGTCCACTACTTCCGGACCGCGAAACGTCGCCGCCAGATCATTCTAATCACCCACAATCCGAACCTGGTTGTGAATACCGACGCCGAGCAGGTGGTAGTCGCCACCTGCGGGCGGCAGGCCAACGGCTTGCCGGCCATCAGCTACGCGGCCGGCCCGCTTGAGGACAATCGTCCCGTAGACGGGATCCGCGCCAAGGTTTGCCGAATCCTCGAAGGGGGCGAGTCCGCCTTCCATGACCGTGAACGGCGCTACGCCCTCAAGCCCTAGAAGAATTGTCAACCCAGCGGTCGCACACCGCGAACGGAATGATACCGATCGTAGCTGACGGCGTGATCGACCTAGGCACCTGCTAATGCAGGCGCTGCGGTCCGATTGATCCATGGAATGATCGAGCGGCAGTCAGCGGCGCTTGACGCGCACCACGCGCAGCAAGTCGTCGTCCGCGCCGGAACCAACTCCTTCCCCGCGAACGTCATCGACCTTAACGCCAAGTTTTTCCAACGTATCCGCAACCGCTGCCGCCCGCGCCATGCTCAGCCGCCGGTTGCGGGCCTCGTCACCACGAGGGTCCGAGTAGCCAGAGATCGTCACGATCGAACCCGACGACACCCAAGCCTTGGCCGCCTCGCGCAGCCTAACCTGTGCATCGTAGGTCAGCTCCGCGCTCGCTGTGCTGAAGTAGATCTCGAGATTGTGCGTAAGACGGGGGGGCGGCGGCTGATCAGTGGGCTTGGCGACCTCGAGCCGCGCGAGGCGGCTGTCGACGCTCTCCAACCGGCTCAAGATGGCACCTTGCTGAAGCGTTCCAAGGTCGATGTAAAAGGTCGCGGCCGGCGGCAGACTCGCTAACGCGACTTTCAGTGACGCGTCCAATTGAGCCTGGGTGAGCTGACCATCGGCCGCAACGCGTCCTTTGAGCGCGCCCGGATCGAACTCCGCGGGCAACAGCCCATCTTCCTTGAGTTTTTTGAACGCCTCGATCATGGCCTCGACCGCCGCGCCGCGGTCTTCTGGCGAACTGGTCTGCACGAGGGTTGCCGAGGCGATCTGCAACAGCATCTTGGCGTAGTCTTTGCCCGACAGGTCCTTTCGCACCCAGGCGCGACAAAGCCCGTCCATCTGATAGACGCGATCGGCTTCGGCACCGGTCAAGATCGCACCGGTGCGGCTATGCGCGCCGCCCAGATCGAAAATGGCCAAATCGGCGTGGGCGTCTCGATGATAGTTCTTCGACAGTAGATCGCGTACCGGCGGGCAGCGCGCCGCCACCTCGGGATCGTCAACCACGGCCCCTTTGTTCGTGCAACATCCGGCGAGCACCAAGGCCACGCCAACCAACAGGCCAAGCTTTCTCATCTGTCGCCCCCGCGTCGTTCGAACCTAGTTGTTCTTGGCTTGTTCGGCGGTCTTAACTGGGTCGGCGACAGGTGGCGTATTGGGTGCCGAGGAGGCCACAGCGGTGGCGGTGGTGGTGACCTTGGCCGCAACGTTCTTGGTGCAGTCCTTGAACGACACGGTGTCTCCCGTGGATTTTTTGATCGGCAAAGCCGCGCCAGACAGAAAGAGCGCCCCGAGCGCTACGTTCGGCGGCGTGTTGGGGTCCAGATAGTTAATCAGGATCGATTTGGCCTTCGACAAAGACACCTGTAGCGACGAGCCGCCGTCGGAAATTGCCGCATGAACGACCCCGCCGCAGCCTTCGACGCCGACGGCAGATCCTATGTTGAGCCCGGCCCATAGCGTCAAATTGCTCTGGCTAATGAAGAGCTTGTTGGGGTCCACGTCTGCAAGAGCCGCCATCGTGACCGCAGCATCGAGAACGGGCGCGCCCGGCCGACGCTCGTCCTTGTCCATGTAGCCGTCCTTGACCACGCCCAGAGCCGCTGCGCCGTCTGAGGCTGCGCTTTGGATCATGCCCAATTCGAAGCTCAGGTCCGACAGAGCCTTGTCGACAGCTGCCGACTTGGCGGCGGCGTCAGCAGGTTGGGTCTTGGCGACATAGGCCTTGATCCGGCAGGCATAGGCAGCGAGCACCGCTTCCATGGCTTGGCTCGTCATCCCCGCATAGGCTGTACGAACCACCTCCAAACCGCCCCGCGCTTGGATATCTCCTGCGGCGGCGAGTTTCTTGAAGGCGCCGGCGCCAAACCGCGCCTCGAGCTCTCCGCCCTTAACCGCTTCGCCTACCACATAGGGAATGGGGCAAGGATCTACCTTCGTGGCGGCGGCCGCCGCCGGCGCGGCTGCAGGAGCCGCTGGCGCCTGAGCAAGTGCGCGGACCCCAAACAGAACGACACCCAACATAACAAAGCTGGCTAAAGCCCTTGATAGTCTCATCTCAGCCCCCTCCCGGTCTGACCGTACGCGCCTGCGCTGACCACAACGGTGTTCAGGCATAGTTTAGAAAACTATTGTTCGATGAACGATGAAATGCAACTAGCGGCGGCGCGTCTGAAAATTTCACTTTGAGGCGGCAAACTCGATCGTTGACGCAAATAGGCGCGTTCGCGGCAAATCAGTTGCCGGCGACGGTCGGGGCCAGCGCCCGAAAATCATATGGATTTCGAGTCCTGGCCTGAACTCAGCCGTGAGCTTCATGTCTTGGTCGCGCTACCTTGGCATCGAGGTCGATGACGCGCTGGAGATTTCCGAGCAGATCGACCTGCACGGTGTCACCAGTCTGGTGCGGGGCGTGTGCTCGACGCGCCCCCCCCCCCCCCCCCCCCCGTCCCCCTCCCCTGGTGGCCCACCTCATCCGCAGCCGAGCGCGCCGCCCCCTGACCATCTTAGCTTTGGCGGGTGGCGCAGGTTCTGGCACGCTCAGGCTTTGAGGCTCGAACGAGGAAAGCCCATGGCCACTACCATGTATCTGGACCACGTCTTTCAGGACAAAGGCGGCGCTGGCGAAGCCGTCGCGATCGAGGCGGGGACTTCGAGTTTTTACGATGGCATCCCGCAGCTCTATCTGACGATCAACGATCGGACGGTGATCCTGGACGACGAGAACGGCCGACGCCTGTGCGAGGCCTTCGCCGACATCGCCCGCTATCTTGGCTATCAGCGATAGGCGCCGCGCAGGTGGGGCGTCAGAAGAACCAGATGATCGATCTCTTCGATCCGGTCCTGCCCGAAGACCGGCTGGATCCTCTCTACGTCTCCCTGCTGCGCTCGCCTGTGCATGACCTCGCCCGAAGCGACATCAACGCGGCGTTCGCGCGGATGGGCGATCCCAACGGCCAGTTCGCTGCTTACTTCCAAGGAGCCGCCTTTCATGCGCGTCTGTTCGAGATTGCGTGCTTTAGCTATCTGGAGGCGGCCGGCTTCGTCGCGGACCGGACCTACGACGCCCCGGACTTCATGGTGGCCAAGGACGGCGTGGAAATCGCCGTCGAGGTGGTCACCGCAAATCCGCCAGACAGCGCAAGTCGGAATATCGGCGGGACACTGATCGAAGATCTGCCGCTCGAGCGCATGATGGAGAAGGTCGCCAGAGAATTTCCGCGACGGATGAACACCGCGCTGAAGAAAAAGGTTCGCCGCGGCTATCACCAGGAGGCTCACGTCGCCGGAAAGGCCATTGTGCTTATGACGCAGCCGGCGTTCGAGGCCGGGGCCAATTTCTATATCGATGAGTCCCTGGCACCCTGCCTCTTTGGCGACGGCGATGAGAACGCAGGGTTCTTCAGCCGCGACGACGCGCGGCCGATCAGTGCCATCGCTTACTGCAACGGCTTCACCGTCTCGAAGTTCTGGCGACTGTCTTCGCCCGATATTTTCCGCACCAGGGTGCGGGCGGTTCGTAAAGGCCACTGTCTGGTCGAGCTCAGCGACAATCCTTGCCAACCTCGGCGCTACGGGTTCGAGGTAGGTGATCCGGCCGCGCCACAGGAGACTTGGGCCGAAGGGGTGACCCTCTTTCTCAATCCAAACGCCGACATCCCTCTGGTGCCTGCCGTCCTGCCCGCAAGCTGCACGATGGCGATGACCCGCGGGGGCTCTCTTATGAAATGCGTCAGTGGCTTCCATCCCCTGACTTCGGTGATGCTGGCATCGCCCAGGAAATAGGGGCCTAGTAGTGCTGGCGATTTAGCGCCGCGGCCCCAAGGGCGGCGGCGCCGCGAAACATCCTGGTCGCGAAGGACGCAGGAGAGGTTTCGTGATGGTTGTGCCCTCTGGCGAGTTTGGCCATGGTGAAGGTCGCGCCGGAGCCCGCCATGAAAATCACGTTCGACATCGATCTTTCGCCTGACGAAATCGCGCTGCTGGCGTCGGCCTTGGACTGCGAGGTGGCACAGGTGGAAGCCAAGTTGCCGGGCCACGCGCGGGCTGCCTTAGGCGAGTATGTCGAGGCCTATCTTGGCCGACGCGCGTCGGGGCGGGGCCAGGACATCCTGGAGCATCGCCTGGCGCTGCTGATCGAGCACGCCTTCGACAAGACCATTCCCAGCGAGGTCGAGGTCTCGCGGCTGTTCCAGACCACCCTGACCAGCAGCCGCTCCCTGATCCGATCGACGCTTTCCAAGTATCGTTATCAGCTTAAGGCGGCCGCCGACGCTTCGGCGAAAAGCGCCTTGGCGCGCGCCCGCTGGAGCGACGCCAGCAATCTCTTCGAGATCGCCGGCGTGACGGCCAACTTGGCCGACCACCTCAATGTGCGGTTGGCGTCGATCGATGGCGGCCTGAGAAAGGTCGCCCTGATCAAGGGTACCACAGCCAATTACGGCGTTGCGGCCGACGCCTATCGCGAGCTGTGCAAGGCTTTCGGTGCTCAGGAGGCCAAGCAGAAGAAATGACCGACATCTCCAACGCCATCGCCGCGTCCAGTATGTTGCTGGCGGTCGTCGCCGTCCTGTTCGGTGTCTGGAACGGCGCCATCGACGCGGCCCTGGCGCTGGACGTCAGCGGCGACCCGGCCACTCAGTTGCCACAGCGACGGCAGCTGCGCTCGGCGATCCTGACGAAGGCGTCACCGCTCGTCATCGGAGCTTGGCTGACGGCCGTGGTGTTCCTTGCCCGTAGCGTGGAGATCGGCGGCCGCTTCTTGCGATGCCCGCCGGGGCAAGCCTGCCGGCCCGACGATGTCGCCGCCGCCTTCCTGCTGACCGAGGCCTTCATGCTGCTGATCGCGGCGGCGACGAGCGTCCAGCTGATCCGTCTTGTGGCCCGATGGCTCGAGGCCAGAAGGCGCAAGACGCGATCATGAGCGTCGTGATGGGGCCAACCTTTCTGTCGCGCCGCCCGCGCACGCCGCGAGGCCTGCGGTTCTATGGTTTTCTGGAGGCTCAAGACGAGGCGCTGTCGGCGTTCATGACCGGCCCCAGTGGTGCGCTGGTCCCGCCGCGCAGTCCTGTTCGCCAAGACGAGAACGCGATCCGGTTGCGCTTCTCCGTTGTCGACTGGCATGATTTCGCCGCCATGCGCGCGCGGATCGCGCCCATTCCGTTGATCGGCGCTGGGCGAGAGCAGCGCGAGGCGCGCCGCGCCGCGCTCAATGAAATGTTCGCCCGGATAGACCTGAGCGGCGTTGATCTCTTCATTTCGCCGAGCGAGCCCTGGAGCGGGGCTCTCTTGGAAGCCATGAGGCTGGGCGGTTGGTACTTGCTGGGACTGAAGCGACGACCGGCGGGGGGCGATCCGCCGGCGCTGCTGGGCAATGCGGACCTTGGTGGCGGGGACCAGGCATTGTGGCTTTCCGTTCTGGCGCGGCCGGATCCGGAGAGCCTGGCGCGTCTCACCGACATATTCTCGCTGGCCCATGTGGCTGATCTTGGTCGGGAAGAAGATCCCGATGGCGATCCCGAGCCGACGCCTCTGCCGCCGTCGCCCCTCGACGAGCTGCGCGTGCGCATCATTTGCCGCAAGGTGGTTGAGGAAGAGCAGGTCGAGCAGGACGTCTACGCTTACGACTATGATCACGACGTCGTCGCGCAGGCCGAAGCGGCGCGGCTGCTCCTGGCGGGCTACTAGATGGCTGAGGTTCTCGAGCGCGAGGTCATCGATGCGGACGACCTGCAGGGCTTCTCCGATCCCCTAGCCGATGTCGCTGGCTTGTCGTCCGTGCTGGTGCATGACGTTGGCCAGGGCGACGCCATCAGCATCCTGGACGCCGACGAAAGGCCGGTACTGCGGATCGACTATGGTGGCCTGCAGAGTGGTCCCTTCAAGGGTAAGACCGGTAAGGCGCGAGCTGGCTCCATCAATGCGAAGTTGCCCATCCTTCAGGCGGCCCCGCTCATGCTCACCCATTGGGATGAGGATCATTGGTGTTCGGCACGCCGTCACACCGACGTGCTGACCAAGGCACGGTGGATCGTTCCGCGTCAACGGACCTCGCCGCGGGCGGTGCGGTTGTCGGCCAAGGTCGCCACGATCAATTGCGTGCCCGAAGCCGAGGTCGGCACGGTGTTTCAGTATCGCGCCCAGAACGGCGACACGGTGTGGTGGGAGAAGATCGACCACTTCGACCCGACGGGGGAGGGCGAAGACTGCAACATGACCGGCTTGGCCTTTTCGGTCACCCGGGGCGATCGGGTTATCTTTCTGCCCGGCGACGCCCCCTTCGACCGCATCCGCCACTACAGGCTCCATCAGGAGGACGGTCGCAAAATGGTCGGACTGGTGGCGTTCCATCATGGCTCAGGTAACCACTGGCGCAACGCCACTGAGGAGTTCCTGAAGACCTGGGCCTCGCCGAACATGGACCAGAAGGTCGTGTTCTCGTACGGAGATCCAAACACCTACGATCATCCGGTGTTGGACAACTACGAACCCTACTTTGGGGCGTCGGCCTTTTTCGCAACGCCGCAGGTGCGCCAGCGTACAATCGGGCCCATCCACATACGTCTATAGGCCAGAGCCCGCCGATAGTGGGCCTACTAGGGATGTGAAGGGCAGGCGATCAGTCGCGCATTCAAATCTCATGCTGTTGATCTACCAGTAGTCCGACCCGGTGCGACGTAGCGTCATCCGCAAACCGGCCGGACCCTGAGCTTCGAGGAAGTCGTGGCCAGTTGGAGGGCCCGGCCCGGGCGATCCACGGCCAGGCCTATGACGCGCCCCAGCCGGTGATCGGCGTGCTCGACGTCTCCAGCCTGCCCAGAAGGCGGCGCGCCCCAAGCCTGGGCGACGAGGTGGAAAGGCCGACGGTGAGGAGGGCGCTCAGCCCTCGGTCGCGGTCTCGGTATTGGCCGGCTCCCCCGCCAGCCGCAGGGCGTAGTAGGACGCCTTGGCGTCGCGGTACTCATGCTCAGCAGAGGCGACAGCGGCCGATCGGCCGCGCGACGTCCGCGTTCGGAGACGCCCTTACTGGGTCCCGCCTGCGGGGAACGCCCAGCCCTGCCGAAGAGTCGAGCGCACGCGAAGGGTTTGAACGCTGGTTTGTCGACTTGGTGCAGCCCAGCTGAGTGTTGCGGCCGGTCCGCCGTCAATCCGCAGGGATCCGGCAAAGGTCGCCTCTCTGGAGGCGCGCTAAGGTCTGCAACTGGCGCGTTCTCCCCGCTGCTTTCAATTGTGTTGGCGCGCAGAGCAATTGCAGATTTAATATGCTGAAGCTTGCGGATCTGGTGCGTGAGGCGCCGTTTGAGGTGTGAGCGAGCCTCATCAAGATATTTGGGTGATGTGCGATTGGCTTGGGGGGGAAGTGCAAAGGATCGTTAGGAGTGCCGCGCCGCAAGAACTGTTTGAGCGGCTGCATCTTGCGCGTGAGCACCGTGAGCTGATCGACTGGCTGCGACAAGACGCGCGCCGACGGCAGCAGCGGCGCACGCCCATCAATTTTGACATCTTCCACAATCCCGAGCTGATTGAAGCGGTCGCCGCTGACTTCAATCATTCCTGCGTGTACTGCGAGCGTCGTTCGGCTGATGCGGGGGTTGGACATTTTCGGCCGTTGGCTGAGCCGGTCCCGTTGATCATGGGGGACGACAAAAACCATTACGCTTGGCTGGCCTATGAATGGCGCAACCTCGTCTATAGCTGCCCTGACTGTGAGGGGCTCAAAGGCCCTCAATTCCCCGTGGAAGGTCTGAGGGCTCGCTATCTCGCGACTTATGACGAGGTGTGCAAAAGCGATAAGAATCTGCTGGTGGACACGACCCGCGAGTCGCCCCTCCAACACTTCGATTTCCTCTTCGACGGACGCTGCTTCCCCCTAACCCCCCGAGGGCAGATCTCTGCCTCGGAGTTGGTGAAGCTGTCGTCGCACGTCATTTCGACGGGGCTGAGCGACAGTGTGGCCGGTCGAAGGCACGCGGTCCTAGAAGGCCCAAGCTGATGGAATTGTCGACATTGGAACCTCCCAACCAACGGAACCCAGTGTAGGAGGCCATGAAGGCTTATCGTCCGGACACTCTTAATGTTCGTGGATGTCTGTGTCCCCAGCGACATCAGTGTCGGAACGACCTTTGCTTGCGACATCGGAACGCGAGGCATTGACTGGCTTATCGGTCGTCCAAGGTGATATGCGGGATCTATGGCGGAGCGGGCTCTAGACCTCGAGGCGATGGCAGTGACGCTGCGGGCTAGCGGCGAGTACCGCGTGCTACGTCGCCTGGCACCCCGGTTGCCGATTACAATCCCAGACGGCGTCGTCACTCGATCGGGCCTGTTCGTGGACGTCGAAACCACGGGTCTGGACTGGCGTCGTGACGAGATCATCGAACTAGCGATGATCCCGTTTCGCTATGGGTTGGACGGACGGATCTATGGGATTGGCGAGGCCTTTCAGGGCTTTCGCCAGCCGGCCGCCCCAATACCCGCTGAGATCACCGCCCTGACCGGCATCGACGACGCCATGGTCGCGGGCAAGGCGATCGATTTGGACGCCGTGGCGGCTGTCGCCGCCCCGGCCGCCCTCGTCGTCGCTCACAACGCTTCCTTCGATCGCCGCTTCCTCGAGCGATTCAGTGAGGTCTTCCGTACCAAGCCCTGGGCCTGCTCGATGAGCCAGGTCGATTGGATCGCGGAAGGACACGAGGGCGTCAAGCTTGCCTACTTGGCTGCGGGCGCCGGGTTCTTCTACGACCGCCACCGGGCGGTGAACGATTGCACCGCGGCTATCGAGCTTCTGACCCTCGACCTGCCCAAGAGTGGTGTGCCTGCTCTAGCCTCGCTGCTGGAGCGAGCGCGAACCCCGACCTGGCGGATCTGGGCCGAAAACTCGCCCTTCGCCATGAAGGACCGGCCCAGGGCGCGCGGCTATCGCTGGAACGGCGACGACGGCGTGCCAGCGCGCTGTTGGTATGTCGATGTCGCCGACGCCGACAAGGAAGCGGAGCTGACATTCCTGCGGCAGGAAATCTATGGTGGTCAGATCGATCCTCTGACGCGACGGATTGATGCCTACGACCGGTTTTCAGAGCGGTGCTGAGGGTCTGCGACCAGGTTGGATGGCGAGGGCGATGCGATTTTCAAGACGAGCAGCGCTCGCCAATGGGCTGGCGATCGCGGCGTTGCCAGAAGCGTCCAGGGCCGGTCCGCCTGCGCGCCGTTTGAGCAACCCCAACGCATCAGCGGAAGCTCGCGCCCTCTATGACTTCCTCTGGCGGCTCTATGGCCGCAAGACGCTAACGGGCCAGCAGGAGCTCGGCGTGGCGCGAGCCGGGCCGCGCATCGAACTTGACTACATTGAGCGCGTTACGGGCCGCCAACCCGCCCTCCTGGGCCTCGACTACATCGAGCCGCGCGACAACAAGGCGGTCAACGAGCGGGCGACGGCCTGGCATCGTTCGGGCGGGATCGTCACGCTATGCTGGCACTGGGGCGCGCCGGACATTGGCACGGGATACGAGAATTCGAAAAAGGACTTCGACCTAGTCGCAGCTCTCCGGCCTGGTACGCCCCAGAACGTCGCGCTTCACCGCGACCTAGCGACCATAGGCGATCTGCTGGCGGTCCTGCGCGATCGGCAGGTCCCGGTGCTGTGGCGACCGTTGCACGAGTTCAGCGGCGATTGGTTTTGGTGGGGCAAGCATGGCCCTGTGGCTTTCAAGGCGCTTTGGGCTCTGATGTACGACGAGTTCACCCATCGTCGCGGCCTCGACAATCTGATCTGGGTGCTGGGCTGGGCAGGTCAGAACGTAGATCCGGCGTGGTACCCGGGACGCGAGCAGGTCGACGTCGCGGGCGCCGACATCTACGTCGACGATCATGGCGATCTGGCCCCGATGTTCCAAGCGGTGAAGGCGATCGTCGGCGACACCGTGCCGATCTGCCTGCACGAAAACGGCCCCATTCCGGCGCCGTCGCTGCTCGGGCCTCAAGCCGATTGGCTGTGGTTCATGACTTGGCACACCCGTTGGCTAATGGATCCAGCTCAGAACGACCCTGCTCGCCTGAAGGCTTACTATGCGTCGGAGCGGTACCTGACCAAGGACGAGCTGCCGGCCGCCGGCTTGCCAAGGCTTGCTTAAGGCGATCCCGTTTTGGCAAAATGAGAGGCTAGAAACGGAATATATAGCCATTCCAAAATGGCCCGACGGTGAAATGTGCGTGTAATTCGTCGATGTGAAATCGAGCAGTTACGAAGCAACATTTCTCTGCGTTGGATGATATAGGCTTATATGCATCTTTATGGAGAGACGGTTGCTTTCATTTTTGCAGAAATATCCATTTATTTTCTCAAATTGAATAATCGAAAATGCTTCCTAAGCCGTGCTACCATTTCAACGGTAAATGCTGCCACTTCAACGGACTTTGCTACTCCTTTTGCAGTGAATTTCTCGGTGCGCAAAAGTGAAGGCGCGTCCCGTTGCCTGTGGCGGGGTGGGAAAATTCCGCAGACATCTTGATTAGACTCGAAAATTAACCTCGTATTCGCGAGGCGTGCGGATGCGCTCGCGATTTCGCAGATGGCGCAACGCGTCATGTGCAGGCGCCATTTGGCGTGCGCCGATCTCCAGCACAGGGAGCAATGAAGACGAGGCTTTTCTGAAAACCAACCGCTAGGGCGGAATAGACAAAAACCCAGGCCTGCCAGGGCCTGGGCTTGTCTCGGAAAGAATCCGAAGTCGTTTGTGTGCGACCAGGAGACTTTCCCCCCGCATCGCCACTGAGTCAACACCGCGCCTGCGGAGGTGAATGATGGCGTGCGGGTGCTCCGCCTCTTCCAAAAAAAGGATGAGGAAAAATGAGCACTAACTTTCCAGGACGACTTGAGTCTCACGTCACATATGCATGTGGCGCGGGTCGCTCGGTCGATCTGACCAAGGCGATCCTAAATGGACCCAACAGGCCCGCCGACGCCCTGAGTTGGGAGGCCATTAGCGCCGCCGGCCGGGTTGTTGTTACGCCGGACGGGCGACCCATTCGCTCGATTATCACCGGCCGTAAGCGGATCGTCACAGGCAGCTATCCGAGCCGAAAAGCCGGCCGCACCTTCCCGCACGAGAGCATGAACGAGCACGCCTTCTTCATGCATAGCGAGGTCGACACGCGGGTCGTTGATTATCGAGCCCAGCCGTTCCGCTTCGAATTCGTCAGCGATGGCGCGAAGCTGATTTATATCGCCGACTGCGTACGCCTCCTGGAGGGAAACCAGGTCGAAGTCGTCGAGGTCAAGAACGACGGCCGGGCCCTTCGGGACGACAAGTACGTCCTGAAACTCAACTACGTAAAGGCCGCCTGCGAGAAGCTGGGTTGGGCGTTCCGTATCGTTTTTCGTGATGACCTGGTCCTGCCGACGGCGACCTACGTCAATGTGCAGGAGGTGCAATCGCGCCGGCTCGTCCGGTTTGATGCGTCGCACGGCTACACGGCGGTCGAGGTCATCCAGCGAGCCGGCGGCGCGGTTCCGCTCGGCAGGCTGGCCGAGGCGCTCGGCGATCGTCGCCGCGGAAGCGCCATCGCTAAGGCCATGATGGTTTGCCGTCTGATCGACATCGATCTATCGCGCCCGCTGAGCTGCGACAGCCCGGTGCGCCTAGTCGAGCAAGGCGCAAGCCATCGTTCGGACGGGGGCGCGTCATGAGCGTTCCCGTCCGTTTGACCATCGGCGATTGCTGGGAGTTCAAAGGGCAGCGCCTGCGCTTTGAGCGCGAACTCGGCGGCGGCCTTCTCCATTTCATCGTCGAGAGAACCTTGGCGCCTTTCCAGATTGAAGATGCCTTTGGCGGCTCTCTCGCGCCTGATACTGCCTGGCTGCTGCACGGCCTGGCGTCGGGCGTGCTGAGGCGGATCGCCGACCGCCGAGGACCTCTCGCTCGCAAGAACGCCGAAGGCCGCGAGGACGACTGTGAGGCCCTTCTCAAGCTCGACAGCCAAGCCCGCCTTCGTGCGTTCGTGGTTCGAGGCCTCGAAGCGATGGGCGAGGTGCCACGCAGCGAAAGGGCGATCAGGCTAGGTCTGGCAAAGCTGTGGGCCGCCGAACCGGACAAGGCGGCTCGCCTGGGTCACAAGCCGTCGCCGCGCTCGGTGCGCCGCTGGCTGGCGGAGCGCGGCACACCCGGTGAACGTCGCCTGCGGCAGATGATCTCCATGAGCGGGCGCGTCGAACGGAAGAGGCGGCTGCCCCCGCTGGTCGTCGAGCTCCTGCGCCGGGCTGCACTTTGGTACTGGTCACGACGAGGTTGGAGCCAGGCCGACGCCTATAGCCGCTTGGCGCGATTGATATTCCGGATCAATCGACTGCGTCGGTCGGGCGGCCACTTACCGCTGCTTCCCCTGCCGTCGCCCGAAACCTTGCGCCAGGAAATCCACCTCTACGAATGCATCGACACCTATGCCGCCAAGTATGGGGAGAAGGCCGCCAAGACGCGGTTCAAGGCCAGCGGCAAGGGTCTCTCCGCCCAACGGTTCCTGCAGCTGGGCTGCATGGACCACACGGTGCTCGACGGCGTGGCGATCATCGACGCCGATTGGATGCTTCCGGTCGGCAGGCCCACTCTTACGGTCCTGATGGACGTGCGCACCCGTTGCATCGTCGGGTTCGTGCTGAGTTTCGAGCCGCCGTCGATTTACTCGGTCATGGAGTGCATCAAGCGGGCCAATCGGCCCAAGCTCAATCTGCCCGGCAGCGCCGCTCGATACCCCACCCTGGTATGTATCTTCGGTCGGTTCGACGAGATCGTCGTCGATAACGGCAAAGAGTTCGTCGGCACCTCCCTGGAGGACGCGCTAGCGGACGTGGGCGTTGCCCTGCGCTTTGCGCCAACAGCGTCCCCTACCTACAAGGCAATGGTCGAGCGCTTCTTCGGGACGCTCAACAAGCTCCTCAACCACAAGCTTCCTGGCGGCGTGCTGAAGCCGGAGTTGCTTCGTGAGATGGGTTACGATCCGGCCAAGGACGCCGTCCTAACACTGGCCGAGATCGAGGAACTGATCTGGGAGGCGCTGACCGTCTATCACACCGGCCATCACACCGGTGTCGGCGCTCCGCCGGCTCAGCTGTGGCAAGCCGACGTCGACGCCTACGGCATCGATGTCATCGACGATCGACAGCTCGACAAGATGTTGGGAGCCGTAGAGACGCGGCGCCTGACCAAGTCGGGCATCGAAATATTCGGCCTGCAGTACCATGACCCGGCGACGGTGGGCGGTCTGCTCGAAGAGCTGGCTAGGTTCGAACCGGTCAGGGGGCAGCGAAAGGGATCCGCGACCGCGCAGGTGAAGGTCAAATACAATCCCGTGAACCTGTCTGAGGTTCACGTCTGGAATCGGCAACGCAACCGGTACGTGACGCTGCCTTGCCTGGACGAAAAGTACACGGCCGGGATGTCACTTTGGCATCATCGCAAGATCCAGGAGTGGTCGCGCCTCAAGGGTTTGGAGTTCACGACCGAAGAGGACCGCCTAGTGGCGCGGGCGAAGTTCATTTCGCTGATCGAAACCAGTGCTCCTGGACTGAAGGGCAAGGATCGCCGTGCCGCGCTGCGCTTAAGGAGTTCGCCAAAGGTTCAAAGCCTGGCGGGCGAGGCGCCCATGCTGGCCTACGCATCGTCGCGGCACGATGGGCTGGCGGCGGTAATTCCCCACGAGACACTGGCCTCGATGCGAAGCGACGACGGCCAGGCCTCAAGCCGGCCGGCGCGACCCCAAAAGCGCTCGTCCAAGCGCCGCAAGGTCAACCCGTCCCAAAAGCCATCGATCCTGGCGCCCGAAACCGGGCGCGAGGCGGATTTCTCAATCGACTATTCCGGCTGGAAGGAGATCGACCTGTGACCACTCGGGACATCATGGCCGGCAAAATTGCCGCGTTTCAGTCGATTTACATTCCTTACCCTCCGCAGCTGGCCTTCCATGAGCGCTGTGCATTCTTGGTGGAGCTTGGCCGCGCGACGCGCGGGCGACCACAAAAGGGTATGAGGGTGCTAGCGCCCTCGGGGTCGGGAAAGACGGCCGCCGCCGAGGCCTTCATTAGGCAGTTCGAAGCCGTCTACCCTCCAACGGAGAGCTTTGTCCCGATCATTCACGTGCCCTTGGATCGGGCCACCACGACCAAGAAGTTGATGATGTCCATCCTGGACGCGTTCGGTGACAGCTACTCGAGCCATGGTAACGAGAAGGTCCTAAAGGCCCGGGTAAAGTTGTGTTTTGAACGATTTGGCACGCTATTGATGATCATCGATGAAGTACAGCATCTGAATTTTCATACCTCAGCCACAAATGATGCCACCGATACGCTGAAGCGGCTGCTCGACGACGGCGTGGTGCCCATCATATTCATGGGCACCGAGGACGCTCTGGGTATGTTCACCAGGAACATACAGTTGAGCAGTCGCCTCATCGAGGCCTGCGATCTTTCGCCGCTCGATTGGACGCTTTCGGACAACCGCCAGCTGCTTGTGAACTATATCGCGGCCCTGGACGCTGCGATGGTCCGGCAGGGAATAGTTGCCGAGCCGACTAAGATCATTGAGCCGTGGGCGGTTGGCTGCCTCCACGCTGTGACGGGCGGTGTGATCGGCCGAATATCTCGTCTCTTCGCCATCGCGCTGGATATTGCTCTACGACGCGATGCCACAAGAATCGAGATTTACGACCTGTCCTTGGCCGTCGACCGCTGGGCGGTGCCCAATGGCATTATCGATCACAACCCGTTTCTGAAGGAGCGGGGCAAATGAGTATGGCGGCTCAAATAGCGGCGGAGAGCCGGAGGGGACGGTTGCTGTTCCCCCTCCAGCCGATCGAGCAGGAAAGCTTCCAGGGCTACATTGTCCGCCTTGCCGAATGGAACGCGTTTGGCGCCCCCAAAGAACTTGTGAAGGCGCTGGGCTTGGGATCGACGCCGGCTCGACAATGGCCAAGCAGGCCGCAAACCAGAGATGATGATTTCGTCTGGCGATTGGGAGTGGATCACAGCGTCATCGACAAGATGCTTTTGTGGTCCGATCCCGAAAGGGCCAGCTACGACGAGCGAGTTGGGCGAGGCAGACGTGTGTCGCTAAGCGGCCTGCGAAAGCAAAACTACCATCGCGAGTACTGGTGCTTGTCCCAACTGTCTTTCTGCCCGGAAAGTTGGGACGTCCTACTTGCGACATGTCCTGCGTGTCAAAGCGATCTCGACTGGTCCTCCTTGCAGGTGGACCATTGCGGTCGCTGCGCTTTCGACCTCAAGCAAGCTGAAACCACCTCAGTCCCCACCAAACTGCGGCCATCGCTGGCATTCATGGCCGGCCTTCTTAATCGCGATCGTTCCAAGCGCGAGGCGGCGAGGCAGAAGGCGCCGGCGGAATTTCGGTCAATCTCACCTTTTATGATCTTCGATCTGGCGGCCTTGTTCGGTCGGGCAGCCGATCCAGATCAGGTCGGCGGATTCTATGGCGGCTCCCGGCTTCACACAGAGGGATATGAACCGGCCGTTCTCGCCCAGGGCGCGCGGATAATTCTCGACTATCCAGCATCGTTCTGCCGGCTGGCGGAAAGGCGACCAAACAGCACCACCTCCGACTTTTTCGCCAACTTGCGGCAATTCGGACGCCTGCTGGCGCCTGTGGGGCGGCAACTGACGGACCTTGTCAACAACTGGGAGCCCGTCGCGCACGGGCCGTCTCGTCTCAAACACAATCGCGAGGAAGAGGGGCAATGGACGCTTCGCGAGGTCGCCGAGCATCTGGGGGTTCAAAACTCTCAGGTCCGCTCATTGGTGGAGGCCGATTTGATAGCGGCGTCCACCTCGCGGGGAGCTGAGCGGAGCTACCAGTGGTTTTTGCCGGAGGAGGCCGAGCGAGTTAAGGCAATCCTGGCTGGTAGAATTTCGCTGGCAACGCTGTCGCAAACTTTGGGTCTTCCGGCTCCTGGTATTGAGCAACTGGTTACGTCCGGTCTCTTGCACCTGAACGCGGATTCCGTGGTCGCGGCGCTCCATAGCGGACCGCAGTTCCGACGGGCGGAAGCGCTGAAAATGCTAGAGGACTTTCGCGCCATCGCGTGCGAGCCGCCGGTCGTCGGCCCTAGGATGGTCTCGCTGGAGGACGTCTTTCGTGGAATCGGCGCGCGGCCAAAGCCTTGGGCCGCGGTTGTCTCGGCCATACTGGCGGGGAATATTGCGGCCTACTCCAATGGAATCCAAGCCGAACAATTTCGGATAAAACACCTGGGTGTCAGCGAGGAATTTGCGCGTGAGTTCGTCGCGGGCAAATGGCCGAACCTCCTACTTGTGCGGGGCTTGCCCGACAGCGCTGGTTTCTCCTGCGCGTTTTCGAGATCCGACGCCGAAAGTCATCTTAATTGTTACCCGCGGGACCTGACGTGGCTACGAACCCACGGCCATCTCCCACTCTATACAGACCCGTCCTTCCGACGGGCCGTGGAGGCGCTGGGGCAAGAGCTCATCAGTTCGCGTGAAATCATGTGGCGATGGCGCGTTTCACCCACGCTTCGAGAGAGCTTGCCGGCCGAGCATGGAATTGCGCGCAGCAAAGGGCCCTTTTGGCCGAGAAACGCAATCGAAGACCATTTCCGAAAGATGTTTCGCCAGGCCAATGCGCCAATTTTGTCTCGATCTGAATGGCGATGATGGAGAACGTGCCTGCAAGATTGGAACGTAAAAAAATTCGGGCAGCGGAAGGTTATCAAGAGGTTGAAATGGCTTACGACCATTTCAACCGAGAACTATTTGACGGAGGGTTGCCTGGCTGTGTCTTCACGTTCCGGCATCGAGCGAACACTATGATTTGTTTTGTTGCCAACAGGTCCGTGCAATATTGCAGCGTTGAGGCTGGCGGCGAGGTCGCCATCAATCCTCAATACTTGTCGGTCGTGCCCCTCCTGGAGGTGGCGGCCGCGCTCGTTCACGAAGCCGCTCACGTTTGGCAATGGCGGTTCGGCACGCCAAGCCGTCAAGGCTACCACAATCGGGAATGGGCTCAGAAAATGGAAGAGATCGGCCTGATGCCCTCCGACACTGGGAAGCCGGGAGGCCGAAAGGTCGGTCAGAAAATTGGCGCGTATCCGATCGCCGGCGGCCGCTTTCTCGCGGCGTGCGAGACGCTGTTCACAGAGGATTTTCGCGCCGCCTGGCGAAATCGCTTTTCAGCTGATTGGCCACATGGCCGACCTGGGAAAAGGCGCTCGAGCCCGCCAGCTCACCCCGTTTTTCAGCTCAAACGTCCCCATAAGACCCGCACGAAGTTCACTTGCGAGGAGTGTCGGGTCAATGTTTGGGGGAAGCCGACCCTTCGTATCGTTTGCGTCCCGTGCGATAAACTGATGACGGCCTTCTAGCGTCCAACTTCGAGACGGGCGTGGTTCATCCTTGGCGTGACGGATATGCCGCCGCAAGCTAGCTGGCCTATCGTCGGAAACAGATAACCGCTCCGAGCGCGATTTCCCTCACGGAGTTCCGCATGTCGCGACCGCTGACCACACCGAAATCCACTATGTTGCCTACTCAGCTCCCGCCCGCCAAGCCGCGCCACCTGATGTCAGATGCCCAGCGCATGGCGCGCGGGCGAGCCCAGTTTGCCGCGGGCGAATATATCGAGGTCGAAGATCTGGACGTGTACTTGGACGGTCTGAGCGTCTTCCCGCCACAGGTCTGAACTTATGACCGGGCCTGCCAACTGGGCGGCTTGCATGACGCTGACAAACCTAACTGGGAGGCGGCGGAGCACTCGCTGCGCTCCGCCTTGGGCCGCTATTTGACGGGTTTCGCGCCAGGCGTGCCGCACTTGGCGAATTTGCCCTTGGCGTCCTTGCATTTGGCGGCCTTGGCCGCTGCAGCCGGTGGGCACTTGATGAATTTGCCCTTGCCGTCGCGACATTGAGCGCCTGCGAACGCGGCGTTTGAGGAGGTCAGGGCGAACGCGATGGTCGCGGCAAGTACGATGGAACGGCGCATGGATTTCCTCCGGTCGGGCGATCCGACAACGAGAGCATTTCATGGTCGTGGTGACGCTTTCAAGGCCGGTCGCGCGAGATGGGTTTAGGGAGCGGGGGAGCACGCCAGACGGTGCTGAAGGGCCGCTCCGTGGCCTCGACGCCAAGGCGCCAGCGACCCTCAAGTTCTGTCTATCGGGGAACCTGAAAGATGATGGGCAGCGTGATCACACCGCCATCGCTGGGCGTCCCGTCGAGTGTGGTCGGCTTCATTCGGAAAAGCCGCGACAGCTTCAGAGCCGCTTCACCAAAACCATAGTCCGCCGGATCTTCCGAAACGATGGAGCAGGCCTCCAGCGCGCCCCTGGCGTTGACGACGCATGAGATCGTCGCCCGTCCTGCGACTTCCATCCGCTGCGCGCGATCGGGGTAGTAGCGCGCCATGTCCTCGCCGGTCGGTCGGCGCGCCCAGTCGGGATTGATGATCGTCGGCATTTTGCCAGCTGTGGCGCTGGCCGGCGCGGCAGCGGGCTTGACCTCAGTTCGCGAAGGCATGCCAATTTCGACGCCGAGCAGACGCAGGGTCTCCAGATCCATCGCGGCGCTGATTGGTAAGTTGTTGGCGGCCTGAAAGCGGCCCAGGGCCACCTTGGTCTTCGCTCCGAATTTCCCGTCAACAGGCCCGGGATCATAGCCGCGAATGACGAGCGCGACCTGCACCTTGGTCACCATTGACGCGACCTCGCCCGTCGTCAGCCTTTGGCGCGACGCCACGGTGTCGGCGCCTGTGCTGGCCTCCGCCTCGGTGAGATCCGGCACACCCGGATCTTCCCAGGCCTTCAACGGCGCGGGATGGGGTTTGGGCGCTGGCGGGCGGACGATCGGCCGAGGTTTGGGTGCGGGAGGGGGCGTGTAAACCGGCGCTGGGGTCACATAGCCGCCGGAACTGGAATAGTGGGAACTGTGGCTGCTGTGTCCGCTGCTGCCGCTGTAGTGGCTGCTGTGGCTACGATGGCTGCTGTGGCTTGAGTGCGAACGGTGGCCAGCGAACAGCAGAAGACGGTTGCGTTCGGCCGGATCGCGAAACACCAACAGATCCTTCTGGATCTCCGGCGGATCGCCGCGCACACTCTCGTCCGTCGGCATGGGTTCAGCGGCCAGACTAGGATTGACCGCCAGACCGAACGGGCTGGCCGTGCCCAGCAACAGAGCCAGCTGATCACGCCATTTCATGCGAAAGATCCTCATATTGCAGCGGGCGGACGGCGCGGCTGCGCCAGGCGGGGCCCGCCGAGGCGAAGAAGCCCGCGCAGTGGTCCTTGACCACGCAGGGCGCGCATTCGGCCGGGTAGCTGTTCTTCCATTCCGAGATCGACTGGCGGGCGAACGGCCACAGGGTCTTGGGAAGGACGCAGAGCGGCAGGTTGTAGATCGACACCGCCATGCCGCGATTAGCCAAATGGAAGACCGCGGTCGTCAGCTCCGCCAGATAGTCGACCGGGTCGATCCACAGGCGGTCGCGGTTGCCCTTGGCGAAGCCCATGGGTTCCAGACCCATCAGGGCGATATGGGTGACGAACGGCAGGCGGCGATAGATGAAGGCGGCGAGCTGAGGCAGGCGCGCAATGGTCAGCTTGTGCAGCACGACCCGGATCTCGACCTGGGCGCCATTGCACGCCAGTTCATAGAGCCCGTCCAGGGTCTCGTCGAACGCCCCGGGCGCGACCACGACCTCGTCGTGAATATCGGGGACATCGGCGTAGAGCGGGACCGCCCACGTGGTTCGCTCGCCGCCAGCCCTGATCCAGGTCGCCGCGGCCGTCGCATCCTTGAAGTTTCGGCCGTTAGTCAGGACGTGCAGGCCGGTGTCGGGCAGTTCCTGACCACAACGCTCCAGAACGGCCGTCAAACCGTCGCCCAGCAAGGTCGGCTCGCCGCCGGTGACGCCCAGCTGCTCCTCGCTCTTGTCGATCAGGGGGATGGTGGCCAGTAGTTCCGACACCCGCCAGCTGTCATCTTCGTCGCGAGGCGGCTGCGAGCACATCAGGCAAAGGCTGTTGCAGCGCTCGGTGGCGAAGAGGGAGTTGGTGCGCGCGCCGCGCCGCCAGACCACCGAGACCATGCTGCTGCCTTCGCGCAGCCGAACGACGTCGCCCGCGGCGATCACGCGCGCGTCTCGCGGCGCGCTCAGGCGGACTTCATCATGGTCACCGCCGATCCAGCCGTCATCGACGAAACGCGCGCGTTGATGCGAGGGCAAGGGGCTTGCCGCCCATTCGTCGTCATCCAGCAGCTTGAGGATCCGCACGCCGTCGACGCCGCTGATCTTGCCGTGGGTGTGCAGCGCCAGGCCAAGGGTCATTGGGGCACATATCCCGCGTCGATCACCTCATCGCGCGCACGGTTGAATGCCCAGGCGGTGAAGGTGCGCAGCGTTTCCGGATCCCCCTCGGCGAGGTGGCCAAACAGGATCTGAAAGAGCCCCATATGCTTGGTGCAAAAGTCACTGGTGGCGCGGTCGCCGATCGGATCGCCGTGAGCCGCCGCATGATAGACAGGGTCGGCGCCACAGAACGGCACGAATGCGCAGTCGCGGCAGCCCGGCAACTGCTCGGCGACTGCGCCGGTCGCTAGCCAACGCATGGCGGGTGAACTCATCAGAGTTTCGAAAGACTGGTGCACCGTGCCTAGGGTAAAGCGCCTATCGCCGGACTCGGCGGCCATGCGCGCCTCGTCGGCCGGATAGACCTGGCCATCATAGTTGTAGACCAGGACGCCCAGGCCCGCGCCGGCCGGTGAGCGCAGATCGACGTAGCCTGAGCCGAACGGCGTCATGATGTGGCGTAGCAGGATCGAGGCGTAAGTCTCGACCATCGGCTCGCCCCGTCGATTGAGCTCCAGCAGATATTGGAGAGCCTGATTATAGAAGGCGACGAACGCGCCCATGTCGTAGCCGATCGCGCGCCGCGTCTTGCGGGCGAAGCCATAGGGGCTGATCGGCCGCAAGAAGATCGAAGCAAAGCCAAGCTCGCGGTAGACATCGATGACCGCCTTGGGGTCCGCCATCGCCGCCCGTGTCAGCGTCGGCATGGCGGCGACGCCCTCGTGTCCGACGACAGCACGCGCTCGAGCCAAGCTTTCAACGGTGCGGGCGAAGCTGTCGTGGGTTGGATTGGGCCGTTGGCGATCATGCAGCGGCGCCGGGCCATCGATCGAGGTCGAAATATGGATCTGGTGGTCGCGGCAGAACGCCAGTTCATCATGACCTAGGTGGTGCAGGGTCGAGACAAGCGAAAAGCGGATATTGCGTCGGTGGATCTCGTTGAGCTGCTCGATCTCCAAGACGATGCGCTCGATCAGGTCAAAGCGCAGCGCCGGCTCGCCGCCTTGGAATTCCACCGTCAAGGCCTGAGCCGGGGCCTCGAACACGCGATCGATTGCCGCCCGAGCGTCGTCCCAGGACATGTCGAAGCCTTCGGCGCCGGTCGCCGCGCGCGACACCTGGCAGTAGCCGCATGCGTGATCGCAGCGCAGGGTGACGACGAAAATGTGCAACGCCGGACCGTCGAGCAGAAAAGCCTTGCGAGTTCGCTCCGCGGCCGCCTCAAGACCGACGCCGCCTCCTCCAGGTCGCTCGATCATCCCGAGCGCCAGAAGATCGTGAAAACGAGCGTGCTCCGATGTCAGGCGTCCAGCCTGCAGAGCCTCGCGATCGGCCCGCGACAGGATGGCGTATTCGCCCCGCGCATTGGTCACCAGGCTCTGTGATCTCGCCATGAGGTCGATGGACCGCAGCATGGCCTTCCCCCGAAAGCGTTGCTTTGGCGAGGCTAGTCGCTTTTCGGTGGAGATTGAAATGGAAACTCACGCGAAGGAAGTTTCGCGTTGGTAGCGATGCGGCTGGTCCGGCTTGGGCGGTGGGGCACGTAGCTCGCCTCACCAGCTTGCCTCCCGCACTGGTCAGGAATGTCTCTGACCTGACGCTGGTCTTCTGTGACCGGCCAGCCCCGCTGTCTATCGCCCGCGGCCGCCTTGGGCGATGCCAGCCTGGGCCATGATCTTTCCGATCGGCCGGCCATCGACCTTGCACGCGGCAATTACACGGTCATAGCTGCGGGTTGACCTGTTGTGACCGCGCTCGACGGTGCAGATCGCGCGACGGCCGACGAGACCATCCATGACCGCCTTGGCTTGGCGTCCGTCGGCCTCGTTGAGCTCAGGTGCGAACCACTGGGCCTCACGGATTTCGACCCATGACCGAGGATCGGACGAAGGGCCCACGCATAGACTGTCGCCATCGCCAGCGTACCGGACCAAGCCGGTTATTCGCTGGCCGGGCTTGTAGCTCTCGACCGGCGCTGTGCAGGGGTCAGCGAGAGCTGGGGCGGCAACAGCCAGGATGGAGGCGGTGAGGACAAGGCGGATCATGCGCCGCTTCATAGGTGATGGCCGGATTCGGAACAAATGCAGAAGCATCCCGCATCGGCGGAGCTTGGCGGTCTCACGCTGCTCACGATCATTGATCGCCGCGCCTCTGACGGCCTGGATGTAACTCAAGGAACCCAGCCACCTGCGCCCTTGCCTCTTCTCGAACGCGACTGTATCGGCGGGGTGATCCAGGCGGCGCGGACGCTCTACGATCAGTGAGGCCGGCCTTCGCTGACTGCCGATGACTGACTCTTCTCCGACGTTGGGAAGGTCCGCTCGCGGGCGGCCAGGGGGCGGGCTCGAGGACCAACGGACCTGACTCTTTGCTGATGTCGGTGCGTCGGTTTGGGTCCAGCCTCGTCTTGGGGACTTCTCTAAAGACGGACGTGCATGGAAAACGAGTCCGGGATAGCCTTGCTACCGGACGGCGACCCGTAGAATCGCCGCGAGACGGGGCGAGATTTGCGGCTTTCATCGCTGAGGATCGAGAACTTCCGAGCGTTCGGGGCTGGGGGCCAAGCCCTCGATCTGCCGCTCGAAGCGGGGCTGACCGCGATTGTCGGTGAAAACGACGCTGGCAAGACGGCGATAGTCGATGGGCTTCGGCTGGTCCTGGGTGTGCGGGGCCTCGAAACGCTCCGTGTCTCGGACAGTGATTTTCATCAGCCGCCTGGCGCGGCAGCGGCCGCCACGGACGCGAGAATTCGCGTTCGCTTCGACGATCTGAGCGCGGCTGACCGCTCTTCCTTCCTAGAGCACCTTACCTATGACGACGATGGACGCGCCAGTCTCAGCTTGACCTGGCGAGCGTGGCCGACGTCACGCGGCGCGCGCCGGTTCATTCAGACCGAAATCCGATCCGGCGCGGATGGGAAGGGGCCGCCGCTCGAATTCGAGGCGCGTCAGGCCCTATGCGCAACTTATCTTCGGCCTCTTCGCGACGCCGAGCAGGCGTTGTCGGCAGGGCGAGGCTCGCGGCTTTCCCAGATCCTGCAACATACGCGGGAGGTCGCCGATCATGGGGTGGGGTTTGCCGACGACGACGATCTGGAGCCGGCCAATCTCAGCGTTCTGGGGATCGGCGACTACGCCAACCATCTGCTTCGTCAGCACCAGGGCGTGCGTCAGGCGCGCGATCGCCTGAACACCGACTACCTTGAGGCGCTGTCTTTTGTTGGTGATCGGCTGCGGGGCGAGATCGATGTCGGCGGCGCAGCGGCGGAGAATGCCGTCCGCTTGCGGCAACTGCTGGAGAAATTGGAGCTCAATCTTCGAGACGAAGGGCGTCTGGAACCGCCACCGGCAAGAGGGCTGGGCTCGAACAACCTGCTGTTCATAGCCACAGAACTCCTGCTGCTACGCTACGAGGGGGAAGGGTTTCCGTTTCTTCTCATCGAGGAGCCCGAGGCGCATCTCCACCCCCAGCGACAGCTGCGGCTGATCCAGTTCCTCGCGCGTCAAAGCCGTGAGGCCCAGGCCGACGAGGTTCCGCTGCAGGTCGTGCTGACGACACACAGCCCCAACCTAGCCTCGGCCATCGATCTTAGTCGGCTGGTGTTGCTGCGCGGCGGAAAGGCCTTTCCCTTGGGCCCGCGACACACCCGCCTCGATCGCAGGGACTACGCATTTCTTCAACGCTTCCTCGACGTCACGAAGGCCAATCTCTTCTTCGCTCGCGGCGTGCTGATCGTCGAGGGCGACGCCGAGGCTATCGTCATCCCGACGATCGCGCGGCTGGTAGGCCTGGACCTGACCGAGCATGGCGTTTCGATCGTCAACGTGGGCGGGGTAGGTCTTGGGCGCTACGCCCGAATATTCCAGCGCGCCGATCCGGCCACCGGCGTGATCGGCACGCCGGTGGCCTGCATTACCGATTTCGACGTCATGCCCGATTGCGCACCCGAGCTGCGTGGGCTTCTTGATGATCAGGGTGTCGCGCCGGCGAGAAACAGGCGCCGCTGGCGCATGAAGTCGGACTTCCCAGGCGAGCAACTCTCGCAGCAGCGCGCACGGATTGTCGCGCGCGCCTCGGGCCAATCGGTCGAGACCTTCGTAGCTGACGAATGGACCCTCGAGTACGATCTGGCTTTCCATGGCTTGGCCGAAGAAGTCTATCTCGCCGCAAGCTTGGCGCTGGCGGATGGAAGGCAGGTATCCACCCGGGCCACGCTACGCGCCGCCATTGAGCTTTATCGCGCGACCTTGGCCGGGCTGCCAGCCGACGAACGGGCGACCCGTATCTACCTCTTGTTCGATCAAGGGGCGTCGAAGGCCATAGCGGCCCAATACCTGGCCGGAATCCTCGAACACAAGGTCGTTCGCGGCGCCTTTTCCAAGACTGATCTGCTGGCGCGGTTGCCGGGCTACCTCGTCTCGGCCCTTCGTCATGTCGCGCCGGCGGCGTCATGAGCTTGGCGCCGCGCAGGGCTGGCTGGGACACCATCCAGTATGGTGACGACGATTTTCGGTGGGCGGCGCAACAACTTGGCCTGCCGGACAACGCGTTCCTCGGCGAGGACGGCGCCGATGCGCGCAGAGGTGTTCTGGCGCATCTCGGGGATCTCGATGTCGCCGCCTGTCCGGGAAGCGGGAAAACCACCCTGCTTGTCGCCAAACTCGCCTTGATGCTTCGCGACTGGCAGGGGCGAGGTCAGGGCATCTGCGTCATTTCCCATACCAATGTCGCGCGACATGAGATCGAGACGAGGCTGGCACCAGCCGCTGGCGGGCATCGTCTGCTGGCCTATCCGCATTTCGTCGGCACGATCCACGGGTTCGTGAACCAGTTCCTGGCCGGACCCGCGCTTCGATCCCAAGGCATCGTACCGCGGTTCATCGACGATGCGTTCGCCAATCGGGTCAGGACGGCCAAGCTGCCTTTCAAGACAAGGTCCGGCATGGCCACAGCCGGGGTCGAGCTTGGAAAGCTCCAGGTGCTGGATGCCGATGGCGATCTTGGGGACGTCAAATGGGGCAGGGGGAACCTGCGAAAGGACGGCGAAGCCTATCAGGCGCTCCGGTCGGCGTTCGTGGATTCAATGGCGGAAGGCTATCTCCGCTACGACGAGATTTTCCTCTGGGCCGAGAGCCTGCTGGCGCGCTCGCCGAGTCTCTTGGGGGATATCCGCCGGCGTTTTCCGATCGTCTTCATCGACGAGGTTCAAGACACGACCGAGCCTCAGGCTCGGATTCTCCATCGCCTTTTCACCGCGGGGGAGGGCAGCGCGGTAAGGCAGCGGTTCGGCGACATGAACCAGGCCATCTTCGGCCATGCCGACGCCAGCGATGCCGTCGCGTCCACCGATGCTTTTCCACGTGACGGCTGCGCCTGGCCGATCGCGAATAGTCATCGGTTCTGCTCGGCCATTGCGGCGCTGGCCGATCCAGTGGCGCCGAAGCCGGCCGGATTGGTGGGGATGCGGCAGGCCTCGCCGACGCCAGGCCACGCGATCTTTCTGTTCGAACGCGCCGCGGCAGCGCAAGTCCTGCCGACGTTCGCGCGACGAATCCTCGCCCATGTCCCGGCGGGCATGCTCAAGGACGGTCGGTTCAAGGCGATCGGCCACGTCCACAAGCCTCGCGTCGATGGATCGGACCATCTTGTGGTTGGCGATTACTGCCCCGGTTACGACCATGAACGATCCGGCCTGGACCCCCGGCCCACGCGCTTTGTTCAGGCCTTGGCCACGGCGAGGTCCAAGCATGGTGACGTTCGTCAGACGGTCGATCAGATCGCCGGAGCCGTGTTGCATCTAGCGCGTCTGGCAGACCCCAACGCCAAGGTCTCACGGCGTGAGCGAAGACATCTTGAGGTCCTGGATGCGCTTGGCGACGATGATACAGCCCGGCGGATCTATCTTGGCCTTGTCGAACTGGTGGCGCGAGGTCGTCTGCCTGCCGACGAACAAGAGTGGGCCGAGAAATGGGTGCCGCGTTGGACGCGCGTGGCTGCTGCGATAGCTGGATGTGAGCCGGGGGATGTCGGTGCCTTTCTCGACTGGACCCCGTTGGGCTCCCAGCAAGATAAAACGCCTGCCTCCAATACTTTCAGCTACGCCCATGCGGCCGGAAAGCTGGAGATCGATGTCGGTTCTATCCATGCCGCCAAGGGCGAGACCCATACCGCCACGTTGGTGTTGGAGACCTTCTATCGGGGGAACAACCTCGCGCGACTGAAGCCTTGGCTTTTGGGCGCGCGACACGGAGATGAGCAGACTTCGGCGACGATCCGCGATAGTCTGAAACAACACTACGTCGCCATGACGCGGCCGAGTCATCTTCTTTGCATGGCCATGGACGCCGCGGACTTCTCGGACCAAGACGTCGACGCCATGATCGCCAGGCAATGGGCCGTGGCCCGCGTCTCGTCCACGGGGGAGGTGTGGCTTTGACGCCCGCGGGTGGGCGCACCGTCCAGGCGGGGCGACCGCAATTGACGGAGGCGCGCGTCAGGCTGACCCTGCAGGTGAGGGCCAGATGACCAATTTCGCCTTACCGGACATCGCCGTGACGCAGACGGCGCGACAGCCGCTCGCCAAGGCCGGCTAGGCGGCCATGGCCTCGCTCGACCTACCGGCGATGGCCGCCGCCCTGGAGGCAAGCGGCGAATATCGGGTGCTGCGCAAACTCGGCGCCCGCCCCAAGATCTCGCCGCCGGACGGCGAGAAGACCCGGATCGGTCTCTTCGTGGACGTCGAGACCACCGGCCTTGATCCCAAGCGCGACGAGATCATCGAACTGGCCATGATCCCGTTCCGCTACGGCCTGGATGGCGTCGTTTACGAGGTGCTGGAGCCCTTCCACGGCTACCGCCAGCCCACCGATCCGATCCCGCTGGAAATCACCGAACTGACGGGAATCGACGACGCCATGGTCGAGGGGCAGGTCATCGACGCCGACGCGGTGGCTAGTTTCGCCGCGCCCGCCGCCTTGGTCATCGCCCACAACGCCGCGTTCGACCGTCGCTTCCTCGAGCAGTTCAGTCCGGTCTTTCGCACCAAGCCCTGGGCCTGTTCGATGAGCCAGATCGACTGGAAGGCCGAGGGGCACGAGGGCGCCAAGCTGGCCTATCTGGCGACAGGGGCCGGCTTCTTCTACGACCGCCACCGGGCGACCAGCGATTGTCTGGCGGCCATCGAGTTGCTGGCCCTGCCGTTGCCCAGGAGCGGCGCGCCGGGCCTGGTGCGGCTGCTGGAAAGCGCCCGTACCGCCAGTTGGCGGATCTGGGCGGAGAACTCGCCGTTCGCCATGAAGGATAAGCTCAAGGCGCGCGGCTATCGCTGGGGCGGCGACGATGTCGTCCCGCCGCGCTGCTGGTACGTCGATGTCGCCGAGGCCGACAAGGACGCGGAGCTGTTTTTCCTGCGCCGCGAAATCTACGGCGGCGACGTTGATCTGCTCGCCCGCAAGATCGACGCTTACGACCGGTTCTCCGAGCGCTGCTGATGCGTGCGCCAACAGATGGACTGGCGCCTCGCGCGCCTGCTGTGCGCCCCTTGTTCAAACTTCATTCTCTGTGGGCGCGCTGCTGTGTGCGGGCTTGGGGCGCTGCCCCCTGGCGCACTTCGCGCCGGCTTCGACCCAGCTTCGGGGCTCGAGAACCTCAAGGATCGCGAGGGGACGGCGCACCTGTTGGCGTTGCGTGGTTAAGCTTGATCGCCTAAGGGTTGGTCTGCCCCGGAGCTATGGGCGCATCCGGAGAGCGCAAAAGGCTCGACGATGTTCATAGAAAGCCTCTACCTGCGGAATTTCCGCTGCTTCGGCGACCAGGGCGCGAAGATCGAGTTCGACGAGACCCTGACCGCGATCGTCGGGGCCAATGGCGCGGGCAAAACCGCGATCATCGGCGCGCTTCAGAAGCTGTTCGGAACCCGCGCCGAGGACCGGCGCCTGGTCCGTGAAGACGTTCATTTCGGCCGAGACGAAGAGCCCGGGGCCACTCGGGAGGTCGTTGCGCCGCCGCCTGCGGTCAGCGGCCTGCGCGACATCCTGAGCGAGGCCGGAGCAGCGAGCGCGGCTGATCCCGTCGAGCCTGATCCGACGGTGCTGGTCTCCAGCCGGCAGGTCCTGATCGAAGTGATCCTGGCCTTCCCCGAACTGGACGATCCGGTCCTCGATCGGATGGGCGCGGTGGCCGAGATCTTCCGGGCGATGTCGGCGGCCGGCCCCGGGGACGCCCTGAAGGCGCGCATCCGTCTGGAGGCGACCTGGACCTATGGCGTCGACGACGACGACATCCAGACCGAGATGTTCTGGGTGACGTCGATGGGCGACGTGCCCTTCGGCGAGCGCGATGTCGCCAAGCTGGCGTTCTCGGCCAATGATCGCCGACGCTTCCAGGTCCGCTATCTGCCGGCCACCCGAGACGGCGACGCGATACTGCGCCAGGCGCTGCGTGAGCTTCTGGTCTGGCTGGAGAAGTTCGGCGACTGGAGCGGCGGCCGCGAGCCCATGGCTAAGCAGTGGGACGGCATGCAGCAGCTGTTCGACGACATGCCGGCCATCAGCCGTGTCACGTCGGAACTCGCGGTCAACTGGGGTCTGCTGTTCGACGGGCCGCATCTGCGCGCGCCGCGGCTGACCGTCCTGGCCCGGGAGATACAGCGGGCGCTGCGCGATCTTTCCCTGACCTTGGGCCCGGGGCCTGGCGGCCGCCATCGCTCCGTCCATGAACTGAGCGAAGGCCAGGCCTCGCTCTTCTACCTTGCGCTGGTGGTCACGCTCTTCAAGCTCGACGCCGAACTGGCCAAGGCCAAGCCGGACGGCTTCCGCGAGGTCGAGGCCGTGCGGCCTTGGCTGACCGTGCTGGCGCTAGAAGAGCCAGAGAACCACCTGGCGCCGTTCTACCTGTCGCGGATGGTCGGTCTGATGACCGAGCAGGCCCGCAGCCCGGCGGTGATGGGTCTCTTGACCACCCATTCGGCCAGCGCCCTGCGCCGCGTGGCCCCCCAGCAGGTGCGCCACATCCGCCATAACGCCGCGACGCTGACCTCCAAGGTCAATCCAATCAAGCTGCCGCCCATCGCCAGCGACGCCCATAAGTTCGTCCAGGAAGCGGTCGTCAGCCACCCCGAACTCTACTTCTCGCGTCTGGTCATTCTGGGGGAAGGGCGGTCCGAAGAAATGGTCCTGCCGCGCGTGGCGCGAGCCCTTCACGCCGACCTCGAACTGGATCCGGCCTTCGTGGCGTTCGTCCCGCTGGGCGGGCGGCACGTCAATCACTTCTGGCGTCTGCTCGATGGGCTTCAAATTCCCTACGTCACGCTGCTCGACTACGACCTGGGCCGCAGCGGCGGCGGGCCGCGCCGCTTGAAGTACGCCGTCGACCAGCTTGAGGTGATTGGCGTCGAAATCCCGTTGCTGCCGCGACCGACCAAGGCCGCCGATTGGGACACCTTGGATGGCGCTTACATCGCGGCTTGGATCGAATGGCTCAGGACACGGGATGTGTTCTATTCCCGCGACGTCGATCTCGACATGATGATGCTCCAGGCTTTCCCGGCCGCCTATGGCGCCGTCGCCGGCGTCGCCGCCCCGATCTCGACCGACGGCTATGAGGAGTCGGTTTTTGGCAAAGGGAAGGGGTTGGAGATGTTCGATGCGCTGACTGCACCGACCGCCTTGCACCTGGCCCAGTACGACGCGCTCTTCAAGAAGGGCAGCAAGCCCGTCGCCCACGTTGAGGCCTTGGCCGAGCTGGAGGTCGAAGCGATCAAGGCCCGCTGTCCCGAGCCCCTCAAGGCCCTGTTCGATCGCTGCCGAGCCCTGCTGGGTCTCGACGTGGGGGACCTCTGATGCGCTTGGCACCCGAACATTGGGCCCCGCCGAGCCATGTCGTGCTCGACGTGCCGACGCGGGAGGCTGTCCAGAGCGCTACCAATGCGGTCATCGTCGCAGGGCCCGGCGCGGGCAAGACCGAACTTTTGGCGCAGCGCGCGTCCTATCTGCTTCAGACCGACACATGCCCGGCGCCGCGTCGAATCCTGGCCATCAGTTTCAAGCGTGACGCGGCGAGAAATCTACGCGAGCGGGTGGCCGTCCGCGTGGGCGAAGAGCTCTCCAGGCGGCTGGAAAGCTACACCTTCGACGCCTTCGCCAAGAGCATCCTCGACCGGTTTGGCTCGGCGTTGCCCGAGTGGTGCCGCGTCCCGCGCGATTACAGCATTGGCTTCTTCAAGCCCAGAGAGTGGCGCGATTTCGCCGACCGCTCGGGTTACGGCGTCAACGGCCGCCAGCTGGAGCAGGGGCACGCGACGCTGACGGCCTCGCCGGGCCCTTTGCCCCGGACATTTGACGAGGATCTGCTCACGAACAAACCGGGCTTGGCATGGTGGGCTGAGTTAGGCGCTAGAAAGCCGGTTCAGCTGACCTTCGGCATGATCAGCACTTTGGCCATGACGATCTTGGCCCACAACCCACAGATCGCCGCGGCGCTGCGGGCGACCTATTCCCACATCTTTCTCGACGAGTTCCAGGATACCACCCACCTCCAGTATGCTCTGCTGAAGGTCGCCTTTCAGAGATCGCCAGCGATCATCACCGCAGTCGGCGACAGCAAGCAGCGGATCATGACCTTCGCCGGTGCCCGCGCCTCGGTGTTCACGGACTTCCGCGACGACTTCCGAGCGGATCTGATCCCGCTCACCTCGAATTTTCGGTCCAATCCTCGGATTGTCGAGATCGTCAACACCATGGCCCGGTCCATCGAGCCGGACGCCATCCCGGTCGTCGCCGGCCGGATCGTTGACGATCTTCCCCAGCCGACGGACGGCTACATTCTGTTCCCGGGCATTGAAGCCGAAGCCGCCGGGCTGGCGGGCTTGATCGCACGGGAAATTCGGGAGAAGGGCGCCAAAGCTCAGGACTACCTGCTTCTCGTCCGTCAGAACGCCGGCGACATCGAGACCGATCTGACGGACGCCTTTACGCGCCAAGGCCTGGTGTTGCGCAACGAAGCGCGCAACGTCGATGGCGTCGCCATTCAGGATCTGATGACCGAGCCCCTGGCCGACCTGGTGATCGGCATTATCCAGATGGCGATCGACGACCGGACCGACGCACCGTTCCATCGCGTTCGCAACATGGTTGGCCCGGTGCTGGGGAACCAGGACGACCGGCCCGCCTCCGAGGCGCGTGTGGAGAAGCTGATCGGCGAGGCTGTCGCGGTAGCCCGCAAGGCTGCAGCCTCCGCGACCAGCGAGATCGACGCCCATTTCCTGATGGACGATATTCTCAAGACCGTTGGGGACAGGCTGCTACCGCAGTTGTCGCCCGACTACGAAAATCCCGAGTGGTTGGAGACGGTCAAGGCCGCTACCGCGGCCTTCCTTCAGGAATGCCTGAACAGCGCCGCGACGTGGACGGCGGCCGTCGCCCAGTTCCAGGGGCGCGACCAGGTCCGCCTGATGACTGTGCACAAGAGCAAGGGGCTCGAGGCCGACACCGTCTTCTTCCTGCATCTGCAGAACGACGGCTTCTTCAGCTCGCCCGACCTTAAAGAGGAGGCGCTCCTCTTCTTCGTGGCCGTCTCGCGCGCCCGCGAGCGGCTGTTTGTCACCTCGACCAACTCGGCGCGCGGCAATGTCGCTGCGCTGTGGGACATGGTTGAGGCGGCCGGGATGCAGGACATCGGCGCGGCCTTGGGTGTGGCTTGAGATGGCGCTTCCGAAACGTCCCGCCGGCGACCACGCGCAAATCATCAAGACCAGCAATTGCAACCATGCTGACGCCGTCTGCATCAACCCCTACGAGCTGATCCGAAAGTACGCCTGCGGCTCATGTGACGCGCTGATGATGTGCGCCTGCGACGAGGCGTTTGGCAGGCGGTTTCTGGCGCATCAACTTCGAGAGGGAACGGTCCTGGAGTCGCAGCAGCGGATTCCCGTGACCCTGGGGTTCCAACCTGCGATTTGCCCCGAATGCAGAGGCCTTCCAGCCCAGCCGGCGCCTAGGGCGCCGTCTATGGGCGCGACGTCGAAGATCAAGCGCTACTACTGGCGCGAGCTGTTCTTCGAGGAGATGCGGCGCTTCGACGACTGGGAAGTCGCGCATCCCGATGCGGACGAAGACGCAAAAGTCCTGGCCCAGGCGGAGATCGCGGCGGCCGTGCTCGCCGAGATCAAGGCCCTGCATGAGGCCTCACCCAAGTACGTCTACACCGAGGTCTCCGACCAGGAGGTGCTAACCCGCTACAAGGTCGAGATCGAGAACCTCACCGCAGAATACGCGCCGAAGGGGCGCAAGGGTGCGATCATTCAGGTCGGCGACGAAGTGATCTCGCCCGAAGCTTTCGCGATAGAGCACTATCGCGCGCAGGGCCTGGAAGCGATCCCGCTAGAGAGCGTGCCGTTCATGTCGCTTTTCGCGGTGATGATGGCGCTGGTCATCTGCGATACGCTCGATGATCAGGTCCGTTTCTGCGGCTTTGGCAATCGCGACGACTATGAGGCCGGACGACCGTGCCGGCAGATATGGGCCAGCCTCCCGGAGGACTTCGGAAAGCCAACCTACGCCGACCGCCGCGCCGCCAAACTCAAGCGTTTCTTCGCTGAGCTGCCAGACGATCGCTTCACGCTCTTATGGACCTACGACTACTTCCGGGGCGTCAGCTACGAGCTGCGGCAATATCTTTGGGTCCATAAGGACGTGGATTTCGACCGTGGGCGGATGCTGATCGAGCGGCTGTCGCCCGCCGCGATCGTCAAGATCCTGCAATACCTCATCGGTGACTACTGGGGCCGCCACTTGGGGTGGCCTGACCTTCTGGTGCTTGGAGGCGAGGACGGGGCATTCTTCCTTGCGGAGGTCAAGTCCTCCAAGGACTCCCTCAGCGAAGAGCAAAAGCGCTGGATCGCCGACAACGATGAGCACCTGGGCTTCCCGTTTCGGATCGTGAAGATCCATCGGAGCAATCCCGATCGCAAAGCCAGCGCGTCCACGCGCACCTAGCTTGGCGGTGACGTGTCAGGACCACCCGTAGGTGCGGTTCTTCTGCCATAGCACCGTTTCCAGTTCGTTGGCCAAGGCATGGGCGCAAGCCAAAGTGAGGGCGTATTCGTGGAACATCCGGACGTTCTCAAGAACCGGATAGATCTTGGTCTCGCCGTTTAGAAGCTCGTGGACGATCGCGATGTCGGAGACATCGTTGGCTCGGTCCTGACCAATCTCCTGGGTAACCGCCAACACGTAGCGCGGCGGCAAAAGGGTCTTGGTGGTGCGCTCGCGGGCACCGGCCAGGAGCACGCGCAGGCGCGTATCGAATAGCCCGTTGGCATAGTTCAGCAGGGCGCCGAAGGTGGCCGGCTGGCGCTCTGTCGCCAACCAGATCTTGAAGGGTGCGGCAGTAACCGCAACCGGAATAAAGGGGGCCATGGGTGTCCCATGTTCGACACCCTTGGCCTTCTGCCGCAGCCAATCCTCATAGGTTTCGCCAAGCCCCGGATCACCGCTCAGCACATTTCGCAGACGGGTCCATTCGGCCAGCGAAAGGCCAGGGTGCGTGAGCGCGACAGGCGGGCAGTGTTTCAAGCCCGAGCTGTCCTTGCGCGGTCGTCCGTTGACGAAGAAGTCCGACTTGCGACCCATCGGTGGCGCGGGCTTCACGTAGGTCACCCCGTCGACGTCGAACTGCATGTCCACGACGGGGCCCTTGATCGCGTCCGGGCCATGCCCGCTCTGCATCAGCGCCGTCATCGCGCTGTTGGCCAGCCCGTGCCAAGCTTGTCGAAGCGCCTCGAATTCCGGGGGCTCTGGGGCACCGCGAACCGAAACGTAGTCGATCGGCCAAGTGAAAAAGCTGTCGAAGGTGTCGCTGTAGAAGTAGCAGCCCGCGACGATGACGCCGTCGATGTCGCTGCTGTCATTGCGGGCGCGTCGCTCGGCAAGCTCCAGCAGCGCGTCGTGGTCGAGCGCGGTGTAGCCGTTGTTGAGAAGCAGGACGACCGACAGCTTGGTATCTGGAAATTCGGTGCGCGACTGCTCCAACTGGCCTTTTGCCGACTTGATCGCGTTCTTGACCGGACCCTCGACAATCCGGTCGTAGGTGCGCTGGTCGTCTTCGGACAGGCGCTTTCGGTCAACGACGACGACGGGGCGCTCTGGATCGCGCCCCCGGAAAAGCGTGGCGAGTTTTTGCTGACGGGCTGGCTTGTCGAAGCCGTCCTCGTCCAGCGCCTTCAGCTCGATGACCAGATCGCCTAGGACAAAATCGGCGCCGCGCAGATCGCGGCGGTCGTGGTCGGGATGAGCCCGCCGCCCACCAGCTTCCAGAACGACGGTGTCGAGGTCGCTCTCGGCGATCGGGCGGATACGGAAGTGGTCCATAAGGTCAAGATAGCATCAGCTTCACCTTGAGCCAGGGGAGCGTGCGCAGCATGATCGCATGCGATGCGCTTCGTAGCCGATGGCCCCGACCTTCCCCATGACCTGCTCGTCGCCCGCGACGAGGGACAGGTCATTTTCTTCTGCGGGGCCGGCGTCTCGCGTGCCCGCGCGGGTCTGGCCGACTTTTTCGGGCTGGCCAATGCCGTGGTCGAGCGACTGGGCGTCGTGGCCGAAAGCCCAGCCCGACAGCTGTTGGCGCAGGCCACGGCGCGGCGGTCGGATGGATGGCGCGCAGGGCGTCGGTCCAGCCCTGGGCCAGCAGACGCTGGAAGGCCGCGCGGCTTTCAGGGCGCAGCAGGGCGTCGCCGCTATAGGAATGGTTGGGATAGATGTCGGCCTCGGTCGGCACGACATTGTCGTCGCCGGCCAGGACGACGGGGGCTCCGGTATTCAGAAGGCTCTGGGTGTGGGCCAGGAGCGCCTCGAACCAGGCCAGTTTGTAGTCGAACTTGGGGCCGGGCGCTGGATTGCCGTTGGGTAGGTAAAGGCAGCCGATCAGCACGCCGTCTACCGCCGCCTCGATGTAGCGCGATTGGCTCCTGTCGGGCTCGCCGGGCAGGGCGCTGCGCGTCAGGACCGGGCCGCGCGCCAGGATCGCCACCCCGTTCCAGGCGCGTTGGCCCTTCCACACCGCGCCATAGCCCATCTGTCCCAGGGCTTCGGCTGGAAAGCGGCCCTGCTGCGCCTTGAGCTCCTGCAGGCAGACGACGTCGGGCTGGGTGTCATCGAGCCATTCGATCAGTGGGTCAAAGCGGCTGAGCACATTGTTGATGTTCAGGGTGGCGATGCGCAAGGGCGGACCTAGTCGGCCGCGCCGCGCGCCGATTTCAGCCGCAACGCCACGGCCTTACTGTCAGGTCCCACGGCGATGACCGCGTTACGCACCGCGTCGGTGTCAAAGCCCAAGCGCTCGGCCCATCGCGCGAGGGCGGCCTCGTCCTCCACATCGATTGGCCCAACCTGGCCTGGCTCGTCATAAGGCTGGCGGGTCATGGCGTCCTCCGGACAGCACAAGCGCCATCTCACCGACCGCGTTCCATGGGCCGATGCGTGGAACAGATTGGGCAGCCTGCGGATTCGCCTTTTCGAAGGAGGACTTACAGCCATGTCCAAACGCGAACTGATCGAGCCCAATCCTGGCGACAAACGCTATATCCGGCGCGACGACCAAGGCCGCATCACGGAGTCCGTCGACGTCGGCAAGTCGCTGGCCGCCGACCAGCGCCAGCACGCCAAGTACGACGCCGGCCGCGGCCAAGGCGACCGCGGCGACCGCCCAAAGCACTAGGCGCCGATGCCCTCGCGGTGATCAAGGCCTTCGCCTACGATGCGGCGAACCAAGTCCTGACCATCACCTTCGTGAGCGGGCGCGCCTATGCCTATAGCGCCGTGCCCGCCGACGTCGCCGAGGGGCTGCGCCTGGCCTTGGCCAAGGGTGAGTATTTCAACAAGGCTATTCGCGATCGCTTTGACGCCGAGGCCGTCGCAGGAACCCCTGGCCAGCCGCGATCGCTGTTCTAAGGTCCGCCTCTGGGGAGATTGGTGGATGGAAAGCCGGCCCGTGTTGCTCGCCCTCTAGCGCCCGCGGGCCGGCCGACCCCTGGCGCGCACGGGCGCCAGCCCCCACATCCTTGTCATGCCCAAACGCCATGCGGTCCTGACCGCGGACGCTTCGCACGCCGAGGCCGAACCGCTTCTGCGCGACGACGCGGTCCTCATCGATTTTGATGATGTCGCCCAGAGGCGCGAGCGCCTGGAGGCCTATGCCGAGGCGTCGCGGCCGGTCATCGTCTACGGCTTCGTGTTCCCCGCAGGGGCCAGGATCGAGGGGCTGGGCGCGGGCGCTGGTCCGCGCGACGCCCACGCCCAGCTAGAGCTGATTGTGGGCCTCACGGGTGGGAGCATCGCAAAAAGTCATGGCGGTTTGGCCGCCCGCATCCCGAGGATCTCGGCGGCCAGGTTCGAAAGCCTCGCCCGACCTCTGATCGAAGCCTTTCTGGTGTCGCTGGACCTGGGCCAAGCGGGGTGATCGGGTCTTAGCCGATCGGCTCGATGACGTGCTCGCGCAACTGGGCGCGGCTCAAATCGGGCCAGGCCCAATCGGTCAGGGCCGGCGCCTGGGGCGCGCCTTGCGGGCACCGCGCCAGAGGCGTGCGAGGCAAGCGCCGGTCGGCAGCCTCGCGGTTATTTTCAAGTTCTAATAGCGGCCGAACCGAGAGGCCCGGGCCAACTCGTAGAAGTTAGGATGATCCCGCGGCGCGGCCTTGGAAGCTCGCGATGGGCGGGAAATGCGCCGGGCGGCCTTCGATTCACGACGCGGCTCACAGATCGACCCCTCGGCCCTTATCCTCCGTCTGGTTTAACCCCTGCGCTGACCTAAGCCTGCGACGTGTCCTGCGGCTTGAGCCGTGTCACGGAGTTGGAGCATGACGAGGCCGTTTCCCGCAGTAATGACCCAGGGCATCGACGAACCCAGCCGGTTCGAAGGCGAGGTGTACGACCTCGAAGTGACTGACGGCGCGATTCCAGCGGAGATTGACGGGCTCCTCGTGCAGGCCGTGCCCGACCAGGCCTTTCCGCCTGAGGTCGACCACCTCTATCTGATGACCGTGGCTGCTGGCGGCGACGGCGCGGTCCGCGCCTTCCGGTTCAAGGATGGCCATGCCGATTTTCGCACGCGCTATGTCCGCACCGAACGTTTCGTCCTCGAGCGCCAGGCGCGCCGCTCCCTGTTCGGCAACTACCGCGACCCGTTCTCCGACGACCCCTCGGTGGCCGGCAAGAGCCGCACGACCGCCAACACCGCGCTCTTCTTCCATGCCGATCGGCTGTTCGCCTGCAAGGAGGATGGCCTGGCCTACGAGGTTGATCCAGGTACCCTCGAAACCCGAGGCGCTTGGACCGCGGAGGGTGGGATCACCAGCAAGACCTTCACCGCTCACCCGAAGACCGATCGTGAGCGGGGCAAACTGATTGGTTTCGGCTACGCCGCCAAGGGCGAGACCACGCGCGATATCGCCTACTATGTGATCGACGACGCCGGCAAGGTGGAGCACGAGGCCTGGCTGGAGGCGCCCGTCGGCGCCATGATCCATGACTGCGCCGCCACCGAGAACTACACGATCCTGCCGTTGATGCCGATCACCAGCGATTTGGAGCGTCTGCGCTCGGGCGGGCCGCACTTCATCTACGATCCCGACATGCCGCAGATTTTCGGAATTCTGCCGCGCTACGGCGACGCCGACACCGTTCGCTGGTTTCGTGGTCCGCCCGGCTTCACCGGCCACACGGTCAACGCCTTTGAAGACGAGGACGGCAAGATCGTCTTCGATGTCCTGGAAGCCGACGGCAATGGCTTTGCGCCGGTCATCACCGATCGGGCCGGTCAGGCGCCGCCCCCGGGAAGCGTATCGAGCGCCCTGGTGCGCTGGCGGATCGACTATAACGACGCGTCCCTGACGCTGAGCGACCGGACGGTCCTGGCCACGGTGAACGGCGAGGGGCCCCATATCGACCCCAGGCGCGAGCTGCGCTCGCATCGTCACGTGTTCGTCCCGACCCTGGACCGCAGCAAGCTCGCCACCGACCAGAACGGTCGCCCGCAGCCGGTGATGTTCAACCAGCTCAGCCATTTCGATCTAGAAACCGGCGCGCGCGATGACTGGTACCCGGGTCCGGCCGCCACCTTTCAGGATCCGGTGTTTTTCCCCCGGTCGCAGGACGCGCCCGAGGGCGACGGCTTCTTGATTGCGCTGCTCAACCATCCCCTGGAAGGCCGCAGCGAACTGGTCGTGCTGGAGAGCTTGAGGCTGTCGGCCGGTCCGGTCGCCAGGATCAAGCTGCCCATGCGAATGCGGCTGGGAATTCATTCCACCTGGATCGACGGAACACAGGTTCCGGCCTGGTCCTGATGGCAAAAGAACAAGGTAGGAGGAGGAAACTCAGATGATAGAAGCCGTTAAAGCCAAGCCCGTGACCCTGAACAGGGACGAGGCCTGCGCGCTGGTCCTCAAGGTGATGGAGTTGCTCATCGATCCGGCCACGGCCGAGCAGGCCAGGCCGTACCTGACCGAAAGCTACATCCAGCACAATCCGGCCATCGCCTCCGGGGCGGACGCCATCATCGCCTTCACGCGCTCGCCCGAAGCCGAGCGCGCGCGAAATGAGATGCGCCCTGCGGCCGATCCGCCGCAGTTCGTGGTCGAGGGCGATCGCATCGTGATGATCCTGCCGCGCGATGTGCCCGATCCAGCCGATCCCTCCAAGACCTACCGGACCCACTGGTTCGACATGTGGCGCATCGAAGACGGCAAGCTGGCCGAGCACTGGGATGGCGCCCTAAAGCCCTGATCAGGTTCGGGGTCGCTTGAGAACGACGGCAAAAAGCGCCGCAAATGAGGAAACGGAGAGGAAGATGATCGATTGGCGGCGATGGAGCGCGATGGCGGCGAGCGCCATATGCATGGCCGTCGGCATGTCGGCCGTGTTCATGAGCTCGTTCCCCGTTTTCCTCGAACCGGTTTCGCGAGACCTGGCCTGGGGGCGCGCGGTCCTGCCCCAGATCATCACCGTCATCTCCCTGTCCGCGGCGGTCCTGATGCCGCTGTGCGGAAGGCTCGTTGATCGGATCGGCGTGCGCATTCCGGTCGCCTTGGGCCTTATCCTGGTCGCGTCGGGCATGGGCCTGCTGTCGTTGATCCGCTCCAATGGCGCGGTGTTCTGGGTCGCCGCCCTGCTGCTCGGCGCGGGGGCCGCCCTTTCGGGGCCGCCGGCCTTTGTGGGCGTGGTGTCGTCCTGGTTCGACAAGAACAGGGCGCTGGCCTTGGGCTGCGTCCTGTCGATCGCGCCGATGTGCTCCCAGGCCGTCGTAGCCCCGCTCGCCCAGCATCTGATCGCCACGGTCGGCTGGCGAACGAGCTATCAGATGCTGGCGCTTGTCGTGTCCGTAGTCGGCGCGGCGACCGCGCTCCTCTTTTTGCGGCGCAATTCCGCCGGCGGTTCGGAGATGCCGGGGCCTCAACCGGTCGACGTGACAGCCGGCCAGGCCCTTAGGACTCGCACCTTCTGGCAACTGGCGATCGCCAGCGCCTTGGCCAGCGGCGCCTTGATCGGGTTCAGCGTTCATGTCGTCAGCTGGCTGACGGGCCGCAGCGTCGCGCCCGCGCAGGCGGCCTTGGTCCTGTCGGCGCTCTTCCTGTCGGGTGTCGCCGGCACCTTCCTGTCGAGCTATGTCGCCGATCGCTCGCGCAGCATTCGACCGATCCAAATCTTTTACGCTCTGCCGCTGGCGGGGCTCGGGCTGATGGCGGCGTCCAACGCCTTGCCGACCATGGTCCTGGGGGCTGCGCTGGTCGGGCTTGGCATGAGCGCCGTCACCGGCCTCGCGCCTTTCTTGGTCACCCGGTATTTCGGTCTTGGCGCGTCGGCCGAAATCTTCGGGATCGTGATGGCCATGTCGATGGCCTCGATCGGCCTGGCGCCGCTGCTGATCGGCCTTGGGTTCGACCGCACGGGCGGTTACGTCTTGCCCCTTGCGCTCACGGCCTTGGCCGTAGCGATCGCGACCATCGCCATAGGCCTGCTGCCGCGGGCCAACGCTCCGGCCCGCCCCGCCCACGATGATCACGGCCTGTCGATCGTCGCGGAACGCGTGTCATGAAGACGACGGCGCCCACCCCTTGCGCAGGCGCGTCCGACGAAGCGGGCCAGACCTTGGCGGAGCTCGTGCGAAGCGTCACCGGCGGCCAGCTGCGCAGCAAGCGGCCTTTCTTGATCGCAGACGATCTGGAGACCCAGTTCCTGCGCGCCGGCTGGCCCGCGGGCCAGTCCTTCGGCGGCGAGGCCGCCCTCGCCGAGCGATACGATGTGGGCCGCGATGTTCTGCGAGAGGTCGTGCGCGTGCTGGAAGGTCGACGGCACGCCCGCATGCGGCGTGGGCCCCAAGGTGGTCTCGAAGTCATCCGCCCCGACCTGGAAGACCTTTGCGGCCGCCTCAACGGCTATGCCTATGTCTCCGAACTCGATCGTGTCAGCGTCCTTGAAACCTGGACGATCCTGATGGCGGTCGCGGTGCGGCTGCTGTTCTCGTCAGCGCAAACGCCCGTTGCGGCCAGGGACCGGCTGGTCGCGCTCTTCGCGCGGCCGGACCTTAGTCTGCGCGGGCTGGGAACCGACCTGATCGCCGCGAGCGCCAGTCCTCTGCTGGCCGAGCTGGGCGCCTGCGTCGCCAGCCTGCTACCGCGCTCGGCGAACACTGCGCTCGAGGCGGAATGGTGCGGGGCGCCCTGGCGACGCATCGCTTTCGGCCTCGATGCCGCGGCCTGGCTTGATTGGATCCACCAGGTCCAACTGCCCTGGACCCAAGCCCAGGTGGGCGAGGCGTCGGACGAGCGTCATGTCGATCCGCCCAGCGCGCCTCCAGACCAAAGTTTCAAAGCTCAGGCGATGCAGGTGGTTCACAGCCTGATGTCGACCACGCCGCCCCACGTCTGGAACCGTGGCCACCTGATCGGCAACGAATTCGACCTGGCCGATCGGTTCGGCGTCGACAAAAGCATCATTCGCCAGGCCATCCGCCTGATGGAGGACGCCGAAACCGCCGTGGCGCTGCCGGGAAGGGGCAGGGGCCTTGTGACCCGCTTGCCCAGCACCGCGCCGCTCAGCCGGCTCTTCTGCGCCTATTTCGTGGCCCACGGCCTGGATGAAGCAGACGGCGAGCGGGTCTTTGGCGCCCTGCGCATTGAATGCGCCGGTCTGGCCGCCGATCGCGCCGATCTCGATGACCGGATCGCGCTCTTGCAACTGCGCGAAGACCTGGGCGACTTGCAGGGGCCTTTGCCGGTGGCGGTGCTCCAAAGCTTCGAGCGTTTCCAGCAGCATGCCGCGCACAACATTCTCCTTGGCCTCTGCATCGACAGCGTCAAGGCGTTCATGACCTGGCGCATGGATCGCCAGCTTGTCGCGCCTGAAGCCGTGACCCGCCTTTACCGCATGCACACTCAGCGGGTGGTTCGGGCGATCTGCGCTCAGGACAGGGCTGGCGCGATGGTCGCCGAGCAAGCCAAGCTCGAAGGCCTGGCGCGAGCGCGCAAGGCGAGCCTCGGCTCCTAGAAACACAACGCGAGAACGCAGGGGCGACAATGACGTCGGACGTCGCGGCTTGGCCAGGATCGCCTCACTCATTGACTGAAGCGAGGGCTTGCGGTCGTCGGTGGCAGCGGCCTGCAACGGGGGCGGTCCGAATAGACAGCTCACGCTCGGACTGACGGCCGGTCGAAAACGCCCAGGCGGAGATTGGAAACGGTCGTCGCGAGCGGTGTTTCTGAGATTGAAGGTCTGACCCGGCTTGTCGATCGTCTCTACCTCTTGCGGTGCGAGATCCTCGCGGTCACGCACCGCCTGCTTCAGCTCAAGTCGAACAGTCGAGCTCAACTGGTGACGAACGAGATGTGTTTGTGCTCGATGAAGTCTTCCAGCACCGCCAGGCCGCGCATGCGCCCCAGACCGCTCTGCTTGAACCCGCCCTCCTCGAACTGATCCGAGAGCGCCGCCCAGCCATTGATCCACACCGTGCCGGCGTCAAGCGCCCTGGCCATACGGACCTGGCGATCCAGATCGCGTGACCATACGCTGGCGGCCAAGCCATATTCGGTGCCATTGGCTAGCGCGACGGCCTGGGCTTCGGTGTCGAAAACCTGCATCGCCAGCACCGGACCGAAGACTTCCTGCTGAACGATGTCAGCCTGGTTATCCGTCACTTCCAGCAGCGTGGGGCGATAGAATGCGCCCTTGGCCAATTCGCCGTCCGTGACCGGACCGCCCCGGACAATCGCCTTCGCGCCGGCGGCGATCGCGGCCTCGACCATGCGGTCGACCCGCTCGACATTGGCCTTGTCGATCAGTGGGCCCATCTCGGATGCAGGGTCGGAGGCTGGACCAACGCGGACGGTCGACAGCGCCTCGCCCAGCGCCTGAGCAACCTTGGCGGCGACGCCGCGCTGCACCAAGAGGCGGCTGCCGGTCATGCAGAATTGACCGGAGAACACCGTCAACGCCGCCACGGCGGTGGGCGTCACCGCATCCAGATTGGCGTCGTCGAACACGATCAGCGGCGTTTTCCCGCCCAACTCCAGTCCCAGGCGCTTGACCCGTGGCGCAGCATTGGCGGCGATGGCCCGGCCCGTGGCGGTGCTGCCGGTGAAGCTGATCGTGGGCACTTGCGGTGATGCGACGATCGCTTCGCCCGCCTGCTGGCCTCCGGTGATGAGGTTCACCACACCCGCAGGAAGACCCTTGGTGGCGGCGATGATCTGGGCGATCAGGTGGTTGAGCTGAGCGGTCTGTCGCGGCAGCATGATCACCGCTGTGCATCCGGCAGCCAGAGCCGGCGCGAGGGAACGGGTCACCAGGGCGCACGGGGAGTTCCACGGCGCGATGATGCCGGCGACGCCCACGGGCTGCTTCAGAGTCAGCGATATCTGCCCCGGCGCGCGTTCCGCCGCGCGGCCAGCCTCCGTCAGCGCCAGCGCGGCGTTATAGCGAAGGGTCTGCGGCGCGATGCCGATCTCGATCTGAGCATGGAGGTTCACTTTTCCATTTTCGAGCCCGGTCAGCGCCACCAGTTCGTCGAACCGAGCTTCGAACGCATCGGCCATTGCGTTGAGGACGCTGGCCCGAAGGCGATGATCGTCCTTCCAGCCAGTGTCGGTGAACGCCCGGCCGGCGGCCGCGATCGCAAGGCCCGCTTCGGCCGCTCCCGCAAGACTATACGTACCGATGACGTCTCCGGTGGCCGGATCGAAGCTTTCGCCTGGCTCGCCGGCGTCTATCCATTCGCCACCGATCAGGTGCAATGCCTTCCTGTCATTTCGCGCCATGTAAGTCTCCCGCCCGATCGGGCAACGGCTCTCGATGCCGGCCATTGCTCTTTGTTGATCTGCTGGTGACACAGGACCCGAAGGCGCACGCCTAAACTAGACGTAGGAAAACCCGATCGGGCGGTCGACACTGACCGCCCGCGCCCCAAGCCCAAGGGACGCGGAGGCGCGGCGTTGCTCAACGCGCCAAAGCTGACGCCGTGGGGCGATGGATCCGCAGCGTTTCGCGACCCTAGACGGCGCGGGTCAACCTCTTCACCCCGTTGTCGAGCGCGGCAAGACCGCGCGCCGAAGCCAGGCGTTATGAGCCGTCGTGCGCGCTGCCGCGACGGCTTCGAGGGCTTGGCCCCGGGGCGCCAGGTCGTCGGGCCCGAGGCGCGGTGCGCAGTGCCACCGTCTGGTTTTTACCCGCAGCGGCGCCATCGGTTGAGGTTTCAATCAGGAGAGAACGCGTGCAGGGGATCGACATTGGCGCAGGACCTTCGGCGGTCCTCCGTTCGCGGGCGGCGCTGTTCCTCGAGCAGAGGCTGTCGGGGAAAGCCTCTGACGGGGCGCTCCGTCACTCGCTGAACAATCGGCTGCTGAGCCCAGGTCAGGCGCCGCTGATCGAAGACATCCTGAGCCTGCAGATGTTCGATGATCCGGCGCAAGGGCAGGTGGCCGTCTTCGGCGCGGCGCAGATCGCTGGGACGCCCACGCCCTACGCCCTTCGCCTGATGATCGCAGATGACACCGTCGTCGAGGTCGAGGAGATCATCAGCTCGGCCCGCCACGGGCACTTCGCCGACGTTGACCAGCTGCTCAAGCCCGACGTGCTCTACGAGGCCCCCGTTCCGGCTCACCGGGCCGTCGATCGAGACGGATTGCGGCAGGCCGCCGACAGCTATTGGCAGGCGCTCGAGGAGAGCGACGGCAGCCTGGCGCGCTTTGCCTATCGCTGCGACCGCTATGACAACGGCAAGAAGATCACCAACAACCTGTCGATCCTGCTGTCGCAGGACGCTGCGGTGCATACGCCCGCCAGCTGCATCAACGCCACCCGGCCGGCCCGCCCGCTGGCGCGCAACCGGCGCTTTCCTGTCCTGGACACACGGCTGGGGGTGGCGGTGAGCTTCGTCCTGGTCGACTTCCATCCCGCGCCCCATATCGATCGGCCCGATTGCGGGACCTTCTACATGGCGGGTCTTTTCAAGATCAGCGACGGGGAAATCCGCAGCCTTGACGAGATCCGGGAGATCATCCCGCTGGGCGCCGAAGAGGTCTGGACGACGTCGTCCTAACCGCCGTCTGGTTTAGGCTGACCCCCGCCTTACGCTCCTGGCCAAACAGCTTTGGGAGGTTTGGCCATGACGACCGCAAAGAAAGACAGCGCCATCCACGAGTCGCCACTGTCGACCGAGGTGGGGCGGAAGATCCGCGATAAGGTCCGCGCCCTGCGGCCGCTCATTCGCGAACATGCGGCCGAGGGGGAAGCGCTAGGCTGCTTGCCGCCCGCCACCCTCAACGCCCTGGCCGAGGCCGGGGTCTTCAATATTTCGGCGCCGCCGGCGTTCGGCGGCCCCGCCTTGGGCGCCCGCGATCTGGCCGAGATTGTCACAGAGGTCGCCCGCGGCGACGGCTCGGCCGGCTGGACGACGATGATCGCTTCGGGTTTTGCCCGCGTGTTCCTGACCTTCCCGGACGCGATCGTCGCCGAGGTCTACGCGGCCACCCGCGACTGGCGCGGTCCCATTGTCGCCAGCGCCTCGCTGTTTTCCGAGCGCATCCAGCGCGCGCGCAAGGTCGAGGGCGGCTATGTCGTCGAAGCCGGCGGCAAGTGGGGCTTTGGTAGCGGCTGCAAGCACGCGGCCTTCCTGGTCGTGGGCGTCCAGGTCGACGACGTGCGCGGCATGGTGCTGCTGGAAAAGGGCCAGTACGAGATCCTCGACGACTGGAAGGTCATGGGTCTTTCAGGCTCGTCGAGCAACAGCGTCACCGCGCCCAACGACATCTTCGTTCCCGAGGGCCGTTTCGCAGACCTGGCGCATTTGCCCGACAAGCTCAATGGGCTGCGCCAGCGGTTCTCGGGCCTTGGCTATCAGCTCGATGGCCTGGGCCTCATGCTGATCGTGGCCATGGAGACCATGGCCATCACCCTGGGCATGGCCCAGGGCGCCTATGACTGCTTCGTCGAGCAGACCGAGAACAAAAAGCCCTTCAACCTGCCTTACGACAGCTTGGCCGCCACGCCGTCCATCCAGGTGGCCGCCGGCAAGGCCCGCGCCATGATCAACGCCGCCCAGGCGCTGATCTTCGCACGCGCCGATTACATCGACCGCAAGGCGATCGCCGGCGAAGGCTTCGAGCCGGCCGAAGAGGCCGAGATCATGATGGACTTCGTCCATGCCGGGAATGTCTGCGGCGCGGCCATCGATCTCATCCAGCTCACCCTGGGCTCGGCCACCGTCAGCCTGAAAAACCCCATCCAGCGGTTCGCGCGCGACACCCGCGTGGCCCTGACCCACGGCTCGACCCGGCTTGATCCGTCGGCCGAGATCAGCGGCCGCCAGCAGCTAGGCCTGCCGCCGTTCGCGGCCTTCGCCGCCGCGGTCCCCGGCGTCGATAAGGCCCAGCGCCAGGCCTCCGAGGCCGCCTAATCCTTTTTCCAAGACAGCGTCCGCAGCGGCGCGAAGAGGTATCATGCAACTGGAACTTACCGGCAAACGCGCCCTGGTCACGGGCAGCAGCTCAGGGATCGGGCGATCCATCGCCCTGCAGCTAGCCGCCGAAGGCGCCGAGGTGGTCGTCCACGGCCGCGACGAGGCGCGCGCCAACAAGACCGCCGACGAGATCACCCAGGCCGGCGGTCGCGCCTTCGTCGTCCTTGGCGACCTGATGGAGGCCGACCAGGCCAAGGCCGCCGTCGAGAGGGTCCGGGCCCTGGGCGGGGTCGATATCCTGGTCAACAACGCCGGCGGCCGCCATGGTGGCTGGGAACGCAACGGATGGATGGGCGCCGGCGGCGACAACTGGATCGCCACCTATAAGCAGAATGTCATTTCGACCGTGACGCTGATCGAAGGCCTGGCGCCGATCATGATCGAGCGCGGCTGGGGGCGCGTGCTGCAGATCGCCAGCGCCATCGCCATCCATCAGCCGCCCAATTTCCCCGACTACCAGGCCGCAAAGGCCGCGGAGATCAATCTCTCACGCTCGTTCTCGCGCAGCCTGGCGGGCACGGGCGTCACCTCCAACGCCATCAGCGCCGGGATCATCCATACGCCGGGATCCGACGCCGAGATCGCCAGCATCGCCAAGGAGGTCGGCATGGCCGGCGACTGGCAGGATAACGAGAAAGAGATCGCCCTAGGGGTCTTCCGTCAAACCGTGGGTCGCATAGGCCGGGCCGAGGATATCGCCGCGGCGGTCTGCTTCCTGGTCAGCCCCCGGGCGGACTTCATTACCGGCGTCAATCTCGTCGTCGACGGGGGGATGTGACCTCGGCAGTAGCGCCGTCTAGTTTCGCGGCGGCGCTGCGCCAAACTCTCCGGATAACAAATAAAAACCTAGGGAGGGGTACCATGAAGTACCAGAAAACCTTGCTAACCGCGGGTCTGGCTTTGGCGGCGTGCAGCTCGGCCATGGCGGAGACGGCCGCGCCGGCGGCCGAAACGGCGAGTGCGCAGGCGCCAAGCTCGAACGTTGTGGCCGACATCATCGTCACCGCCGAACGGCGCGACAGCACCGTGCAGAAAACCGGCGCCACGATCAGCGTCCTGGGCGGCGACGAGCTGGTCAAGCGCGGCGTCGGCTCGCTGAATGACGCGCTAAGCAACGTCCCCGGCGTTTATCTGCAGGTGAACAACAAGGGCGCCAATGTCGACATCCGCGGCGTCGGCACGGGGCTGGACTCGGCCGCCGGCGATCCAGGCGTCAACACCAATATCGACGGCGTCTACCTGCGTCAGGCGAGCACGATCGTCTCTGGCCTCTATGATGTCGCCCGCGTCGAAGTGCTCAAGGGACCTCAAGGCACGCTCTATGGCCGCAACGCCACCGGCGGCGTGGTCAATATCCTGACCAACGACCCGGGCTATGAGTTCGGCTACAGCGGGTCGCTGACCGTCGGGAACTACAACCTCATTCGCTCCGAGGGGGCCTTCAACATCCCAGTCTCTTCGCAGCTGGCCCTGCGCGCGGCCTTCGGCAGCGAGTCCCATGACGGCTACCTTGACACGGGGCAGGACGACGCCAAGCGCTTCGCCGGACGGCTCAAGCTGCTCTGGGAGCCGACCTCGACCTTCGATGTCCTGGCCGGCGTCTCCTATGCGCACGAGGGCGGCGTCGGGCCTGGCTCGGTCCTGGCCACCGAGCCCGAAGGTTCCCGTCACGCCGTGGTGAGTCACCAGCCGGCGGGCACGCTCGACCAGGATTTCGTCACGGTGTTCGGCAAGGCCGAATGGGACGCCGGCCCCATTCGGGTGACCTTCCTCCCGACCTTTTCGCGCTATGTCTACGACTACACCGGCACCAACTACAGCATCTATTCGCAGCAGCGGGCCCGGGAAAACCAGACCACGACCGAACTGCGCTTCTCGTCGAGCCGCGACGCCAAGGTCCAGTGGGTCTCGGGGCTCTACTACTTCCACGGCGACCTGAGCAACTACGCCAACCTGCCCGATTACGGCGTCATCAACGACCAGCCCAACCTGGTGACCAAGTCCTACGCCGTCTTCGGCGACATCACCGTTCCGCTCTCGGACCGGCTGCGCTTGGGCGGCGGGCTTCGCTACACCGCCGACCGCAAGAGCCAGATCGGCACGCTCGTCTCGGGCGGCGGCGTCACGGTCGGGCCGTTCGACGGCAAGCTGCGGTCCAACGCCGTCAACTATCGGATTGGCGTCCAGTACGACCTGGCCCAGGACGTGATGCTCTACGCCACCCACGCCACGGGCTACAAGGCGGGCGGCTTCCTCCCCGACCAACCCGGCTATGACACCTATAAGCCCGAGAAGCTTCGCTCGGTGGAGGCCGGGATCAAGAGCCGCCTGTTCGACGGGCGCCTTCAGCTGAACCTGTCGGGCTTCCACTACAGCTACGACAACTACCAGACCTCGACCCTGGGCCTGGCGCACTACGGCGGCCTGAGCGCCCTCGTCTTCAACAGCCAGGGAACCACCAAGATTTACGGCGCCGAGCTCCAGGCCATCTATCGCCCGACCGAGCGCGACCAGTTCGAGCTGACGCTCTCGCCGATGAAGTCGAAGTTCGGCGCCTTCGTTATTCCGGCCACCCCGGCCAGCGCCATGATCGACGTCAGCGGCAAGCAGCTGCCGCACGCGCCCTCCTTGAGCGGCATGGCGGCCTATCAGCATGAATGGCGCCTCCAGGCTGGCTCGCTGACCGGACGCATCCAGACCAACTACTCGTCGAAATACTTCACGGAGTTCACCCAGGCCGCCTACAGCCAAAGGCCTAGCTATACGCGCACGGATCTCAACCTGACCTACTCGGCCGATGAGAGCCGCTGGTCGGTCGGTCTCTTCGTGCGCAACCTCGAGGACGCTTGGATCGTCAGCCTCAAGGCCAACACCGCCGTCGGCGATTACGGCCTGCAGCCGCCGCGGACCTTTGGCCTGACCTTGAACGTGAAGGGCTAGGCGCCGCCGAGCGCGTCGGACCGGGGGAATACTGCCGGCCCGACGCCCTTGGTTCTTGCGTATGCCTTCCTCGCGACCCCTTGCCCGGCCTTGCCGCCCAACGGTTGAGCCTCGCGGAAATCTGATATGAAAGTTCTGCTGTTGAGCCTGATCTTGGCTTTGGTCATGACGGACGCGCCGCGCCCGTCCCATGAGGGCGCTGTGGTCGTGAGCGGCCATGAGGGCCCGCCAGTCTATGCCGCTCGCGACACCTTCGCGGCGTTGGCGCAAATGCGCTGACGTTACGCCGGCCGCCCCACCGGGCTTCGAGAGGGCGCTCCGATGAGCCGCGCCCTTGGTTGAGAGAAGGGCGCCTCGACCGAGAGAAGGGCGCGCCTCGCGGAGCAAGGTTCCTTCGGTCGCGTCGATCCGTTTTCCAGAGATCCAACATTGCTATCGCCCCGGCGACGAGGTTTGGCGGATTCCTCCGGGGGGCAAGCGGCCCGGCGCGGAGTCGGGGTTGGCGTGGCTACAAATTTCCGATTTGCCGCCTTCACCGGAAGGTCCGCCGTGCCGGTCGGCCCCCGGCCGCCAGCGTTCAAGGGGGGACCTGACGTGCGCTTAGCGGCTTAGTCAGGGCTTCGCGGCGCACATCAGTGCGCCTTGGTCATCGCCTTGATGATCTGCGCCGTTCAGCGAGAGCCGTCGATTATGCGGCGTCCATCGCGCATCCGTCTTCACGCCGCGTGAGCGCGAGAACAGCGCCTTAAGTGGGCTGAAGGCTTCGCCTTCCTACCAGCCGGCGGACGACCCTAAGGGCAGGAATTCGCGGATCTCGTCGATGATGCGCAGCTCGCCATCCACCACCTTGAAAACACCGAGCATGTACATGGCGCCGGCGTCCGGCCGCGGATGGTCGGGAATAGGGTGAAAATCGACGACGACAAAGCTGCCGGCGACACCCAGTTCGGTGTCGAGCACCGGATAGCGACGCTCGCGAGCGCGCGGACGCGCCGCCCGGGTGTCATTCAGGGCCGAGGCGCAGCTGTGCACCTTGCCGTCTGGCGAGAGCAGCGTGCGCAAGGTGTTCGTGGTCTTGGCGCCGTTATCGTACTTGTCGCAGCGATAGTTGAACCGCGGGATCAGGCCGTCGCTTTGCTCCAGGCCCTCCCAATAGCGGTCAGCCGCTTCGCGCAGCCCGGCTCGGTCGACGCGACGGGATGGGGGGACAACGGCAGTATAGAGAATGTCGGGCTTCAAGAGCTGTTCGACATCGGCGAAATGCCCCTTCGCATCGGTGCTGACAATTGTCTCGGCCTCCGCCAAGGCGCCGTCCTGGACCAGCAAGCGCTGCGCAAAGGGCCGGGGCTGTCCGTCGAGGAAGGCCACGCCCATGCACACGACCTGGCCCGTTTCGGTGTCGGCGAAGGCCTGGATGCCCTCGAAGCGCGGCGCGCGGCCCCATAGGCCCTCGCCGACAGCAAGAAAGGCGCCGTTCTCCGAATAACGAAAGTTCGGGCTCAAGTTGAGCGAAGCCCCGTCTCCGACGGCGAGTGCGCAGAGATAGGCGTCCATCTGGTCGATCAGCGCGGCCTTGGTCATCAGGCGATCCCCACCGGCGGTTGACCAAAATGGGTGCGGCCATAGTTGATCGAGGCGCTGTCGGACTGGTGGGCGAGATGGCCGCGCAGCACCCCGACATTGCGCCAGTAGCGCCCGAGCATGGCGTCCTTCTTGGACGCGGCGGTGCCCACCGTCCGGAAGATGATGTCGACCGCCTCGTGGGCCAGATGAATGCTCTGCAGGATCACCAGGGTCAGCCGCCGGAAGACCTCCTCCGAACACGGCTGGCCTGTTTCGTGCGTGCGCCGCGCGATCTCCATGTAGTCGGTCGCGGTTTGCAGCAGGGCCGCGCGGGCGGTGTCGACGAGCGCCCGGCAGCGGCCATAGTTCAACTGATACTCAGCCAGTTCCTGGCGAGGCGCCCCGGTCGGGCCGGTCGCCTTGCGCGCCCGAAAGCTCTCCTCGTAGAGGTCGAGCGCGCCTTCGGCGGCGCCGACGATCACCGAGGCGGATTCGGTGACGATGAAGGGGCGGGCAGGGCCGTAGAACAGGGGGCTTTCGGCATAGGCCTCAGCCGGCGGGACGGCGTCGAACGGGGGATAGGGTTTGGCGCGATAGTCGGGAACGAACACGTCTGTCATCACGACCCGGTCGGATCCCGTGCCCTGCATGCCGATGACCTCCCAGTTACGCACGATCTCATAGTCGCGGCGATGAAAGAGGCCCATGCGCATGGTCGTTGCGCCGCTCTGCGGATCCGTGACGAGGAAGGTCAGCAGGATGTGAGTCGCATGCGCGCAACCAGACGCGTAGTCCCAGGCGCCGGTGACGCTGAAACCGCCTGGAACCGGGATGCCGCGTCCCTGCGGCGCTGCGACTTCGGGGGCGCGAAAGTCGCCCGTCTCGCCATAGGCCTCGATCTGGGCCTCCAAGCTATAGGTGGCCAGTTGGTGGACATGGCCCAGCACGAGCGACAGAACCCAGGCCGTTTCCGGGCAGCCGCGCGCGACGGCCGTCACCAGCCGGACATAGGTCGGCAGATCAAAGCCGTAGCCGCCGAAGGTGCGCGGCTGGATGACGCGGTAGAATCCGGCGTCGACCATCGCCTGGTTCGTCTCCTGGGAGATGTTGCCCGCCGCCTCGGCGGCGGCCTGACGCTCGCGAAGAAGATCCCGCATGCCGTCGGCCCGCGCGATCATCTGGTCTGGCGTCAGGTCAGGCTCGGGCGGCGAGATAGCAGAAATCGTCGGATTAGGGCGCTGGCCGCGCATCTCAGCGATCATGATCGATACTCTGTGGCTCGTTGACGGTGAGGGCCCCGCCTTCAGAGCGAAGGCGGGGCGGAGGGTGTTGAGCAGGACGCGAAGGACGCTGAGCCTGGCGCAGGCCGGATCTAGAATTTTCCGGTTAGCACCACGCCGAATGTCCGCGGATCCGAGAGGGTGGCCGAGGCCTGCAACGGCGAGATCGACTGCAGATTCACATAGGTCTTGTAGCGTTTGTCCGTCACGTTACGGACGTAGCCGGTCACTGAAAGACGGTCGTTCGCCGAGGCCCAGGTGAGATTGAGATTGCCTTGGAACAGGGCCTTCTGGCGCTCGTAGTCCAGCCCGCCCTGCGCCGCCAAGCCCGGCGTGGTGAAGCGAACGTCATAGGCCGATCGCCAGGCGCCGTCGCCGTGCAGGTTGAGCGTTGAACCGCCTGAGAGCCGGATCTGGTGGTCGTAAAGGAGCGTGAGGCTGGTCGGCGCGAAACCCCAAAGTTCGCGCTGGGCGACGGCGTCCGCAAAGCCGGCCGGCAGGTCGTGGAATTTAGAATCGATGTGCGAGACGTTCAGGCCGATCCGGTCCGCAGGCGAGAGTTGGAACAAGGTTTCCAGTTCGACGCCCACCATCCGCAAGGGCACATTGAACAGCACGGCCGAGGCCGGGTTGCTCTGATCGAGCTGAACGCTGGCTTGGTATCCAGCATAGTCATAGTAGAACGCCCCAAGATTGACTTGGAGGCGGCGGTCAAAGAAACGGTTCTTGCTGCCAATCTCGTAGGCGGTCAGCTTTTCTGAGTCGTAGGGATAGACGGTCGGGACGTTGCCCGCACCCGTGCCGATCTGAACATCGCCGGGGAGGAAGGCGCTGGAGATTGAGGCGTAGAGAAGATTGGCCGGCGCCAAGTCGTATTCGACGCGCGCCTTGTAGGTCAGGTTCTTAAACGCGCGACGGCCCGCGTTCCCCGAGACCTTAATGGTGGAAATAGACTCCGGCAGGCCCGCGAGGGGCGAGTTCTGACCCGCGACCGCGCATCCCGAAACGAAGCCGAGGGGGGTATTGCAAAAGACGCTGAGATTGGAGCTGTAAACTTCCGCGGTGGTCACCGTGGTCTTGTCCCAGCGCAGGCCGCCTGTAAGCCTCAGGGCCTGCGTCACGGGCACGGTCGCTTCGGCGAAGACGCCGAGGTCACGGGTCTTGCGATCGATGTCGGCGCTGAACAGCAGACCGTCGGACGATTCCCAGACGTTGCGGTTGGAGCTCCGAATGCCGTTGGAATAGTAGAAGAGGCCGGTTTGCCACTTGATCATCGAATCCGGCTGCGACGTCAGGCGAAGCTCGTGCGTGACGAAGTCGTCCTCGGGCGTGGTGACGATCTGCTTGATCGAGTTGCCGCCGGGACCGACCACAAAGACCGTCGCGTCCTGATTGAACGAGCGATAGGCGGGCAGATAGGTCAGTCGAGCCGGGCCCAGATCGACGTTGAGCTCCGCCCAAACCTGCCGAGACTTCAATTTCGCCGTACCGACAGAGTAGGGCGTGTACTCGACCGTGTTGGGGGCGACGAGGTTGCCTGCGGCGCCGCCATTGTAGAGTGTGCGATCCTGCATCGAGGCCCCGATGAGGAGGGAGACGCCGTCGCTAGGCAGGGCCAGGAGCTTCAGTTTGACGTCATCGCCCCGGCTGGCCCCAAAGCCTTTGTCAACGTCGGCGCCGTCGCGTTCGTAGTGATTGGCCGCCACGCGCAGGGCCAGGTGGTCGGACACGATGGGCGCATTCACCGCGACCGAAGCGCGACGCAAATCATAGCTTCCCGCCTCGACAGAGGCGTCGACCGAATAGCCGGCGAGGTTGGGATTGCGCGTATGGATGGCCACCACGCCGGCGGTGGCGCTACGGCCATAGAGCGTGCCTTGGGGACCGCGCAACACTTCGACCCGATCGACATCGTAGCCGCCGCCGATGCCGTTATAGACATTGTCGACATAGAGCGCCGTCGCCGGAACGCCCGACAGCGTCTGACCTGAGAGCCCGCCATTGGATGAGACGCCGCGAATGGTGATCCCGGCGGCCGGGCTGTCGTTTCCAGTCGGCTCGTTTGACACGCCTTCGGACTCGCCGCCTGAAACGCCCGGCACGGTTTCCAGGATGGTGCTCAGGGTGAACTTTCCCTGGGTCAGCAAGTCTTGCCCGGTCTGGACCGTGACTGATGCGGCCGTCTTTTGCACGTTGCGCTCGAAACGCTCGGCGGTGACGACGATCTCATCAAGCGCCTGGGGAGCGTCCTGGCTGGTGGGGGCGGCTTTCGTCGTCTGGGCCTGGGCCTGGGCCTGGACCGGCAGGCACGCCGCGCCCATCGCTAGGGTCAGGCCCGCCGTGCCCGCCAAAAGGCTCCGGCGGCACGAATTGTCTCTGCTGGTTCTCGTCATTTTCCAACCCATGATGGGGCCGTTAGCTATCGTTGAACGACCTTTGGGCGGCGGCTCGGCGATGCTTCTCTGTGGTGGCGGCCCTGCTGATGTCGCCACTGTGCTGGCGCCCGCGGCCGGAAAACTAGTGGGCGCAATTCAGGTGACGCTTGGCTGCGCCGGGGGCGGCGCGGAGCGTTCAAAATCGACGCGACCAGGATGCGCGCCAGGGGAGGCGCGCTTTTTTGCGAGATCGCGCTGGCCGACGCTGGGCGCTGCCGCCAGCCAATTCCTCCGCCTGGTTTACATGGCCCAAGATGCTAGCGCTGAAACGCACGGTCTTGGCTGGCGGCCGCGCCCGTCGTCGCCATGGGTGTGGCCGCCTTCAGGGAGATGATGATGGAAATCCGACAATGTTTGGCCACGGCCATGACCTGGTCGGAGCCCTGGTCTGAACGGGTCTGCAGCGGCCAAGGGCTCGAGGCGAGCCCTGGTCCAACCTCGGTGACCGTCGGGCGGCCCAGTCGGGAAGGCCTCGGCGCGATCAATGCGCCCGAAGGCGCTCTGGCGCCGATCACCCAGCGCCTTTCGGTGGCCGCGCGTCGCTGAGCCAATCGCCTCGGGCCTATGCTAGCCGCGAGAAGCCACCCTCCAGAGCTCATAGCGGCCTTTCAAGCGGCTTTCCGGCGCTCGGCGTCCGGCGCTTGCGCTCACCCCTGACTGTCCTCCTTCAAGCATCGCGGGGCCAAGCATCAAGCGCGCCAGCGTGAGTGTGCTGGGCCACCGCCGCGCCAATCGACCGGGCCGGCCGCGCCCTAGGCTATCGGCGCACCGGGGTTAGATTTCGGCTGTTCTGCAGAAGCGGCGTTGGTGCCAGACAAGGCTTGGGTTCTGTTCGCCTTCATCCGTGAGGATTGAGATCACGGTCCCGATCAGAATTGAGTGGGAGAACGCGTCGATCGCGGCGTGCAGGCGACAATCGAGGGCGACCCCCGCCGATTGCAGGACCGGCGCGCCCGTGGCCATGGCCGTCCAGGTCTCGCCCGCGAAACGGTCGACATCCTTCCGAGCAAACCGCGCCGCCACATCACCTTGGTCGGCCAGCAGAAAATTGACCGCGAAAGTTTGATGCCGCAGCAGCTCATCGTGGGTGCTGGCGGACTTGTTGATGCAGATCAGCACCGAAGGCGGGTCGGCAGAGAGCGAACAGGTGGCCGTTGCCGTCAGGCCGACTGGGCTTTGCAAGGTTCCCGTCGTTATCAGGGCGACCGGGCTGGCGACCTTCGCCATGGCCGCCAGGAAATCGTCCCGTGTCGGCGACGGAGGTTGTGGAACCTGTATCGTCATGCGCCGCATCCGCACTGCGCGTTGCGATCGCCTGCCCGGAGTTGGGCATGCGGTGAGAAATGAGCCGGGCGAGGCGCGCAAACGCGTCCGTCAGAGTTTGCCATTCGCGCCGGACACTTCGTGCGAGATGGCCTTGAAATATCGCGTTCGTGGATGGGCATAGGGCCTCCAGTGATCCGCGGCCGAGCCGCTGCGTGAGACTCAGTAGGCGTCCAGCGACAGTCGAAAACGAGGGGACGGATTGATGTCCGCGCGATTTTGGCCAGGGTTTCTACAGCGGCCAGGTCGACCTTGGCGCTAGCGAGACGGCGCGCCCGCCGCCGCCAGATCGTAGACCGCCGCCATGGGGCCGATGTCCGGAAGCGGTGGGCCCGCGCTCGTCTGCGCGATCGCGTCGAGCAGGGGCTCGAAATAGGCGTTGATCCGATCTGGCGAGATATCCGCCGACAGGCTGTACAGCGGGCCGGCCGCGAGGACGTTGGTCAAGCGTGTCGAAAGATCTTCGCCGCCCGCACCGTCATGGAAGACGATGCTGACGCGCACGGGGCTAGTCTGCAGTTCGGCGCGAAGCGCCTCGGCCATTCCCACGATGGAGCGAAGCAAGACCAGTTCCGGCGTCGAACTCTCCGCGGGGCCTATCGCCGCGGAGGGCGCGACGACCACGATCACGCCGTGTCCGGCTTGACGAAAGCGTCGGCCAGCGCCGGTGAGCACGCCAAAGGCCCGACGAAGAGGAAGCCACACCCGCCGCTCCCAATCGACGGGATCCTCAGAAAGCGCGCGCTTATCTAATCCAATCGTCAGGATGAGTGCGTCTACTGCGCCAGGGACAGTTTCCACGGCGGCGCGCAACGCCGAAATGTTCGTCTCGCCGTCGGCGACCTGAAGGCGCGCGATGGGCAAGGCCAGGGCGCCAAGGCCCAAGGAAGGCGAGCTGCCGTCGAGCGCGACGCCGATGAGGGACCTCATGATATCCTCACGCAAAAGCCAGCAGCGCGTCACGGCGGCTGACGAGGGTTGGCCAAACGTTCCGGTCGGTAAAGACATAGGGGGCGTCGGCTTCAATGCCGTTCCAAACCATGCGGCCCACCTCGACCGGATCGCGGCCCAGGGCCAGGAGCTGCTTGTGGAATGCTTCCATAGCCTCAAGCGCCTGGTCGTCGCGAACGGCGTCCGAGTGTTGGAAGATGGTGGGACGCATGCGTTCGTGGTCGTAAATATTGGTGTTAACCGCCGCCGGGCATAAGACTGTCGCGCCCACGCTAGCGCCTTGCAGATCGCGGCGCAGTCCCTCGATCAAGGCGACCACCCCAAACTTCGCGGCCGAATAGACGCCTCCGTCATTGGCCACGATCAGGCCCCCCATCGATGAGGTCGCCACGATATGGCCCGGCCGCCCGTGCGCCACCATGTGGGGAAGGAAGGTCTCCACGCCGGCTAGGACGCCATCAAGATTGACCGAGGTGATCCATTCCCAGTCGGCGTCACTGGCCTCGAGCATGGATCCAAGAACGCCGACTCCGGCGTTCAGGCAGAGGACATGCAGCGCTCCAAACCGCTCTTCGACGAACCGACGCGCGGCGCGCCACTGCGGGCGGTCGGTGACATCCAGCCGCAGAAAATGCACTTGGTCCCCTGCCGAACCCAGCAGGGTTTTGGCCTCTTCCAAGTGATCGTCTCGGACGTCCGTGACAATCACCTGGAGGCCGGCCTCGAGCAGCGCCTGAGCGATGCCCAGACCGATGCCGCTCGCGCCTCCAGTGACGAGCCCGAGGCTGCCAGACTGGATGGGATGAGTGCGCATGCGTCCACCGTGTCGTTCAGAGAAGAAGGCGCAACCTTCAAAAAAGTTGATGCTCTTGTACTTTAAAGTCGCGCGTAAACGAGGGGTAGAAATGGCGCAATTTCAGGTGTTCGAAAATATTAGAGAGCGCTCGGCCATCTTGGACGCTTCATCAACTAGATCTTCGCCGGCTTGGGCGATTAGGGTGGCGTTTTCAGCCGTATGGGCGAGCCCAAGACAGAGGCCGCCCGCAATTCCGCCGTCTTGCTGCTTCAACGGAGCCGCCAGCAAAATCACGCCTGGATCGGGGTCATCGAGACTCACGGCGTAGCCGACCGCGCGGATCGTGCGCATGCGCCGCTTGATCTCCAACCAGTCGGCGTCTTCGCCCGCGGACTTCTGGAACATGGCCCGCACCGCACGGACCTCCATGAAGGCCAGCATGGCCAAGGCGGGCGGACCGCAAAACAACGGGGCCAGTCGCCCTCTGGCGAAGACGCCCTCGGGGAGGGGGGGCGCGCCGGACCGATGCTCGTGCATGGCCATGACGTGATCGCGATAGATGCGGCAGATGAAGACCGTGCTGGGGACCCCGTAGGCGTGGGAAAGCTTGGCGAAGGTTGGTTCGGCCGCTCTGAGCAGGGGGTCTGACGACCGCAGCTGACGGTCATAATGGACGATGCCAGGACCGAGCAGGTAGCGGCCGGGACGGATGCTGAAGATGAGGCCGGCCGCGGTGAGGCTGCGGAAGTAGCGATAGACCGTACTTTCCGATTGGCCGAGCGCGAGGCAGGCGGCTTCCACCGTCCATTCCGGCCGATCCGGCGTGAAGAGGTCCATCACCGAGAGGGTCTTGTCGGAACTCGTTTCGGGACGACGCCCGCGCGTAGCGCTCACCACGGCTGCGATCCATGAGGACGCCGGCGGCGATGGCCAAGCCTTCTACCCGCTAGTAGATGATCCGAGCGGTAGACTGTTTCGTGTCCCATCGGCGCTTCGAAGCTCCATCCACGACCTGGAAAAGCGCTGAACATACAAGAGGAGCTTGTCGCGGGTCGAGGACAAGCCAGGCAAGGCTGTCTGTGATGGCCCGGTCCGCCCGTTCAAGGGCGCGCTCATGGACGCCCCTCGGGGCGACGGCTCCAAGTTAGAGGCGCGCGCTCAGCGCCTCGACCGCTCGCATCGCTTGAGCGGTCTGATTGCGACGCGCATCCTCGAGCATTCGTCGCCCAGGATCGATGTCCTGGGGCGGAGGGCATGCCGCCAGGATATCCTCGAAGTGCGCCGCCAGCTCATCGCGAAACTCAGAATGCGAAAGGATGTAGCCACGGTTTTCGATGATCCCTTGGACGACGGCCTCGCCAACCTCGCGCGGATCCATGCCGGACTCCTTGGGCGGTGCGACGGGGCCGCCCTCGGGCGCGGCCGAGATGGCGGGGCCAAACCGCGCCTGCCGATTTTCCGCCGAGGCCAGCATGCGGCTACGGGTCAGGCCCGGATAGAGCACTGAGACGCCAATGCCTCTCGGCGCCAGCGTCAGGCGCAGGGAGTCGCTCATGCCCCGGACGGCATACTTGGAAGCGGCGTAGATGTAGTTATTGGCTGTCGGCAAGAGGCCGGCCATCGACGAGGTCGTGACGACGTGCCCTTCGCCCTGCCGCAGCATCGCGGGCAAAAAGGCCATCAGGCCGTTGATCGCCCCGCCGAGATTGACCGAAAGCACCCAGTCCCAATCCTCGAACCTGACGCTGTCGATGGAAGGGTTGACCCCCACGCCGGCGTTGTTGACGAGAATGTCGCAGCGTTCAAAGGCGTCAAACGTTCGCTCGGCGGCCCTTGCCATGGCCTCACGGTCAATGACGTCGAGGGCGATGGCCGCGACGTCGTCCCGACCACCAAACCGGGCAAGGGCCTCGTCGAGATGATCTTGCCGCAGGTCGGCGATCATGACCTTGGCGCCGTGGTCGAGCAGCGCCTCGACGATCCCCAGTCCAATGCCGCTCGCCCCGCCCGTCACGAAAGCGACTTTGCCGGCTATATTCCGCATCGATCACATCTTTCCCAAACCACGCTTATTGCCGCCGTGGGGCGGCCAACGCTCCTGCGCGGCCGCCGCGCGGCGAACGATCAGGCGGCCAGCTCGGCGAGCGGCTGACCATCCAGGCTGTTTTGGCAAGGCCAGCTCTTGACCTCCGGCAGGCACTTTTCGGCGAACAGGCGCATGTTCCGCTCGGCTTCTTCGTGCGGCATGCCGCCGAAGTGGAAGTGGGGGAAGAAGCCCTGCAGTTTGCATTGCTTGTTAATGTTGTCGAGAATTTCGAGGATTTCTGTCGGATTGCCCGCAGGCATCACCGTGCCCATCTTGTCAGCCATCTCGTCGATCTTGTCGGGCGCGATCCGCATGCTCTTGTAGAATTCATTGCCCTTGGTCGTTCCATAGTCATCGTCGGCCATGCCGTAGTTTTTGACTGCGGCCCGGAAGTTGACGCGGTGATACTGGCTCGACAATTCCTTGGCGCGCTCACTGCTCTCATCGACGAAGATAGTGCCGGAAAGCAGCGGGGCGGGCGGCATACGGGATTCGCCGTGGGTTTGAGCCCACACATTGTTATAGGTCTCGAAATCGACGCCGAGATTGGGGCGCGGCTCAGGGTTGATGATCAGCACGCCGATGCCCAGTTCCGCGACCGTGCGAACCGATTCCGGTGACCCGGCCGAACCGAAAATACGCCCCTCGAAGCTTCTGTACGGGCGCGGGCGAAGTTCCCGACGCGGCTGTTTGGTGATTTCGCCGCCTTCGATAACGCCCGTCTCGAGCGCCTGGATGATCAGTTCCGAATATTCGCGGTAGAGCTGGCGCGTCTGGTTGATGTCAACGCGCATGCCTTCGTATTCCATCTTACCCAGGCCGCGTCCCAGTCCGAGGAGAAGGCGGCCCTCGGTGATGTTGTCGAGCCACAGGGCCTGTTCGGCCACGCGCACCGGATCATTCCACGGCAGCACGACGACCTGCGTTCCCAGCTTCACGCGCTTGGTCTTGCCGGCCAGGTAGGCCAGCGACTGAAGCGGAGAGGGGGAGATCGAATAGTCGGAGAAATGATGCTCGGTGACCCAGATCGACTCGAAACCGAGCGCCTCGGACTGAATCGCCAAATCAAGGTCCCGCTTGAGGAACTGCGTGTCGTTCCGTTCGGGCCCGCTCTGATGCTGGAAGCCGGTGGCGTAGCCTACATGCATTTTTCTGCTCCTGGATTTCCTCGCGACCGGTCTGCGCTCGTCGCTAAAAAATTCATATATTCGCGCATTGTGACAATCAATGTCTTTTTTTATCCGCTGGCGAGCGCCGGCATGGCGGCGCTGAGCTGCGCCAGCCCCTGAACACGCGCTTTCTGCGCCCGCGCCGCGTCCTGGGCGTTGTTATTGCGGAGCGCCTCCAGCAGCGGACGGCTGAGCGTCAGGAACCGACGGTTCATAACGTCCAGAACGGCCGGATCTCTCGGAATCCGAGCCGACGGATAACCGCGCAGGCTCTTGGTGAAGAGTTGCAGCAAAGGATTGGCGATGACCGAGGCGATCGCTTCTTCGGCGTCGAACACATGTGGCAGACTGGCGACGGCGTCCTGTCGTTCCAGGCTGTCTTCCAGCTTCGCGAGTGTTTGGCTGACCCGCTCGCAATCCTCCGCCGAGGCCCGGCTGGCGGCCATGGCGATGACCTCGACGCTCAGCCGCTCGAAGACCTGCATGACGGTGTGGGCCTGCACGCCGCCGCTGGCGAAAAAGCAGGATACGAGCCGTGCGAGGGTCCCTTCCCGCGGGGCCTGGCTCACGAGGCCATGGCCCCGTCCGCAAAAGGTTTCGGCCGCGCCAGCGCTTTCGAGAATTCGGACGGCCTGGCGAAAAGCATCTCGATCCGCGCCGTAGCGGAAGCAAAGGTCTTCTTCCGATCCGAGGCGACGCCCTCGCGCCCATTCCTCGGCCGTGCATTCGAGCAGCATGCGCTCGGCGATCTGCCCCGCTCGCGAATGTCGCAGGTGCTCGGGTGTCAGCAGCACCGACGAGCGCACCGAGCCGCCGTCCGAGACGGCCTGCCGCACCGCGCGAACGACGTCTTCGAAAAACGCGAACACCGTCGCGAAGCGGGAGGTCCCTTCAGGCCCGGGCAGGTGAAGCGCATCCAAGTCCAAGCGGACACGGTCGAGCGCCGCCTCTGTCTCGTCGAGCTGGACCGGCGTCACGCCGAAGAAGAGGCCAAAGCCAACGAGGAATGCCGCTGTATGGCGGGAATCGAGCGCGAGAACCTGTAATCCGCCCCGCGGCCCTCGGACCATGCGCGCCGTGCCACGGACCGCTAGGATCCGGACGGCCTCGCGGATCACCGCGCGTCCGGCGCCGAACCGCTCGGCCAGGGCCTGTTCAGAGCCACACACCGCTCCATACGGCCATCCGCTGACGATCAGGCTCTCTTCGATGCGCCTGGCGATCCGGCAGGCGCCTTTTTCCGCGCCGCCCCGTCGTTCGCCAATGACGTCGGTCAGGAGGCTGTCATCGCTTGCGGCAAGTATCGGCGTACTTGCGCGCGCGGCAGGCTCCGTCGGTCGCGAAACAGCAGGCATTTCTCTCCCCTTTTTTTATAAAAGTGCATAGATAATCCTACTGTGACAATATGTGCCGTTTTTAGGGCGGTGCGTCCGGTCGCCGCAGGCTGGAGGGCGGATAGCTTAGAAGTCGCGCCGCCCGCGAGGCCGGGCGTCTCGCCTGCGCGGGGGCAAGATGGTCCCCAAGGAAGGCCATGCCGGGCGGGATTTGAGCCTATTGTCCCACTCGTTTGTCCTGGAAGCCTCGCTTAGTGCCTTGCGAGCGGACCGATCCGCTTACCGGAAATCCAGCAGCGCGGATAAATTTGAGACATGCGCACAGACGCGTTCGGGCCCGAGGCGATTCCCGCCGAGGTCGCCGCTTTCAACACCCTCATGGCCAAGCGGATCGGAGATCTCCCCAGCATTTGGGACATCGGCGTCGCGCAAGCCCGTAGCGGCGCCTTCATGCCAGCGCCGCCGCCGTCGCCGAGAGCCTATGACGTGCCCGTGAACGACACGGTCTCATTGCACGTGGTGCCCTGCGCCGAGCCTAAGGGGGTGTTGCTGCACATCCATGGCGGCGGGTTCATCCTGGGCGCCGCGGCCCATCAGGACGCCATGCTGGAACGGATCGCCGATCAGACGGCTCTGACTTGCGTCAGCGTCGAATATCGCCTGGCGCCCGAAAACCCCTATCCGGCGGCATGGGATGACTGCGAGACCGCTGCGCTGTGGTTGGTTGAGCATGCCAAGTCCCGGTTCGGGGTCGAGACCCTGATGATCGCCGGAGAATCCGCAGGGGCGCTGCTGGCGGTGGCCACCTTGTTGCGGCTGCGACCGCGAGGCGCGCTGAAGCGCTTTGCTGGCGCGGCTCTGAGCTTTGGGGTCTATGACTCCTCCATGACGCCGAGCCAAGTCCTGGCGCGGACGGGCGTTCTAAAGGCCCAGGACATCGCCAAAATCGCCGACGCCTATGCGCCGCGGCAGGATCAACGCCGCGATCCTGAGCTCTCACCGTTGTATGCGGATCTGCAAGGCATGCCGCCGGCGCTGTTCACCGTTGGAACGCTGGACGCCATGCTCGACGATTCGATGTTCATGTACGGCCGCTGGCTCGCTGCGGGCAACAACGCCGAACTCGCCCTATATCCGGGCGCCGATCACGCCTTTATCGAAACGCCACATCCGTCGGCGTCCATGGCCAACGCCCGGATCGACGACTTCCTCCGACAATGCCTGCAAAGCCCATGAGCGCCCAAGCCAACGCGCAAGGGGCCCCTGTTGGCTGTTCGGATGCAAGGCCTTCCTGCGCCGTGTCACCAACGACGCCTCCACCCCCGAATATCCCGGTGTCCTTGGAAACCGGAGCGGATCAGCAGGGTGGGGCGGGGCGTCCGTTGAGGGTCATCGTAGGCGTCGTGGCAAGGGGGCTGCAGCTTGGGCGCCAACTAGGCTTTCCCACCGCCAACATTCCTCTGGCCGAAGAGCCCCCCGTCCGCACAGGCGTTTATGTCGTCCGTAGCCGCTTGGCCGACGGTCGAGCCTTCTTCGGGGTTGCGAGTGTGGGGTGCAACCCGACTATTCCCAAAACGGCGCCCGTTCTTGAGGTCTGGCTCTTCGACTTCGATGAAGACATCTACGATCAGATGCTGTCGACCGAACTCCTGGCCTATCTCCGTCCGGAGGAGCAGTTCGCCTCGGTGACCGCGCTGATCGATCAGGTCTTCGCCGATGCTGAAGAGGCGCGCCGCTATTGCAAAGATCATGACCTCAGGCTGACCTGACGTCCGCGGCTTCCTGAAAGGCCCATCGCAAGCGCGCAGCGTAAGTCGCACGTCGCGATGTGTAGCGGCTCGGGTGGCTAGGCGGCGTCGTCGCGCTGACCGCGCTATCGGCTCCCCGATTTTCCCCCTTAACGGATCAAGCCCCTCGCGGGCGGCCAGATCATCCGTCCTCCTCCGCGATTTGAAAACGCGGATCAATTTTCGGCCGTCCCAAAACCTCAGACCGCGAGAGACAGAAGAGCCCGCAAAGTTAGTTGACGACAGAATTCTCATATAATAGCAATTTTGTCGTCACCGCCTGTGGAGAGAACCAACGGCGGCTTCGGCTTGGGAGGCCAGAATGCTGGACGTCGCCGCCATCAGGACTGAGATTGAACCACCCAGCGGGAGGCTTCTGGCCGGGGCGGCCTGGGGTGGCGCGCTGTTCGACGGCGCATGGCGCGCCGGCGCGGGGGAAATCAGCGTCATCGAAAAGGCCACCGGCGCGACCCTGGGGAGCGTCGGTCTGGCCGATCCGGCCTTGACGCGCGAGGTGATCGATAAAGCCCAGGCTGCTCAGCGCGCCTGGGCCGGGGTTCCCGCCGAGGCGCGAGCGGCGCTGATCCGCAAGGCCGCCGGCCTTCTAGAGGCCAATGCCGACGAAATTCTTGAGTGGATCGTGCGCGAGAGCGGCGGCCTGCGCCCAAAGGCCGAGTTCGAACTGCACAGCGCCGTGGCTGAGCTTCATCACGCCGCCGCCCAGCTCATCCAGCCCCATGGCCACATCCTGGCTTCGCCCGATCCGAGCCGAACGAGCCTGGCCCAGCGCCTGCCACTCGGCGTCGTCGGGGTCATCACCCCTTGGAACTTCCCGCTGCTGCTGGCCATGCGCTCGGCGGCGCCGGCCCTAGCCCTGGGCAACGCCGTCGTTCTCAAGCCTGATCCGCAAACGCCGATTTGCGGCGGTGTGGTCCTGGCCCGGATCTTTGAGGAGGCGGGCCTTCCCGCCGGCGTCTTTGGCCTCGTCAACGGCGGCGCCGACGTCGGCGAAGCCCTGATCGAACACCCGGCCGTGAGGATGATCACCTTCACCGGCTCCACCGCCGTCGGGCGGCGCGTCGGCGAGCTGGCCGGCCGCCACCTCAAGAAGGTCGCCTTGGAACTGGGCGGCAACAACGCCTTCATCGTGCTCGATGACGCCGATCTCGCCGCCGCGGCTTCGGCCGGCGCCTGGGGGTCTTTCCTTCACCAGGGACAGATCTGCATGGCAACGGGGCGCCACATTGTCCATCGCAAGATCGCGCAAGCCTATACCGAGGCGCTCGCGCAGAAGGCCGCCCATCTGCCGGTCGGCGATCCGTTCCGCCAGCAGGTCGCGCTGGGGCCGATCATCAACGAGCGCCAGCTGGCCAACGTCCACGCCATCGTCAGCCAGTCGGTGGAGCAGGGCGCACAGCTGGCAGCCGGCGGGACCTACGAGGGCTTGTTCTATCGCCCGACCGTATTGGCCGGGGTGACCGCCGACATGCCCGCTTTCAGCCGGGAGATCTTCGGGCCGGTAGCGCCGGTGATCATCGCCGAGGACGACGACCACGCCGTCGCGCTGGCCAACCAGACCGAATATGGACTTTCGGGCGCCATCCAGACCGGCCGCCTCGATCGCGGCTTGAGCCTCGCCAGGCAGATCCACGCCGGCATGGTGCACGTCAACGACCAGACGGTCGGCGACATGCCGCAAATCCCGATGGGGGGCATGGGGAGCTCTGGCAACGGCAATCGCTTTGGCAGCATCACAGCCTGGGAAGAGTTCACCGAGTGGCAGTGGCTGACCTTCAGCTCGACCCCCGCCCGCTATCCGTTTTGAGGCTGGCCATGACCGCACGTTTCCCCAATACCCGCGAGTTCACGGGCGCGCTGTATAGGCCCTCCCGTTTCGAGGGCGAGGTCTTCGATCTGGAGGTTGATGGCCAGCTGCCGACCGATATCGATGGGACGTTCTTTTCGGTCGCGCCCGACGCGGCCTTTCCGCCGATGCGCGAGGACGACATCTTCTTCAACGGCGACGGGGCGGTCTCGGCCTTCCGTTTCGGCGGCGGGCATGTCGATTTCCAGCGCCGCTATGTCCGCACCCAGCGCCTGGAAGCACAGCGTGCGGCGCGTCGATCGCTCCACGGCGTCTATCGCAATCCTTCAACCAACGATCCCAGCGTCCTGGGTCTCAACAACAGCACCGCTAACACCAACGTCCTTGAGCACGCTGGCGTTCTGCTGGCGATGAAGGAGGATAGCCTTCCTTACGCGCTCGACCCTTTGACGCTGGAAACCAAGGGATTATGGAATTTCGGCGGCCAGCTGACCGACGCGCCGTTCACCGCCCATCCCAAGATCGACCCGCTGACGGGGGACATGATCGCCTTCGGCTATGAAGCCCGCGGCGACGGCTCGCGCGACATCGTCTACTACGAGTTCGACGAGCACGGGGCCAAGACCCGCGAGATCTGGGTGCAGGCGCCGGTGTCGGCCATGGTCCACGACTTCGCCGTCACCGAGCGGTTCGTCGTCTTCCCGATCATTCCGCTGAGCGTCGATGTCGAGCGCCTGCGCCAGGGCGGTCGCCATTTCCAGTGGCAGCCGGACCTGCCGCAGTATTTCGGCGTCATGCGCCGCGATGGCGATGGCGGCGACCTGCACTGGTTCACCGCCCCCAACGGCTTCCAAGGTCACACCCTCAACGCCTTCGACGACGGTGAGAAGGTCTATGCGGACATGACCTCGACCAACGGCAACGTCTTCTACTTCTTCCCGCCCGCGGATGGCTTCGTGCCGTCGCCCGAGACCCTGGTCTCGCAGCTCGTGCGCTGGACGTTCGACCTTTCGGTCAAGGGCGGTCGCTTGGATATGTCGCCGCTGACGCCGTTCCCGGCCGAATTCCCCCGCATCGACGATCGCGTTGCGCTGCGCCCCCACCGTCATGGCTGGATGATGGCCATGGATCCGACCAAGCCCTATGCGGAAGACCGCGTCGGGCCGCGTCCGTTCCAGTTCTTCAATCAGCTGGCCCACCTCGACATCGCCACGGGCAAGATCCAAACCTGGTTCGCCGACGAGGCCTCCTGCTTCCAGGAGCCGGTGTTCGTGCCACGCACCGGCTCGATCCGCGAAGGCGACGGCTATCTGCTGAGCCTGGTCAATCGCCTGGACGAGCGGACCACCGACATGGTCGTCCTCGACGCCTTGCGGCTGGGCGAGGGTCCCGTCGCCACCGTCAAGTTGCCTCTGCGCATGCGCATGGCGCTGCACGGCAACTGGAGCCGGGCGGTTTCACCGTCCTCCATCAAGGCTGTCTGACATGCCCGATTCCATGTTCGCCGCCATTCGCGCCAGCCTGCACCATCTGGCCCTGGCCTCGCCCGATCCAGCCGGTCTGGCCGACTTCTACGGCCGCGCGCTGGGCCTGCGGGTCGAGGCGGCCGCGCCCGGCCTTATCGGGCGGGCCAAGGGGCGGACGCTGATCTTCCAGCCCGGCGCGCCCAAGACGCTCGCCTTCGCCGCCTACGCCGTGGAGGACCTCTCCGACCTTGCGGCCCTGCGCGAGCGGGCCGCGACAGCGAAGGTGGCGCTAGAGGCCTCGCCATCCCCGCTCTTCGGGCCCGAAGCGGTCTGCCTGCGCGATCCCGACGGCAATTGTTTCGTTTTCGGCCTGCCGGCCCGCCACGAGGCCGCGGCGGTCCATGACGGGGCCGCCGCGCGGGAGGCCCGGCTCCAGCACGTGGTCTTCGCCAGCCGCGATGCTCATCGCCTGGCGGACTTCTACGAAGCCGTGCTGGGGTTTGCGCTGTCGGACGTGGTTGTCGACGAGGCCGGTGGCGTGCGGACCTCGTTCCTGCGCTGCAGCGCCGAGCACCATAGCCTGGCGGTGTTCCAGGCCGCCGAGAACCGTCTGGATCACCATTGCTACGAAGCCGGTGACTGGGGGCTGATCCGCGACTGGGGCGACCACATGGCCGGCCATCACATCCCGCTGGTCTGGGGCCCCGGCCGGCACGGCCCCGGCGACAACCTCTTCATGTTCGTCCACGACACCGACGGCAACTGGGTGGAGATTTCGGCCGAACTCGAAATCGTTGAGCCCGATCGCGCCGTCGGTTCCTGGCCGCACGAAGAACGCACCCTCAACAGCTGGGGCCAGGGCCTGCTGCGAAGCTGACCCGCCGCCTGCATCAACATTCTGGAGATTTGACATGAAGATCGCGAGCTTCAGGGCCGCGGGCGCGGCCTCGTGGGGTTTCGTCGACGGCGACCATGTGATCGACGTCGGCGCGGTGCTCGGCGAGCAATATCCCGACCTGGAGGCCCTGATCGCGGCCGAAGCGCTGGATGTGGCCAAGGCCGCCATCGCCGAGGCTCCGCGGGTGCTCCTGGCCGAGGTCGTCTTGGCGCCCGTGGTGTCGCGCCCGGGTAAGATCTTCTGCATCGGCCACAACTATGAAAGCCATCGTCAGGAGACCGGTCGCGCCAAGGTCAGCTATCCGTCGGTCTTCCTGCGGTTTGCCGACACCCTGACGGCGCACGGCGCGGCGCTGCTGCGCCCCAGGGAGTCGACCAGCCTCGACTACGAGGGCGAGCTGGCGGTCATCATCGGCAGGGGAGGTCGGCGCATCACCGAGGGCGAAGCCATGGCCCACGTGGCGGGCCTGGCCCCGTCCAACGACGCCTCCATCCGCGATTGGCAGTGGCACACCCAGCAGTTCACCCCGGGCAAGAATTTTCCGCAGACCTGCGCGCTAGGCCCCTGGATGGTGACGCCCGACGAGATTGAGGACCTGGGCGCGGTGACAGTCACCACCCGCCTCAACGGCCAGGTCATGCAGAGCCAGCCGGTGTCGGACATGCTCTTTCCGATCCCGCGCATCATTGCCTACATCTCGACCTTCACGACGCTGTCCCCTGGCGACGTGATCCTCACGGGCACGCCGGGTGGCGTGGGCGCCAAGCGCGAACCGCCGGTATGGATGAAGCCCGGCGACATTGTCGAGATCGACATCCCGGGTGTGGGTCTGCTGGTCAACACTGTCGCGGACGAGACCTGAGTGATGGCGGCCAAGACCAGATCGCGCACCGGCGTCGGCAAGGGCGGGCTCGACCATGTTCCGATCATCGTCGTCGGCGCCGGGCCCACCGGCCTGACCCTGGCCAATCTCCTGGGCGTCTATGGCGCAAAGACCCTGGTTGTCGAGCGAAACACCGGCACCGTCTCCGAGCCGCGCGCCGTCTCGATCGACGATGAGTCGCTGCGCACGATACAGGCGGCGGGGTTGATCGACATCGTCCTGCCGACCGTGGTCGCCGGCTATGGTTCGGAATATCGCACGCCGAGCGGACAGCCCTTTCTCAAGGTGCACCCGACCGGACAACCCTACGGCTATCCGCGCCGCAACGCCTTTCGACAGCCCACCCTCGAGGCGCAGCTGCGCAAGGGGCTGGAGCGTTTCGCTCATGTCGAACTGCGCTTCCGCACCACCCTCGTCGACTTCGAACAGGATGAAGACGGCGTCGTCGTCACGCTAGAGACGGCGGCCGGGGAGAAGGTCCAGGTCGCCTGCGACTACCTCGTTGGCGCCGACGGATCCTGGAGCGCGGTGCGCACCAAGCTTGGCTTGACGTTGGAGGGCGAGACCTTCGCCGAGAAGTGGCTGATCGTCGATCTGGAGCGCTCGCCCTGCGCCAGCCGCGAAACCCAGGTGTTCTGCGACGTACGCCGTCCCTGCATTGCCCTGCCCGGCCCACAACTCACCCGTCGCTACGAGTTCAAGCTCCTGCCAGGCGAGACCAGCGAGCAGGTTCTGGACGATGCGGTCGTCGCCAACCTCCTGAAGGACCATGGCGCCGACGCCGGCAGCGTGATCAAGCGCAAGACCGTCTACACCTTCCACGCGCGCCTGGCGCCGCGATGGTGGCAAGGCCGGGTGTTTCTGGCGGGCGACGCCTGCCACCTGACACCGCCGTTCGCCGGCCAGGGCATGAACAGCGGTCTGCGCGACGCGCATAACTTGGCTTGGAAGCTGGCTTGGGTCCTGGCTCTGCGCGCGCCGCCCAGCTTGCTGGAAACCTACGAGCAGGAACGGCGCGACCACGTCTGGGCGATGATCCAGCTGGCCCTGCGGATGGGCCGGATCATGGGGCCCAAGACGTACTGGCACGGCCTGGCGACCCAGACCGCGTTCCGGGCCCTCAGCCTGTGGCCCGCGGCGCGCGACTACTTCGCCGAGATGAAATATAAGCCCAAGCCCAGGTTCGACGCCGGCTTCATCCTCGCCGACGGCCAATCGGAGCGTAAGACCGTGGTCGGACGGCTCCTGCCCCAGCCCAAGGCCAGGGACGGAAAGGGTGGTGAGGACCTCCTGGACGCCTGGCTGGGCGACGGCTTCGCCCTGATCGGCGTGGAGGTGGAGCCACAGGTTCTGGCCAGGATCGCCGCTAGCCCAGCCATCGCTCGACTGGCGCCGAGGATCGTGCGTTTGGGCGGCGGGGTCGACGCGTCCGGCGCAAGCAACGTCACCGCCCTGGCCCTGTCGTCCGGGGACGCAACGGCCCTGGTGGGCCAGGCGGGGCGGGTGCTGCTCGTCCGTCCTGATCGCTATGTCGCCGGCGCCTTCCTGCCCGAGGAGACAGCCGCCTTCGCCGCGCGTCTGAATGAGCTGCTCGGAACCGTGCCAACGGTTCAGGCCGCGCCCGGGGCTTCTGCCTTGGTCAGGGTGTTCTGAGCGACGGGCGGCGTGGCGTGGGCGGCTAGCGCCTGGGTGACCGTGCGGCCTGCTTGCCGGACCGTTTCAACCCAGGTGCGCTCAGTGGCGGCGTCGATCTGCGCGCGCACCAACACCACGCCAATACTGCCCAGGATGTCGCCGTCTGGCGCGAATATCGGCGCCGACACGCCCAGCAACCCTTGATCCAGCTCACCGCAGGTGACGCAGACCTCGGCCTTGCGGATCTCGCGCATCTTGGCCTTAAAGGTTTCCCAGTCGGCGCCGAGCCCCGCGGCGGCGGCGGCCTCGATGTCATCCTCGAAATAGCGCTTGAGGGTTCGAGCGGTGATGTGCGCGGTGATCGATTTCGAGGCCGCGCCCCGGAACAGCGGCATCGGCCGGCCCCGCTCATAACTGACCTCCAGCGGCCGGCCAGGTGGGCGGCCCTGATCCACGCAGATCACCGTGCGGCGGTAGATCCGGCAGAGCAGGCTGACGCCCGTGGTCTCCAGAGGCTCGACCAGGGCGCTTAGCGTCGGTTGGGCGGCCAGGATCAACGGGTCAAGATGGCGCGTCTGTCGGTCGAGTTCGATGATCGCCGGCCCGATCACATAGCGGCCGGCCGTGAAGTTCACGATCAGGCCCGCATCTACCAGGCTCCGGAAATAGCGATAGGCGGTGCTGGTGGGCACTTCCAGCCGACGGGCGGCGTCCTCGACCGTCCATTCGGGCTCGGCCATCGTAAAGAGCTGCAAAACGGACAGGACGCGATCGGCGGTCGTCAAAGGGCGAGCTCCTCCTTTTCTGGTCCTCTAGCACACGCGGCTTTGCGGTCCGAACAGACGGCTGCAGAATTTAAGGGCGCGTGCGGCGCAGACCCAGGCGCGACCTGGAACCCCGCCGAAAGCCTGACGCCCAGCTGGGGGCGCACGCAGGGTGACATAGAGCGCCCCAGAACGGGCTGGAGGCAAGAAGAGCTCATCACCGCGGTGTCTCCCGGTCGCCGCCAAGGATGCTGAAAGTCCAGAAATCGTCGCAATGGCTGTCGCTCACCCGGAGACCGGCTGGCCTGGCTGGATTCTTGCGGCTGGTTACGGGTCCCCGCCAGGAGCAACCTTTCATGACGGCATCAAACGACGATTTCCAGGTAGGGCGTCACGACAATGGGCATTCGCTTTCCAAACAACGACTTCAAGAACTTCGAGGCGCCGATGCGCGCGGAGATCGACCTGGCTGGACTGGAGGTCGTTCAGGGGGAGGTGCCAAAAGAGCTTAGCGGCGGCTTCTTCCGCCTGATTGGCGATCGGAAGTGGCCCGCCTTCGTGGAGAACGACATCTTCATGCTCGGCGAAGATGGGATGGCGTCCTGCTTCTATTTCAAGGACGGCAGGGTCGACTTCAAGATGCGTTATGTCCGCACGCCGCGTTTTGTGGCGGAGGAGAAGGCCGGTCGGGCTCTTTTCGGAGAGTATCGCAACCCGTTCACCGACGATCCGTCTGTCGCTGGCCTTAGCCGCGGCACCGCCAACGTCACGATGCTGGCCCACGCGGGCAAGTTATTCGCGATGAAAGAAGACAGCCCGGTGATCGAGATGGACCCGTTCACGCTCGAGACGATCGGCGAATATGACTGGGGCGGCGCTGTAACCGCCAAGGCGATCACCGCCCATCCGAAGATCGACCCGCGGACCGGTGAACTGATCTTCTTCGGATATTGCGCGGCGGGTCCTGCAACGCGGGATGTCGCCTATTACGAGGCGGACGCCGAAGGGCGCATAATTCACGAGGCCTGGTTCAAGGCTCCCTATACTTGCATGGTGCATGACATCATGGTCACTGAACACTATGTGGTCTTCCCCATTACGCCTCTTCGCCACGAGCTAGAATGGATCGAGCGGCGCGAGCCGGCATTCAAGTGGGATCCGAACGAAGAGGTCTATCTCGGCGTGCTGCCGAGAAAGGGCAATGGTGACCAGATCAGGTGGTTCAAGGGACCGAACCAATGCCATGGGCATACTGTCGGCGCCTTCGACGACGGGCGCTACATCTATGCGGACAACACGTTTAGCAAGCGCTCCTTCTTCCATTTCTTCCCGAACGTCGATGGCTCCGCGTTCAGCCCGGCCGATACTATGCCGTACATGAAGCGCATCGTGATCGATATGGAAAGCGAAGGCGATCACTTCACCGAGCAGAAGTTGTTTGAATATCCCTGTGAGCTACCGCGCATTGATACGCGATTTGAGACGATGGACTACAATTTCGTGACGATGAATCTGCTCGACGTTCCAGGGCAAGAACGGGTCGGTCACGGCTTCCAGTGGGTCGCTACAATGGACGTCAACGGGAACAAGCCGTCGAAGATATATTATGCCGGCGACGACTGCTCGATCGGCGAGCCCCAATTTGTACCTAAAAGTAACGATGCGCCGGAAGGGGAAGGCTATATTCTGACGGTTGTAGGCAAGCATCAGGAGATGCGTAGCGAACTGCTCATCTTGGACGCCAGCGATATCAATGCGCCGCCGGTCGCGACGGTGGCTCTGCCTTTCCGCCTCCGCAGCACCGGACATGGCTATTGGTACAGTACGAGTCAGCTGCTTGGCGAAACCAACGTCCTGGGAGCGTCGTGAGATGGCTGACCTTGCAGGCAAGGTCGCGCTGGTCACCGGCGCCAGTCGTGGTATCGGCCGTGAGATCGCCAAGCGGTTGGCGGCCGATGGCGCGACCGTAGCGGTTCACTACGGCGCCAACCTGGCCGCGGCTGAAGAGACCGTCGCCACGATCGTAGAGGCGGGGGGGAGGGGGTTCGCCATCCAGGCGGACCTCCATACGCCAGAGACCTCGCTAGCCAAGATGTTTGAGGATTTTGATCGCGGCCTGAATCTGTGTTCAGGCCAATCAGGTCTCGACATCATCGTAAACAATGCCGGCCAGATCATGTTTGGCGCGGTCGATGTCCTGAGGCCGGAAGCGTTCGACAAGGCCTTCGCCGTCGACGTGAAGGCTCCCTTCTTTATAGTCCAGGGCGCCCTTCCTCGTCTTCGCGATGGTGGGCGCATCATCAATATTTCGTCGGGCACATCTCGTGTGGTCAATCCGGACGTTGTCTCATACGCGATGGCCAAAGGCGCGCTGGAAGTCTTTAGCAAGACAATCGCCCAGCAGCTTGGTCCGCGTGGCGTCACCGTCAACTCGGTCGCGCCGGGGCCCACCGCCACAGAAGAGTTCTTGCGCATGGCGCAAGGCAATCCTTCCTTCGTGGAACACGCAAAGTCCCAGTCGGCGCTGAGGCGACTCGGCGCCCCTGCGGATATCGCCAACATCGTGGCTTTCCTGGCGAGCGACGAGGGGGGCTGGATCACGGGCCAGCTGATCGACGCGACCGGAGGAACCCTGCTGGGTTGAAGGCCCGCCGCAGCTGTCAGATCAACGCGGCGAGGCGGTCGACCTTTGCTGCTTGTGCTGCGGCTGCGGCCACGGGGTTTCGATCGAGTATGGCCGCGATCACCTTGAGCGTTTCCTCGCGATAGAGGGCGCCCAGTAGTTCGTCGTCAGGATCGCGGAGCGCCGATGACCAGCTAGGATAGCTCTTGGTGCATCGTAAAAGGATGTCTATCAGAGGTTCGCTGACGATGCGGAACTGGCTTTCCTCCGCCAGCTGCATGACATCGGCGCTTACGGTTCCGTGGCGCTCGGACAGCAATCGCCGCGCTCTTTTCAGGCGGGTGCGATCCGAATTCGTCGCCACCCTTGCCGCGATAGAAACGACTTCGATGCTCAATCGCTTGAAGACCGCCATCGCATCGTCGGGCGTGACGCCAACGGCGGCGAAGTAGCAACTGATGAGTTGGCAAAGGGCCGTAGGATCGGGCGAGCGGGTCATCAATCCCTTCCCGCGGCCTGCCGTGGACACAGCGACGCCTTCAAACTCCAGCATTCGAACCGCTTGGCGCAACACGCTGCGGTCAGCGCCATAACGTTCACAAAGATCCATTTCGGATCCCAGCCGTCGATTATCGGCTTTGGCGTTTCCTAGATCTTTTATGAGTAGACGAAAAACTTGTTCCGCCCGCGAACGAGCGCCTGGCGTCGCCCTCATCGCAATACGGCCTTCGGCCCCTTCGCGGGCGTAGTGTTCCACAGCGGCGGTCAGGCCGGCCAGGAAGTCCTCCATGCCGGCGCCTATCGGCCTCCCCGAACTGGGGTGGGCCGTTTGCAAGTGCGCTGCATTCAGGACCTGTCGGCAGATGCTGCCCTGCAGGTCCAGGCCGCGATGCGACGTGACATAGCGATGAATGGCTTCCAGTACGGCTGCCATTTCAGGCGCCAGCACCAGCAGGCCGCCATTGGGGCCGCGCCGCATTCTGGCTGTTCCGCGGCTTTCGAGGATGCGGACGGCTTCGCGCAGAACCATGCGGCTAACGCCAAAGCGATCGGCCAACTCGGCTTCAGAGCCATAGATTGTCCCGATCGGCCAGCCTCTCGCGATCAGATCCCCTTCGATCCGCCTGGCGATAGCGCAGGCGGCCTTCTTTGCCGAAGCCGTCGCACCCACGATGGCCTCGAAAAAAGCATTCGGTCTCACCAGCGTGACCGCAGAACGATGCTGAGATGAAAAATTTGGCGCATCGACCCGATAAGCAGTGACCAAAGCCTTTTTCCTTCAGCAGGAGCGCGTCGACGTGGTTTGGTGTAAGCGCTCCGGGGAGCTTGGGTGTCGGCGCTTTTAAGGTCAATCAAGCAGGGCGCGAGTGCGGCGTTTGGCCGTTGACGCCCCTGTTCTCTGCGCCCCGCGGATTTTCCGTCACTGAACGCGAAGCGGGCGCCGAACAAGGGGTGGGAATTGGAGAGCTCGCGGCGGCTGCCTCCCCCCAAAAAAGCAGACGCCTGACATCTGAGTTGCGCGGTTTGAAGACGCCAACGGCGATAGAGGGCGGTCTGCACGCGGGCCATGCGACAGCCAATCGGGCGGCCGAGGAATAGCCACTACTGGTTTGGGTAAATTGTCAGCCTAAAAAGGCGGGGATGAAGCGTGCGACTCCGTCATGATGTCGCCCCCTCGTTCGATCGGTCGCTGCCGCACATATCCACATGGTGGCGCTCGCCGAGTGGGATCTCCCACGCAGGGTATCTCACGGCCGTCGGCATTGCCCGCGGTCGGGGTGCGCCGGTCGCGAACACGGCGAGGCTGGGTGAGCGTGCGCGCGCGAACGGAAAAAGGGGAAACATGGAAGGGCAGCGCATGACAGGTACATCGGGTCCAATACCTGCCGATGAAGGCCCCGGGATCATCGCCGCAGAGCCGGTTAGATCCGAGGTGACCCGCAAAGCCGTCGCCGTTGCGGTCGCCTGTGCGATCTGCATGGGTTTTGGTTTTGCGCCGATCTTCTTTGGCACATTTCCGCAGTTCCTGGAGCCGGTGTCTCGGCAGTTCCAGTGGAGTGCTGCGATCTTCCCACAGGCGATGTTAATTTCCGGCGTAACGGGTGCGCTCAGCGGACCACTCGTCGGGCGGCTGATCGACAAGCTCGGGGTGCGCAAGGTGTTGCTGCCTGGTTTGGTGGCTTGGGCTGCAACGCTTGTCGCCATGTCCTTTCTGAACGGCAGCCTGGTCATGCTCTATGTCGTTTCAGCGCTGATGGGGCCGCTGGCTGCGACCTGCGGCCCCGTGGGGCTGGCAAAAGTCGTCTCGAGCTGGTTTGACCGAAGCCGTGGCGTTGCACTGAGCGCCATCCTCGGCGGCTCGGTGGCGATCTTCACCGCCTTGATGCTTGTCGTTGCGCGCGCCCTGATCATCGAGATCGGTTGGCGCGAAACCTATCTGGTCCTTGCGGGATCGATTGTCCTCATCGCTCTGCCGGTATCCTATTTCTTCTTGCGGGAGGCACCGCACTCGGTCTCCCCCTCCATGGCGATGATGCCAGGCTCGGCGGTTGAAGGCGTCAAGCCGACGGCTGCATTCACCAGCCGGGCGTTCTGGACCGTAATGCTTTCCTCGACGCTCGTCTGCGCCTCGTGCAGCGGCGTGGTGAGCCACTTCGTTCCTTGGAGCGCGGAACGGGCAGTATCCCCCGGAATCGCGACTTTCGCGCTGACATTGTACTCGCTCGTCGGGCCCTTCGCCGCACTGATCGCCGGCGCGGCCGCAGATCGCCTGAGGCGACCAGGCATGCTCGCGATCGTTTTCATGGTTCCGCTGATCGGCTTTCTGGCGATGCTGACGTCGCAGGACTGGGCTGTGATCATCGGCCTCACGATGATGGGCGCGGGGTTCGCCGCGGTCGCTGGCCTGCTGCCATTCTTCACAAGCCGATATTTCGGTCTGGCGAACGCCTCGACGATTTTCGGAGTGGCCATCGGATTAACAACGCTGTCGCTCGGCATCGGACCTGTGCTGCTTGGTGTCCTACGCGACAAATGGGGCGCCTACGCGCCCGGCTCGCCGATCGTCGTCGGAGCTCTGATCCTGGGCGCCGTGCTCGCCGCGAGCTTGCCGCCTTATCCGCGCTCTAACGGTGGAGAAACGTCCCCGTGATCCACGACCGCGACAAAAGTGAATGAGTACTGGCCGATGTGGTGCTCAGCAGGTGGCGTTCAAAGGCCTGCTGGGCAAAACTGGCGAGGCCAACTGTGCGTCGTGGTGCTGATGCGCTCCTGGATGCATGAGCTCGCCGACAAGGGTCGGCGAGCTGAAACAAGATGGCGTTGGACCGCCTAGAGGGGCCCGCCGAGGCACGGTGCGCGCGGGCGGCGACCATCAGCCATGGAGCTTGCCCGCAAGATCGGGGTCCCAATCCGCGTAGTCCCAGTGCTCGGCCGCTTTGCCGTCCTCCATGCGCCACAGGTCGAACCAAAACGACACGAACGACTCGCCGCTGCCATCGCCTTTGTCGCGATACACCGGCTGCATCATCATCACATAGTCTCCCTCGGCGATCAGCAGCCGCTCCCCCGCGAACTTGAGCACGCCGAACATTGCCCGCGCCTTCTCCGTATGCGGGAAGCGCATCACCGAGTCCGGGCCATCGGCGAAGTTCGGATTATGCTGGATATAATTCTCTGTCATCAGCGCGCGGGTCTCGGGAGTGTCGCTCGTCGCCGGATCGAACAATCGGCTCATCAGTCGCGTCACGACATCCTTGTTCGCCTGCAGCCGCGCGGCATTGTCGTTCGTGGTCATTGGAGTCCTCCTAGCGCTCTTTTTCTGGCCGACACCGACCCTATTGCTGGGTGTCGTTCACCGTCCCCGGGCGCCGCGGGCGATTTGGGGTGCAGCCTTCCACGCACGCTTCAGCGGCCGTGCTCTGCAGCCGCAGGTGGCGAGTTTGGATGGCGAACGGTCGGCGCCGCCCGGGCGGTGCGCCTTTGCAAATGCCGGTATGACCTTCAGCTTTTCTCGGCCAAGCCGTTCGTCGTTCAGAGTTCGTCGCCGGACGGGCGGGATGCGCAAGACCGAAGACCAGTCCTCGGTGTCCTGCGCCCGGAGCCGGTAAGCTAAGCCCAGGCTAGATCCGCCGAACGCCGAAACAAGTGTCAGGAATGTGAACTCTTCCGCCTGGCCGCGGCCTCGGCGGCCTCGATGTCATTCTCGAAATAGCGCTTGGGGAGGCGGGCGGTGATGTGCGCGTGATCGACTTGGAGGCCGCGCCCTGAAACAGCGGCGGCGGGCGGCTCCCGCTCACGGCGCACTGCCAACGGGCCCCGGTCCGCCCAGATCACCGTGCGCGATAGGTGCGGCAGAGCAGGCTGAGGCCCGTCGTGCGCAGGCGGCCTTGCTGTCTTGAACAGGCCGGTGAAAAAAGGAGGGGCGCGCATTTGGCGCGCCCCCAAGTGGCCTAGAACCGGGCCGAGAGCCTGGCGCCCCAGGTGCGGGGCGGACGCAGGGTGACATAGGGCGCGCCCAGAACCGGCTGGACAAAGGATGAGCTCATCACCGCCTTGTTCTCCAGGTTCTGGCCATAGACGCTTAAGGTCCAACGATCGTCGCCCGGCGTGTAGCTGACCAGCAGATCGGTCTTGTTGTAGGCCTTCTGCTTTTGGCCCAGCACCTGCTCGTCGCCGACCCAGTAGCTCGACTCAAAGCGCTCGGTGATCTCTGCCTCCACGCGTCCCGAGCCGAGGTCAAAGCCGCGGCTGTAGGTGACGCCGCCCGACCAGGTCGGCGCCAGCGCCAGGCGGTGACCCGAACAGTCGACCAAGACGACCGAGGCCGCGGTCGTGGCGCTGACCTTGCAGCTGGTGGTCGGCGCGCCGGTGGTGGTCGACTGGTTGTAGACGAAGCTGCCGTAGCGGCTGTGCTCATACTGCAGGTTGGCGCTGATCTGATCGTTCGCCGTCGGCTTCCAGATCATGTCGACCTCGAGCCCGTAGAGCGTGGCCTTACCGGCGTTCTCGGTGATCAGGTCAAAGCCGCTCGGCGTGACCGGACCAAGGTGGGTGACCTGCTTGTCCTTGTAGCGCCAGTAGAAGGCCTCGGTGTTGATCTGCAGCCGGTTGTCCAGGAACCGGTTCTTGGAGCCGATCGCCGTGGCCGTCAGGTTCTCGGGCTGGAAGGTGTTAGGGGCCAGGGAGGAGTAGAACCCCCCGGCCTTGAAGCCCGTGCCGAGGTTCGCATAGAGCAGGTTGGACGGGGTCAGATCGTACTCGGCGGCGATCTTCCAGGTGGTTTTCTTGAAGGTGGCGTCGCCGGCGATCGGCGAAGTGCAGGTTCCCGCCGAGGCGCTGAAGGTCGCTGGGCTGGGACAGACGGCCGGATAGGCCGCCGCCGGAACGGCCGGCAGCGGCGACAGGCGCGTGCCCTGCAGGGTCTTTTCGTCACGCGAAGCGCGCACGCCGGCCGTCAGGCGAAGCTGGTCGGTGGCCCGCCAGGTCGCCTGGCCGAACAGGGCGTAGGAACGGGTGTCAAGCTTGGGGGCTATGACGCGAGAATAGGTCACCCTCTGATCGGTGAAGATGTTGGTGGTCTGGTCTTCGGCGAAGGCGAAGGCGCCCACGATCCAGCTCAGCGCGGCGTCAGTCGGAGAGGCCAGGCGCGCCTCGAGCGACCGCGAGCGGGAGGTCTCGGAGTCCTCCAGCAGGAAGCCCGGCGCGTACTGGCGCGTGTCCAAGTCCATCTTCCGATAGGCCGGGATCACCGTCAGAGCCCCAAGCCCGGTCTTCCAGTTCAGCGTCGCGCCGGCCCCAGTGGTCTTCAAGTCCAGATAGCCGTCGTTCAGCACCGGCTTGAGGCCCGCCGCGACGAAGATCGCCTGGCCGGCCGCGGTGCTGGCGCCGGTATAGGGCGAGCCCGGATCGACGAAGGGACTCTGAACCGCGCCGCCGCCGTGCGCGTCAACCTCGGCGTGATCGATCGACAGGGTCAAGTCGACAGCGTCATTGGGCGCCATTCGCAGCTGCAGCCGCGCGGCGCTCTCGTCGGCATCGTCATAACCGTCGCTCAGATAGCCGTCGTGGCGGTTGACCTGGCCGGAAAACCGGATGGCGACGGCGTCGGAAAGGGCCAGGTTGAGCGCGCCCTGGACGCGGCGCTGGTTGTAGTTGCCCGCTTCCAGCGTCAGGTCGCCGCCGGTGGTGAAGCTGGGCTTGCGGGTGATGATGTTGATCGCGCCGGCTGTGGCGTTGCGGCCGTAGAGCGTGCCTTGCGGCCCCTTCAGGACCTCGATGCGGTCCAGGTCGAACAGCACGCCGTTCACCTCGGCCGGGCGGGGCACATAGACGCCGTCGAGATTGGAAGCCACGGCCTGCTCGGAATAGGCGTTGCCCGACAGCGTGCCGATGCCGCGGATGGCCAACTGGGTGTAGCCGCCGCCGCCTGTGGCGATCTTCAGGGCCGGCACGGCCTTGCTGATGTCCTGAGGCTGGGTGACGCCCTGACGCTCGAGCTGGGCGGCGGTCAGAGCCGAGATCGCCGCGGCGGTCTTCTGGACGCTGCTGTCGCGGCGCTCGGCCGTGACGATGATTTCCGCGATCGCGGTGTCGGCGGCCGGCGCCGCTGGCGTCGCCGCCTCCTGTCGCGCCGCAGCACCCGTCGCCCAGGCGCTGGCGACTATCAAGGTCAGCAAGGATACTTGCCGCATTGTCTCTCTCCCCGTTGCTCTTTCGGCCGTTTCGGCGCGTGCGCGGGACGCATTGGCTCGTCGCCATGCGCCCGCCGACGCCCCAGTCGACGTTGTTCGGCGTCAATGTCTGCAATTGACGTTATTCTCATATATCGATAATTTTGTAGCTTAAGCAAGCGGCGAAAAATCGCGCCGCTTGTAGGGAGGTGAAATCGTGACGTTCCCCATCGGCAGATCTTCGCGCGCCGCGCCATTGGCGCTTCAGGGCCTCATCCTGGTGTCGGTCGCCTGGCTGGCGGTCATGGCCACCTCCCTGATCGCGCCAGTGCTGCCGCTGATGGCTCGCCATTTCGCCGACGCGCCCAACGCCAAGGAACTCGTCCAGTTGACCATCGCCCTGCCGGCCCTGATGGTGGCGCTGTTCGCCGTGCCGATCGGTCTGTTGATCGATCGCGTGGACCGTATCGGCGTGCTGATTGGCGGGCTGCTGCTCTATGCGGCCGCGGGGTTGGCGCCCACGCTTCTCGACACGCTGCCGGCGATCCTGGCCTCGCGCTGCGTTGTGGGTGTGGCCGAGGCGGTGGTGATGACCGCCGGGACCGCGCTGCTGGCCGATCTCTTCGACGGGCCCAGCCGCGAGCAGTGGTTCGCCCTGCAGACAGGGTCGGCGACCCTGGTCTCCATCGTCGTCCTGGCGCTGGGCGGGGCTCTGGGCGAAGTCAGCTGGCGCACGCCCTTCTTCGTCTATGCCTTGCCATCGATCTTCGCCGTGCTGGTCTGGCGCCTGGTCAGCCGTCCGGTTGACGTCGCGGGGGTCCCGGCGAGTCAGGAACCCGTCGTGGACGGTGGATGGAGCGCCTTGACCGCACCGGCTCTGACGACACTTCTGGCTTCGGTGGCCTTCTATGTCGTGGTTATCCAGCTGCCGTTCCTGCTGACGACCCGCGGCTATGCCGCGCCAAGCCAGATCGGCCTGGGGGCGGCCCTGGCGGCGGCCGCGGTTCCACTGGGCTCAGTGCTGTTCCGGATCCTGGCCAGGCGCAGCGTCGCGGCTCGCATGGCCATCAGCTTCGCCCTGTCCGCCGCTGGCTTTCTCCTGATGGCGCACCAGACCGGCTATGCCGGAACCCTGGCGGGCGCCTTCATCAACGGCGTCGGCTCGGGCCTGGCCCTGCCGACCCTGTTGACCTGGGCGACCGGCGGCGACAACGCCCACCACCGGGGACGCAGCACCGGGGCGTGGAACACCGCCTTCTTCCTGGGACAGTTCCTGAGCCCGATCGTCTTTGCAATGCTAAGCTTGGCGCACGGCGCGGAAACGGCCTTACGGCTGCTGGCCGGCGTCTGCGCCGTAGCTTTCGTCGCCAGCCTGGCGGCCCTTTATCGCCAGGGCCGGTTCATGGCGCGGCGCGTGCTGGCCGCCAAGGGCGTGTCGCGCTGTACTTGACCGGCTAGGGTTTCTCCAAGGGCGGACGGCTGAGGACACGCATCTCCGCGGTGGAGCTGAAGGGCGCCCAGACGCTGCAATTTCTCCGGTCATGCCGGGCGGCGCTTCGGCGTTAAGAGCGTGCGGGGCGTTGGCAAAGTGTCGGGGAGGCCAATGATGCAAGTCAAAAATCAAGAGCGACGGCTCGCTATCCTGGAGGCCGCCAAGAGCGTGTTTCTGGAGCGCGGCTACGCCGGCGCCAGCATGGCCCAAGTGTCCGCGCGATTGGGCGGATCAAAACAAACCCTCTATAGCTACTTTGCCTCCAAGGAGGATCTATTTATCGCCGTGATGCTGGAAAGAGGCGCCGCTCAGGTCCAGCCGCTCTTCGAAGCTTTCCGCAACCAGGAGAGCCTGAACCTGGCGGTGCAGGACTTCGCTCTGGCCTTTGTGCGGTTCATCACCGCCGAAGAGATTCTGGCATTCCGCCGCATCGTCTATGCCGAAGGCGCTAAGTCGGAGCTCGGCAAACTCTTTTACGAGAACGGACCCAAACGCGGCTGGTCGCGGATGGCCGAGGATTTCGCTGCGGCGATGGACCAAGGCCTCATGCGCCGCGCCGACCCGTGGGTGGCGGTGAACCAGTTTCACGCCCTATGCGAAGCCGGGCCCGTTCAACGTCTGCTGGAGGGATCCTTGCTCAGGGGCGATGAACAAGACCTCGTCGGCGCGGCCAAGGCGGCGGCCGATACCTTCATCCGAGCCTATGGGCTTCAGGTCGAGGGGTAACTGCAGTACCGCAGCGCAAGGCGGTCGATATCGAACACCCTCATGCCGCCTCGTCGGCTGCCGCCGTGAGACGACGGATGGTTTCGAGCAGGTCGACGGCCACGATCGGCTTCATCAGGAAGGCGTCGGCGCCGGCCGATAGCCCGGCCACCTGGTGTTCCGGCAGGGCGTTGGCTGTGAGCATCACGATCGGCGTCGCCGGCGCGCCAGCGTCGCGTTCGGTCCGGCGAATGGAGGCTATGGCTTCGAGGCCGCCCATGACCGGCATCTGCATGTCCATCAGAATGAGATCGTACCCGCCGGGCTGGAAGCGAGCGACCGCGTCCTGACCATCGACAGCCATGGTCAGATCGACATCCATGCCCTCCAGCATCAGGGCCACGACCCGGCGATTGATGTCGTGGTCCTCGGCCAGCATGACTTTCAAGGTGCGCCCAGCATCTAGGGCGGGACTGGCCAGAGCCGGCGAGGACGCGGCCGAGTTCGTCATGTTCGCTACGGGCAACGTCAGGCGGACCGTGAAGCACGAGCCTTCGCCCGGCGTGGACGCAACCTCGATCTCGCCGTTCATCAGACGCGTTAGGGCCCGTGAGATCGACAGACCAAGGCCCGTGCCGCCAAACCGCCGCGTGATCGAGCCATCGGCCTGGGCGAAGCGCGCGAACAGACGTTGACCCGTCTCGGCGTCGAAGCCGATGCCGGTGTCGACGACCGCCAGGGCCAAAGCTTGCACGCCGTCGACCTCCGGCGTGGCGTCAATTCTGACTTCGACGCGGCCGCGCTCCGTGAACTTGATGGCGTTGGAGACGAGATTGCCCAGCACTTGCCTCAAGCGCGCGGCGTCGCCGATGTGACGCTCGGCGACCTCTGGTGCGATTTCCAGCTCGAAGCTCAGCCCCTTCTCCTCCGCCTTGGCGCGGAACAGTTCGACAATGGCGCGACACGTCGTGCGCAGATCGAAGGGCTCTGGGTGGATCGCCAGCTCGCCCGCCTCGACCCGCGCCATGTCCAGTACATCGTTGAGCAGGACTTGCAGAGAGTCGGCGCTGGTCTCGACCAGATGGACCATGTCGCGCTGCTTCGGCGCTAGGTCGGTTCGGGCCAGAGCCCCGACGACGCCGATGATTCCATTCATGGGCGTGCGGATCTCGTGGCTCATATTGGCCAGAAACTCCGACTTCGAACGGCTAGCCGCCTCGGCCTTGTTCTTGGCGTTACGCACAGCGGCGAAGGCGCGCTCCAGCCGCTGAGCGCTTCGGTTGCGCGCCCCCAGCGCGGCGGTGGCCGGCACGGCCGTAGCGAAGATCGAGGCGATCAAGAGCTGGACCATGAACTCCTGCCGGTAGGGGTCCGTAGGCGCTATGAAGGCGATCGGTCCATGACCATTGGCTGTCAGGGACATGGCGACGAGGCTGGTCGCCAGCACCGACACATAGACCCAGCCTGGTCCGGCCCTGAACGCGATCAGCACTAGAAGCGGCATCACAAGCGTCAGCGCGATGAACTGGTCCAAGGCGAACGACGCGACAGCGACGACGACGGTGAGGGCCAGCAGAAGAGAACGCTCAAGACGACCGCCTGGGGCGCGGAAGAGTCTTTCCTGCTTGAAGGGCAAAAGCGCCGCCGGCGTGGCGACGAGCAGGCCCAGACCGTCCTCGAGCATCCATTGCAGCCAGGCGTCCCAGAAGTCGTTGAATGACCCGTCTATCAGCGCGAGCAGGACTTGGCCGATCAAGGCCTCGGCCGCAGCGGCGCTCAGGGCGATAAGCGCGAAAATGAACAGGCGCCTGGGCCGCGACAGATCGAGCGCAGCGCCGCAAAAGGTGCGGGTCGCCACCGCACTGGCAAAGGCCAGGGCTTGGTTGAGGCTACTGAACAGGATTGCATGCGTCAGGTCGATCCGGCCGATCCAATTGTGGACCAGGTCGACGCTGAAGCAGGCCAGGCAGAAGGCTAGGCCCAATCGAGGCGGCAGCATCAGGATTCCAGCGAGCAGAACGCCATTCGAGGGAAAGAACGCCACCGCGTCGCTGATGTCTCGGCAGAACAGCCAGATGCAGAGCTCGACGGCTACATATGCGACGAACAGCGCTGCGGCGGCAGGCAGGCCCTGCCGGTGAGCGGAATGGCGATAGAGCTGAAGGCGCGAAGCCATGCTTAGGCCGCGCTGGCCCTGGAGATGTCGAAAGACCTGACGCACCGCGGCGCTAGAGGAGGGGCTTTGTTTTGCGAGCGGTCTTGCGACGAGTTCATTTGCATTTTCCCCCAACGTAACCGTCGGAGCAGAAGAGCCAGTCTGGCTCAACGGACGGTAAAATTCGAAAGTGCAGATTGTCGCACCCCAAAGGAGAGCAACCACACGTGGTTAGGGCAGGCTGGCCGAGGAATGTTGAGCCCCATTGCCGGGTCGCCGGATGTTTCGGCAGCTTTTCACTGGCGTATGCGCCGAGGCTGAGGCGCCGCGCACCTCTTTGGGCGGCGGCGCGGAGGGGAGCGGGAAGATGGGCGGTGAACTAAGCTCGCTCGAAAATGACCTGCTCGTCGGACAAAAGCTCGGCGGGATCGTCGGCCGCGCGCCTGGACCACTCGGCTTTCGTGTGCGGAAGCGGGCCCACGCGATCGCGGGCGCTGAAGCCTGGGATCAGACGGCAGCCTCTGTCCGGGACAATCGCCTAGCCTATCATCCAGCCTTGAAGTCGCTTTGCACCTCCGCAGGGTTTCAAGGTCGGCGCTGCTTTTTGTTTCAGATCACGCGATCGGCCTCGACCAGAGCCAGGGCCTCGTTGAGAATTTGGGCGCGCGCTTCCACCGCCGTCAGGCGGCGGCGCAGGAATTCTGAGAGATAGGCGATGGCTTGGAGACGTCCCTGGGGCAGAAGGTCCAGAAACTCGCGGATATCCTGAGCCGAACCGCCCAGTTCACGCAGCGCCAACGCCGCTTCGATCCGCACCTGTTGATCGGGCGAATAGAAGCGCACGCCATTGAGGCCCCGTTCAGACTCGGTGATGCCACGTTCCTCCAGGTTGTGCAGCGCCTTGAGGCTGACACCCTGCCAGCGCGCCACCTCGCCGATCTGGGCGCGGGAAGCCGGGCGGGCTTTGCCACGGGCGATCCGCATCAGGGCGCGGGTGCGAGCCTGGGCCTGGCCATCGTCGAGGCGGGTAGGGAGGTCGCCGGAGAAGCCGAGGTCCGGTAGCAGGGCGATCTTGGCGCGGCTGCGCGAGGCGTGCATGGGATGAATGTCTCCTGTCGAAGGCGCTCTCTACTCGGCCAGTTCGGCCATCACCTCAGCGGCCTCTGTGAAGGCGGTGCTGGCCGCCGAGCTGCGGATTCGGCCAAGGTTTCGGCGTCGGGGTGATCGAGGCAGGTCGCGGTGATCTGCGCGGCTGCCGGCGGGTCGATCACCCCGACGTCCGCCTGCGCTTGCGACAGGGAGGACTCGAAGCGCAGGGCCGCGTCCAGCCTGGCCTCGTCACCGAACACTGCAAGCATGACGGGCGAGGTGAAGGGCTGGGCGCGGATCAGGGATGGCAAGGACAGGGCTCCATCGATCTCAGAGGTCGAGAAGGCGGTTTTGCGTTCGCCTCGCAAGACCATGTCGAAGCGGCGTACGGCGAGGCTGTCTGGGTCCGCAGCCTGGTGGGCGACGAGCCTGTCGCGCCGCTCTGAAGGGACGACCCCATCAACCGCGACCAGGCGGCGTTGGACCAGTTGTCTCGGTCAGGGTGTGCCGGGATCCTGACCAGCGGCTGGCGCGGCGAACGAGCCACGGTCGAGGCGTCGGGCGCTTGCCGTGACGGCGGCTGGCGGGCGTCTTCTCGCGAGGAGGGCCGGATCAGGCTCATGACGCTTGCCTAGACGCGCTCGAAAGACAGAGCCGCGCCCTGGCCGACGCCGATGCAGAGGGTCGCCAGGCCGCGCTTGCCGCCGGTTGCTTCCAGTTGGCGAAGCGCCGTCAAAACGAGCCGCGCGCCAGACGCGCCCAGGGGGTGGCCGAGCGCGATGGCCCCGCCGTTGGGGTTCACGCGCTCGTCGTCATCAGTCAGAGACAGTTGGCGCAGCACCGCCAGGCACTGGGCGGCGAAGGCTTCGTTCAGTTCGACAACGTCGAAGTCCCGGATCGATTGGCCGGTCCGCGCCAGGAGCTTGCGGACGGCCGGCACGGGGCCGACGCCCATGACGCGGGGCTCGACCCCCGCGGTGGCGTAGCCGGTGACCCGGGCGCGCGGCGATAGGCCATGTTTGCGCACGGCGGCTTCGGACGCGATCAGCAGGCCCACCGAACCGTCGTTGACGCCCGAGGCGTTGCCGGCCGTGATCGTGCCGCCTTCGCGCACGACCGGCTTCAGCTTGGCCAGAGCATCGATCGTGGTCTCGCGCGGGTGCTCATCGCGATTGACAATGGTGGGGCCGGCCTTGCCGGGAACCTCGACGGCGACAATTTCGCCGTCGAAGAAGCCGCTGGCGATGGCGGCGGCGGCCTTTTGCTGGCTGCGCAGGGCGAAGGCGTCCTGGTCCTCGCGATTGACGCCATAGTCGCTGGCTACGTTCTCGGCTGTCTCCGGCATGGAGTCGACGCCGTACAGCTTGCGCATGGCCGGATTGACGAAGCGCCAGCCGATGGTGGTGTCGAAGATCTCGGCGTTGCGCGAAAAGGCGCTGTCGGCCTTGCCCATCACGAACGGGGCGCGGCTCATGCTTTCGACACCGCCGGCGACGATCAGATCGGCCGTGCCCGAACCGAGCACTTGGCCGAAAGCGCGCTCAGCGAGCTTTACGGGGATGCGGTGCTCAAGGCGCACCAGGACTTCAAGAGCCAGCTCTATGATGGAAGTTTCGGCTATCGGGTCATGGAGAGGCTGCGCAACCACGCCCAGCATCAGGGTCTGGCCGTCAACAGCCAGACCTTTAGCGGACGCTGGCTTTTCGATCCCGAAGAACAGACGCGCCGCCGGATCCAGTCCTTCACCCCGGAACTGGATTTGACCCAAATGGCCTTGCTGCCCAAGTGGCGGGCCCTGGCGGCGCAATACGCCGCCATGCGAGAGGCTGATCCCGAGCTCCCCGAACGGCTCAACCTCCTGAGGCTGGTGCGCGTCTATATGAGCGACCTGGGCAAGATTATGATCTGGCTCCGGGACGGGTTTGACGCGGATTTGGACGCCTGGTCCAAGGCGATCACGGCCTATCGAGATCTCATCCCGGAGCGCGATGAGGCCGCCTCGCTATCGGGCACTCGGGCGATCAGGATTCGCGACTACGAGGTCCTTGAGGAGATGTCGATCTCGGACACCGTGCTGGAAGACATTCGTCAGCTTCAGGACGAGAACCGGCCTCTCACGCGGCACGACCTCTTTGAGATGCGGATTTGAGATGGCCGCCGCGGGCGCTTGGCGGGGTCGGGGTGATGCGGGTCCCGCCTCGGCGCGGCCTCGGTCTTCAAGACCCAGGCGTTGAGAGTCCGGTTTCTGGAGGCGTGCCGCTACACTTGGTTGCGGAGGTCGTGTTCCCGGTCGGGATAATCGGCCAATCAAATCTCAGGCCAAGGATGCATCACTCCTTGCTGATAGACCGGCATAACGCTTACCGCGCCGCGCCACCGGCCAATGAAACCATGCGCGGCGATCCGGATGGAGAATTGGCGGAAATCCGTCTTGCCCGATTTGCTGACAAGGGTCGTCAGCACGTGCTGTTGGCCCTTGAATAACGGCTGATGCGACGTCGGGGTAAAATGATAGACATACCGCTTCCCAGCCCATCGCATGTCCGGGTCTTCCTCAATGGCCTGCCCGACGTACTGCCACGTTGGCCAACTTCCCTCCTCAAAGGTTAGGTCGTCGTGCAGCGTTAGAGTCACCGAGAAGTATTTCACCAGCGCGGGCGACATGTTTTCGATGCGGATTTGGTAGAAAGACACGCCGCCTTCGTTGCTGACGTTCAGGATGTCGGCCGTGATCAGTGGTTCATCTGACCGACGCATCAAATCCTTGATCTCGTGATCGTACATTTTCAGGATTTTACGGTCGTGTCTCCGGTAGTAGACGTGATCATAACGCGACTGGTGCGGTGCCAAGGTGATCGCCTGCGGGACATTGATGACGAAGGCATACCGGCCGTTGTTCAGGCGGACTTCGTGGACGCTCAGGCCGACTATCTGGGGTTCGGTGTTGCCCGTGATGATGTCGGCGATCACGTCGGCTTTGGCGTCGTCCATCGTCACGCCATCGTCCAGTTCGGTCGCGACGTTCGTGGTCTTGTCCTCCCGCATGCCGTAATAGACTCGGCCCCCGGCGGCGTTCGCCAGAGCGGTAATGTCTTTGACCAGCGAGGCGCGGACTTTCTCCTTGGCCGGACCATGGATCAGAATGGCCTCGGACTGTTTGAAGTCCACGGTGAGACTTTCAGGCGTGCCAATCAGGGCCTCAAGGTCGGCTTGGGTCCATTCGGCTAATGGCTTCACAGCGATCCTCACGGCTATCGGTCCAACTGGACCATAGACGGAATCGCCCTCACAATTGGAGGATGAAAAAGCTCTGGGAGACCATCAAGGCGGTTGTCGAGACCATGGGGACGGGGATCACCGTGCTTGGGTTCTTCGGCATCGCCACGGGCGCGGCCTTATTGACCATGCTGAAAGGCTGGTTGCCGCCGGTCACGGCCTTCTACATAGCCCACAGGTTCGCGGTTGGGCTGACGTTCGGCGCCATCATCGCGGGCCTGCTGGTCGGGATGTTCTGGGCCTATGAAACCCGCTTCGGCGAAGCCGCGAGGGAGCGAAAGGCAAAGCTGGCCGCGAAGGATCGTTCCGCCGTGCTGAACGGCGGCTACCTCTTCGTGAACAGCGTGGACGGCCTCATGACACATGTCGATCCCGAGCATGAGGACCGTTGGAGCCGCTTCCACGAGAAAGCCGTGGTCGAAAAGCTCAACGAGGCCGCCGGCCTTGAGGGCGTCTTGAATCGCATGGGCATTCGGATGCACATGGAGCCGCGCCCACAGGGGAGGCTCTATGAGCTTGCTCTGTTTAGTGAGCGGCTATCGCAGCTGCTTCCACTATTGCAGCACAATTTGCTTGAACAGATTGAGCGGAAATCCGGAGAATTCGAAGTAGATGCCCGAAAACGGGCGAGCCATTTTCCGGATGGCCAACAGCGGCTGCTCGAAAACTATCGATGATCGCCAAGGGGCTCAGCACGTGGTGAGTTGGGTGTGGACGTGGGCGTTGGCCAGCCCAAGCCAGCGCCCTGATCGGCCGCGTCTGCGGGGCGAGCGGGCGCGACCGACGCAGGGCTTGCCCTAAGCGGTAGAGGCTGGCGGGCCGGCGCCTCGACGCGAGTGGGAATTGTTCAAACGACCTGCGAGATGCATCGTCCCCCGAGGCGATGGTTCGGTTGTAGTGAGTGGAACGAAGGTTAGCGGCGGCACCAGTTAGTTCCGGCCGGCGGACCAGGCGGCTGGACCTTGGTGCTGAACGTCCAGTTTCTGGAGGCACGCCAAAGGCGGCTCATGGCGCAAGGCAGCATGAATGGGCCGCCCGCACCGTTCAGTTTTGAGAAACGAATACCCTGCTCGGGAAGCTTTGGTCGATAACGTCCAGGAAGGCGCGAACCTTGGCCCCCACCAGACGTCGGGAGCTTTGCAGCGCCCAGATCTCCACTGGCGGCGTGTCCTCCACGCCCCATAGGACCAGTCGCCCCGCGGCGACGTCGTCGGCGACCAGAAGCTTGGGCAGCAGGGCGATTCCCGCCCCCGCTATGGCCGCGTCACGCACCATCAGCAGCGACGACAGGCGTAGCACGGGCTGGGGCTTCATCGTCAGCGTCCCCCCCTCGACGGACCGCATGCGCCAAAGGCGGTTTGGCGGCATGGCGGTGAGCACGACCGCCCCGACCGGGATTTCGCCTGGCTCCATCGCCTCGATAGCAAGCCTGGGCAGGCTTGGAGCGGCCACGATCAGCCGCTCGTCGGTCAGGAAACGTCGCCCGACCAGGCGCTCGTCGGGCGCCGGGTCGATGCGGATCACCAGGTCGAAATCTTCCTCGACCGGATCGACCCGGCGGTCATCGGCGACGATCTCCAGCTGCACGTCCGGATAGGCCAGCGCGAAGCGCGCGCCGATGCGACCGAGGGCCACGTGCGCGAACACGACCGGCGCGCTGACGCGCAGGCGGCCGCGCGGGACCGAAGCGCCGAAAACGATGGCCTCTCCCGCCTCGGTGATCTCGGCGAGCAGCCCCTCGGTGCGCGCATGCAGGGCGCGACCTTCTTCAGTCAGGCGCAGGGTGTGCGTGCCGCGGTCCATCAGCCTAACGCCCAAGCTCTGCTCCAACTCCGCCACCCGGCGTGACAGGGTCGCTTTGGACCTGCCGGAGAAACGCGCGGCGCGGCTGAAGCCGCCTTGGGCGGCCACGAGGTTGAAGTCGGTGAGGGCGGCTAGATCCACGGTTTGTCTCAAATTCGGAACAACTTGTTCCAGATATGCCATCTTCTCCGCAAACCCGGAACGTCTATCTTCAACCTCAAGCCACGGCGCCTTCCGCGCCTCTCCTGAGGAGATTTGAAAATGACGATTCTGGTCACGGGCAGCACCGGCGCCGTCGGCTCCCAAGTCCTGACCCATCTGCAAGGTCAAGGCGCCGAAGTACGCGCCCTGACGCGCTCGCCGGAAAAGGCTCAAGTCCCGGCTGGCGTCATCCCGGTCGGCGGCGAGCTCGGGGACATCGACTCCCTCCGCTCGGCCATGAGCGGCGTCAGCACCCTGTTTCTGCTGGTCCCCAACCTGGCTGACGAGCTGACCCAGGCCATGCTCGCGCTCACTGTCGCGCGTGAGGCCGGCGTCAAGGGCGTGGTCTATCTGTCGGTGTTCAGGGGCGAGGCCTATGCAGACGTGCCGCACTTCGCGGGCAAGGCCACGGTTGAACGGATGATCCAGGTGCTCGCCCTGCCGGCGACCGTGCTGCGGCCGGCCTATTTCATCCAGAATGACCTGCGCCAGAAGGACCTGCTGCTGGGGCCGGGCGTCTATGGCGCCCCGATCGGCGCCAAGGGCGTATCCATGGTCGATATCCGCGACATCGCCGCCGCCGCCGCCACTGAGCTCCTGCGGCGCGAACGTGCGCCGAGCCCGCTTCCCCACGAAACCTACGACCTCGTCGGACCCGACAGCCTGACCGGACAATCCATCGCGGACATCTGGACCGAAACGCTCGGCCGCCCCGTCCGCCACGGCGGCGACGACCTCGCCATCATGGAGCAGCGGATGAAGGCCATGCTACCCGGTTGGCACGCCCTGGATTTGCGCTTGATGTTCCAGCGTTACCAGAGCGACGGCGCGGTGGCCGATCCCGTGGCGATCGAGCGGCTCACGGCCCTGCTCGGCCGCGCCCCGCGATCCTATCGCGATTTCGCCCGCGACGCCGCCGCCCAGTGGGCCGCAGCCTGATAACCGAATCCAGGAGAGCTCCATGGCCGATCTGCGCCCTCTTGTCGCCGAAGACGCTCCTGTCGTAGCCGCGATGGGGCAGGCGACCGCCCCGCACAAGGGGGAGCCGATGGGCTCCGAGGCCCGGCCTATGTTCGACGCGATGATGGCCGCTGCACCGGCCGCTGAGGGCGTCCGTTACGAGACCGGCGAGGTGGGCGGCGTCTCAGGTTAATGGCGCCGCTCTGCCAACCCCAATCCGGGTCGCCGAGGGGGCGCTGGACGCCATCGGCGCGTTTCTGGCGAGCCGCCTCGATGTCTCAAGCGACGAAACCATCCCCACCGCACCACTCCAAGGAGCTTGATCATGACGCGTGTATTATTTGTCGGGCAGAAGCCCGAAACCGTCGATTTTTCCGACCCGTCCCTGCCGCCAGGCTTCGACGCCGAAAAAATCCAGGCGGGCATCGACATCGCGAAGGCGACGATGTCTGAGCGAGGCTGGAACGGTGACCTTTGCATGATCGCCCCCGACGACAGCGGTATAGCGATGCTGGCCGCGCAGTTGGCGAAGGCGAACTACGATTGCATAGTGATCGGGGGCGGCCTGCGCCTGCCGCCCAAGAGTCTGGTGTTCTTCGAGAGAGTCGTGAACGCCATTCACCAGGGCGCTCCCAAAGCCGCTCTCGCATTCAACACCCGGCCCCAGGATACGGCGGAAGCCGCGGCGAGGTGGATCGGCGTGGACTGATGGCGATGAGCGGGGGCCCAACTCAGCCCGCGCCGACCTTCATTGAGGCGACGCGGACGTCGGCGCCCGCGCCTTCAACGGCGATCGCTCAGCGGACGCGCCAGGCGTGGAACGGAGTTTCGCGCCTGGACCAAGGGCTAAGCTTCGCCAGACAAGCGCTTCGTCGGCAAACCACCTTGGCGACCAGGGGGGGCGGCTCTTCATCCGTGCTCGGTAGGCGCCCAACCGTTCGGACACCGCGATCCCCATGGCCGCGGCCCAACTCAGCATGACGAAGCCCTGGCAATATCGGCGGCGCGGACCGCCACCATCTGCCCCTCACAGACGATCAAGGATTAGCCGATGCGCTTTAGCTGGATAGCCTTTCTGGCCGCGACGACCATGGCGACATGCGCGCCCGCAATAGCGCAGGACAGCTCGTCGACCCAAACGGTGTCGCCGGCCAAGACCGGTGTTTGGACTTATGCCGGGACTGGAACCGTCAACACCTATTGGATTGAGACGCCCGGCGGCGGCCTCGTCGTCATCGACGTTCAGCGCGATCTCGTCCACGCTGCGCAGGCGCTGGCGGCCGTCAAGGCGGTGGGCAAGCCGGTGCGTGCGATCCTCATCACTCACGCCCATCCCGATCATTATACCGGGCTTGGCCTATTCCGGCAGGCTTTTCCGGGCGTCCCCGTCTATTCGTCCAAGGCGACAGCCGATGCGATCCGCTACGACACCTATGGTGCGAATGCGGGTACGCAGGCCGATGCGCCCGACATCACGCCGCGCGACTTCGTGGTCCCTGGCATCACCTTCGACGGCGATACGACCTTGCAAATCGACGGATTGACGATCGTCGCGCGTGAATTGGGCGCTGGCGAAGCCCCTGCGACGACAGCCTACTACCTGCCCTCCACGCGAGAGCTGTTCCCCGGGGACGCTATTCTCAACCGGCTCCACGGTCCGCTTAGAGAAGCCCATACCGGCGAGTGGCTCGGCATCCTCGACCGGACCGAGGCGATGTACCCCAACGTCACCATTGTGCATCCAGGGCACGGCGCGTCGGGTCCAAAGGAGCCAATGTTCGACGACGAGCGGCTGTACCTGAGGACCTGCCGCGCCATCGCCGCCGAGGAGATTGCCCGCGGAGGCTTCACAGATGCAGCAAAGGCAGCGACCGTCCGGCGGATCAACGCACGCTTTCCCTACACCAACCCGACGGGCATCAAAGATATTGTGAGCGACAGCGTCGAAGGGCTCTTCCGGGAGTTCTCTCGGCCCTCGTCTGCTCCGCTTCCTTGATGCGAGGGAGCCGATGGCCTTTGCCGGCGAGACCGTGAACGGCGACAACTTGTTGGCCATCCGTGACGCCGATGTTGCGGCGGCCTTCGCCATCGAAGCGCTAGCGCTCGTCGACCACTTCAACTTTCTGGGGCGTGTCGCCGACGAGGCCAAGAAAGCAGGCGTTGCGCCCGTAACGCCGACGACCGTTGCGGGCAAGCGCACGGCCGCCGCCGAGGCGCAGTGGTTCCTGGGTGTCAGGGATCTTGGGCTCGGAAATACTTCGATCCCCAGGATCTACATTGCCGCGACCGTCAGCTGTTTTCCCGATAGGAGATCTGGACGATCGGCTTTGCAATCTCGTGGCGGCCGTTCACGCCGGGCCGCCCGCTGGGCGCCCCGAACGTCCGGTTCTTGAAGTCAGGCTAAGGTCGGCTATTGGCGCCGTCCTGACATGCTCACCAGCTGGAGAATTGGAGATAACAGTGCGACCCGGTAGCCCATGGCCGGATGATGACATCCGCTAAGGGTAGCTACTTAGTTCCCACCATTGCGGCTCGCCACAACTCTGCGTAGACTTCAGAAGCGAACTCTCAACACGGACAACGGTCTTCGACGCCCCGACAAGGCTTGCCGTCATGAACAAGCGGATCGACGTTCCGGCGTTCAGGAATTCCGACTTTCTGTCCGGCGGCGGCGAAATGGCGGAGCTGATCGCCGCCAGCGACTGGTCGAAAACCCCGCTGGGCCCGATCGAATCCTGGCCGCAGAGCCTGCGCACGACCGTGAGCCTGTGCCTGGCCTCGAACTTCCCGATCAACATCATCTGGGGGCCGCACTACAACCAGATCTACAACGACGGCTATCGGGTGATGTGCGGAGCGGCCCATCCTCAGTCGCTCGGAGAACCCTATAACGTGACCTGGGCCTCGGCCTGGCCGGCCATTGGCGACCCCTTCCATCAGGCCCGGGCGGGCGCGACCTCGTTCCTGGACAATCAGCGGATGTTCCTGTTCCGCAACGGCTATCTCGAGGAAGCCTTCTTCACCTTCTCCCTCAGCCCGATCCGCGACGAAAGCGGCGGCGTCGGCGGCGTCTTCCTGCCGGTTATCGAGACCACGGCCAGCACGCTCTCGGAGCGACGCACGCGGTTGCTGTGCGACCTGAGTGGTCGGTTAGGCGAGGCGCGCACGACAGCAGAGGTCTATGCCCGCGCCGTCGAGACCTTCGCCGAGCACCCGTTCGATCTGCCCTTCGTGCTGCTCTATGAAGTCATCCCGGGGGGCGAGGCCTATCGCCTGGCCGGTCATGTCGGCCTGGCCGCGCAGACGGCCAGTGCGCTGGCCGTCCTGCCGTCGGATCCCGACGCGCCCTGGCCGGCGGCTGCGCTTTGCGAGCACGGGCCGATCCTGCTGGAGGATGTTTCGGCTCGCCTAGGCGGAGCGGCCTGCGGCCCCTACGAGGAGGCGCCGCACACGGCCTTGGCCTTCCCGGTCTTCGTTCCGGGCTCAGCGAGGCCAACGGCCCTGCTCATCGTCGGCGCCAGTCCGCGGTTGCCGCTCGATGCGCCCTATCGCGATTTCTTCGATCTGCTGGCGGCCGCCCTCGCCGCCGGTCTGGCCAACGCCAAGACCTTCGAGGACGAGCGTCGTCGCGCCGAGATGCTCGCCGCCCTCGACCAGGCCAAGACGGCGTTCTTCTCCAATGTCAGCCACGAGTTCCGCACCCCGCTGACCTTGATGCTGGGACCGATCGAGGACGCCCTGGACGAGGCCGCCGACCTGCCGCCGGCCCAGCGCGAGCGGCTCGACATCGCCCATCGCAATGCGCTGCGCCTGTTGAAGCTGGTCAATTCCCTGCTCGACTTCTCCCGCGTCGAGGCCGGCCGCACCCGGGGGCGCTTCGAGCCGACCGATCTGGCCGCGCTCACCGTCGAACTGGCCAGCAACTTCCGCTCCGCCTGCGAGCGGGCCGGCCTGCGGCTAGTGGTCGACTGCCCGCCGCTGCCGGAGCGGGTCCACGTCGATCGGGATATGTGGGAGAAGGTGGTTCTCAACCTGATCTCCAACGCCTTCAAGTTCACGCTCGAGGGCCAGATCACCGTGGCCTTGCGCGCCCTCCCAGGGGCGGGGGAGCTCACGGTCAGCGACACGGGCTTGGGCATCGCCGAGACCGAGCTGCCGCGGGTGTTCGAGCGCTTCCATCGGATCGAAGGCCAGAAGGGCCGCACCCATGAGGGCACCGGCATCGGCTTGGCCCTGGTCGAGGAACTGGTCAAGCTGCATGGCGGCACGGTGGGCGTGCGCAGCCGTCTGGGCGAAGGCTCGGCGTTCCAGGTGATGATCCCGCTTGGGACAGCCCATCTGCCGCAGGAGCGCCTGTCGGCTGAAGGGCTCCTGTCGTCCACCAGCGTGCGGGCCAGCGCCTATGTCGCCGAAGCCTTGCGCTGGTTGCCAGACGCCGACGCCCAGCCGCGCGAAGCCGACGAGGCGATAGCCCCGATCGGCGGCCGGCCGCGGGTGGTGCTGGCCGACGACAACGCCGACATGCGCGGCTACGTGAAGCGGCTTCTGGAGGACGGCGGCTACCAGGTCGAGGCGGTGACGAACGGTCAGGCTGTGCTGGCCGCTCTTCGACATGGACCTCCGCCCGACTTGGTGCTGAGCGACGTGATGATGCCCGAGCTCGACGGCTTCGGCCTGCTGGCCGCCCTGCGCGCCGATCCCGCGCTGGAGGGCCTGCTGGTCATCCTGCTGTCAGCCCGGGCGGGCGAGGAGGCGCGGGTCGAAGGGCTGGCGGCCGGGGCCGACGACTATCTGGTCAAGCCGTTCAGCGCCCGCGAGTTGCGGGCCCGGGTGGACGGCGCGGTCAAGTTGGCCTGGCAAAGGCGCGAGGCGGCCAGACG
>Ga0102592_1000256_pt1 | contig 115269 bp, 103 predicted proteins | sample AraplaCol_mMF_r2_FD_76861 | JGI IMG/M metagenome (GOLD analysis project Ga0102592, IMG submission 76861) | Arabidopsis root microbial communities from North Carolina, USA - plate scrape MF_Col_mMF_r2 (SPADES assembly) (version 2) | ecosystem: Host-associated > Plants > Roots > Endosphere...
CCTCGGCCAGTTCTTCGTTGTCGGCAAGGCCGAGATAGTTGTTGGCGCAGAAGTTGAGCACGCGGTCGCCCGAGGCGACCTCGATCGCGCCCGCCTGCTTCGAGGTGATGACACGCTCCGACTTGTAAAGCCCGGCCGTCTTCAGGCCCTCGAGTTCAGAACGAAGATGGGAGAGGAAGCGTTCGTTCATTCAGACGCTTCCTTCGGCTCGATGCGCCGCCTCTGCGGGCAATTCGGCTGCAACCGGCGGGAAGCCGCTGCGGCAGAGCGCATCGAGACCTTCGAGATCCAGTCGCTCGAGCCCCAGTTTCGGAAGGATGTCGTTCTCGCCTTCGAAGTCCCGGCCGTACATTGCCGAGAAGATGCGGATACCCGATTCATGCAGGATCGCCGGGCAGCCGGCGAGGCGCGCGAGCTGCGCCGTGACGACCAAGCCAAAGGGGACATCTTCCGTCACGTAACGGCTGTCCGCTGTCGCGGGGCCGGTGCCGCAGTGGCCGGCCTGGTGCATCTCCTGGTTCATTTGCGAGATGTTGCTGACCGGCACATGGAACGACAGGTGGAAATGCTGGAAGATGTCGCGCACATCTAGTTGCAGTCTCTCGGCAACGGCCAGACGCTCGCGATCGAGCGTTTCCAGGAGACGGCCGATGTTGGGGGTGACGTTCTGGGCCTGGATCCAGCTCTCGCCGCGCTCCATGCGCGACATGTTGCCAAGCGCGATCCCGAGATGATTTTGCGGGTTCAGGTTCGAGAGAGCGATCGCCAGAAGGTTGCCGCGATCGACAAAATGTTCGCCGAAGAGCGCCGTGCAGACTGCGTATCCCCTGGCGCTCTCCGATGCCGGAACGGTCGCCAGATCAACCTGCTTTCGTATCGTGTTCACCTGGACCAGCGCCGGGCCGAGCTTCCTGCCGCTGACAATCGTCGTCCCCCAGGCAACGATCGGCACGGTTATGCCGCGCGCGGCCAGAAGCGATGAAAGATAAAGCGCTCCGAACGAGGTATGCGAACTGAAGATCACCAGCTGCCCGGCGGCAAGATACGGCGCGATTGCGTCCAGCACGAACCTGTGACCGTAGGCCGGCAGCGCGATGACGATCGCATCTGCACCGCTGACCAGATCTGCTGCGCTCTCAGCGACCGCCGGATCGAATACGCCTTCGACGGCACCCTCGGCCGTCAGGCTTTCTCCCTCGGTGAGCGCCAACGTACCTGTACCGGACGGCGACCAGAGCGTTGCCTTGTGTCCCAGTTTTTCAAGAAGTGCGGCGGTGCCAAAGGCAATAGAGCCCGCACCCGCGATACCTACTCGCATGTCGTTTTCCATTTTAACTGATATCGGGTAACGGGCGCCGCCAGGCGCCCGTCGTTAAGACGCTGCGGCTATGACGCCGCGTTTCGGGAGGGGATGAGTGTGGTCGCTTCGGACGGCCAGCCAACCCAGATGTCGTCGCGGCTGAGGCCTTCCACTTCGCTTGGGTGAACGAGCGCGTTGAGCAGGTGTCCGTCGCCGATCTCGACCTTGAGCGACGTGTGGTTGCCCTTGAAGACGCGCTGGCGGATCCGCCCTTGCACCCGGTTTGCCACGCTCGGTTCGTGCGCCGAGCATTGGATTGCCTCAGGCCTCAACACGACGTAGATCGCGTCGCCTGGCTTGGGAGACAGCGCGCCGGCAGAGGTCTTGATCGTCACACCGTTCCACCGCACCGCGGCTTCCCCAGCTTCGGCGCCGACGACATCGGAACGCAACAGATTGGTTTCACCGAGGAAGGTCGCCACGAAAGCGGAGCCCGGCCGATTGTACAGGGTCGCCGGATCGCCCATCTGCTCGATCCGGCCATTGTTCATGACCACGATCGTATCCGACATGGTCAGTGCCTCTTCCTGATCGTGGGTGACGAACATGAACGTCTTGCCAGTCTGTTCCTGGATCGCCTTGAGCTCGACCTGCATGGTCTGCCGAAGCTTCGCATCGAGTGCAGAAAGAGGCTCGTCGAGCAGGAGAACGTCAGGATCGGGTGCGAGCGCCCGCATCAAAGCGACACGCTGGCGCTGACCGCCCGACAGCTCGGACGGAAGTCGGCTTGCGAACTCCTGCAATTGTACGAGCTCCAGAAGTTCCGATACCCGCTTCTGGATCTGCCGGTTGTCGACCCCCTTCAACTCCAGGCCGAAGGCAATGTTCTTCGCGACCGTCATGTGCGGAAACAGTGCATAATCCTGAAACACGATGTTCACGTTGCGCCGGTTCGGCGGAACCTGGGTCACGTCGCGGCCGGACAGCAGGATGCGGCCGCTCGTGGGTGTTTCAAACCCACCGAGCATACGCAGCGTCGTCGACTTGCCGCAGCCGGAAGGGCCGAGCAATGTGACGAATTTGCCGCGCTCTATGTTGAGGTTGAGATTTTCGACCGCGACAAAGCTGCCGAAGCTCTTCCTGACATTTTCGAACTGAACAACCGGTTCCATCAGCGGATCCTCGAACGACGTGTGAGATATTCTGCGTAAAGGCCGACCACGGCCGTCACGACCAGGACGAGCGTGGCCATGACGTTGATCTCCGGCGACATGCCGGACTGTACGCGAGCGAAGATGAGCATCGGCAGCGTCGGGCGGTAGCCGCCGAGGAAGAAGGTGCGGACGAAGTCATCGCTCGACAGCAGGAGACAGAAGATCATGCCGCCGAATATGGCCGGCCCCAGGTAAGGAAGGGTGACGCGGAAAAAGGTGACGATGCTGTCCGCACCGAGATCACGCGCGGCGTCGACCAGATTGCCCGGCATCGAACGCAGTCGCGTCAGCACCATGACCACAACGAAGGGCACGGCATGGACGACGTGGCCGAGAATGATGGCCACTGTCCCTGTCGGAAGATCTATGGTCGTGATGAAAATGCGCAGCGAGATCGCCGAGATCATACCCGGCACGACGGCCGGCAGGCAGGCCACGGCGAAGGCCACGTATTGAGCGGCACCGCGCAGCGATCCGATCAACATCGCGATCCAGACCCCGATCACCGTTGCGATGGCTGTCGTCGCCGCGGCGATCATGATGGTGTAAAGGCAGGCGTCCAGGAACTGCTTGTCCTGAATAACCTTGGCGTACCAGTCGATCGTCAGGTTTCCGAGCGGGAACGAGATGAAGCTCGCATCCTTGAAGCTGACCGCGACCATCAACGACAACGGCAGAAACAGATAGAGGACAAACAGCCAGTAGAAGGACTTGAGGGCCAGCCCTGGCCAATCGAGAAACACGGCGCGCATCAGAATGTCCTTTGCTTCGAGCCGCCGACGACCCGCATGAACAGCCCCACGGTTACGAGGGATGCAGCCAGCATGATCATTGCGAAGGCAGCGCCCGCCGGCCAGCGGCTGCTGGCACCGTGGAAGAAGCTGCTGATCGTCTCGGAGAACATGCTGGTGGTCGGCCCGCCAAGCAGGATGGGGGCAGCAAACACGCCCATGCAGGTGAGGAAGACCAACGAACAACCGGAGACGATACCGTCGCGCGAAAGCGGCAGCACGATGCGGCGGAAGCGCGTGAACGGCCCTGCCCCGAGGTCGGCTGACGCATCAAGCAGGGATTTCGGGATCTTCTCGATCGCCGAATAGAGCGGCAGCAACATGTACAGGCAGACCATGTAGACCAGGCCGAAGCTGATCGAGAATGAGGTGTAGAGCATCTGAATGGGGCGGTCGGTCAGCCCGATCTCCCGCAGAAGCACGTTGACTGCACCACGATTGGCCAGAAGCATGATGACCGAGAAGATGCGGATGATTTCGCCGGCCCAGAACGGTGCCAACAGCAGGAGCAGCGCTCGCGACCTACCCCCGGGCGAGACCACCTTTGCCACGTAGTAGGCAACCGGATAGACCACGATCAGGGTTACCGCAGTTGCAATCGATGCGTAGACGAAGCTACGCAGCAGCGGCATCCAGTAGAGTTTCTCGCTGAAGAACAGCGCGTAGTTGTCGAGCGTGAAATTCGCCTCCACGCCAGGCTCCGGCGGATAGCTGGACAGAAGACTGATTCGCAGCATCTCGTAGATGGGGCCGATATGCATCATCAGCATCCAGACAACCGGCACGCCGGCCAAGAGCAGGATGCGTCCGTATCGCCACTCGGCAACGGCGCCCAACGTATATCGATAGGCCGGCGAGTGGATCACCCGGGCAATGCCTGTCGAATATTTCATTTGAGCGGCATAGGCGGGGATACCGCCATCCGCTGTGCTTGTTCCCACGGCCATTGAATTGTCCCAAACCTTGACCCGTTGGGCGGCGACCAGACGTGCGTCGTCTTACTGACCCCGTCGCTACAACGGGGTCAGGGCCAGTCGCCGCTCTATGGTAGCTTAAGCCGCCTTCAGTTCGGCGACGGCACGATCAATGATTTCGTTTTTCAGCGAACGGTTAGTCGAGCTGAAGAAGGTGACACGTTCAAGTTCGTCCTGCGGCAGCGTCGACGCCAGCCGCTCCTTGTCGTTGAGCAGCTTGTCGACGCCCGAGATCGTCGAGCTGAAGCCGGAGGTGCGCGTCATTGCCGCTCCGACCTCAGGATTGGCCAGGATAGCATCGAACAGTTTGTAGGCGTTCTCGGCGTTGGGCGCATTGTTGACGATGTTCAGCGTGTAGCAGAACCCGTAGGTGCCTTCTTTCGGCACAGACAGCTTCACTGGCACGCCGTCCATGATCAGCTTGGCGGCCGGGCCAGACCAGGCTTGCGCCAGGTGGATATCCTCGTTGATGAACATCTGCTGCACTTCGCTGGCTGCGTCGTAATATTTGCGAACCATATGCTTGTGCTTGATCAGGAAGTCACGCGCCTCGTTTGCAGCCTTGCGGGCCTCTTCGGCCTTGTCGGTATAGGTGACGAAATCGCCATCGTGGCCAAGATATTTCATGGTGATCGACATAAAGTCGCCCGCCAGGTACGCGGTCAGACCCTCGTATTTCTCGTCGAACATGATGCCCCAGCTGTCGGCCTCCGGCACGTAGTCCGTATTGCGGACCAGGCCTTCGTAGCCAGCCAGGATCGGCAACCCCCACAGGTTGCCCTCGTAGCGCGCCCAGGCCGCGTCCTGATAGGCCGGATTCAGGTTGGACCAATTGCGCAGCCTTGCTGTGTCCAGCGCCTGCACCAGCTTCGAGTCGATGAACTGGCCATAGCGATGGCCCGCAACGGTGACGATGTCGGTGGTCGGATTTGCGCCTTCTGCCGTGAGCAGATTGTACTGCTTGCCCTGGTCGTCCGTCAGACGGATGCGCACCTCAATGCCGCTTTCCTTCTGGAACTGCTCGATGAAGTCCTGCGGCAGGAACTTGTCGTATGTGGTGATGTTGAGAACCGAGCTCTGCGCGCTGGCCGGCCGGATGATGTACGGCGCTGCGAGCAGCGTCGCGCTGCCAGCTCCCAGCAGCTTGAGTGCGTTCCTGCGATTGATCTTCTGCCCGATAATCATTTGTTCCTCCTCGCGCCTCCCAGCGTGACTTGATGAGCGTCGGTCCGTGCGTGGCGCAATGCCGGGCCGATCGCCAATCGCGCAACCGGATCGATCCGATTGCAGCCTGCACCTAGATAGGCGCAGCGATTTTGACCCGTCTAATTGTTTTTGAGTCTGCGTCTATTCCAAAAGGTTATAGGATTGCGTTCCCCTTCGCGGCGCCGGGTCCCGGTGTTTTCAAGCATAGCGAGCAGTCACATTGTCAACATCCGGTGCCGGAGCTAGGGTGATTGCAGGCCGCCCCTGTTGAGAGGTTATGGAATGAAGCGTGCACCGAACCTCCGACAAATCGAGGCCCTCAAGGCCGTGATCGAATGTGGTACGGTCAGCCGTGCAGCCGAGATATTGCATATCTCGCAACCTGCGGTGAGCAAGCTATTGGCGCATTTGGAAGAGGATACGGAACTTGCGCTGTTCGATCGCGTCAAGGGCCGGCTCATCCCTTCGGAACACGGGATGCGGCTCTACAAGGAGATTGATCGTGTCTTTGCCGGCATCAAGCAGATAGAGCGCGCCGTCGACCTCATCCGGCGCGAGGAGCTTGGGCAAATTTCCGTTGGCGTGATGCCGGCCCTGTCCGGTCCCTTCATCAGCCACACCAACAAGCGCTTTCTTGCCAGGTATGGCGATGCCTATATTTCCGTGGTGATCCGCAGTTCGCAATTCATCGTTGAATGGCTGCTCTCCAAACAGGTCGACATCGGCCTGATCAATCGCAATACGGACAACCCCTATATCGAATGCGTTCCCCTACGCGGCGGCGACCTTGTCTGCATAGCGCCGGCGGGCCATCGCTTCGCGGCGAAACAAGAGGTCGAGCCGGCCGACATCGATGGCGAGCCCTATATCGGCTTTGCCGCCGACAACCGCATCCGGCAAAAGATCGAGAGCACACTTGATGGCTACGGCACCCGCCTGAATTACATCATGGATGCGACCCTTGCGCCGGCGGTGTGTGAAATGGTCGCCAACGGGCTCGGGATTGCCATTGTCGACCCGGTGTTCGCCTACGGCCAGCGCGATCACCTTACGATCAGGCCCTTCCGCCCCAACATTGCATCTGATCTCAGCCTCTGCTGGCTTCGCGATACAAAGAATCGTCATCTCGTTGATGCCTATGTTGAGGCGACGCGCGCCACCGTGCAGGAAATGCAGCTCGGAATGGGTGTGACCAGCCAAGCGACTGAGTGACATGGAAGTTCTCGGGCAGTCGGCGGATCGCCGACTGCGATAAGGTGGGTCTTGCTTCAGACGAGTTTGATGAGAGCGACACCCGCAAGCAGCAGCACCACACCGGCAAGACGCAAGCCCGACACCGACCTTTGCGGGAGGCGGAACCAGCCGTAGCGATCGACGAATACGCTTGCGACCTGCTGACCTGCGACAGTGAAACCAACGGCTGCGGCAGCGCCGATCACCGGGATCGCAGTAAACACCGTAGTGACATAGGTCGCTCCGGCGAAACCGCCGAGCCAACCCCACCAGGGCATGGTCTGCACGCCGCCGATGTTGGGGCGAGGTGTCTTTTGCCTGGCGAGCGCTACCAGCATCACCGCTGCCATGGCGAGCGTGGCGACGAAGAACGAGATCGCGCCCACCGCAAACGGCGCACCGCCAAGCTCCTGGCGCAGCAGCGCATTGATCGCCCCCTGGACCGGGAGGACCGCGCCGGCCACGAGTGCCAAGGCGATCCATCCAAGCTTGTCGGCTTTGAGATTGTCCTTTCCGCCTTGGCCGAACACGACCATGCCGACACCGATGAGCACGACAAGCGTGCCAGCCGCGGCTCCGGCTCGAAGCCCGGTTTGCGCCACACCAAGCAGGCCGAAGCTATCGAGTGCGAGAGAAGCGAGCATCTGCCCGGCGATAAAGAGGCCGACCGATACTACTGCGCCGAGGCGGGGAAATAGAACAATCGTCGAGACGACGTAGACGGCCGAGGCAGTGCCTCCGATGAGATGCCACCACTCCGCCTGCGGAACCGCGCCAAGCACGGCGACCGTCCCGGTGAACAGGGCGACGAGAAACAGCAAACCGGTGCCAATCGCGAGCTGGAGCGTGGTCGCCGCGAACGGTGATCCGACCGCTTTCGAAAGCTGCGCATTGGCGCCGGCCTGAACGGCGAGCAGACCGCCCGCAACCAGAGCCATTGGGACGAACAGGGTCTCCATGACGGGACCTCCTTGATGAGAATGACATTGAGCGTGGATAGGGAGAAAGGATCAGGCGCTGATGCTCTCGCGGGCCAGCAGCCGCGGGACGACAAGTCCGCGCAGCACAGCCGGGCGGGCACCGACCGCCATGTACCACCGGGCGAGATTGCGCGTTGCGTCGAGCGTGAGGCCGAGCTTGGTGAGACCGGCATGAATCCATGGCCAGGTCATCACGTCGGCAATGCCGTATGCCTCGCCCGCGATGTGGGAGTAGCGCGCCAGTTGCCCGTCGAGCACCCGGTAGACACGGTTTGCTTCCGCCTCGAAGCGGCCAATGACATAGGGGATCTTCTCCGGTGCGAAGACCTTGTAGTTCCAGAGCTGGCCCAAGGTCGGGCCGACATGGGCGGCCTGGAACAAAGTCCAGCTTTGAACCTGGATGCGCTCCGCATCGGAGCCGGGCAGGAGCACACCGGATCGCGCGGCGAGATAGGGCAGAATCGCGCCCGACTCGAAGACGGTGCGATCCTGATCCGGATCGACGATAACCGGTATCTTGTTGTTGGGATTGAGGGCCAGGAACTCCGGTGTCCTCTGCTCGCCGGCCTCGATGTCGATGACGTGAACATCATAGGGCAGTCCGGTCTCCTCCAGCATGATCGAGGCCTTGTGACCATTCGGCGTCTGGTAGGTGTAAAGTTGGATGGGGGTCATCTTGCGTATCTCCATCGACCGGTCCGCCCGATCGTGGATACTTAGTTAGACCGTGCTTTCTCGCAGCGCGATCTGTTGCTTTGCCGTCTGACACTGCATATTTGCACACCAGCAACGCGGCGACCAAACACCAAGGCGCCTGATCGTGAGGGGTCGGCTTTGCCGATCCGACCGAGAATGGGGACAGCGCTGCAACTTCGCTCGCCCGGTCCGCTTCCCTGTTGTAAGTTTGCGCAATCATGCACAGCCACCGCCAAATCGATTGGGAAGATCTCCGCTTTGTCCTGGCGGTCGCGGAGACGAATTCTCTGGCCGCTGCCGCCCGCGCGCTCGGCGTCAATCACACCACGGTGCTCCGCCGCGTCGGATCGTTCGAACAGAAATTGGGGGTTCGGCTGTTTGATCGCCTCCCGTCCGGCTACACGCTGACTGCCGGAGGCGAGGAACTGCTCGCGGTGGCGCGGCAGATGGCCGAAACGGTCACTGAGCTCGAACGGCGCCTGACGGGACAGGATCTGCGTCTGGAAGGCAGTCTGCGGATCACCACCACCGATACGCTCATGGCCTCGATCCTGCCGTCGATATTGGCTGCCTTCCAGCAGCGCCACCCCGGCGTCCTGCTTGAGGTGAGCACGTCGAATGCTCTGGCAAATCTCTCCCACCGCGACGCGGACGTCGCCATTCGCCCAGCCGTTGATTCCCCCGATGCCCTCGTTGGCCGCCGGATCGCGAGTGTTGCCTTCGCCGTTTATGCGGCGCCTTCCTACCTTCAGGAACGCGGTTTGGCATCAGTCGACGAGATCGACTTCGCGAGGGAACGCTGGGTTGGGCTCGGCGACGCGCTTGCTTCCACAAGCGTCGCACGATGGATGCGCGCGACGCTGCCGGCGCCAGCGGTGCTGCGTTGTGACTCGCTGGTTACGGCGCGCGAAGCGGCAGCAGCCGGCATCGGGCTTACCGCTCTCCCTTGCTATCTCGGCGATACGACGTCCGGCCTGATGCGCATCGGCCCGCCGGTTGCTGAAATGACGCGAGAACTCTGGCTTCTCACCCATGAGGATCTGCGCCGCACGGCCCGGGTCAGCGCCTTTACCGAGTTTGCAGGCCAGGCGCTCGCGAAACATCGCCCGCTATTCGAAGGGCACCATCCCGCGGAACGCACTCGTTAGACAATGCGACTGGCCCACTAGTCCGCTACCGGGTCCTTCCCGCGCTTTAACCGACCGAGCGCTTCGGCATGGAGCGTCTCGTTTGCTGCCATGAGGACTGTCTCGTACCGGTGCGTGTCATCCAGCGGGTGGCCCTCCCAGTCCGTAACGATACCGCCCGCCCCTTCGATGATGGGTATCTGCGGAAGTATGTCGTAATCGAACACGTTGCTCTCGACCAGGAGATCAACGCTACCGAGCGCGAGCAGGCCGGCAGCGTAGCAATCATGAGACATGCGCGTGAAGCGCGCCCCGGCGGCCAGTCGCGAGAAGCGCTCTTTGGCATCGGGATCGAACTGCTCCAGCGCCGATGTATAGACGATCGCCTCCTTGAGGCGGACCGTATCGCTCGTTTGGACCGGTACACCGTTGAAGATGGTCGGGCATCCGCGCTGGCCAACCCAGCGTTCGTTTGTTACCGGCTGATCTATGATGCCAATGAACGGCGTGCCCTGATGCAGGAGAGCGATTTGGGTACCGAAAGCCAGCGAGCCGGACGCAAAAGACTTCGTGCCGTCAATCGGATCGAGCACCCAAACCCATTCCGCATCCGCATTGGCGGCACCAAACTCCTCTCCACGAATACCGTGGTCAGGAAAGCACGTCTCGATCATCTGCCGCATCGTCATTTCGGCAAGGCGATCGGCTTCCGTAACAGGACTGCTGTCCGCCTTGGCTGAGATCTCCAACCGTTGGCGGAAATAGGGGCGTATAACGGTGGCGGCGGCATCGGCCAGTTCGTGGGCGAATGCCAGAAACGCCGGCGGGCAGACGTGTTCGGCCGTCATTCTTGGACCTTCTCAGCTTGGGTTATGATTTTCTGCAACAGGCTTCGGATGGTTTCGACCTGCCTGTGGGCGGCCGCTATCTCCTGGCGCAGCCGCCTCTCCTGATTGCCCGTTCCGATCGTCGTGAAGCTTGGCGAGCGGGCGGGAATGAACGGGTCCCCGGCCTCGGAAGCAAAGCGGAGTGCAGGCGCGAAGTAGCCCTCCTCCTCTTCCAGCCCGAAGGCCAGGACCTGGGGCCTGTCGCCGCCAAGCAGCAAGAGTTCCACCAACATCGCGAGCATCGGCAAATCGCCGTTTCCAGACAGGCAGGCGAGATGCGCCCAACCGCCGCGGTCCGCCCGCACGAGGCAGTCCTTGACATGTACCTCGGTGATGTATGGCGCCTGCGCTGCCAGGGCCGACATCGGTGCTTCGAACGCATTGATCATGTTGCCGAAATCGAACAGGAGGCTGAGGCGCGGGTTAGCGACCGCCTCGATGATTTGGATCAACTCTGCTGATTTGAGATCCTCATGCTGTTCAAGCGTGAACCGGAGCCTGCCTTCAGGATCGAGTACCTCAAGCCGCCTGAGATCTGCGATCGTCCACGCAACGATCTGCGAGATACGCCCCTCGTAACGCGGATAGCAGCGAAGCGAGCTGGCTCCGGTCAAAAGCGCAATGCGCACCGCATCCGAGAGCCCGGCAAGCTCCGTCGTGCTGGTCTCGACATGCAATTCCAGGCCGAACTCGCTCACCGCCGCGCCAAGGGCGCTCAACGCCTCGTCCGGCATTCTGGCGAGACTTGCCTGCTCGCCGTCCTCGACATGAATCTTGAGGCCCGCGAGACGCTGCCCTCTCGCGAATTCAACTAGATCCAAGGGTTTCATGCCGCCAAAGCGGAAGTTCAGGTGAAAGGCATAGGCATGGGCAAACAGCGGCGCGCGTCGTGCCCGTGCAGCGAGCCGCGCGCGACTTTCGGCCGACAGCCCCTCTATCCTCTGCCTCCAGTTCGGACGATGCGTCATTTCCCATGGCATATCGGTCACCATCCCGGTTCCTTCACGAGCTTCGTCAGGCGGCAAGAACGAGCAGGTCACGATCAGAAATGCTGACCTCGACCGGGGTGCCGACCGAAGGCGGCGGCGTGTCGGGTTGGTTGAAGGTGTCGAGCGAGACGAACTGACCGGCAACCGCGACACGGATGCGGATCACAGACCCCAGGAAATGCACCTCCGCAATATGGCCGGAGAGAACGACGCTGCCCTCGTCTTTTCGCCCCAGCACCACTGTTTCCGGCCGGAGCGCCAGGCTCAACCGGTCACCAGCCCGGCCGGGCAGTTCCCGGTTCAGCGCCACCGGGATATCCCCCAGCCCTACCCGCCCCGCGGCTGCGTCGAGGAGGCGGGCGTCGAGAAGATTGAGTGTCCCAACGAACTGCGCCACGAAACGCGTCGCCGGCCGATTGTAGATTTCAAATGGCGTGCCGACCTGATCGGCTATGCCTTGATGCATGACCACTACGCGGTCCGACATCGACAGCGCCTCTTCCTGATCGTGCGTCACGAAGATGGTGGTGATGCCGAGCTCACGCTGGATACGGCGGATCTCCTCCCGCAGGCTCGTGCGTATCTTCGCGTCAAGGGCCGATAGAGGTTCATCAAGCAGCAGAACCTGCGGCCGGATTGCGAGCGCACGCGCCAAGGCCACCCGCTGCTGCTGGCCGCCGGAAAGCTGGAACGGGTAGCGCTCGCCGAGTTTCGGCAGGCCGACCAGCTCCAACATTTCACCAACACGCGCGCTGATCGCTGCCTTTCCCTCGCCCTTTATTCGCAGGCCGAACCCGATGTTCTGCTCAACCGTAAGATTGGGAAAAAGTGCATAGGCCTGGAACACCATCCCAATGTTGCGACGGTTGGCAGCCAAGCCGCTTACATCGCGCCCGTCGATGCAAATCGCGCCGGACGTCGGCGTCTCGAAGCCGGCGACCATACGCAGGACCGTGGTCTTGCCGCAGCCGGAGGGCCCGAGGAAGGAGATGAATTCGCCCTTCTCGATATTGAGATTGAAATCCTTGACGACGCGCTGCGCGCCGAAGGACTTTTCCAGATGAAGGATGTCGAGAAAGGCCATGGTCAACGCCTCACGGTAGAGAATTTGGAAAAGCGGGTGAAAAGCTGGATCAGCCCCATGCAGGCCCAGGTAATGGCAAAGGCCACCACCGCGAGCGCCGACGGCTCGTAGGCGCGGTTGCCGCCCATCCAGACCATGTACGGACCGAAGGACCCGACGTTGAGCAACGCGGCGAAAACATATTCACCGATGACGATCGCGAAGGTCAGAAAAGCCCCTGAGAGTACCGAGACGAAGACGTTCGGCAGGATGACGACGGCGAGAATGCGCGCCCAACCGGCCCCAAGGCTCTGTGCCGCCTCCGTCAGGCTGCCGATATCGATGGTGCGAAGGCCCGTGTCCACCGAGCGATACATGTAAGGTAGCGACAACGTCGCATAGCCGAACAGAAGCAGGAGGTTGGTGCCCCACCAGCTTCCCGTCAGCGGCAGGGCCGAGGACGTGTTGTAGATGCGGATATAGCCGAAGACGATGACGATCGGCGGAATGACCAGCGGCAGCAGCGTCAGGAACTCGACGATCGGGCGCAACCCGGGAAAACGCAGCCGCACGAAATAGGCGGTCGGGACCACGATCAGGATGCCGAGTGCAATCGTCAGCAGTGCCAACACCACCGAATAGCCAAAGGTCTGCTGGAATTGCGGATCGGCCAGCACGACACGATAGGCTTCGAAGCTGTAGCCATCGCGCTGCATGCGCATGGAAAAATCGAACATGCCGACGAGCGGCAGCAGGAAGTAGAGCCCGCCCAAGGCGACGGCGAGCCAGGACCAGAGGCGTCTCTCCGTCATTTGACCCACCTTTCCGCACGCATGCGCAGGAGGATGTAGATCGCGTTGGCAATGGCGGTCAGCAGGATCATGGCAAAGGCGATGGCGTAGCCCAGATGCGGATCGTTGAGCACGTCGCCGCGGATCTGCGCAAACAGTACGATCGGCGCGATCGAGAGTGATGAGCCGGTCAGTGCGATTGCGGTCGCAACAGCACCAAAGGCATTGGCAAAAAGCAGAGCGAGCGTGCCGAGAAGCGAGGGCCACAGCACCGGCAACGCCACCAGTCGCCAGTATTGAAAACCGCTGGCGCCAAGGCTTTCCGCCGCCTCCCGCCATTCGCGCCGCAGCCCCTCCAGTGCTGGCGTGATGATCAGCACCATCAGCGGAATCTGGAAATAGAGATAGGTAAGTGCCAGCCCGAGAAACGAGACGATGTTGAAGCCGGCCCCGTAAAGATTGATGCCGAACCAATGGCGCAACAGCATGGTCACGAAACCGAGGCGGCCGAGTGTTGCGATAAAGGCGAAGGCGAGTGGCACACCGGCAAAATTCGAGGCGACGCCCGAGAAAGTGAGGATGGCATTGCGCAACGGGCGCGGAAGGCCACCGAGGGTGATGGCGGCAGCGATCAGGAAACCGAAAAGACATCCAAGTACTGCGGTCAGCAGGCTGAGCTCGATCGAAATCCAGAAGGCCGACCGTATCGAGGGCGCCAGAAGCTTGCCAAGGTTCTCAAGCGTCACCTGTCCCTCAGCGTTGCGGAACGCGCCAAGCACGATGTTGAGAGTGGGTAGGATGAGGAAGAGCGTGGCAAAGAGGAAGAAAGGGGCAACCCCGAGCCAGCTGAGGACCTGCCGCGGCTTGAAGGCCGCCGGCAGGGATGCGACGCTTGTCGTCATCGGATTTGTCCCTGGAATAAATTGCGCCAAAGGCTGGCAAGAGGCCTCCTGACAGGTAAGCCTCCCGCCGACCGGGAGAGTTATTTCACGTTGGCGCCGACCACCTTGTCCCAGCCCTCGACCACCGCGGTCTTGTTGGCGGAAAGTTCATCGACTGTCGGGAAGATTGCCTTTTCATAGGCTTCGGCCGGCGGCAGCTTGTCGAGCAGCTCCTGCGGGAACTTGCCGGCCTTCAGCATGGCGTTGAAACGCGCGGGGTGGCAGTAGCCCTTCAGCCAGGCGGTCTGACCCTCGTCGGAATAGAGATATTCCATCCAGAGCTTGGCGGCGTTCGGGTGCGGCGCATAGGCCGAGATCGCCTGCACATAGACGCCGGCGACGACTCCGCTTGCCGGCACGACCACGTCCATCGGCGGATTGCCGTTCAGCGCGTCGCGCCAGGCCAGCAGATTGTAGTCCCAGGCAGCGACAATCGGCGTTTGCCCCTGTGCGATCGTGCCGGCCTTGCCGAGCACTGGCACGAAGTTGCCGGACTTGTTCAGTTCGGCAAAAAGCTCAAGGCCCTTGCCGCCGGATTCCGCTCCAGGCTTGGCGCCTCGCGCGATGCCTGCCGACATCAGCGCCAGGATCGCCTGCGCCGAGGACCGCGGGTCGCCGGTCAGCGCCACGGCCCCGGAGTATTCGGACTTCGACAGATCCGACCAGTCGGCCGGTGCGGACTCAAGCAGGTCCTTGTTCACACCGAATGCCATGACGCCGTAGTAGTCGCCGTACCAATAGCCCTTCTCGTCCTTGATGTTGTCAGGGATTTCGTCCCAGGTCGCCACCTTGTATGGTTGAAGCAGGCCCTCCTGCGCGGCGGCCGGCGCAAAGGCCAGGCCGAGATCGACGACGTCTGGTGCCTGCGAGCCCGTATTGCCCTTGTTCGCCCGGATCGCTTCCAGCTCATCGGCCGTGCCGGCATCGGGGTTCAGCTCGTTGACCTCGATGCCCGGATATTTCGCCTTGAAGTCGGCGATAACCTCTCCGTAGTTGCACCAGTCATGGGGCAGCGCGATGACTGTCAGCGTGCCTTCCTTGGTGGCGGCTGCCACGAGTTCTTGCGAAGCCTCGGCGCGGGCGATACCCGGCAGCGCCGCGGCCAGGGCAAGGGTGGAGATGAAGGCGCGGCTCGTTGCGCGCGATAGAAGTCTCTTCATGGTTTCCTCCTGTTGACCGTCTGCGACGGATCGTGGGCGATGGCTACTTCTGTCCTTGCATCCGGTCGTCGGCACCGCCGTCAGTTCCGGTTCCCCCGCACCTTGTCTGCGTCCTGCGGAGGGCTGCATCGGTGCGTTTTCGTGTAGGGACAGGATGTAACAATTGGACAACGAATAAACGTCCATTATGGTGAAATTGACTGTACCAATTTTGGAGATGCATCGGTGGTCAAACAGCTTGAAGGCCCGATCCTGCCTTTCCTTCGCCTCGATGCCGCGATCGCCCTGCCGAAATTCCGCCAGGTGCAGGATCAGTTGCGCATGGCGATCCTCAAGGGACACCTGCGTGCCGGAACACGCCTGCCTGCGAGCCGCATCCTTGCCGGGGAGTTGGGCCTGTCGCGCCAGACCTTGGTGCGAGTGCTCGATAACCTGAAAGCAGAGGGCTATCTGGAAGCCCGACAGGGAGCCGGCACCTTCGTGTCGGCGGCCTTGCCCCGCCAATCCGCGAAACACCGGTTCACCCCAACTCCGCGGGATGCCGCAGAGACTGCACCGCCGCGCCTGTCGCGTATTGGCGAGCTGTCACGCCGGATGTCAGCCGATATCGGCCAGATGGAAGACAGGCCTTTCCTCCCCAACCGTCCGGCGCTCGATCGGTTTCCCTTTGCCGTCTGGCGGAAATGCTGGAATTCGGTGACGCGCGGCGGCAAGGCCGTGGCCATGGGCTATGGCGACGTTGCGGGCGAGCTGGTTCTGCGGCAGAGGATTGCCGAATATCTGGCCCTGCATCGGCGCGATCCCTGCGATCCCGAGCAGATCGTCATCACGCCGGGCGGGCATGCCGCCTTCACGCTCGCAGTCCTGGCGCTCGCCGATCCTGGCGACGGGATATGGTTCGAAAACCCGGGGCCCGTCACCACCAGCAACCTGTTCCGCACGCTCGAGCTGCGGCTGTGCCCAACGAATGTCGACGCAGACGGTTTGGATGTCGAAGGAGCCATGGCTCGTTATCCCGATGCGCGGCTCGCCTTCGTCATGCCATCGCGCCACCACCCGCTCGGTGTCACACTGTCGCTGCCGCGCCGGCTTGCCCTCCTCGAATGGGCGCGAGCAAACGATACCTGGATCATCGAGGACGATTACGACAGCGAATTCCGTTATGACGGCGCGCCGCTTCCCTCCATGCGCTCCATCGACAGCAACGGACGCGTGATCTATGCCGGCAGCTTCAGCAAAGCGCTCTATCCGGGTCTGCGTATCGGCTATCTCGTCTTGCCACCGCAACTGATCGGTGCTTTCCGCAACCTGTCGGCACTGATCCATCGCAGCGTGCCGGTCGAAACCCAGCTCGCGCTCGCCGAGTTCATCGGCGGCGGACATTTTGCCAGTCATCTGCGCCGCATGCGTGGCCTTTATGCCGAGCGCCGCGAGGCGTTCATGCAAGCCGGGCGGGACGTCCTTGCAGGACTTGCCCGCGTTGACTGTTCCGAAAGCGGGCTCAACGCACTCGCTTGGCTGCAAGACGGTCGTGAAGACCAGGCCTCGCACCGCGCCGTGCTCGATGCGGGACTGCAATGCTATCCGCTGTCGGACTACACGATCGCGACGCCTCAGCCGGCTGCGCTCATTCTCGGCTATGCCGGTGTTCCGGCGGATCGGATGAGACCTCTTCTTCTTCGGCTGGCCGAAGCGATCGCCCGAACGTAAGCCAACATCGGGAGCGGAGGCGAGGAGCCTCTCGACCGCCAAACTGCTTCTGTCAGGTGCCTATACGACTTCCTGCCCGGTCGCTACGCGGACGAATGGATGCACAGTGGCCGGCTTCGGCTGCGCGCCCCGGAGCGCATGACCTTCGCGGACATGTTCCACATCGCTCACCACCTGGAGTTCAATTTCGTTTGAGGCGCAATGCTTCGAGGCCGCCAGAGGCCCGACAAAGGGAAGTGGCGGCTCACCAGGCGACGGCGAAGCGTCGCTCTCCGCGACGGATTGCTCGCAGCAGCCCTCCAGGCGATCGGAACCGATGAGCGTGAACCCGCAAAATTGACCGCGACGGCATTTCAATCTCCGACGCTTAAGCCTCGGAGACAAAAGGGCATCGGCAACTGGCAAGGACCCTGATCCCTCTGCCGCTGCATTCTTCGGATTTGACAAGCCCGATCCTCGCCCCAGTTCATGGAGATGGCTTTAAGTGAGGTCGTGCGCAGCAACGCACAACGAACAGCAGCACTGGTCAAATGGACCCTCGGCCGGGAACGACCGCGCCGGAGCAGCCCTGTTTCCTCCATGCGCAGCTTCTGGGGCCTGTTGCTGGCCTACTGGCTCTCCGAACGTTGGCGCGAGGCATGGGGCTTAACCTTTCTCATCCTGCTGCTCACCGGATTGTCGGCGCAAGCAAGCGTCTACTTCGCCCTGACGTCCGGCGAGCTCGTCAATCGGATCGCCAACTTTCACCACCCCACCGTGCCCACCACGCCTTCGTCGCTCCTGATCACCGCGGCAACGCTCGCGGCGATCGCGATCATCAGGGATGCCGGGTTCACTGCGGTCCGCCATTTCTTCTCGACCACACTCCACCGGAAATGGCGCCAGTGGCTGGATGAACGCTTCAACCAGGCGCTGCTCGATTCCAACCATACCCATTTCCACCTTCAGCAGAACGGATTTGGCGCCGCGACCGAAGGCGAGAGCTCGTCGCCCGACAACATCGACCAGAGGGTACAGGAAGCCATAAAGGGCATGACAGGAGGTGCCATCGGTCTTGGCGTGGGCATCGCCGGCGTCGTGCTGTCGCTTGGCTTCGTCGGGAGCAAACTGATCGAAACATCGAGCCCCGTCAGGGGGCTTGATCTGCTCGGCAGCTACGGCAGCGCCTGCCTGATGTTTCTGGCGATCGCGATCTACGTGCCGCTCAATACGTTCATCGCAGCCAAACTCGGCAGTGTCCTGCAGGGCCTGTCCACACGCATTCAATCGGCCGAGGGCAGCTATCGCAGCGAATTGAACCAATTGTTGCACCGTAGTTTTCATGTTGCGGTCATCAAGGGCGAACCGGCGCAGAAGGCCATCAACGGGCGCCGATATCGCGAGATCGACCACACCTGGACGAGGCTCAACCGCGTGACCGCCGGCTACATGGGCTTCGAGCTGGTGCATAATTTCCTCGGCTCACGCATCGTTGCCTATGCGCCAGGGCTACTCCCCTACGTCGACAAAACGATCAGCCTGCAGGACTATGTCACCGGCGCCGAGCTGGCGACGGCTCTGATCAACGAATGCTCGTGGTTCATCCATGCGATGCCCGACATCGCGACGCTCAGGGCGAATGCACACCGGATCACCGAGCTTGCCCAAGCAATAGAAGCGGTGCAGCAGCCGCAGGATTACTATGCTCGCAGCGGCCCCTCGGTGTTCGAGTACAAGACCCAGGACACCGCGCGCGGACTTACGATCCAAGCGGTCGAGCTCATGCATGCCGGCGATGACCAGGCTTTCCTGACCGCTGACGAACTGAATTTCCTTCCCGGAGAGTGGACCTTGGTGGTCGGTGAATCTGGAAGCGGCAAGACTTCGCTTCTGAAGGCAATCAACGGTCTGTGGGCACACGGACGCGGCACGATCACGACGCCGGAGAACGTGCGAAGCCTCTACGCTGCCCAGGACGTCAAGCTCCAGGGTGTTTGCCTGAAGGATCTCGTCTGCCTGCCGGATGAGGCTGACGCCCATGACGTCGCCTCTGTCGTATCGGCGTTGGAGGAAGCCGGGCTCGAAGAAATTACGGAAGGGCTTTCGAGCGATGGTCGCGATGGGCAGAACTGGGACAAGCTTCTGTCGGGAGGCGAGAAGCAGAAACTGGTCCTTGCGAGAATCCTGCTATTAAGGCCAGGCCTGCTCTTCCTCGACGAGGCGACAAGCGCCCTTGATAGCGACGCGGTTCGGGCGTTCCATCAATCGATCAAGGGCCATTGCCCGGAGGCGACGGTGATCGCCGTTATGCACGACACCTCGTCGATCCAGTCAGAAAGCGGGGTCGATTTCTTCGATAGCGTGCTCACCATCGACAACGGCATCGCGACGAAAACGCCAATTACCGACTGGCGCGATACGCAGGAGTAGCTGCCACCGGCGGCCCGCCCTATTTCTTGGGTCATGTGCCGCGCATTCATTTTGTGACGCGGCGTGAACAGCGATCAAATTCCCCCGAAGCTAGGAGCCCCAATGCGTATTGCCCTCCTTGTCAACGCACTCGAAACCGAAGCGCCGGCCTATACGACGACCGCATTGGCGCTTGCCGCGCTCTCTCGCGGACACGAGGTTCTTTACGTCACGCCTGGTGATTTTATCCTGCGCCCTGACGATACACTGATGATACGGGCGGCCGGTTTCGTCGGCACGCGACCGAAGAAGCCCGAGACGCTCTTGCGAGCACTTACGGACGCCGACAAAACCATCGTCAACGTCGAAGAAGTGGACGTTCTGCTGCTTCGCAACGATCCGTCGGAGGACGCCGAAAACCGACCCTGGGCATCTCACGCCGGGGCGAATTTCGGCCGTCTCGCCGCGGAGCGCGGTACGATCGTTGTCAACGATCCCTGCGGCTTGGCATTGGCCCAGGACAAGCTCTACTTCCAGGATTTCCCGGTGACCGTTCGCCCGACAACCTTGATCTCCAAGGACATCGATGAAATCCGTACGTTCATTGACAGCCACTCCGAGGGGGTGATCATCAAACCGTTGCAGGGTTCTGGCGGTCGAAACGTCTTCCGGGTGGGTACCAGCACGGAGGGCAATCTTACCCAAATTGTCGAGGCTGTCGGCGTCGTCGGCTATCTTATCGTGCAGAGCTACCTTCCGAAGGCGTCGGACGGCGATACGCGGTTGTTCCTGATGAACGGACGACCGCTGCACAGGGGCGACGTCTATGCTGCGTTCAGACGCGTGCCGCCCAAGGGAGACGTCCGCTCCAACATCCACGCAAGCGGCACTCCAAAGCCGGCCAACGTTACGAAGGAGATGCTGGCGATCGCCGAGACGCTACGGCCGAAGCTCGTTGAAGACGGCATGTTCCTGGTCGGCCTTGATATCGTCGGCGACAAGCTTCTCGAGATCAACGTATTCACGCCTGGCGGCCTCCAGACCATTCGCGAACTCCACGACATCGATTTCTGCGATGAGATCCTGGACTCGCTGGAAAACAAGGTGGACATCAAAAAGACCTATCGGGGATCACTCAGCAATCGGATCCTGTCGACGCTTTGAATTGGCGGCCCAATCCGTCGCGCGCTCCACTTTCGCGCAATGTGTTGACGGAACAGAACCGCCGATCCGGATGTTACTGTCCGCGAGTGGCAGGCAGAGCCCGTTTGCCGCATAGGGCGACAAAGGAGATAGCGTTTCTGTGAATTTTCTACACCAGATTGTCTCTGACGTGCAGTTGATGCTTCGCCGGCCGCCGCGCATGCAGTACGCGGCCTTGTGTTATCGCTTTCGCAAAGACAACACACTGGAGATCCTTCTCATTACCAGCCGGGACACCGGACGCTGGGTCATTCCCAAGGGCTGGCCGATGAAAGGAAAGCGCGCGCATGAGGTGGCTGCGAGAGAAGCCTTTGAAGAGGCTGGCGTGAAGGGCACCTGCCAGAGGTTTCCTTTCGGCCACTACTTCTACAAGAAGAGGCTGGACCATGGGCTCAAGATCTCCTGCAGGGTTCAACTCCACCCCCTGGAAGTCACGCGCATGCGCGGGAAATTCCCCGAGAAGGGAGAGCGAAAGCTCGCCTGGTTCGACTATCGGGAAGCGGCGAAGCGTGTCGCCGAGCCTTCGCTGCGCGACCGGATACTCCGTTTCGGACAGCAACGCGTTCCCTAGAGCCCCGCGCGTTTGGTTTCCAGAGCATCTTTCCGCTTCAAGTGATTCCACTTGAATGCGGGATGCTCTAGTGGACGCTGGCGACCTTGACGGCGTGGGCGAAATCCTCCGCCACCAGCTCACTGATCGCGATCAACACCTCCTCCACCGAAAACCCGGAGTCGATCGTCTCGCGGATCAAAAGCTGGAGGTCAAGTTCAACGACGTCCCGGCAATCCTCGAGCCGTTCCTCAGATACCGTGATGCTCTGCAGTTCTTCCATCGCGAGACTCCTCTTGACGTGGATTCTGCTGGTTAGCCCTCGCAAGCTTGTTCGCACGACCTTCCAACCCTTGGGAGGAGGTTTGAGTTCCGGCGAGAACTCCTCGAAGAGATCAAAGAAAGAGATTCGCTGCAACGCCTTGCGGTCGCATTGAGCCGCCTACCGGTCGCGGTTGCCTTGACGGCGTGACCGCCCTGCATCTCTCGACGGTTCTTCCGGCCCTTCCCAGCCAAAGACGCTGCGACCGCCGAACTCTTGCGATTGTCGAAACTCGCCGGCCACGATCTCCTTGAGATCCGGGCCGGTCACGTATCTCTCGAACTGGCGAGCCTGATCGTCGAGGCGCTTGAGAACCTGCATCTCTTCGTCACGACCGAGCTTCGCTTTCGACACGGCGGACTTCATCACCCGGATCGTCTCGTCGTAGACTTTCAGTGGAACCGGGAACGGGTGGCGATCCTTGCCGCCGTGGGCGAGCGAGAAGCGCGCCGGATCGGCGAACCGGCATGGCGCACCGTGCACCACTTCGGCCACCATCGCCAGCGCCTTGACGGTGCGCGCCCCAACGCCCGGCACCAGCAGGAGATGCTCGAAATCCTCTGGGCCACGGTCGGCGGCCGCAGCGAGCGTGGCATGCAGGCGTTTCATATTGACGTCTTCTTCGCGCACGTCGTGATGTTCAGGCATAATCAGATGCGGCAGCATTGGCTGCGCGCTTTGCTTGGTCACCCGCCTTGGCTCGATGGCTGCGACCTCCCGGACGATCCGATCCGGCCCCAGCGAAGCCAGAAGATCGAGCTGGCTATTGCGCGAGGCCGCGGCGCGGCGGTCGGCAAGGTTGACGATCTCGCCCTGCCGCGCGCCTTCGATCGCCGTGTGGGGCGAATCCACGAAGCTGGTGATCCCCTCCGAAAGCCAATGGTAGCGCCGGGCCTGCCGCTTTTCGCCGTTCATGCCCTGTTGCACGATGACCCATTTGCCGTCGTCGGTGACGATAAAACCGTGCAGGTAAAGGTCGAAGCCGTCTTGAACTGCTGCACTGTCGACCTTTGCGACGAGGCGGCTGGTTGTCGCCAGGCCACTTCCATCGAGGCCCACGCGCTCGCCAATTGCAATCAGCTCGCCGGGGGTCTCCCGGGAATTCCGCCCTCGACCGCCACAGACATGAATACCGAGTTCGCCTGACAGAGGCGACAAACCACGCTTCAGGGCGCCGATGACGCTGGTGGTGATGCCGGAAGAGTGCCAGTCCATGCCCATGACGCATCCGAAAGACTGAAACCAGAACGGATGTGCCAACCGCCGAAGAAACTCGTCTCGACCATATTCGATGACGATCGCCTGGGTGATGATCGCACCAAGTTTCGTCATGCGCTCGCCAAGCCACCGGGGAACCCGGCCACCGTGAAGCGGAAGATCTGCACTGCCTGCTCTCTGGACCATCCGGCTCTTATACACCGGCAGATGGTGCAGTCACACAGGAAAGTTCTCTAAACGTTCTCATTTGCGCCGGCAGTCGGCGAGACCACGGTCGCAAGCCGAATGGTCATGACGAGACCTTGCCCCCATGAAGGTTCGACTTCGCCAGCTTGAGTAAAACCTCAGCGCCACGACCTACACTACCTTTGCGCTTAAGATAGGGTTCAGCAATCGGCGATATGCTCCGCACCAAATGGCATTTGAACAGGTTGCAGAATGAGTGAGTTCCAAAACAGAGCTGTTCGATTGATGGTTGCCTCCTTAGGCGATGCTTCGACCAGCGATATCTCCGTACGTCGCACGAACGTTCTGACGACTGCGCTGGAACTCTATGTTGTTGCCTTGGGGGGATCGCACGAGCAGCTTGAGACCGCCATCGCGAAAAAGGAAAGCGACGCGCCGAGACGTATTTGGTAATCGGCGATCTGATGATGGAGATTAAGCCACATTCACGACATCGACGTCACGCAGGCAGCGCACAATGCTCTCGACAGCGGCTTCCGTGAAAGGACTCCCGCCTAAACTCCGCCCCTCCCGGTCGGCTTCCCGCTTCTCCGGCACCGCGTAGCAATGGTCAGTTAGAAGCGGGCGGCCAGGAAGTTCAATTGGACGTTCAGCCAATACCGGGCCTTTCTGGTCGCGGATTGAACCTCATGCCCAAACTCCTGGGTGTAGCGGCCTTCACACATCGTCGTGTCGACCACCCACAATCCGCCCGCGTAAATCGCCATCAGCAGGAAACCGCGCATGGCGGAGCAGAATGAACATTCGATATTTCTAAATTATTAACGCGGGACGTGATCCGCGATTTATGTCGAGCGGACCGCCTCCGGTCGGCGACCGCCCACGCCCGCGTCCAAAAAAAGAGCCTCCACCAACCAAGCAGAGGCCCAGAGTCAGGCTTGCGATTGGCCGCTGCAGCGGGGACTGCGACGTCGGCGCAACCGCAATCGGAAAAGGCTGACAGAGGCTTCATCCGAAGGCAATGAACCTAAACGGACTATTGGATAGCCAGCCAGGGCTAGACGGAACACCTCCACGGCAGTAGCGATTGAACGCCCACAGGCGATCCGCTGGCGTGCGCGCGAGATTGTGCGGCGGCCTCCGCGCTCACGGCCCAATGATGATTTGATCGCTCAGCGTTACCTTCTCGAAGTCATTGATCAGAACATCGGCACGTACCTGCCAGGTGCCCGCCAGCGGTATGTTCACGCGCTCTCTCCGCCAATCTGCGTCGCCGCTCCGCGCTGCCGCACGTTTGAACGGCTCGATGCCGGAATCAGGCTTGGATAGGACGAGCGTCACCTCCTTGGCGGCAAGCGGTTCGACTTCGCCCGTGGCGAGGTTGATCGATACGTCGAGCTCGCCCACCCGTCCGGGCAAGACCTCAACGAGGACCATCGCCTTGTCCGTGTGGATGTGAACGCTTGCAGGCCGAACCGCCAGAGCTAAGAGCACGCGCGACGGCGGCGTGAAGCGCCAGCAAGAAACGGCGCCGAAGATCAGGACGACGATCAGTGTTTCCGCGGCGATCGAGCGGACCAGCCGCTTCGCCGAAGCCCGCTCGCCAGCCATTACCGGTTCCGTCAGGCGCCAGCGATTTGCAAGCGCCAACAGAAACAGTCCGAACAGCAACGCCATCTTGACCATGAGCACCTGGCCATAGGCAGTTTCCAGCAGCGCTTGCGGCTTCTCCACCTGCACAAAGGCCAAGATGAAACCCGCCACGATAAGAACAACGAGCACGTAAGGGACGAACGCCGAGAACCGGCCGAGCGCCTGAAGAGCCATCGGGTCTTCGCGCCGCAACGCGAGGCCCAGGGGAGCGAGCGCTCCAACCCAGAGACTTATCGTGGCGACGTGCAGGAAGACCGCCGGACGCATCAGCCATTGCGGCTCGGCTGTCGATGCATGGCCGCTCAGCGACAAGGCGACGGATGACGCGATCAGCGCGACGAGAGATGACAGTCGAGCAGACCGACCCTTCGCCGGCAGAGCGATGGCGGCCACACAAAAGGCAGCGAAGGCGGCAATGGCCGTACCGCCGAAGCTGGTTGCCATCGCCGTGGACCAAACGACCGGCTCGACAATTTGCGTCACGGAAACGCCCAGTGCATCGAGCCCCTGAAAACCCACAGCGGCAAGTGCGCCGAGAAGCCCTATACCGAGCGCTGCTGCAACGACTTTGCACCCTGATCGCGAGCCAAAGAGCAGCCAGTGGCGCGAAAACACACCGCCGACGCCGATGAACAGCCCCACGTAAAGCGCGAGCTTCGATAGGAGGAGACCGGCGCGCACGGCCCAGTCGATCTCGTCTTCGTTCATGAACGGAGCGGTGCTGGCCGCGCCGACCGAAAAGACGACCGATCCACCGATCGGATGCCCGTCGGTAGAGGTCACGCGCCAGCTGAGCACATGTGTGCCGTGCCCAAGATCGGATGGCGCCGCGATCACGACCACTCGATCCTTCAGGTCGAACCGCTCGAGCGGGATCGCTGTTCCATCCGGTCTGACGAGCTTTAAGGACAACGGCGAAACCGGCTCGCTGAAGGTCAGCACGTAGACCGATGGCGCGGTGCCGACGACCGCGCCATCCTGCGGTTCACTTGTGTTGAGCGATGCGTGGGCGAAGGCCGCGGCGGCATGCATGAGGATCCCGCAGAGCGCGATCACCACCAGCCTCGCAAGACGAGTAAAGCTCGATGATACCAGCATCATGCGTGATCTCCGGTCACTTGGCCCTCGCCCCCACGTTGCGCTGCTCAGTGCCCGCTTTTCTTTTCAAGCAGCTTGATGCCGGGCGCCGGATATTCGAGATCGTCACTCGACTTGCCTTCCGCCGGGACCTCGATCCAACGCTCGGTCGCGCCATCAGGGCACTCCTGCACCAGCGGCACGTAGAGTGTCTTGCCGACTGGCAGGCCCTCGGTCAGAAACGCGCGGAAGACAAACTCCTCATATTCGTCGTCGGCCAGGCTGCCGCCCTTCCAGACGACCTCCTTCACGCCCTCCTTCATCGGCGTGCCGAAGTAGGCATAGGACTTTTCGTAGGCTCCCTTGACCTTCTCCAGCGTCCAGCCCGGCTTCGGCATCGGCTTTGCGGCGATCATGCCTTCCGGGATCTGAACGCGCAGAGCGATCGTCGGCTTGCCCTCGCATCCATGCGGGACGCGGATGACGGCCTTGTAGGACGCGCCGACATGCGCCTCCGTTGTTTCGAGCGTGGAGTGGGCAAAAGCTGCCGTGGTGCCTATCGCGATGAAGGCAGCGGTGGTGATGAGTTTCGACAACATATGGCTATTCCTTTGAGATTGTGTTGGGTCGCGGGAAATCCCCCCGCGGCAGTCAGGGATTGGATGCAGTGATCCGGAAAACGTTGCCGACATTCTTGGTCGGTGGCGGGCAGCGATCGCACAAGACGGTCAGTGCACGGGTCCCCGTTGGCTCAAGACCGGCCTGCAGTCAGGCTTGGAGCACGACAGGGACGTCGGGAGGCGGCGAAGATCGTCGCGATGGGGCCGGCGGACGCCAGGGGAGGATATCCCTCCCCCCGACATAGGCTGGAGCGAACGCAACCGATCAGGCGAGCAGCCGAGGGGGCGCGCGAGGATAACCGAGGCGATGCTCGCCCGTTGGCAACGGCTCTGCCCCCGCGGACCAAAACGTGTGCACCGCCGACGCGACTTGGTGGCTAAGATCGTCGCCAGGCTGCGGAGTCGCCGCCAAGACCTGCGAGGACACGCAACATCCAAGAAGGCAGCAATCGGCAGCCTTGCCACGGCCGCCGTCGTGATTGCCGTTGCTGGCGTGATCCGCGCTGATGCACAGTGCATTGCCGAAAGCGTCGAGTTGCGAGAAGGCAGGCATCGAGCTGAAGGCAAATGCGCCGGCGACCGATTGCAGCACGAACAGGCAGGCAGCGATGAACGCCAGTCCCCAACCGTTGCGTCGCCTCACCACAATCAAGCTCCTTCTACGCTGTCTCCGAGAATGTCCGGCGCCATCGCATAGCTAGCCGGCACGCCCGTCCCCTTCCTTGCTCCACAGCAAGCATCTGCGTGAAGTCCAACGTACCGGACAGTCGAGCGCTGCTATTCTTCGCGCTCGCCGGCAAGAACAGACCTGCCGCAACCAGGGAGCGCGCCGCCGCCTGACAAGCGTAATCAAACTTTCATTTTTCCATCATGCAGATTGGCAAGGACTGTCACACTCAACTGTTAGCAAGCGCCCGGCTTCATTCGTGCCACCGATCCTGGTGTCCGCCAATCTGCAAGGAGCGTTTTGCAATGAAAGTCTCCGTCACTACGTCCGTATTCATCGGCCTGATGGCAAGCGTCGCGTTTGGCGCGTCGGCGGCCGCAGCCGAAAAGACGAAGTTCGAATTCTGGTACGGCCTTTCGGGTGATCTTGGCGAACGTGTCCAAGATGCCTGCAAGAAGTTCAACGACAGCCAGTCCGAGTTCGAGATCGTCTGCACCTCTCAAAATGGATACGACACGACCCTGCAGAACACGATTGCCGCCTACCGCGCCAAGAAGCAGCCGGCAATCACCCAGATCTATGATGCCGGCACCCTGGACATGATGCTGTCGGGCGCATTCGTGCCCGCCAAGAAGCTGATGGCCGAAAACGGCTACACCATCGACTGGAACAACTATTTCGGCGGCATCGCCAACTATTACGCCACGGCAAAAGGCGAGCTGAATTCCTTCCCGTTCAACTCCTCGACGGCCATGTTCTATTACAACGTTGACGCCTTCCAGAAGGCCGGCATCGACTTCAAGCCGGACACCTGGGAACAGGTCGAGGAAGCTGCCCGCAAGCTGAAGGCCGCCGGCTACGAATGCCCGCTCGCCTTCAATTTCGACACCTGGCCGCTGATGGAGCAGTTCTCGGCCATCCACAACCAGCCGCTCGCCACCAAGGCCAACGGTTACAACGGGTTGGACGCCGAGCTTGTCGTCAACAAGACCAAGTTCGTCGATCACGTGAAGTTCTTCAAGAAGATGGCCGACGAGAAGCTCTTCGTAGTCAAGACCAAGCAACTCGGCATGGACATCGTCCCCGCCTTCACGTCCCAGACCTGCCAGATGATACAGACCTCGATCGCCGACCACGGCACGATCGGCAAGACCCTTCCCGAAGGTGTGAAGTGGGAAGTCGCCATGTTGCCCGTATGGAAGGGCACGGAGCGGCAGAACTCGCTCGTCGGCGGCGCATCGCTCTGGGTGCTCGCCGGTCGTCCGGAAGCGGAATACAAGGGCGCGGCCGCCTTCCTCAATTACCTTGCGACGCCGGAAATGGCCGAGTGGTGGTCAACGGTGACGGGTTACATCCCGGTGACCAAGACCGGTTTCGACGCCATGAAGGCCAACGGGTTCTACGACAAGGCACCCTACAAGGGGCGTGAACTCGCCATCCAGAGCCTGTCCTTCACCCCGACCTCTGAAAACACCCGCGGCATCCGCCTCGGCGGCTTCACGCAGATCCGCAAGGAGTTCGCGACCGCCCTCGAAGCGATCTTCATGCAGAACGCAGACGTCCAGGCCGAGCTCGACAAGACGGTTGAACGCGGCAACGCCGTTCTGCGTCGCTTCGAGAAGACCTACGCTGGACAGACCCTGAACTAACATCTGATCCGCCCGGAGCCTGCCGCAACATCGGCAGGCTCCGATTTCTATTCTTGCGCATCGGAAATACAACACATGGACAAGCGTGCGGCCTTTCGCAGCTGGTGGCTGCCCAGCCTATTCGCCCTTCCACAGATCATTTTGATCCTGCTCTTTTTCTATTGGCCGGCGGTCGCCGTGTTGCGATGGGCCTTCACGCTGGAGCCGCCATTCGGCGGCGCCGCTGAGTTCGTCGGTTTTGCCAACTTCCAGGAAGTATTCGCCGACCCGCTCTACTGGAACTCGGTTGGCGTCAGCCTGGCATTCGCCCTTTGCGGCACGCTTGCCACCATTTTCATTGGCCTTGTTCTTGCCCTTGCTGTCGACCGGCAGTTGCCGGGCTCCGCACCGTTCCGGTTCCTCTACATTCTGCCTTACGCGATTGCGGGGCCGGCCGCCGGCATGGCTTTCCGTTTCATCCTGTCGCCTGAGCGCGGGCTGATGGCATCGGTCAACGCCACGTTTCCGGATTTCTGGAACCCAGCCAAGTACGGCAGCCATGCCCTTATTCTCGTCATTGTCGTTTTCGCCTGGAAATGGGCGGGCTACACCTTCATCTTCCTTCTTGCTGGTCTGCAGTCGGTCCCTCGATCGCTGATTGAGGCGGCCGCGATGGACGGATGCGGCCCGATCCGCCGCGCAGTCGACATCCAGATCCCGCTGCTGGCGCCAACACTCTTCTTCCTGCTGGTCATCATGATGACCGAAGGTTTCGTCGGTGCCGACACATACGGCATCGTCGCCCGAACCACGGATGGCGGCCCGAACCACGGCACCGACGTGATGGTCTACCGCATCGTCGAAGAGGCGTTCCGCGGCTTGAACTACTCCGGCGCTTCGGCCCAGAGCCTCGTGCTCATAGGCCTCATCATGATCTTCACCTTTATCCAGTTCCGCTTCATCGAGCGCCAAGTCCATTACAAGTGAGGCTCCCATGATCCAGCGGACACCTTTCGCCAACGCGCTGACCTATGGCGTGATGATCTTCGGCTTCCTGCTGCTGATCGGCCCCTTCATCGTCATCGTGTCGGGCGCCAGCCAGACATTCCAGCAGGTCAACGCCATACCCTTCAGCTTCGTGCCGCAGGACCGCCTCTTCGAGAACATGAGCGCCGCCTGGTCGCGCGCCAACCTCGGAACAGCGATGCTGAACAGCTTCGTCATGGCCAGCCTCGTCACGGTCGGCAAGGTGGCGCTATCGGCGCTGACGGCCTTTGCCATCGTGTTCTTCAGAACGCCGCTCAAGGGCTTCTTCTTCTGGATGGTGTTCATCACCCTGATGCTGCCGCTCGAGGTGCGCGTGGTGCCCACCTATGCGGTCGCTGCCGACCTGTTTCAGCCGGTTCGACTGCTGATTTCCGCCGTCACCGGTTTCGAAGTTTCCGTCGATTGGAACCTTCTCAATTCCTATGCCGGCCTCACGCTGCCGTTGATCGCAACCGCGACCGGAACGTTCCTCTATCGCCAATTCTACCTGACCCTGCCCGACGAGCTGGCGGAGGCCGCACGCATGGACGGGTCAGGCGCGATCCGCTTTTTCATCGACATGCTGCTGCCGCTCTCGCGCACCAACATGCTCGCACTGACGACCATCATGTTCGTCTATGGGTGGAACCAGTATCTCTGGCCCCTCCTGATGGTGACGGACCCCCAATACAAGACCACGATGATGTCGCTGGTCGCACTCCTGCCGTCCGACAACGGCACGCCGGACTGGAACGTGACGCTCGCCGGATCGCTGATCATCATGCTGCCTCCGCTCATCGTCGTTGCCGTCCTTCAGCGGTGGTTCGTTCGCGGCCTCGTGGCCACGGAAAAATGACCCCGCTTTCCCCAAACAGAACAGACAGAGAGGTCCGCGCCCATGGCTGACATCGCAATTCGCGCCGTGCGTAAATCCTACGGAAAGAACCCCACCCTGCATGGCATCGACCTCGCCTTTGCGTCGGGAGAATTCGTCGTGATCCTCGGCCCGTCCGGCTGCGGCAAATCAACGCTTTTGAGGATGATCGCGGGGCTCGAGGACATCACCGCCGGCGAAATCGCCATCAACGGCCACGTCGTAAACAGGCTCGAGCCACGTGAACGCGGTTGCGCCATGGTGTTCCAGAACTACGCCCTCTATCCGCACATGACGGTCGCGGGAAATATCGGCTATGCCCTGAAGGTGGCCGGTGTCCCGAAGGCGGAGCGTTTGCGCCGGATCGAGGAAACGGCGAAGATCGTCGGGCTCTCCGATTATCTCGATCGCAAGCCGGCGGCACTTTCCGGCGGCCAGCGCCAGCGCGTCGCCATGGCGCGCGCGATCATTCGCGAACCGAACGTGTTTCTTTTCGACGAGCCGCTGTCGAACCTGGACGCCAAGCTGCGCGTCACCATGCGGGCGGAGATCCGCAAGCTGCATCAGCGTCTCCAGGCAACGTCCATCTTCGTCACCCACGATCAGGTGGAAGCGATGACGCTGGCGGACAAGCTGGTCGTGATGAACAAGGGCGTGGTCGAACAGGTCGGCCAGCCGCTCGACATCTACCACCGGCCGGCAAGCATCTTCGTCGCATCCTTCATCGGCTCGCCGGCGATGAACCTGTTCGATGCCGCTGTCGACGTTGACAACGCCTGCCTGGCGTTCGGCGGCACAAAGATGCCGATAGACAGGGCGCTTGCTGGGCGACTGGGCGCAAGGCAGATCACGGTCGGTATTCGCCCGGAACAATGTGTCGTTGCGCCTGAAGCAAAAGGCGTCTCGATCAAGGTGGATTTCGTTGAGGAGCTCGGCTCCGGCCGCGTCATCCACTCGGAACTGAATGGCCATCCCTTCGCCGCCAGTGTCGACGAGCATACGCGCGCCCGGCCGGGCGATCGGATCACCCTGGAGCTGCCTCTGGCGCATTTGCATCTCTTCGACCAGGAGACCGGCCGGCGAATCCACGTCGATCTGGAGCCCCGCGCCGTCAGTAGCGCCGCCAGCCATCCGACGCTCCAAGCAGTCTGATCACTTCAACAAATCAGGAGAAACCGTGATGAACGACATCATAGCCGCCGTGGGATTCTGCAATCGAACGGGCAAGGGCGATCTTTCGAGCCTTGACGCCTCCTTGCGCGAAATTGCCGAGACCGGAGCCGACGCCTGCGAGATCGGAATCTATGGCGAAGAGATCGTCAGTGGCGGCCGCATCATCGAAGACCGTGTCCAGCGCGTCGCCGAGATGACGAAGAAGTACACCTTCAAGAAGCTATCGCTGCACGGCCAGATCGTTTCCAACTTCATGGACCGCCAGCACCACCATCTGCAAAAGAAGGTCGTGAGGGCGATGCTCGAGCTGTGCGACCGGCTTGGTGCGGGGATCCTCGTCCATCACTCCGGCGCAGCACAGCTTGCCCCCGGAGAGAATGCCGCTGATCTCGACAGGATGGAACGCGACGCACTCGCGGAGATGGCGCAGATCGCAAAAGGATACGGGGTCCGCATCGCACTCGAAAACATTTTCACGACGGAAAGCGGCCAGTATCGACAGACACCGAGCCAGGTCGCCGAAACCGTGCGAGCGATCGGCTCGAACAACGTCGTCGCGCTCATCGATTTCTCGCATGCCTATATCGAGGCCACGCATCGCGGGCTTGATTTCCGTGACGAGCTGAGGGCAATGGCGCCGGTGACGGGCCACCTCCATGTTCACGACAGTTTCGGCCTGCCCTATTCCATGAACCGCTTCTATCATCCGGCCGAAGCGACCGCGCTCGGCATCGGCGATCTGCATCTGCCGATCGGCTGGGGCGACATTGCCTGGGATGACATCTTCTCCGAACTGACCTTCCTTCCGGATACGACGCTGATCATGGAAATCGGCGCCGAGCGGTTTGCCGATCAGCAACCTGCGTGCCTGGAACGGGCAAGGGGTCTCGCCGCAGCGGTCGGACTTCGATCCGCTGCGTAATGTTTCCGGTTGCCCCGCCGCATGTGTGGTGGGGCAACCGGATCGCACCCGCTCAAAGCGCACATTCCGGCCGCTCGCCTCCTCGATGATCTCTATGCGCTTATGGAACGCCTCGGCGTGCGCTCACTCGACGAGATTCGCGGGTGCGCCCGCGCAGAGGCAGCACCTGAGACTTGAGCCGCAGGATGGTTGAGCTTCGTGCACTCTGCATGAAACCGGCCTCCCACAGCGCGTTGCCGTATCACCGCAAAAATCCGACCTTCGACATCCCTGATCTCGGCGCACGTATCCCTGTTCGCGCGGTCAGTGCCGACGCCAATCCATCGGCCGCGCGTTTTTCTAATGCGGCCGAATGGCTCAGCGGGCGGCCGCGACATCACCCGACTTGTCGAGGGGATAGGCGTAGGCACCTGCCTTTGAGGTCCGAAAGCCGCCACTCGCCAATGCTTCGGCGAGCTTGACGGCCGCCACCACGCCATCGATGACGGGTACTCCAGCTTCGCGGGAGAGCCAATCGCACAGCTGCGCCATGCCGGCACAGCCAAGGACGATGGCGTCTACGCCATCCTCGCGTATCGCCGCGCGCGCTTCGCCGAGGAGTTTGGTACGCGCACTTTCCGGGTCGGCTTCCAGAGCTAGAACAGGCAGGTCGACCGAGCGCACGCGCCGGCAGCGCGCGGCAGCACCATATTGCTTGACGAGATCCTCGATCACCGGCACCGACCTCGGCAAGGTGGTGATCACCGCAAAGCGGGTTGCCACCGTCATTGCCACCTGTACCGCCGCCTGGCAGATACCGATGACCGGGCCAGTTGCCACTTCGCGCGCAGCCGCAAGGCCGGGATCATCGAAACAGGCGATCACATGTGCCGACGCACCCCGCTTCTCCGCAGCACGGATCGCCGCCAGCATCGCCGGGACGGCCATCGCCTCGTCCGCGTAGCCTTCGATCGAGACGGGCGTACCGATTGCGGTCTCCGCATCGATCACAGAGCCTTCCGATCGCACAGCTTCGGCGGCCCGTGCGATCTGATCGGTCATTGATGCGGTCGAGTTCGGATTGATGACATGTATGCGGATCATCGGGCGGCCCTCTCCGGCCTTGGGTTCACTTGCGCGAGCTCCAGAGGCAGCAGTTCCTCCGGCTTTTTAAGTTCGAATTGCCGATCTGAGGTGATGTAATTGTCGGCATGCAGCCGCGCGATCGGCTGATAGGTCTCGGGGTTCGCATAACGCCCCGCAGGATCGAGGCACCGGTCCTGGATATGCATGTGCACGACCCTGCCGATGACCAGCACGCGCTTGTGATAGTCGAGGATCTGCTCGACCCTGCATTCAAAGCTGCAGGGACTTTCGCCAATACGGGCGGCGTCGATCTGGTTGCACGGTATCGGCGTCAGGCCCGCGAAATCGAGTTCATCGACCTCCGAGGCGAAATTGACGCCACAGACGATCATCGCATCGGCGAGCGCCATGTCGACCATGTTGACGACGAACTCGCCGGTTCGGCGGATGTTCGTGACCGTGTCCTTCTCGTCGCCATTGCCACGGTTCTGGATCCCGAGCACCACCAACGGCGGTTCATGGGAGAACACGTTGAAGAAGCTCATGGGCGCTGCGTTGTTGTGTCCGGCTGGCGATCGCGTGCCAACGAGCGCGATGGGGCGCGGACCGATGAAGTTGGTCAGCAGTCGATAGCGATCCGGAGGCGGTAGCGTGGTGAAATCTATGTTCAAGTCCGGATCTCCTGCTTGCCTGTTGATAAATTCAGCAAAGAACCCCGACGCCCGGCACGACGACAATCGGGGCGGCAGCGCTCACGCCCGCCGTTGACTACATTGGGGAATGGCGTCGGTGAACGGCAAAGGGCGGCCAAAAGCACTGATCGCTCGAGCGCGCAGACACGGCCGACACCGACATACATCCTTCGGTGGGAACTATAGATTCTCAGGAAAGCATCGCCGGCCCGCCGGTCGGCAACGGGTACGATGCGCATGCTGCCCTCCCCGACAGTGCCAATCCCGAAGATCAAGCTATATTGCATCCATTATAACGTCAATATCGTACACATTAATTGCATACAATAATGAGAAATATTAGAGAGATGGACCCTTCTCCAGCAAGGCAAGTAACTCGCCGCGGAAAGCTGGCAGGCATATATGGAAAAGAAATCATGATCTTGCGGAGATCAAGTGGCAGATGAAGCGCGTAGAGGCGGAACCACGCCACTCCCGCGCGCGGCAGATGTGGACGAGCTTTCCTTGATTGTGCGCTCGGATCAATTGCATACAAAACGCGCGAGTACGCATTCCCGAACGTGAGCTTCCCATAGGTCAAGCCGAGTGCCAGAAGGCGCCCGCGGCTTAAAGACCCTCTTCCTTGGCGTAGGCAGCAAGGAGATCCGGCAAGCCGTCCTCAACGTTGCTTTTCAGCAAGGCTCGGGCAGTGATGGCGCCGATGTGATGGCCCATTAGCTCGCATGCCCTTTCGCGATCGTCCCGCGCAAGGGCCGCGATCAGGGCGCGGTGCTCGGATACGGCGCAATCGGAAGAATGGGGGCGCCCATAGAGCGACAGGATCATCGACGAACGCGAAACGAGTTCCGTAACATACCGCAACAGGATCGTGTTCTCAGTCAGTCTTGCAAGCAGGACGTGAAACTCACCGGCGAGTTGAATCGAGGTCGATGGATTGCTGACCCTTGCCTTGTCCTCGGCATCGACATGCGCTTCAAGCTCCTTGATCTTCTGCGCAGTCAGCTTGCCGATCAGGCTATCGACCACCAATGTCTCCAGGGCTTGCCGCACGGCAAAGATATCGTGTCCATCCTCGAGGCTGGGATGGCTGACACAGGCACCCTTGTTCGGGCGCAATTCGATCAGTCCCTCGCCGTTCAGCCGGGCCAGCGCCTGGCGCACGATCGTGCGGCTAACACCGAGCCGCTCGCCGATCGAATCCTCCGGCAGCTTGGTTCCCGCAGCGAAGGCCTGGTCTAGGATCGCGCGCTTCAGGATACGATAGACCACGTCCGACTTTGGAACCGAGGATTTTGCATTGCTGGCGCTGGGTTTGGGCGTCATCATGAAGAACCTGAAAAGTGGCGGGGCGTGCGGTCGAAAGAGTCTGCCGAGAGATGGACCGCAAACAACTATCATCCCCCAATCGGAACGGCAAAGGCGCGGCCGACCCCTTCGGCCGACCGTTCCTGCGATTGCCTGTCGACGTCTACAAAGCGTCACTCGATGGCCGGCAGGTCACCTGCCAGTTCGCCGCCGTCCACGACGACGCGGCCGCGCCGGATAACGGTGCGCTTGCGCGGGGTTAGCGCGACCGCTTCCGCCAACGTGCGCGCCGGCACCAGCACCAGATCGCCGAAACAACCTTCGGAGAGACCATAATCGCCGAGCCCGATGCCTTCTGCACCACCGAACGTGCAGACGCGGGCCGCATATTCGAGATCGACATCATTGGCCATGCCGTTGCGCTGCGCCAGATACTTCGCCCGCTCCAGCATGTCGCCATTTCCATAAGGCTCCCAGGTGCCTTGAATACCGTCGGAACCGGAGGCGACGGTGAGACCGCTCGCGCGCATCAATCTTAATGGCAATGCGGGCGCCGATGGACTTCCCACAGTCATAACCGCGATACGCTCGGCTGCCAGCCGTTCGATCAGCCCAGCCTGTCGTGAGGCATCGAGCATCCCCAGGCAGTAGGCATGGCTTACCATGACCCGCCCCTGTAGAGACAAGGCGCGTGTGCGTTCGATGATGAGTTCAAGGCAAAATGCACCGAGGTCGCCCGGTTCGTGCAGATGGATGTCGATCGGTTTTGCGTGACGATCCGCAAGGGCGAAGATCGCATCGAGGTGACGCACCGGATCGCGCTCGATGGAAGCAGGGTCGATACCGCCGACGATGTCGGCGCCGGCGCTGAGAGCCGCGTCCATCAACTCGAGCGTGCCCGCGCGCGGCAGCATACCACTCTGCGGGAAAGCCACGATTTGCACATCGACCAGATCACGCATTGCCTCGCGCGTTTCGAGGACACCTTCGATATTGGCAATGCCGATCTCGGTATCGACGTCGACGTGGCTGCGAATGCTCAAAACGCCGTAGGCAAGCGTCTGCATGATCTGACGGGCCGACTGCCGGCGCGCATTGATGCCAAGTTCGCGCTTGGCGTTGCGGTCGGCCAGGATCCGGTCATTGCGGGTCGGGCCAACCCGGTTTTCGAACCAGTCCATGCCGATAAGTGTCTTGTCGAGATGGGTATGAGCCTCGACAAGACCCGGCATGGCGACATGTCCGGCCGCATCGATCTCGACCGCGGCCCGGGCGCTATCGGCTGTCACGAACCGGCCGTCACGGATGAAAAGGTCTTCGAGCGGGCCGCCGAAGGGACGGGCATTGCGGATGAGTAGGTCTGCAGTCACCTTGATATCCTCGTTTGTCCCAATGCTTAACGACGCTCGCTTAGTCCGGCACGAGCCATCGCGAGATCAAAGGCGCGCAAGGCGCGATCCAGGATCGCGTCTTCGTCCTGACCAACAAGGCGCCTCCCGCGCATCAGCACCCGTCCACCGACGATGGTCGTGTCCACGTCGGCCCCGTTGGCGAAGCGCGCAAGGCGTTGCACCGGATCGTGCGGCGGCCAGAGATGGGGCTGACGCATGTTTACGAGGAGGATATCGGCGCGCTTGCCGGCCTCGAGCGAACCGAGTTCATGCTCCATCATCAGCGCGCGCGCGCCCTCGATCGTCGCCATCTCAAGCAGCTGCAGCGGCGGCAACACGGCATCGTCCGCGAAATGGCGCGCGTGGTAACGGTGCGCCTGGAACAGATTGCGAAACATGTCGAAAGGCCTATCGGGTGCCGCGGCATCGGTGCCGAGGGAAACCGTGACGCCGTCCGCCATCAGTTCCGGCGCCGGGCAGCGACCGTAAACCGACATCAATGCACTGGGATTGTGTGCGACCTTGGCACCGGTTCGTTTCAGGACTGCGCGGTCGCCCTCGGTCAGGTCTATGCAATGGGCAAGCAGCGATCGCTCGTCAAACAGGCCGAGGCGCACGTCGTTGGCGGCGATGGACCCGTCGCGGTGTCCATCCTGTACCAGGAGGCATTCTCTTTCCCGCGCACGATCTCGGACCTTGCATGCAATTCTGTATACCGTTTCATCGCGCAGTTCCTGCTCATCGAATACCGGCAGGGAAAAGACGACCTGTAGCCGCTCGTCACGTCCCGCCCAAGCATCGACCAACTCCGTGGCCACGTCGATTTGCCGGTCCGGGTCGACGACGATGTCGCTGTGGGCCGTCGGCGTATACTGGCGATACACATGATCCTGTCCTGGACGGTTCGGCCCCACTGCCAGAACCTCCCGCACGCCCATGGCGGCAACCGAGGCGAGGTGCGCTTCGGCCGCCTCCGGCGCCTCGCTGCGCATGATATCCGGGCCGCCGCCAAACAGCAGCGCCGCGGTCGTCGTACCGCATTTGATCCTCTCGGCGGCCGACAGCGCCGCCTCCGCCGCCCAGAATTCAGCATCTGTCGCGGTTGCGTAGATACGGCCGGTCACGGACATCCAATCCTCGGCTTCACTGCCCAGCCCCTTGGTCAGCATATGTCCGGCATGGGCGTGCGTGTCGATCAATCCGGGCATCGCGACCATGCCGGCCGCGTCGATACGCTCCGCATGCGTTTTTCCGACAAGGCTTCCGTCACCGATGGCGGCGATGCTTCCATTCTCAACCAGGATATGGCCGCGATCGAGAACCCGCCGTCCCGGATCCATCGTGATGATCGTGGCATTTTCAATCAGTAGTGCGTTCGTCATGGACGTTTCCCTCTCCGGCTGCCGGGTTTGGCGTTCTTTTTTGACAAAGCGCTGCCAAATCGACTTTCGCCATCTTGATATTGTTTGCATCAGATGTACACTATTTTTGGGAACATTCGTATCCAATAGCAAAGACAATATGTATACGTTAAACGGGAGAAACCAGTGAAAACCTCTATAAAGACCCTTCTGACGGGACTCGCCCTTCTGGCGCCGCTGTCTGCGCCCGCATTTGCCGAAACGCTGCGGTGGGCCTCATCCGGCGATGTCATTTCCTACGACCCGAACGCTCAGGTCGACAGTTTCACCCAGAGCGTTCACCACATGGTTTTCGATCCTCTGGTGCGCCGCAACAAGGATCTGAAGCTGGAGCCGGCGCTTGCCACGTCCTGGGAAGTCGTCGAGCCGACGCGCTGGCGCTTCAAGCTACGCCAAGGCGTGAAGTTTCATGAGGGCCAGCCCTTCAACGCCGACGACGTGGTGGCAACGATCCAGCGCCAGATCGATCCCGGCGCGCGCAACCGCGAAAACCTCTCCACCGTTGTCGGTGTCGAGAAGGTGGACGAGTATACCGTCGACCTCATCCTGCGCGCACCTTACCCGCTGCTCCTCAACGATCTTGCCGCCATCTACATCATGAGCAAGCCCTGGATGGAGGAGCACGACGCACTGAAGCCGGGCAATGCTTCGACCGGCGTCGTCACCTATGCCAGCAACCATGCCAACGGCACGGGCGCGTTCAAGCTGAAGGCCTACGAGCCGGACTCGCGCTCGGTCTTCGAAGTGAACAAGGAGTGGTGGGACAAGCCGCAGCATAATCTGGACGAGGTAGAATTCCGTCCGATTGCCTCCGACGCGACCCGCGTCGCGGCCTTGCTGTCAGGTGAGGTCGACATGATTGCGCCGGTTCCGCTGCAGGACGTCGACCGCATTGCGGCCACCGACGGTCTGAAGGTCGTCGAAAACCCGTCGCTGCGTACCATATTCTTCGTCTTCAGCTACCGGCCGGAACTGCATGCAACTCCAGGCCAACCCAATCCGCTGCGCGATGTGCGCGTGCGCCAGGCACTGTGGCACGCGATCGACACCAACACGATCCAGAAGCGCCTGATGCGCGGCAAGTCCCGCACGGCCGGCATGCTCGTCGCACCGGCAGTGACCGGCTACGACGAGGACATCGATGTACCGCTGCCTTACGACGTCGCCAAGGCCAAGGCGCTGCTGGCGGAAGCCGGCTATCCGGACGGCTTCAAGACCGGCCTCGCCTGCCCGAACGACCGCTATATCGCTGACGAACAGATCTGCCTTGCCGTTGCCTCCATGTGGGCGCAGATCGGCGTCCAGGCCAATGTGAGCGTCGAGAGCAAGACGACCTATTTCCCACGGACCGACAAGGGCGAGTTCGATGTCTATCTTCTCGGCTGGGCTTCGTTGCCGCCGATGGACGGTTTCAGCCCGCTGCAAGCGCTGCTCGCCACCAATGACGGCACCTTCGGCGGCAGCAACGCCGATGGGCTCTCCAATCCCGAGATCGACAAGCTCGCCTATGCTGCGTCGACGGAACTCGACGAAACCAAGCGCGTCGAGGATCTGAAGCAGGCGTTCCGCATCACCCATGACCAGGTCCTCTACCTGCCGCTGCATCAGCAGCCGGTCGCATGGGCGATGAGCAGCAAGGTCGACATGCCGCAGTTCCCGGACGAATATGTCCGTCCGTGGTTCGCGCAGATCAAGAAGTAATCGGGACTCTCCCAAGGCCAGTCCCGGCAAGCGAAAGCAAGCCGGGACTGGACCGCAAACCGGGTCAACCCCTCCAGAACCGGCGACGGCACGGAGGATGCGGGAGCGCATAAGCCCGGCGGCCGCCCTTAGGGCAAGATCGCTCCCCGTAAGGACTATCCGATGATCAGACTTCTTTCAGTCAGGCTGCTTCAGGCCATCCTCGTGATGGTCGCGGTGACGGCCATCGCCTTCGTCATGTTCCGTTTCGTCGGCGATCCAGTCGCCTCAATGGTTCGCGAGGGTGCAACCCAGGCGGAAAAGGACGCAGTGCGCGTCGCGCTCGGTCTCGACAAGCCGGTCTTGGCTCAATTCGTCAAATTTGTGGGTCAGGTTCTGACCGGCGACCTCGGCACGAGCTATCGCTACCAGCAGCCCGTGACGACCCTGTTGCTCAGCCGCCTTCCCGCCACGCTGGAACTGGTGATCGTTGCCACCGTGCTGGCACTGTCGCTCGGCATTCCGCTCGGGGTGCTCTGCGCGCTGAAGCCGCACGCCTTTTTCTCTCGGCTGACCCAGTCAGCGACGCTTGTCGGCATTTCCATGCCCACCTTCGTCACAGGCCTGCTGCTGATCCTGGTTTTCGCAGTGAACCTGCGATGGTTGCCATCCTCCGGACGCGGAGATCTCGTCGATATCGGATTCTGGCAGACCGGCTTTCTCTCGCTCTCGGGCCTGAAGTCGCTGATCCTGCCCTCGATCACGCTGGCATTGTTCCAGCTCACGCTGATCATGCGGCTGGTGCGCTCGGAAATGATCGACGTCTTGTCGTCGGACTACATCCGCTTCGCCTTCGCACGCGGCCTGCCGCGGACCTACATCTATGGACGGCTCGCGCTGCGCAACGCATTGATGCCGGTCGTCACCGTCACGGGCCTGCAGATCGGGCAACTCATCGCATTCGCGATCGTCACCGAGACGGTGTTCCAATGGCCGGGCATGGGCCTGCTGTTCACGAACGCCGTCGGCTATCCCGACGTGCCGGTGCTGGCCGCCTACCTTCTCTTCGTGGGCTTCCTGTTCGTCATGATCAACATGATCGTCGACATTCTCTACACCTTCATCGATCCGCGCCTGAGGACACGATAATGGCTACGCAATCCCTGATGCGCCGACTTCCGCCGGTTTCCGTTGTCATCGCCAGCCTGGTGCTCGTCGTCATGCTGGTCCTCGTCATCTTCGCGCCGCTGATCGCACCGATGGACCCGCGCGACGTCGCCTCCTATTCGCTGATGGACATGGAAATTCCGCCAGCCTTCATGGAGGGCGGCGATTCCCGCTTCCTGCTCGGCACCGACAACCAGGGCCGCGACCTTGTCTCGGTCATCCTGTTCGGCTTGAGGATCTCCGTCGTCATCGGCCTCGGCGCAGTGGTCTTTGCGGCCGTGCTCGGCGTCGTGCTCGGCCTCGTCGCCGGCTTCTTCGGCGGCGTGGTCGATAGCATCGTGATGCGGATCGCCGATATCTTTGTCAGCTTCCCGACCATCCTCGTCGCACTGCTCATCAGCGGCATTGCCCGCGCCCAGCTCAGCGCCGAGATGATGCTCGCCTGGGCGCCGCTGGTGCTGATCTTCTCCATCGCCATCAACGAATGGGTGCAATACGCGCGAACCGTACGCGCCTCGACCATGGTGGAGATCGCGCGAGACTATGTGCGCGCCGCCAAGGTCATCGGCCTGCCATCCACCCGCATCATGGGCCGACACATCCTGCCGAACATCTTGAGCTCGGTGATGGTCATCGCCACCATCAACCTCGCCGGCGCGATCCTGACGGAGGCAACACTCTCCTTCCTCGGCGCAGGCATGCCGCCGACCTATCCTTCGCTCGGCACACTGATCCGCATCGGCAACCAGTTCCTGTTCTCCGGTCTCTGGTGGATCGCAGTGATGCCGGCGACAGTGCTGGTCATCCTCGTGCTGGCCGTCAACGTGATTGGCGACTATCTGCGCGACCACTTCAACCCGAAACTGATGGCTCGATGAGATGACCGAAACAACGCGCCCCGTCCTCGATATCCGCAATCTCCGTGTCGAGTATCCGCTGGCCAACGGCGACACGCTTGTCGCCGTCAAGGACATCGATCTCACGATCCGGCCCGGAGAAATCCACGCTCTCGTCGGCGAATCCGGCGCCGGCAAGACCACCGTCGGCAATGCGCTGATGGGTCTCTTGCAGGCCCCCGGCAAGATCGCCGCCGGTTCGATCGTCATTGCCGGCAAGGAGATCAACCTGCGCACCGGCCGCACCGAAGGCATCGTGCCCGGGCGCGACGTCGGCGCGATCTTCCAGGATCCGATGACGAGCCTCAACCCGCTCTTCACGGTGGAAAGCCAGCTGTGCGAAGGCATGCTCACGCATCTGAAGCTCTCCTCAAGGGAGGCGAAGGCCCGCGCACTGGAGTTGATGAAGGCCGTCGGCATCCCGGAGCCCGAGCGTCGGCTCGGCAGCTATCCGCACCAGCTTTCCGGCGGACAGCGCCAGCGGGTGGTCATCGCCACAGCACTCGCCTGCAATCCGCAGCTTATCGTGGCCGACGAGCCGACGACAGCACTCGACGTCTCGGTGCAGGCGCAGATCCTCAAGCTCATCCGGGATCTTGCCGACCAGCGGGGCGTCGGCGTGCTGCTCGTCACCCACAATATGGGCGTCGTCGCCGAGATTGCCGACCGCGTCACCATCATGCAGAACGGTGCGGTCGTGGAAAGCGGCCCGACGCGCGAGGTGTTGACGGCACCCAAGGCGCCCTATGCCCGCACACTGATCGCGGCCGTGCCGCCCATCGATACGCGGCTCGAGCGTCTGCCCGTGCCGAGCGAAGAAACGAAGGTAACGCTTGACGCGCGCGCCACGGTGCGCCGCAAGAGTGCGAAGAGCGAGACCGGCAGTCGCGACGAGGTGGTGCTCTCGGTGCGCGACCTTGCCGTGGAATACGGCGGCCGCGGATTGCTTCGCAAGACATCGGTCTTCAAGGCCGTCAAGGGCGTGTCCTTCGATGTCCGGCGCGGCGAGATTTTCGGCCTCGTCGGCGAATCCGGCTGCGGCAAGACCACCGTTGCCAACACCATCGCTGGTCTTGTCACCCAGAGCGCAGGCTCCATCGATTTCGAGGGCACGGCGCTTGGCGGCCGACGTGAAAAATCGATCCGCCAGTCCCTGCAGATGGTGTTCCAGGATCCCTATTCTGCGCTCAATCCGCGCCTGCGGATCAACGCCGCCATTGCGGAACCGATCCTGTTCTACAAACTGGCCTCGAATGCGGATGAAGCCAGGCGGGACGCAAAGACATTGCTCGAAGCGGTCGGCCTTCCCGCCGATGCCGGCGCACGCTTCGCGCACGCCTTCTCCGGCGGCCAGCGCCAGCGCATCGCCATTGCCCGCGCTCTGGGTCCGCGCCCGTCGCTGCTCATTTGCGACGAGCCGACCTCAGCGCTGGACGTCTCGGTGCAGGCACAGCTTCTCAACCTCCTGAAAGATCTGCGTGATCTCGCCGGGCTCTCCATGCTGTTCATCAGCCACGACCTCGCGGTGATCCGCCAGATGTGCGACCGCGTCGCCGTGATGAAGGCTGGAGAGATCGTCGAGCTTGCCGATACCGAAACCCTCTTCACCGCGCCCAAACACGAATATACCCGCGAGCTTCTCCGCCTTGCCCCCTCGGTCGAGCGCATCATGGGGCGGGAACTGGCTTCGGCGTAAGCGTGGATCGCAAGGCCTTTGCCGCCTTTCCGCGCCGGCCAAACCCCAACGCCATTGGGGACCTGTCGCCGACATCCTTTTTGGCCCGCCACTGTCCCGGCTTGCGCTGGTGACCTTGGGGGGCCTCCCATCGCGAATGACTGACGCGCCACCGCACAAGTGCCTCTTCGGGCCACAAACAAGAAGAAGACGTAAAGGAAATACCCGATCATGCCCAAATCAACCCAGCCCACGACGGGCCGCCAATGGATGCTGCTCATTCTCGTCGTGCTGGTCGCCGTCAATCTGCGGCCATTTCTCACCGCTCCGGGGCCCGTGCTGTCCGAGATCGTCGCCGATACCGGCATGGGATATGGCAGCCTGGCCCTGCTGACATTGTTGCCGATGATGCTCATGGGGGTCGGTGCCTTCGTATCCCCGTCGCTGCAGGCCTTGATCGGCACGCGGCGCGGCATTCTCATCGCTCTCGTTGTGCTGGCGGCCGGTTCCCTGCTTCGGCTCGTCGCACCGGGCGGCATAGCGTTGGTGATGACGGCCGCCCTTTGCGGCGCCGGCGTCGCCTTTATCCAGGCGGCTTTCCCGGGGATCATCAAGGCGGAGTTTCCGCGCAGCATACCCGTGGTCACCGGCCTCTATTCCGCCGTCCTGATGGGCGGCGGGGCTTTGGGCGCGCGGCTGACGCCATTCCTCGTCAGCGCCGGTTACGGCTGGCGTCCGGCTCTTGCCTGGCTTGCGGCACCGGCGCTTGTTGCTCTCGGTGCCGCGTGGCTGATCCTGTCGGATTCGCGCAGCGATCGCCCGGACAAGGCGCTCACCGGCCGGCTGCTCCGCCGGCCCCGGACCTGGACGCTCATTCTCGCCTTCGGCCTGGTCAACGCCGGCTACTCTTCGGCCGTCGCCTGGCTCGCCTCCTATTACCAGTCTCTCGGCTGGAGCAGCGGAGCCAGCGGCAATCTCGTAGCGCTGATGGCGATCTGTCAGGCGGCTGCCGCCCTCGCCCTGCCGGTCTTGGCCCGCCGCAGCATCGATCGCCGTGCGTTCCTGCGCCTGACGCTGGCGATGCAGGCGATCGGTTTTGCCGGTCTTGCGTTCCTGCCCCAGGCGGTGCCCGCGATCTGGGTCGGCCTGTGCGGTGCCGGCCTCGGCAGCAGCTTCTCGCTGGCGATCGTCACCGCCCTCGATCATCTGCCGCGGCCGGAAGAAGCCGGCGTGCTGGTAGCATTGATGCAGGGCGGCGGCTTCCTGATCGCGTCACTCGGCCCCTTCGCCACGGCATTTCTGCACGACATCAGCGGCAGCTTCGCCCCTGGATGGACGTTGCATTTCGTCGGCGTCGTCGGCGTTTTCTTCCTCTATACGCGCTTCAACCCGTCACGCTACGCACAAGCCATGGAGTCACCGATCTGAGCGAAATATTGCTCTCTCGAAGGGTTTCGACCCTTGGCCCGCCTCGTGCGGGCTGATCAGCATCTTGCTAGCGAACTCGGCCAGAACATAAGAGGCATCACCTGGCGACAGGCCTTTTCGTTCTGCGGCCACCGCTGTTGCCTCGGGTCGATGCCAAATCACTAGACATCTCGCCGTTTTGTATGCAATTCGAGGAGACAATTGCTACGGCTTGGAGTGACCAGTATGGCAAAGAAAGAGAGCGAAGGCGGCGGCGGCCGCGCTCAGGCCGTTCATCGCGTCCTGAAACGCGCAATCCTTGATCAGGCGCTGTCTCCAGGATCGAAGCTGCCGGAAGATTCAATCGGCGAAAGGTTGGGTGTCAGCCGGACCCTGGTGCGCGAGGCGCTGGTTCGCCTCAGCGAGGAAGGGCTAGTGGAGTTGCGGCCGAACAGGGGCGCCGTGGTCGCGCGGCCGACCCTTGAGGAAGGGCGCAATCTGTTCCTGACCCGAATGGCGCTGGAACGGCTGGTGGTCGAGACGCTTTCGGGAAAGTTGACGAGCGAGCAAATCGGCATTCTCTCGTCTCATATCGCTGCCGAGGAAGCGGCAAAGAAGGAGCGTGCTCCGTCGATCCGTCTGGCGGGCGAATTCCATACACTCCTTGCACAGATGACGAACAACGCCAGCCTCATCCGCTACGTGAACGAACTGGTCGCCCGCAGTTCCCTGATCCTTGCACTCTATGGCCGACCGCATTCTTCGGAATGCGCCGTATCGGAGCACCAGGAGCTTCTGGACAAATTGATTGCCGGCAAAACCGACGAGGCGGCAGCCCTCATGGCGCATCACCTCGATTCGGTGACGACCCGGGCTTTGCTTCCGACCGACGGAGACAGAAACATCAAGGAAGTGCTGTCCGCCTACGCTGTCGCGGAAGGCCTTGCCTAGGCGTAACGCGGCACTCCCGGAAGGTAACCGGGAGCCTAGTGCGACAGTCGGGGCGGGAGCCATTTCTTGGACACCCGCGCTACCAACCTTGTAACACTTCGACGTTCGGCACGAGGCAGACTGCCGGCTCGTGATGACGAACGTCGGTGCAGTTCAAGCTCTATCAGGCTTCGCCGACCCCACCCGACACGAGACGCCCCTTGTGGAAGGTCGCAGTCCTGGCGGGCATCCGGGCCACCGCCTCTGCCGAGCAGCTCGCTCCGACGAGCGTGAACGAGGCCTCATCGCCGGCATTTGGCCAAGCGCGTTTGCCCTTGTCGTCGAGGGGCAGAATGCCACCGGTGGCGATAGACATGGACCGGGACAGACGGAATTCGTCCGAACCACGATAAAGCTGCGCGTAGAGATATGCCTTTTCCAGCATGTCTCCGCTGCCGAATGGCGACCAGTGGTCGATGACGCTGTCGGTTCCGGTCATGACGAAGACCCCCTTCTGGGCGAGCTGCGGCAAGGGCATCATCAGTCCACCGATCGGCACCGTCGAGGCAATCGAGATCTTCTGTTCCGCCAGGCGCGACGCCGTCTCCTCCAGCACCTCCGGAGCAAGTGTCGTCAGTGCGAAGGCGTGGCTGATCGTGACTTTGCCGCGCAGAGCGGGATTCTTCTCCACCGTATCGATCATGTAGTTGACCGCCGCCACGCCGGCGGGGCTCGTTTCATGCAGATGAATGTCCACACCCTTGCCGGTATCCAGCGCGATCTGGAACATGGCGTCGAGTGACTTTTCCATGGCGCCGTCGACATTCGTCGGATCCAGGCCGCCGACATACTGAACGCCCATCTGCATGGCTTCACGCATCAGGCCATCAACCTTGGAGTGAAGCAGGCCGTGCTGGGGGAAGGCGACGATTTCGCACACGAAATCATCACGATGGTTTTCCAACGCCTGCTGCAGGTGCTCCAGGCTTTTGAGACCGCTGACCGGGTCGATGTTGCAATGGCTGCGTGCGACCGTGCTTCCCTTGGACTGCAGCAGCGCGATCAGGCCCTCGGCGCGCTCGCGCGAGGTCGGCAGCAACTGAGGAAGCAGCTTCTCCTCGAGCGCGATCATATCCATGATGGTTTTGCCCTGACGCGGGCGCGGCGCCTGCCATGGGCCACCATAAAACGTCTTATCGAGATGGATGTGCATATCGCGCATCGACGGCAGCAACAGTTGGCCGTGCGCCTGATAGCGCAGCACACCTTCGGGCAGGTTCGCATTTTCCGCGTGCAAGGCGACGATCGCGCCGTCCTTGATCTCCAACGCGTAGAGCGCAGTCCGTGTGGCGACGACGACATCGCCGTCATACTCGAACCCCTCCTCCAATCGCACGCCGGTCAGGATGTAGTGGCGATCCGCGAGCGTCTTGGTGTTCGTCTCGCCAGCGCTCTCACCCGCGCTGGCCGATGCCTCGCGAACCGCTCCGCCAGACAACCCGGCGACAGCGCACGCCGTGGTCAGCGCCCCGGTCCGGCTGAGAAAGGTTCTGCGGCTTTGCCGTAGCATCTGTTCCAACATTGTTGCGTTGCCTCATCATGGATTGGGTTAGGGCCGCCAATCTACCGAACGGCGCCACCGCATGGCAGCGACATTTACCAATGCTGGCTATTCGATTTGCCAATGCAAGCGGGCGACCACGCAGCGATCGTGAATAACAAAGGGGTGGACGCCTCCCCTCTGTCGCTACCTCCGCAGGTCACAGTACTCGATGAGGCGTTCCGCCAGCGCCAGTGCTGCGGGGCTAGCATCGTCGCGGTAAAACAGCGCCAGTTCAAAGTCATCGACGGATGGCAGACGCTCGGCAGCGCCCAGCACGCGGTGGGAAGGCAGACGGCAGCTCGCAGGCAAGAGACTGACGCCAGCGGATGCCGAGAGTATCGAGCGCCTGACATAATTCGTCGCGGTAGAGGCCGTTCAGCGGGAACACAGCCAAAGGCACCGGCACCTGTTCGATCGCCGGGCGCACGAGGCTGTCCAGCCACAGCAACGGTTCCGGCCTTGCCGCGCGCGGCTGTTGCTTGCGGCGCTGCTTGACGAGAATAAGGTCGAGCTCCCCGTCCCGATAGGCGAGTTGCAGATCGGCGCTGAGACCGCTCGTCACGTCCAGCCGCAGGTGCGGATGCTGGCTATTGAAAGCCGCCAGCAGATCGGCCGTCGGCACCATGAAATCCTCGGGCATTCCCAAGCGCAGCACGCCGTCGCGCCATGGGCCCGCCAAGGCGTCATGCGCCTCTTCGTTCAGCGCGATGATGCGACGCGCATAGCTCAGCAACTTGACCCCTTCCTCCGTCAGTTGCACCTGATGTGACGAGCGTTCGAAAAGCGCCTTCCCGAGCATTTCCTCCAGTCGGCGAATTTGCTGGCTGACTGTCGATTGGGAAAGGTTCACCCGCTCGGCTGCGCGGGTGAAGCTGTTGCTTTCGCAAATGGCCACAAAGCTCAGCAACAGCTGGGGATTGAACATGGGATAGCGGTTCATTCGTCCCCCAAAATGTGCTGGAGCCGATTGCGGCGAGGATGACGGCGGATCGCCGCACCATGCGATCACCAGGCGGTCCAGATCACGCGTCAAACCAAGATTGAATGCGTTGCATTTATTATCTTGTATACAATCTGCATGCAAAGGGAAAAGTACAGGCTTCGCTGCGGAACGATGGCCAGCCTCCATCCGAACCTACCCTAGAAGCCCTGGAGCGCGCCAGGTATGCGCCCGACGAGTTCATGAAGGATCGTCGCGTTTGGAACGGAAAATCGGTTCCTGCATCTCGCACCCCGGTCCATTCGCTAACGCAATGGTTTCCATCGGTTTTCTTAATTTCCGAACAGCCGAATACATCCCTATAGGCGAGGCCATGTCGCGCGCTCCGGTCGCGAATTGCCCAATGCGGCAGCGGCGAACATCGCATTGGCACCCCAGACGCCGCAACGAGCAGCTGCCTCTCGAAAGGCGGCTAGCCCGAGGGCGAACAGCCGCCTGGAAAGGTGCAATGTGATGACGCAAGAACTGGACAGCGCAGCCCGTTCCGACACGATCCCAGGCGAGCGCGCCTCCACATGCGCGCTTCGCGTCGGTTTCCTGGCCAGGATCGCGTCATCTCTTCTCCTTTATCCAGGGTATCGAAGGCTCTGGATATCCAACCTTTTCTTTTTCGGGGGCCTCTGGACGCAGACGCTCGTGCTCGGCTGGCTGGTGTTTGAGACCACCCGCTCGGAGTTTTCCGTCGCCCTCTTCACAGCGGCAAGGCTGGGACCGATGATGCTTGGTCCCCTCGCGGGCGTGATCTCGGACCGCTTCGACCGGCCCCGGCTGCTTTTGGCTGCGTCCGGCTGGGCCTTTGCCGTCCTCAGCGTGATTGCGCTTCTCGTAGCACTGGACAAAATATCCTTCTGGGGCCTGGTCTTTGGGGGCTTCTGCATTGGCCTGGCGCAATCCCCATCCCAGCCGGCACGTTTCGCGCTGGTCGCCGATCTCGTCGATCGCGAGAAGCTCAGCAACGCGAATGCTCTGAACTCGCTTGTCCTGAGCTTGACGCAGATGATCGGGCCGGCGCTCGGAGGAACGATGATCCTAGCATTCGGCGCTGCATCGGCGCTCGCCATCTCCGCCTGCTGGTATCTCATTTCGTTCGTTGCGCTCTGGCCGATGAGGAACCTGAAGAGCAGCCGGCAACCAGATCGAGAAGAAAGCTTCGCGAGCCTTGTCGCGGCAGGCTTTCGCACCATCTCCGGGAACGTCCTCCTCCGGTCTGTCCTGGCCGTCACGTTCCTGGCCAATATTCTGTTGTGGCCGATCTACCAGGGCTTCATGCCGGTAATCGCCAAGGAACATCTGGGCCTGACGCCTCAGGGGCTCGGCCTGTTACTAACATGCGCCGGTACCGGCAGCCTGGCCGGGGCTCTTGTCATCGCCAGTCTCGGAGACTTCCGCTACAAGGGCGGCCTTTTCCTGATTGGCACGGCGATCTGGGGAGCCCTATGGGCGACCTTCGCCTTGTCGTCCTCGGTGCCCCTATCGTTTGTTCTCATGGGGCTCATCGGACTGTCGGCGTCACCGTTCGGCATCCTGCAGACCACGCTCATGCTCATGATGACCGAACCGCACGTGCAGGGACGCGTGATGGGCATCCAGGAATTGACCATCGGCGTGATGCCGGTTTCGAGCCTGCTGCTCGGCTCGGCGGCAGAAATCATCGGCATTGCCAATGTGGCGCTGATCAGCGGGACGCTGTTGGCCATTTCACTTGCGATCTTGGCTCTGCGTGTTCCGGAACTGCTACGCTACAGCGGCCACAATAACTGAGCGCGCCAATAGAAGCCTACCCTCGCGATGCAGTGTCGTTTTGCCCTCTTAACGGGATGAGCGGCTTGCAGCTTCCACAAACGCGTCAAATACGCGAGCGCCCGGATGGCTTTCGGCGTCCAGCAATTCCGGGTGCCATTGCAGCCCCATGGCAAAAGACTGCGAGCCGATCTCGATCGCTTCGACGACTCCATCGGATGCTCGGGCCGTGACGGTCACGGCGCCGGATACCTCCACAATCGCCTCTCGATGAAACGTGTTCACAGCGAATGTGTCGGCGCCGAAGATTTCAGCCATTCTGGTGCCGGCGACGACGCGAACGTCATGCGACACATTTGCCTGGTCATGATTGAGGGCTTCCGGCCACGACGAATGGACATCCGAGACCATCCGGCAGCCGTTGAGACACCCAAGCATTTGCATGCCATTGCAGATGCCAAGCACAGGTTTTTCGCGCGCGAGGAACCCTTCCATCAACGCCATATCGACGGCAAGACGATCAGATGGCGGATACTGGGATTGGTCTCCATCGACGTACCAGTCTTTCGGAAAGTTGATACGGCCACCGACGCTCAGGAACCCGTCAAACTCCTCGACGACCTGGTCAACCAGATCAGGAATGTACGGGATGCCGAAGGCAAAAGCGCCGGCGCGGCGGATCGCAGAGAAGTAATTCTTCGAGGTATCATAGCGTCCGCCACCTGAACTGGTGTTCTCATCCATGATCACGGCGATCTTCGGCATGCGGTCCATTGGTTCATCCCAGTTTCCAGAAATTCTACGTCTATTTATCCCGTCCGGATCGCGCGGGCAGTCGTTTTCATATCGACACCACGTCTATTTTCGAACAAGACCCCCTGGCCGCTCCACCGGCTAGGCTCGAGGATCAGCGCGCGGGCGATGCCGATGCGCTGGCGCTGGCCGCCGGAGAACTCATGCGGATAGCGCCCCGCCTAATATTTCAATTACTTATGTATTCACCCCTCACGTACAGACGTCCGCGCTCCGTCGACGCCCGGTCGGTAGACGGCCGAGCTCTCGCCGAACCCATCATCGGCCGCGGCGCTGCCTCTCAGGTTTAAAGAAGCTCGGCCATCGACTGTAGGAGCCGGTCGATCTGGTGAGGCGTGTGCTCGGAAAACACCGCAAGCCGCATGGTCGAGACGTCTGACGCATCGGAATAGCCGCCGGGCTGCTGCACCCTGACGATGATGTCGCGCTCCGCAAGACGATCGCGCAATTGCTCGAGGTCGGTGACGCCCTTGATGGTGACGATCGGCACTGGCGTGTCAACGACTTCGAAACCCAGTGCCCGCAGCCCGCTGCGCATATGCTTGACGTTGCGGATGAGATTGGCACGCTTTTCCGGCGTCGTTTGCAGAACCCGCAACGATGCGGCGGCGGCGGCCGCAAGACCCGGAGGCGCCGGCGAGGCACCACGCATGATCATGGCATTGCCCGCGATCTTCGCGGCAAGACCCGCATCCCCAGGGACGATGCCGCCAAGCGCACCGAATGCCTTGCTCATCGTACCGGCAAGATAGTTGCCCTCGCCTTCGAGCCCCGCATGTTGCAGCGATCCGCGGCCGGTCTCGCCAAGGACGCCAACGCCGTGGGAATCGTCGATGCAGAGCAATGCGCCATCATAGGAGGCCATCGCTTGCCGGAAATCTGCAAGCGGCGCCAACTTGCCCGAGGACGGAAAAACGCCATCCGTCAGCACCGCCGGCCGCTCGCCCGGTTTCACATGCTGCGACAATTGCGCGGCCAGATCGTCCGGGTCGGCATGGCGAAATTCATGGATCCGCTTGCCGAGCGTCGGGATTGCGTCGCGGGTGCTGTAGTGCGTCGCCGAATCCATCAGGATCACGTCGAAATCGTCGCGCAAGCCCTGCAGCAGCACCATCGGGCTGGTGTAGCCGGAGATCATGTAGACGACCTCTTCCGTGCCGAACCAGTCACGCAGCCGCTCCTGCAGGTCGGCATAGACCTGCATATGGGCGAGCGTTCCAGGCCCCATGCCGTACTGTCTGGTCGCATCGCAGGCCGCCTCTATCACCTCCGGGTGGCCGTGCAGGCAGAAGTAGGACGTGCCGCAATAGTAGTCGACCTCGCGCCCGCCGATGAACATGCGGGCACCCAAGGGTGACTCCATCTTGATCGGAGCGGCCATGGTCCGGGTCACGCCGCTTCCGCCTGGGATGGGCTGCGCCGCTCCAGGAACATCGGCCCGACGCGGATGCCGCGCTTGCCGTTGTCGTCGACGGCGTCGAGCTCGAGGATCTCGTCTTCGTAAAGCCGTCCATGCATGCGGAAGCGGCCTTCCTCGACCGGCTCGCAAGTGTGGGTGCAGAAATATTCAATCAGGCACTTCAGCCCGCCATGGCTGTAGGTCAGGTAGGTGATGTTGAAATCCGGTCCGTATTCGCCGAGATGCGGCGCGATCCCGTCGGGAACGGTCTCATCATCAGGTGCCTCGATGCGTGTCCAACTCGCATCCTTCCAGATGAGCTTGCCGGCTTCGGGGAAGGAGAGGTTCATGTGGGCGTAGTCCGCGCCGCGGCCGTAGATACGGCCGTCGATGACGAAATCGTTGCCGGCGATCGGGCGGATCTGGTGCGGCACGCCCTCGCCCATCAGATAGATCTTGCCGTCCTTGGATTTGACCTCGACGATCTCCTGCGTGGCGTCGTCGCGATAATAGCCTGGCAGGGTCTTGAACTGCGCTTCGGAGATCTCCGGAGGACGCTGCACGCGCTCCGGCATCTTGCCCATCTTGCGCTCTGCAAGGACGATGCGCACGCCGTCCACCCCAAGCCGCGAGGCGATCTGGTTGGCGAAATCAAGGGTAGCGAAGATCAGCACCCCGACGCCGGCGGCAGGCAGAAGCATCATCTGTGAGGCGTAGCCGTAGACGGCACCACCGTGGCCGACGGAGGTCCAGCCATCGACGTCGCCGGAACCAAAGCACAGGCCATAGCCGTTGAGCGTCCTGTCGTGGCCGGCCGGACGCTTGCCGAACGGCGTCCACATCTCGCGCAGCGAGGCTGGCGAGATGATGGAATTGCCCTCTGCGTCGAAGCCGCCACGCAGCAGGCACTGCGCGTAACGCGCCATGTCACCGGTGGTGGAGAAGATGTTGCCGGCCGGAGATCCGCCGAGGCTGAAGACCGGGGCCGGAGTGTCGCCGTCGAGCGTCCACATGTCGGCAGGCGCGAGCCGCTCGCGAATGCCGGGCGCCATGCCGCAGGAGGAGTTGTCCATGCCGAGCGGCTTCAGGATATTGGCGGCGACATAGTCGGAATAGCTCTGGCCGGTCACCGTCTCGATCACCCGGCCGACGACCGCGATGCCGGCGTTGGAATAGTGCATCACCCCAAGGCTCGGATCTTGCTTCAGGATCGAGCTCGCGAGCTCGTTAACGGTATCTTCGAGCGGCGGCCGGGTGGCGTCGAGATAGTGGCCGCTCTTCGGCTCGCGCACGAGACCGGCCGTATGGGTCATCAGCTTGCGCAGGCTGATGACCGAACCGTGTGGCCCGCCTTCAGCGCCGGCGAACGGATTTATCGGCTTGAACCCCGGCAGATAGGTCGAGACGTCGATATCGATATCGACCAGGCCCTTTTCAACCAACTGCATGATTGCCAGCGAGGTGAAGGTCTTGGTGATCGAGCCGATGCGGAAGCAGGTGTCCTTGCCCATGTCGAAATGGCGGTCATGGCGCTGGACATGGCCCTCGGCGAGCACGCCATCTCGATCAACGAGGGCGTAGGAGATCGACGGGATCGCCTTGTCCTCGACCTCGTATCGGATCAGATCCTCGAAAAGCTCGATGGCAGCAGCAGACAGAGAGGACATGGAAAATGCTCCTTTGATCTTAAAGGGATTGGGGGACCTTAAAGGCATTGGGTCTCAATGGGCGTGACGGGGGTCGAGCATGTCGCGCAGCGCATCGCCGACCAGGTTCCACGACAGCACGAAAAGGAAGACGGCAGCGCCGGGGAAGGCCAGCGTGTACCAGAACTGGAAGGGGTTGCCGGGCTGGCCGACGATCCAGTTGCGCGAATAGGCGATGAACTGCCCCCAGTCGGCGTAGCCTTCTTCGGTACCGACACCGAGGAAGCTGAGCGCCGAGGCCGACAGCACCATAGAGCCGGTCGCCATCGTCGCCAGAACCAGCACCGGGAACATGGCGTTGGGCAGGATATGCAGCACGATCAGCCTGAGATCGCTGGCGCCGTAACTGCGGGCGGCATGGATATAGTCCATCTCGCGGATCCTCAGGATCTCGCTTCGCACGATGCGGGCATAACTCATCCAGCCGAACGTCGTCAGCGCAATGGTGATCGGCACGATGCCCTTGCCGAGCAGCGCCGTCAGCACCATGGCAGCAATCAGGAAGGGCACGGCCATGAACACGTCGACGATGCGCATCAGCACTTCCTCGACGACCGCGCCGTAATAGGCGGCGACTGCACCGACGACCGTGCCGATCAGCACCGAGATCGCGACGACCCCGAGCCCGATCTTGAATGCCGTGCGCGTGCCCCAAACTACACCGTAGAAGATGTCGTACTGGCCCTGCGTGGTGCCGAAAACGGCCTCCGGCGACGGTGGCTGCGGCGTTGCCAGGAAGCCGGCGCGCGGCGTGTCGTAGGGGGAAAGCTGGAAGCTTTGCGGCGGCGCCAGGACCGGCGCGAAAACGGCGATCAGCACGAAGGCGGTGAGGATCACGACGCCGAACAGGGACACCGGATTTCGTGCGAGGTAACGAAGAAACTTCATTGCGTCTTCACCCTCGGATCGAGCAACGGATAGATGAGGTCGACGATCAGGTTCATCAGCACCAGGACAACCGCAAAATAGAGGCCGAAGCCGAGAACGGCAGGAAAATCGAGATTGGCGGCGGTCTTGGCGGCGAACTGGCCGAGTCCGGCATAATCGAAGATGGTCTCGGTGATGACGACGCCACCCATCATTACGGCCAGTTCCATGCCGGCGATGGTCGCAAGCGGCAGAAGTGCGTTGCGCCTGGCGTGATGCAATTCGACGACGCGGCGCGGCAGACCCTTGGCACGGGCGGTGCGCACATAATCCTGTCGCAGCGTTTCCAGCATCGAGGTGCGCATCACCCGCGTCATGCTGGCGACGTTGACATAGGTCAGCGTGATGACGGGTGCTGCGAGGTGGCGAAGCGCATCGGCGAAGATCGCCAGATTGCCGTTCAGCAATGCGTCGACGGTGTTGGCGCCGGTGTAGCGGACGAAGTCGCTGGAGCTGACCACGGTCTGGGCCCATTGGCTGAGCCGGCCGGGTGGGAACCAGTCAAGCGCCGAATAGAAGATCAACAGCATCAACAGGCCGAAGACGTAAACCGGGAAAGACCAGCCGAGAATCGTGAAGATGCGGATGACGTGGTCCGGCCAGCGGTTGAGATAGATGCCGGCGCGCGAACCGAGGAAGACGGCGAGCAGCAGGCAGGGAACGAAGGCGAGCACCACCAGTTCCAGTGTTGCCGGAAACAGCGACATCAGCGCCGTCGACACCGGCTGACGGGCGGTTTCCGACCAGCCGAGATTGCCGCTGAGCACACCGCCGATCCAGCGGCCATACTGGATGTAGGTGGGATCATTGAGCCCATACTGCTCGATCATCCTGCGGATGCTCTCCTGACCACCCTTGAGATAATCGGGCGACGGCGCATAGGCCGCCAGTCTCTGGGTCGGCGAAAGCGACATCTGCAGCGCGAAGATCATCAACGACAGTGCGAAGAGGACGATCGGCAGCATCATCAGTCGTCTGAGTGCATAGTTCAGCACGGTTCATACGTTCCGATTTCAGGGAGAATGAAACAGGTGCGCGTCGGGCGGTTTACCGCCCGACGCGCACTCGCCAATCAGTAGTTGGCCTTGGTGACCGGGTAGAAGTCCCAGGCGCCGTAGAGGATCATGTTGTCGACATAGCCATCGATATTGCTGCGGGTGACGACGTAGCCGAAGTCCTCCCAGAGGAACTGGGTGGTGGCGTAATCGTACGACATTTCCTGCAGCTTGGCGTAGATCGGCTCGCGCACGGCGGGATCGACCGAGGCCCAGGCTTCGTCGAGCAGCGGCTTGAATTTCTCGGCCATCAGGTCGCGGTAACCTTGGCCGACCATGCCGCCGACGAGGCCCGTGGGCGAGAGATAGTAGCTGGCAGCGCCGAGCGGACCGCCCGGATCGGAATAGTCCGGACCCCAGCCCATTACGGTCAAGGGTGCTGCCGGCTTTTCGCGGTTGTTGAGCTTGTCCGAAACGGATGCCCATGGCAGCGCCTGGATCTGCATCTTGAACTTCGGATTGATGCGCGAAAGGCCCTGCTGCAAGGCCGAGAGCGCTGCGGTCAGCTGCGGGTAGCCTTCGGTCACATAGGCCGTGAAGGTAAAGCCGGTATCCCAGAGCTTGCCGCCGAACGCCTTCTTAAAGTTTCCTCGGCCTTGGCGGGATCGTAGCTGTAAACAGGCGAGTCCGGGCGATAGCCCATGATGCCGCGCACTGTCGGCCCGCGCGACTGCACCGTCTTGCCGAGCAGCACCTGGTTCAGCAGCGCATCGTAGTTCTGGGCGTAGTTGAAGCCCTTGCGCACGTCGATGTCTGCGAAGAAGTCCGGCGGGATGCCGGCACCGTCCAGTTTGCCACTGCCGATAGCCGGGTTGTCGTTGTCATCGAGTGGCCAGGCGAAGAAGATGCCGCGCGAGAACACTTTCTGCAGGCCGTCGATGACTTTGACGCCCTCGGTCTTGCTGAGCTCGTCGATGAACTCGACGGGGGCCGTGACGAAATCGGCGTCGCCGGACAGCAGTTGCAGACGCCGCGTCGTCCATTCCGGCACCGTGCGCATGACCACGCGCTCGAGCTTGGCCGGCCCCATGAAATAATTGTCGAAGCGCTTCAGGGTGATGCGCCGGTCGGTGCGATCCCATTCCTCGAGCATGAAGGGGCCGGTGCCGTTTTCTTCGGCGAACAGCGGATTGGCGCCGAGTTCCGGACGGTAATGAGCCTTCCAGGTGTCGCCAGAGCCATCCCAGCCGCCGACGGAAGCGACCCATTCCTTGTCGAGAACCGAGGTGCCGAAAGGCAGCGCGATCACGCCAAGCGTTGCCGGAAACGACTTTGGCAGCTTGAGCGTGACGTTGTCGCCATCGACGACGATCTGCGACGCGAGTTGATCATAGACCTTGCGTAAAACCTCGGGGCTGGCGTCGTTGATGGATTTGACCTCACCTTCGGTCTCTACCCACTTGGCGATGTCGGTGTATTTGCCAGCGGTGATCACCTCGGTGATCGCGTTCGACATCCACGACTGCCCCTGAAGGATGGCGCGCAGCAGCGAATAGCGCACGTCCTCTGGCGTAATCTGGCCGTAACCCGGCTCGATCGTCGCCTTTTGCGCGTCCGTCAGCTTGTCGTAATATTCCCAGGTGACTTTGCCGTCGGCGCCCTTGATGCCGACCTTGTGGGTGAAAACGCCCTTGCGGATCGGAAAGGTGTAGCTGACGGAGCCGTCAGTGCCTTGCTTGATGAGGCCGTTCTCCAGCGACGGCACCTCCGTCGAGAGCGACGGCACGAACTCGGAAATCTTCGAGCCGTTGAAGTTCAACAGGCGGCTGTAGATATTGAGCGAGCCGTAGGAGCTCGGCGTGTTGGCAATATAGGCTGGGTCGAACGACTGTATGTCGTCGGTCCACATGAAGACGAAAGTGCCGGGGTTTTTGGTCTCGGCCATAGCGGGCGCAGCCGCGATGCCGAGCCCCAGGCAGAGGGCCAGGGCTAAGGTGCGTTTCATCGTTGTTCCCATTTGGTGGAGGCGGAAGTTTTTCTTCTCGTTATGGGGGAGGCTAGAAGAGCCCTTGCACGTCTGTCCAATGTGTAATTAGGATAGACTATGCAAAACACGCATGAGGGCCAGCATGGAACTGCAATGGCTTGAAGATTTTCTGGAAATTGCCGCGACCAGGAATTTCTCGACGGCGGCGACTGCACGCAATATTTCGCAACCCGCCTTTAGTCGCCGCATCAAATCGCTTGAGAACTGGATCGGCGCGGACCTGATCAACCGCAGCACCTATCCCGTGCAATTGACGCGGGCCGGCACGATGTTCCTGCCGGGCTGCCAACGCCTCGTGCGCGAGGCCTACCGGCTACGCACCGATTGCCGCAATGTCGCCGGCGAGAGCTCGGCCATGCTGACGTTTACTTCGCTGCATACGCTGGCGATGTACTTCTTCCCGAAATGGATCGGCTCGCCGCTGATCTCGCGTTTGCCCCTTCGCACCAGCATGCATGCTGCCGACTTCCTTGAAAGCATCGATCACCTTTGCTCGGGCCAGTGCGATTTTGCCATCACCTATGTGCATCCCGATGGCCCGCCGGTATTGGAAGGCGGCCCGTTCGAATCCCTGCAGATCGGCAAGGACCGGCTCATCCTGGTTTCGGGAACCGACGAAAACGGCCGCCCGCTGTTCGACATCGACGTGTCCGAAACCACGGAAATCCCCTACCTCGCCTATTCCTGGAGCGACGGCTACATCGGCAAGCTGGCGACCTTGATCCAGTCGCGCTGGCGTCGCCCGCTCAATCTCAGCACTGTCTACCAGTCTGGCCTCGCCGACGGTCTGAAGCACATGGCCGTCGCCGGCCGCGGTGTCGCCTGGCTGCCGCAGATCTGCGTGGCGGAAGCGATGCGGCAGGGCCGCCTTGCCCAGATCGGCGGCCCACAGATGTCACTCGAAATGGAAATCCGGATCTTCAGACGCGCCGGTCCCGGCAGTCCTGACAGCGATGGGTTGTGGCAGCATCTCAAGCAGTGCGCGGCGCTGCCGCAGTACAAAAGTGGTTTCGATGTCGATATCGACGCCGCCTAGAGCGTCGTGGTGCCCGAATGCAGCGGATCGCCGCCTATGCGAAGACAGGCGGCTCAATGCATGAAACGCATAGTTTCGCCTGCCACATTCGTGACACATTGATTTCACTCGGTTTTGTGGCCTAGGCGGAAGGTCGTGGTGCAGCGCACAGGCCGTGGCGGTCCGCCTCACCGGGACGACCTGCCATTCAACCATATTGACAGGATGCAACCTCGTTGCGAGACCTGAGGACGCAACGTCCCCTCGCAATCGGGTCCATGTGCTGATGTCCCTGTCCAAATCCGCAACACCTGAACTGCCCGAGGATGTCATCCTTTCTGTGGAAGACCTTGAAGTCTGTTTCGCCGCCCACACTCGCGCCGAGCTGCGCGCGGTACGCGGTGTCTCCTTTCGCATAGCGCGCGGCGAGACCGTCGCGCTGGTCGGCGAATCCGGGTCCGGAAAATCGGTCACGGCGATGACGATCATGCGGCTGACCGAATATGACGGTGCGACCATCACCGGCGGGCGGGTGCTGATGCGCTTGAAGGACGGCACGGTCGCCGATCTCGCGACGCTGTCGGAAAAGCGCGTCGAAGCTCTTCGCGGCGCGGACATCTCGATCGTGTTCCAGGATCCGATGTCGAGCCTAAACCCGGTCTTTACCGTCGGCGACCAGATCGCCGAGGCGGTGATCTATCACCAGGGCAAGACGCCGGAAGAAGCGCGCCAGGTCGCGCTCAACACCCTCAAGCTCGTCCGCGTGCCCGATGCGGACCGCCGGCTCGACCAATATCCGCACCAGCTTTCCGGCGGCATGCGCCAGCGCGTCATGATCGCGATTGCCCTTGCCTGCCGCCCATCGCTGATGATCCTCGACGAGCCGACGACCGCGCTCGACGTGACCATTCAGGCGCAGATCCTCGATCTCGTTCGTGCCCTGCAGCGCGAAATCGGTATGTCAGTGCTGTTCATCACCCACGACATGGGCGTCGTCGCCGAAGTCGCCGACCGCGTCTGCGTCATGCTCAAGGGCGAAATCGTCGAAACCGGCTCAGTTTACGACATTTTCGCCAAACCGAAGCATGCTTATACACGCGCCCTGATTTCCGCCGTGCCACGCCTCGGCAGCATGGCCGACAAGGATGCGCCGGAAAAATTCCCGCTGCTGGTGTTTGAACCGGAGCAGCAACTCGCGGAGGCGACAGAATGAACGCGTCTGCGCAAATGACGGACGCCCGGCGCCCTCTCGTCTCGGTGCGCAACCTGGTCACGCGCTTCGACCTGAAGGCGGGGCTGTTCGGCCACGTCTCCGGCCGGGTGCATGCGGTGGAGAACGTCACCTTCGATATCTTTCCGGGCGAAACCCTGGCGCTGGTCGGTGAATCCGGTTGCGGCAAGTCGACGGTTGCCCGCTCGATCATGCAGCTCGATCGACCACGGTCGGGCTCTATCCGCTTCGATGGAACCGAGCTGATCGGCGCGCCGCGCCCCGTCCTCGCGAGATTTCGCCGCGAAGCCCAGATGGTCTTCCAGGATCCTTTCTCCTCGCTCAACCCGCGCATGACGATCGAGGAGTCGCTGATGGATCCGATGCGGGTTCACAAGCTGGGCTCGACGGAGGTCATGCGCGCCCGTGCCGCCGAGCTTCTGGCTAAGGTCGAGCTTTCGCCCGAGCACCTCGAGCGCTATCCGCATGCGTTTTCCGGCGGCCAGCGCCAGCGCATCTGTATCGCCCGCGCGCTCGCGCTCAACCCGCGTCTCATCGTCGCCGACGAGGCGGTTGCCTCGCTCGACGTGACGATCCAGGCGCAGGTCATCAATCTCTTGATGGACCTGCAGCGCGAAATGCAGATCGCGCTCCTCTTCATCAGCCACGATATGGCCGTGGTCGAACGCATCGCCCACCGCGTCGCCGTCATGTATCTCGGCGAGATCGTCGAGATCGGCGATCGCCGCTCGGTATTCGGCAACCCGCAGCACCCCTATACCCGCAAGCTGCTATCGACCGTTCCGATCGCTGACCCGACACGCCGCCCGGAAGGACGCCAGCCGATGTCCGACGAAATCCCGAGTGCGGTGCGTGGGCCGGACTTCGTGCCGCACGAACTGCCGATGCGGCAGATCTCATCGAGCCATTACGTGCGGCAGGTCGTAACCGGCTGACAACGGCCGCAATTTCCCGTCCAGATCAGAGTAACCCAACATGAGCACTTCCGAAGTGACGCAATCGGCTGCGAGCGCGGCCGGCATGGCGTCGGCAGACATCGACAACGGCGCAAACGAGGTGAAGGCCGAGGGCTTCCTGCGTCCAACGGCTGCCGAGCAACCGACGCCCTATATCGAAGTCGACGAGAGACGGCTTACGCGCAACATCAAGGGCATGCAGCAGCGCGCCGACGCGGCCGGCGTCACGATGTTTCCGCATGTGAAGACGCACAAGAGCCTCTACATCGCACGACAGCAGCTCGAGGCAGGCGCGCGCGGCATCACCGCATCCAAGCCCAGCGAGGCACTGATCTTCGCCGAAGCCGGGATCCCGTCGATCATCCTCGCCTATCCCATCGTCCGCGCCGCGTCACTCGATCGCCTGCTGCCTGTGGTAAAGGCACGGGGCGTCGAGCTGCGTACGATTGCGGCGAGCGAAACGGGTGTCGATGCGCTGTCGGAAGCCGCCAACCGACACGGCGTCGAGATCGGCGTGTTCCTCAAGGTCGACGTTGGCCTCGGTCGCGTCGGCCTCAAACCCAATGGTCCTGCAGCGCTCGATTTGTGCGCAAGGATCGCCGCCACCGACGGCCTGCGTTTTGCCGGCCTGCTTTCGCACGCAGGACATGCCTACGCGGCTTCCCAACCGCACGCCTTAGCCAAAATCGCCCGCGATGAGGCGACAGACCTCGTCAGTCTCGCCGACCGGCTTCGCGAGCGCGGAATCGCGGTCGACTGCATTTCCGTCGGCGCGACGCCGACTTGCCAGGGCGCGCCGCTGCCCCAGGAGGTCGACTGTATCCGGCCCGGCAATTACGTCTTTCTGGACGGCACCGCGCTCCGGCTTGGTATCTGCTCTGCCGACGACCTCGCGCTTTGCGTGGTCGCCCGCGTCGTTGCCTCCAACGACACTCACTTCGTCATTGACGCCGGCTCGAAGTCCATGAGCTCCGATCGCGGCGCGCATGGCATGGGTGGTGCAGGCTTCGGCACTGTCGTCAGCGCCGAAGGCGACGGCGAAACCGGTATGTGGACACTCGAACGACTGTCCGAAGAGCATGGTTTCGTTCCCTTCTCGGGACGTCCCCTGCCGCTCGGCAGTCGCGTGCGTGTGTTCCCCAACCACTCCTGCGCCTCGATCGCCAACTTTGACAGTTTCATCCTACGTCGCGTCGATGGTACCGCGCTCAGCCTCCCCGTGGATGCCCGCAGCGGCCAGACCTGACGAGCGTCACCGGCTTTACCAATCTCAACTCTCTCTCCCTCGCACTCCGGCCCCGGCTGCACATCGCCGGGAACCGTCCTCGTCTTGCAGCGTTTCTCGTTCCACCGGTGCTTTCGGACGCTGGACCGCACGAGAGAACCTGGATCGTACAGATCACAGGTTAGAGCAGAGGGTAAAAGACGATATGGGTTTGGTGCAACTCGGCCGGGCTCGCCTTGCGCTGGTGCTTCCACGGCATCGCGAACTCCTGCGCATGACAAAGAACCAACAGCTCTACGACCTTTACGAGGCCTATGCGCGCGAGTCGATGACCCTCGACAATCTGTTGCGGGAACTTCCGCGCCGCGAGAAGCAGGTATCCGAACATCAGCAAATCTGCCTGGACCTGCAGGCCGAAGTAGTAACGCTGCTGACGCGGCTCGCAGAGCCGCTCAAGCCGGGAGCGTTGTAGCATTCGGCCGCGACAGCCCCGGAGGCACCGTGCCCGACGCTTAACGCTTTTAAGCGACCCGGAAATAGTCTGTCCCAACTTCCAGCGCCTCAGCTCGGAATTCGCCCCGAAGGCCACCTGATCTGATCAAAACGAGTTCCTATATTACAGTTCCGTCGCCGGCGGTTCATTCCCCGTGAGTGGAGATGAGACCAAGGCGTATTTATCAACCGGAGGAATTCTGGATGACCAAGAGAGCTGTTCTGGCCGGTGGCTGTTTCTGGGGGATGCAAGACCTGATCCGCAGGCTTCCCGGCGTCACCGATACGCGCGTGGGTTACACCGGTGGCGACGTGCCCAATGCAACCTACCGCAATCACGGCACCCATGCCGAGGGCATCGAAATCCTCTTCGATCCGGAGAGGATCAGCTACAGGCGAATTCTGGAGGTCTTCTTCCAGATCCATGACCCGACCACGAAGAACCGCCAGGGCAATGACATTGGCATGTCCTATCGGTCGGCAATCTATTACGTCGATGACGAGCAGAAGCGAATTGCAGAAGATACCATCGCGGACGTGGAAGCATCAGGCCTGTGGCCAGGCAAGGTCGTGACCGAAGTGGAGCCCGTGGGAGATTTCTGGGAGGCCGAGCCGGAACACCAGGACTACTTGGAGCGCTATCCCAACGGCTACACCTGCCATTTCCCGCGCGCGAACTGGGTTCTGCCCCAGCGGTCGGCGGCGGAATGATCGCTCTACGTGGGGATGCTGGAAAGAACTTGGGCCCAACCGCGTAGGATGGGCTCTTGGCCGGGAACAGTCTCGCGCGTTGAGCTTACAGGTAGCGTTTCGCTCAAGGCGGAGAACCTTGATTCCTATTCGGGAAATTGCCGACAACGAGGGCAGTCGATAGGACAGCGGCGATGGTCGGCTTCAACCGCCTAGACGGGAAAGACCTTCGCACGGCGCAGCGTCACAAAACCATTTTCGCCGGATTTCACGGTCCGCTCCGCCTCCAGGTCGAGTTCCAGATGCACGCCGCTGCGGGTGGTCGCAATCACGCGGCGACCGCTAGGCCTGTCCATGACCCGGCTGATCGTGGCTGCGATGCCGCCCCCCTGCGGCACCCAGTCGAGATCACCCGGACGGGCGTAGAGTTCAGCCTTGCCATCTGCCAACCCCGCCGCCTCGATCACCGCGCCGTCGGCATAGGCCCTGCCGTCGCGCACTTCGGCAGAGAGCATGTTGGCATCGCCCAGGAACTTCATGACAAATGCCGACTTGGGGTCGCGGCAGACGGCTTCGGGTGTTCCCTGTTGAACGATGTGGCCATCCTTCAGGATCACGACGCGATCGGCTAGGTCGAGTGCCTCTTCCTGATCGTGGGTGACGAACAGCGTCGTGATGCCGAGCGTCGTATGGATCTCGCGCAGCCAGCGGCGTAGCTCTCGACGGACGTTCGCATCCAGGGCACCGAAAGGTTCATCGAGCAGGAGCACTTTCGGATCGACCGCCAGGGCGCGGGCAAGCGCAACGCGCTGGCGCTGCCCTCCGGAGATTTGCGCCGGAAACCGGTCGCCCAGCCCTTCGAGGCGCACCAGCCGCAAGAGTTCCGTCACCCGCGCCTGGATCACTGCCTTCTCGCGCTTGACCTTCGACACGTCCATGCCGAAGGCAATGTTCTCAGCCACGGTCATGTGCGGGAAAAGTGCATAGTGCTGGAACACGAAGCCGACGCCGCGGTCGCGCACCGGTATGTCGGTCGCATCCTGATCGCCGAAATAGATGTGGCCGCCATCGGCGAATTCGAGGCCCGCGACCATCCGCAGGATCGTCGTCTTGCCGGAACCGGACGGACCGAGCAACGCAACAAGCTCGCCGCTTTGAACCTCCAGGGAGACGTCCTTGACGGCGCGGAAGGTTTGGAAAGTCTTGACGACGTGGTCAAGGCGGATCTTCATGCTGTTTTCTCCGCAGGATTGACTGCCGGACGGACGCGGCCCGCCCCACGGCGCTCCAGCGCCACTTTGGCGATAATGGTGAAGACGGCGATGAGCGCCAGAATGGACGCCGACGCGAAGGCGCCTGCGGCCTGGTAGTCGTGGTAAAGCAACTCGATATGGAGCGGCAGCGTGTTGGTTTGACCACGGATATTGCCCGACACGACCGAAACCGCGCCGAACTCGCCCATTACGCGCGCATTGCAAAGGACGACACCATAGAGCAGCGCCCATTTGATGTTCGGCAGCGTGACCGAGAAGAAGGTACGCCAGCCGGATGCCCCGAGCGAGGTCGCCGCCTCTTCGAGGTCCCTGCCCTGGGACTGCATGAGCGGGATGAGTTCACGCGCCACGAACGGCGCCGTGACGAACATCGAGGCGAGAATGATGCCGGGGATGGCGAACAGGATCTTGATGCCATAGGCATCGAGCGTCGGCCCGAAAAGGCCCTGCAGGCCGTAGACGAAGAGGTAGGCGACGCCGGCTACAATCGGCGAGACCGAGAACGGGATCTCGATGACAACCAGCAGGAAGGCTTTGCCGCGGAAGTCGAATTTGGTGACGGCCCATGCCGCGGCAATGCCGAAGGCGGTGTTGACTGGCACCGCGACGAGGGCGGTAAGCACTGTCAACATGATCGCATGCCGGGTGTCGGGATGAAGGATCGTGTCGCGATAAACCTGCCATCCCTTGGCAAAGGCTTCGACGCCGATGATCAGCAGCGGGGCGAGAATGAGGAAGGCACCGAGGATAAGGACAATGCCTATCAATATGCGACGGAAGAATGGTCCGTCGCCGACCCGCGGCGGGGTACGTCCGGTTCTCATCGTTCCCATGGTCAGCCCCTTGCCGTGTAACGCAGCGCTCGCGCTTGCAGCCAATTGGTGAAGCCGAGCATGAGGAAAGCCGCAAGCAATAGGACGGACGCGATCGCGGCGGCGGCCTGATAATCGTACTCTTCCAGCCGAATGAAGATCAGCAGAGCGGTAATTTCGGTCGACATCGGCTGGTTGCCGGCAATGAAGATGATCGCGCCGAATTCGCCAAGGCTCCGGGCGAAGGAGAGCGACACACCTGCGAGAAGAGCCGGCGTGAGGAGCGGCAGGATGACCTTGCGGAAGATCGCCCAATCCGAGCCCCCGAGCGATTGAGCGGCCTCTTCCAGCGACGGGTCGAGATCCTCCAGGACCGGCTGCACCGTGCGCACGATGAAAGGCAGCGAAGTGAAGCACATGGCAATCATGATGCCGAGTGGGGTATAGGCGACCTTGATGCCGAAATCGCCGAGGATGGAGCCGAACACGCCGTTAGTCGTGAAGAGAGCCGTCAGCGAAATACCGGCGACCGCCGTGGGCAGTGCAAACGGCAGATCGACCATGGCGTCGACGATGCGTTTCCCCGGAAAACGATAGCGCACCAGGACCCAGGCAAGCGCCAGGCCGAAAAAGAGATTGAAGAAGGTCGCAGCAAGTGCAGCGAGCACGGTGACGCGATAGCTCGCGAGAGCCCGCGACGACGAGACAATCTGCCAGTAGTCAGCAGGGCCAAGGCTCGCCGCCTTGAACACGAGTGCTGCCAGCGGCAGGACGACGATCAAGCTCACATAGAGCAGCGTCACACCCAGCGACAGGCGTAATCCGGGCAAGACATTGCGTCTCAAGCGGTCATTTCCTTGTCATGTCATGGTGAAACCCGGCAAACGGATCGTCTGCCGGGCTGGCTGAAGGCGAGAGCCGCTTGACGATTAGCGGCTGCCGTAGAGCGTGTCCAAAACCCCGCCAGATGCGAAGTGCTCGCTCTGGATCTTGCTCCAGCCGCCAAAGACGTCGTCGACGTTGACGAGGCGGATTGCCGGGAACTTATCCTTGAATTCGCCAGCGACCTTGTCGTTGCGCACGCGGTGGCCGAACTCAGCGGCGATGCGCTGGCCTTCCTCGGTGTAGAGAAAATCGAGATAGGTTTTGGCAAGGGCTTCCGTGCCGTGTTTTTCGGCGACCTTGTCGACGACGGCAACCGGAAACTCCGCAAGCAGGCTGACGGACGGAATGACGCTCTCGACCTTGTCGGCACCATACTGCCTGACGATGCTGCGGGTCTCGGCCTCGAAGGTGATCAGAACATCACCGGTTTCGCGTTCGACAAAAGTTGTCGTGGAGGCACGACCGCCCGTATCGAATACGGGAACATTGTCGAAGATTTTGGTGATATAGGCCGCGATCTTTGCCTCGTCGCCCTCATAGGCCTCCTTGGCCCAGGCGTAAGCGGCAAGATAGGTGTAGCGGGCGTTGCCGGACGTTTTCGGATTGGGGAAGACCGCGTGAACATCGTCACGCGCGAGATCGGCCCAATCCTTGATGTTCTTGGGATTGCCGGTCCGCACCAGGAACGAGGGGAAGGAATAGAACGGTGAGGCATTGTTCGGGAAAGCCTTCGCCCAATCCTTGGCGACGAAACCGTTCTTGGCCAGGAACTCGATATCGGTGGTCTGGTTGAAGGTTACGACGTCGGCCTCAAGGCCTTCGAGGATCGAGCGCGCCTGCTTGGAGGTGCCCGCGTGCGCCTGGTCGATCGTCACGCCCGGATGCTGCTTGATGAACGCCTCGTTCTCAACAACGAAGAGCTCGCGCGAGACGTCGTAGGAAGCGTTGAGGAGTTTTGTGGGCTCCTCAGCCAGCGCGGGAGTCACGAAATGCGCGGCAAGGGCGGCGCCAAGAATGAGGAGGCGTTTCATGCAATTCTCCGGTGTTGACTTCCCCGAGAACCTACCGGTGGGCGTGCAATAGCGCGAGGGACCGAGCACTTTGGTTGCGCAACGCCTTAGAAATTCCGTCTAGTTTCCGCCACAGTTCGCGGAGTTTTTTGCCCGCAGGTCTTCAATTGGTCTGCCCGGACGCAATCACAGCGCAAAGCACCTGCCCCGTCGGCGATAACGCCAGCGGCGGGCCCGTCAGCTTTGCGCTCGAGAACGTATCTGAACCAAACCACAATTTGCAGTTGCAGAGAACGAAGACATGGTCGGACGCAGCGCGCACTTGGACGCGGGACGGGGTCTGATTAGTCCCCGTCCGTGCTTCCCTATCGCCCTGCGGTCGCCGTCAGCACGCCTTCCTGCAAACGGCCTCGTCGGCAAGAATGGCGGCGGCCTCGTTCAGCAGGACGTCCTTTGCATTCTTGCGGGCATTCTCAATGGCAATGTCGGCACTCAGGCTCCGCTCGTTTGCATTGAGGCCATCATCTCCGCCAGTGTCGTCGCCATCACCTGCTAGCGCGCGGGACTTCCGTCGTTTTTCCCGGTCGGTCTGTTCTTTGCGGCGTTCGGCTTCATTGAGGGAGATCTCCCCTTTCTCGCGCTGCGCTTTCACTTCCGCAATGTCTTTCAGCAGGCGCTGGAAGTCCGGATCGCTCTCAACCCGCACATCATGGCGGCTCTGCAGTTTCGGCAGCAACCTCATCACAGTGTCGGCGGGCGCATACTTCGCGGGCTTGATCTGCGCCCACGGCAAGGCATTGTCATAGCTGGTCTCGCCAAAGCTGGTCGGGTCGGAAAGTCCCGGCAGGCTGATATCAGGGGTCACGCCGCGCAGCTGCGTCGTGCCGCCATCGATCCGAAAAAACTGGGCGATCGTCACTTTCAGCTCACCGAATTCGGGCTTGCTGTTGCGAACCATCTCGTCAAGATTGACGACGGCTTGAACTGTGCCCTTGCCGAAACTGGGTTCGCCAATGATCACGCCTCGACCGTAATCCTGGATTGCCGCGGCAAAAATCTCCGAAGCCGACGCCGAGCCGCGATTGACCAAAACGCCCACGGCGCCTGTCCACACGGGCGCTGGAAAATCAGCGCTTCTTACGTCAACCTTGCCGTCGCTGCCGCGCTGCTGGACGACCGGACCATTGCCGATGAACAGGCCGGTCAAATCGATCGCCTCGTCCAGTGAGCCGCCGCCATTGTTGCGCACGTCGATAAGAACGCTGTCGACTTTTTCCCGCTTGAGTTCGTCGAGAAGTTTTCGCACGTCGCGGCTCGCGCTACGGTAGTCCTTGTCGCCTTTGCGCCGGGCTTCAAAATCCTCGTAGAATGCCGGCAGTGTAATCACGCCGATCTTACGCTCGGCGTCGCCCACTTTCACAGTGAGTACGGTCTTCTGCGCAGCCTGCTTTTCGAGGCTGATCTTATCGCGCACCAGGGTGACGACGCGATGCGTGGCATCCGCCCCGGCATCTGCTGGCAGGATGTCCAAGCGCACGACGGAGCCCTTCTTCCCGCGTATCAATTGCACGACTTCATCCAGGCGGGTGCCAACCACTTCTTTTATCGCACCGCCCTTGCCCTGACCAACACCGGTAATGCGGTCTCCGACCGCAAGCTTGCCGGACAGCTGCGCCGGCCCGCCGGGCACGAGTTCACGAATCGTCGTGTAGTCGTCGCGCTCCTGCAGCACCGCACCGATACCAACCAGCGAAAGCTTCATGGCGATGTTGAAATCGGCCGAAGCGCTCGCGCCGAAGTAATCCGTGTGCGGGTCGACCGACGTCGTGTAGGCGTTCATGAACGACTGGAAAACGTCATCGCTTTTGTACTTGTAGGCGCGATCGAGAGCGTTTGTATATCGCTTGGTGAGCGTTTCGCGAATGGCTGCGTCGGTCTTGCCGCCCAGCTTCAAACGCAACCAGTCGCTTTTTACGCGCTTGCGCCAAAGGTCATTGCTCTCGGCTTCCGACTGCGGCCAAGGCGCGTTTTCGCGCAGTACGGGATAGCTTTCCTGCTCGCTGAAATCGAAGTCCTGCTTAAGCAAGTCGCGCGCGTAGTTCATGCGGTCGACAACGCGCTTACCGTACACGTTGAAGATTTCAAACGGGATCTTCAAATTCTTCCGCCGGATGGCATCGTCGATCTCGCTGCGGTCGGACATGAACCCGTCGATATCCGCCTGCAGGAAAAGTACGCGATCCGGATCGAGGGATTTGATGAACCGATCCATGATCTTGGCGGACAAGGCGTCGTCGAGTTGAACCGGCTTGTAGCTGAAACGCGAGAGAAATTTTGCACTCAACTGCGCCGCTTGTGCCTGTTGCTTCAGTGGCTCCAAAACAGGCGGTGGGGCGACTTCAGCATAGGCGGACTGTACGATTGCAAGAAATGCACCAAGGAAGACGTATGATATGCGCATTCAGCGTTGATCCAATTCTTAATGCCGAGTGTCGATGCCAATCTAGGTGAAGCAATTATGGTTTTTTGGCAACCGGGTGGATCATGCGCGGCAGTTCTTACGACCGAATGACCGCTCAATCGACGGCGAGGTCAATCACGCCGCCGTCAGAATGACCTCCACGTCATCAGAAAAACCTCATATGATAGCCGTCCGCCCACAAGCTTTCCGGAGGATCCAGATGATCCGGCTCGAACCACCGCTACGAGTTGCAAGCGAGGCAGATGCGAAGGCGTTGGCCGATCTCGTCAACTTCGCGGGCGAGGGTTTGCCCCTGTACATCTGGGAGGGGCTTGCAAAGGACGGGCAAGATCCATGGGACGTTGGTCGCGTCCGACAAATGCAAAGGGTGCGCGAAGGCCAGATTGTGGTTGTGGATTTCGGGGATGGCGCCGTAGCAAGCCTGACTGGTTACCCGATTGGATCGGAGCCCGACCCAATTGCCGATGATTTCCCCGCCCTGTTCCGGCCGCTGCAAGAACTGGAAAACAAGGCACTCGACAGCTGGTATGTCAATGTACTGGCCTGCTATCCCGAGTACCGAGGGCAAGGGCTTGGCTCACGCCTGCTCGGTCTGGCAGAAGACATAGCGCGGGATCAGGCGCTCCGTCGGATGAGCGTCATCGTCGCCGACAACAATGTGGGTGCCAGACGACTGTACGAGCGCAGCGGCTACGAGCAAGTGGCAACGCTCGCCTGTGTCCGGGAAGGCTGGAAGGGCGATACGGAAAATTGGGTGCTTCTGATGAAATCGCTTCGTCCATCGGATGGCTGATGAGTCCTACTGCCCTCGGGCTCGGTACATTCCGCGCTGCGGTCATGAGACCCAACAAGGCACCTAATCGATACGCTAATATCGTCGCGCCACACGCGCTGAGCCGCAACAGATCGCATCCCGAATCGCGCCGGCGCGACCGTGAGTTCCCTCTCTCGTGTGGTCAATCCGAGGGGTCTTGACCCGCTTTTCTGGTGCCCGCCTCCATTAAGCGAGTTCACGTTTTGAAATGAACGGTCACGCAATATGACTTCCTATTCTAGACCAATGTGGTCATGTGACGCTCAAAGTTCGTCCGAGTCACCCCTCGACGACTAACGGACCAAAGAGCTGACAGTATGGAAAACCCGATCGCATTGAACCGTCTTGCCGAAAACAGCGTCTTTCGCAAAGGAGATGTTTTCGTCCTCTTCGGCGAACTGTTCGGTCGCGGATACGCGACTGGCCTGCTCGACGAAGCCCGGCGGGCTGGTATGGAAATCGTGGGGATCACGGTCGGACGGCGCGATGAGAACAACGCGCTGCGGCCTCTGGACGCCGAGGAACTCGCCGCCGCCGAAGAGCGGCTGGGCGGCAAGATCATCAACATCCCTCTGATGGCGGGCTTCGATCTCGACGCTCCGGCCGGCGGCCCAACTGCGACCGATCTTCTCGCGGACATGACGCTGGAGAGCTGGCAGGACGACAAGCTCGACTGGGACTACATCAAACAGTGCCGGGACATCGCCACCGCGCGGTTCACGAATGCGCTCAAGGAGGTCATGGCCGCTCTCGACGGAATGATCGCCGACGGCCGCAACGTCTTTTTCGCCCATACAATGGCCGGGGGCATCCCGAAGGCGAAGGTCTTCCTGGTTATTGCCAATCGAATCTACAAGGGTCGTGGTGCCCGCCACATGTCGTCGCAAGCCCTGCTCGACAGCGATATGGGCAAGCTCATCCTGCAGAATTTCGACGAAGTCTCCGCAATCACGTTCCGACATCTCATCGACTACAGCACGGCGATCCGGGAGCGCATCGAGGCATCGGGCGGTCAGGTTCGCTATACGGCCTATGGTTACCATGGAACGGCCGTCCTGATTGACGGCAGCTACCGTTGGCAGACCTACACCAACTACACGCAAGGCTACGCCAAGATGCGGCTCGAAGGCATCGCGCAGGATGCCTGGACCGCGGGTATCAAGGCGACCGTCTATAACTGCCCCGAAATCCGGACCAATTCGTCCGACGTCTTCACCGGCATCGAGCTCCCACTGATACCGCTTCTGCTTGCGTTGAAGAAAGAGAACGGCGGCCAATGGGCAGAGTACCAGTGGCAGGCCTGCCAGCAGCTTCTGGCCGACGGCCTCACGATGAAGGATGTGTTCCAGAAAATTACCGACATGCAGGCCAATGAAGTCATGCGTCCGTTTTACGACTTCTCGGCGTGGCCCATGGCGAACAGCCAAGCGCAGTCCGATCTGACAATCGGCACGTCCAACGAAATCACGCAGATGCACCGCGACGGCAAGGTCATGATCAGCGACCACCTGAGTGCTCTGGTGGTGGAGGCGACGGGGCAACTCATCTTCGGCGCGTCGTCAGAACCGTCCGGTCCCATCCAGTGGCTCAACCACGATATCGTGGCGCGCCGGCTCAACGCTTCCCACATGCAATGGGAATCGCCGTCGATCGCTGAAGGGGCGAAAGACTCTCAGCTCGAAGTGGCCTGAAGGCGTCCCGCCCGCATGCGCGGTCAACAACGCGCGCTGCGCGACCACCAACTCCGCAGTCCCCGTCACGACCTCCCCGATTACGGCCGCCTCAAAGCCATGCTTGCGGAAGACGTCGAGCACTTCCGGCGCGGACGATCGCGAGCAGGCGACGAGCAGACCGCCGCTTGTCTGCGGATCGCATAGCAGCGCCTTGTCGATCGTTCCCATCTCGCGAGAAAAGACGACCTCCTGCCCGTAACACGCCCAATTGCGGCCCGCGGCACCCGTGATGAAGCCCGCACCGGCGAGGTCGCGGGCTCCCTCCAGCAAGGGCACAGCGGACCAGTCGATCCGCAGTTGACAGCCCGAGCCGCGCGCCATTTCGAGAGCGTGACCGGCAAGGCCAAAGCCCGTCACATCGGCCATGGCGTGGACATCGGCAAGACGCGCGAGATCCGGTCCGGGCGTGTTGAGGCGGGTCGTGCTCTCGATCACGCGGGCGTAGCCGGCCTCGTCGAGCGCACCCTTTTTTAAAGCGGCGGAAAAGATGATGACGCAGCGCAATGACATCAAAACAATTTCCCATGGAAGAAACTATACAATCGTATAGCAATGGTCTTGCGACGCGGCCGCGCCCGGTTATTCTGGGCTTCGGCGGCCCCGGCCGCCTCAATCGAAATTCTAATCGTGGTAGTAGCGATGTCCCGAGACCCCCGCTTCGATATTCTCTTCGAACCCGTCAAGATCGGCCCGGTCACGGCGCGTAACCGCTTCTATCAAGTGCCGCACTGTTCCGGCATGGGGTACCGTTATCCCAACGCAGAGGCCCACCTGCGCGGCATGAAAGCCGAAGGTGGCTGGGCGGTCGTCTCCACCCAGGAAGCGGAAATCCATCCAACCTCGGACCTGACGCCGGCCAACGAAGCGCGTCTTTGGGACGAGGGCGACCTGCCCGCGCTCTCGGCCGTCACCGAGCGCATCCATCACCATGGCAGCCTGGCGGCCATCCAGCTCGTGCATAATGGCCTGCATGTCGCCAACCGCTTCAGCCGGATGATCCCGCTTGCCCCGTCGCATGCCATCAGCGACAGCCTCGACCCCGTCCAGGCGCGTGCGATGGACAAGGCCGACATCGCCGACATGCGCCGCTGGTATCGCAATGCCGCGTTGCGTGCCAAGAGGGCCGGTTTCGACATCGTCTATGTCTATGCCGGCCACGACATGAGCGTGCTGCAGCACTTCCTTTCGCGCCGCCACAATGATCGCAGCGACGAATATGGCGGCTCCTTCGAAAACCGGCTGCGGCTTTTCCGGGAGATTCTGGAGGATACCCGCGAGGCGATCGGCGATACCTGCGCACTCGCCGTGCGCCTCGCAGTCGACGAACTGATGGGCCCATCCGGTATTACCAGCGAAGGAGAAGGCAAGGACATCATCTCGGCGCTCGCCGATCTTCCCGACCTATGGGACGTCAACCTATCCGACTGGTCCAACGACAGCCAGACGGCCCGCTTTTCCGAGGAAGGCTACCAGGAGCCCTATATCCGCTTCGTCAAATCCGTCACGACCAAGCCGGTGGTCGGCGTTGGGCGCTATACCTCACCGGACAGCATGGTGCGGGTGATCCGCCAGGGTATTCTCGACTTCATCGGCGCGGCACGCCCGTCGATCGCCGATCCCTACCTGCCGAAAAAAATCGAGGAGGGACGCATCGACGACATCCGCGAATGTATCGGCTGCAACATCTGCACTTCCGGCGACAATACCAACGTGCCGATGCGCTGTACGCAGAATCCGACAATCGGCGAAGAATGGCGCAAGGGCTGGCACCCGGAGATTATCGCATCCTCACCGGCGCCTGAGCCGGCGCTCATCATCGGTGGCGGCCCGGCGGGTCTTGAGGCGTCGCGTGCTCTTGCCCAACGCGGCGTCGACGTCGTACTCGCCGAGGCGGGCGGAGAATGGGGCGGACGGGTCGCGCGCGAATGCCGTTTGCCAGGGCTTTCGACCTGGGGGCGCGTGCGCGACTGGCGCGTCGGCCAGCTGAGCACGCAGGTGAATGCCCAACTCTACCTGCACAGCCCGCTGAGCGCCGAAGACGTTCTGCAATACGGCATGCCTCATGTGGCGATTGCCACCGGCGCGAACTGGCGATGCGACGGCGTCGGCCGCACCCACCGCTTGCCCCTGGAATTCCTTTCGGAAGGCGCCCTCGTTTCGCCCGACGCCCTTCTTGTCGACGGCACCGCGGCCGTGTCCGTCGACGGTCCGGTCGTAATCTTCGATGACGATTGCTTCTATATGGGCAGCGTGCTTGCTGAAATGCTCGCCAGGGCTGGCCGGGCCGTGACCTTCGTGACGCCCGAAGCCCAGGTTGCGCCGTGGAGCAAGAACACGCTGGAACAGGGACGGGTGCAAAGACGTCTCATCGAACTCGGCGTGGATATCATTCCTGCCATGGCGCTTGCCGGGCGCACGAAGGACCGGCTTGAGGTTTCCTGCGTCTATAGCGGAAAGACGCGGCAAATCGACTGCGCCACACTCGTCCCGGTCACGGCGCGGCTGCCCGATGAAACCTTGTGGCATGACCTGAAAGCACGGGAAGCGGAATGGGCAGATGCGGGGATCAAGACTGTTGTCCGGCTAGGCGACTGTTTGGCGCCCGGCTTGATCGCCGCCGCCGTCTATTCGGGTCACGAATATGCCCGAACCTACCAGGAGCAGATCGACAGGGATCGCCCTCCTTTCCTGCGCGAAGACATAGCAGTGCTTCACGACAGGTTGGGTGGCTGGAACCGATAGCGGGCGCGCCGGTGCGCGTTGCGTCAGCACAACCATCGCATTAGGGATCGACGTTCGAGTTGCAAGCGCGCGCCTGCTTGCGCGCGCCTTCACGATCCGGCTGAGCTCTGGGAACCTACGGTCACTTGAGTGGTGGTGAACGGTTCGCCATCCATGCGCAGATAACCGAAGGGTATCGTCCATACGTCCCTCGTATGGTTGCCCCCTGGACCTTGGAATGTCGCGCACTACTTCGTCACTTTGGCACGCCTGATATAGTATCGGGCCTCGCCCCTCCGCATTCTCGGCCGCAAGGATCTGCGGCTCGGAACTGCGCCCCCCTCAATCCAACGTATTTTCACCACGCAAGCGGAAGGACTTTCCATGGCCACTGCCCAATGCACCTGTGGCGCTCTTAGACTGACGTTTGGCGAACCGCCGCAATTGACCGCGCTGTGTCACTGCTTGGCTTGCCAACGAAGAACTGGCGCGCCATTCAGCGCCAACGCGTTTTACTCTGTCGACTGCATCGAGATTTCCGGAGCGTCTACGGAATTCGTTCGCACTGCTGACAGCGGGCGCAAGGTACGAATGCATTTTTGCCCAACATGCGGTTCTACCGTCTTTTGGAAGGCCGAGGCCGCACCGTCCTGGATGCTCATTTGCCGACCCGATCTTCGCGCCACCGGCCCTGTCAGTGTTCGAACAGTCGAAGCACAAGTGGGTGCAGCTTGACGAGAAGGTCAGGCATTTCAAAGGCCTACCGACCGGCCAAGATTAGTGGCGCGCTGACGAGAGTGTCGAGGTGCGCGTGAGAGCGAGCATGGACCATATCGGAAAAAACGCTTTCCGCTTCATAGCTGTTGGATCGCAAGCCACCGGGAAACGCCCAGCCTGTAGCGTGACGGTTGCGAGCCTCTTGCCCCCGCGTCACCGTCAGACTTGGCTTTGGATCCACTGCAGGAACTTGCGGATCGCCTTCTCGCTCGCGCGCCGCTCCAGGTGCACGAGATACCATCCGCCCGGTTGCATGACATCCGAGACCAGCGGGGCAACGAGCGTGCCGTTGGCAATGTCTCCCTCGACCAAAAACTGCGGCACGACCACCACACCTTGTCCATTGGCGGCCGCCTCTATCGCGAGCAGATTGCTATCGAAAAGCGGCGAGGATTTTTGGGAGAGGCCGGTCGCTCCCACGCTGGCCGCCCAAGTTGCGGCATCCTCCGCTGTCCCGCTGACCGACAGAAACGAGAAATGCCTGAGGTCTTCGGGCGACTTGATGACCTTGGCGATGGCCGGTGAGCAGACGCCGACGAGGCGTTCGCGGCGAAGCAGAGTGTATGCAAGGTTCGCGCGGTTCGGCGCCCGCGTGTAGATGAAGCCGATATCGGCGCGGTCGGAGTTGAACTCCCAATCGAGTAGGCTTGCGTCGAGATTGACGGCAATCTCGGGCGAGGCCTCCTTGAAGGTCTGCAGGCGCGGTATCAGCCATCGGACGGCGACGGTGACATAGACCTGTACGGTTAGCGAGGCCGGCGTGTTCGTTTGGCGGATGAGGTCGGTGGCGAGCGCAATCTTGTCGAGCGCATCCTGCACGACGGGAAAGTAGACCGCTCCGTCCCGGCTCAGTTCCACACGACCGGGAAGCCTGAGAAACAACGGAGTGCCGAGATTGCGCTCGAGCGAAGCCACCTGGTGGCTGATTGCCGATTGCGTGACGCGCAACTCTTCTGCCGCCGCCTTGAAACTCACCAGCCGCGCCGCGGCTTCGAACGCCCGCAGCGTCGTCAAGGGAGGCAGTGTGCGGCGGACCATGCTCTCAAACCCACATGAATTTTGCTCATGTAGACGTTAATTCTAATCGTTTGCAACCAGCCGTCCCCATTTTCATACTCCCTAAATAATCCAAAAATGGGGAACCGAAATGAAACGGGATCTTATGAAAACCACGGCGCTTGCCGTGGCCATGGCCGGCTGTTCGCTTTTCGCAACCGCCGCATCCGCTCAGCAGGCTTGCGTGCGCGTGCTCGGTTATGAATCCGACGGCGAGAAACAGACGATGGACCCGGCGGCCCTCATCGGCACCGACAGCGTCTACCACATCCGTTCGGTCTACGAACCGCTTGTCGATCGCAGCAACACGATGCAGCCCGTGCCTGTGCTGGCCGAATCCTGGCAGTCCAATGCCGATGCCACAGAATGGACGTTTCACCTGCGCAAAGGCGTAAAGTTCCACGACGGTTCCGACTTCGATGCCAAGGATGTTGTCTATTCCTATCGCCGCCTGCTTGATCCGGCGATCTCGCCCGGCGGCTTTTCGACCCTCGCTTTCCTCGATGCGAACGGCATCACGGCGGTCGGCGATCACACCGTGCTCTTCAAGGTGAAGGAGCCGGTCGTCGAACTGCCGATGTTGATCGCAACCAAATATGCATTGATGGTTCCGGATGGCGCCAAGTCCGAGGATCTACGCACCAAAGGCAACGGCACCGGCCCCTTCCTGCAAGAGACCTTCACCATCAATGGCGCGGTCCGCGTGATGCGGCGCAATCCGAACTATTGGCGTACCGGCCTGCCGAAGGCAGAGTGCCTGGAGATCACCACCAGCCTCGAATCCACCTCACGGCTTTCCGCACTTCTTTCCGGCACCGTCGACCTTTCCCTGACTGTGGATCCCCCGAGCCTGATTACGCTCAAGGACAATCCCGCGGTCGAGCTCGTTGCAACACCTGGCGCAACCTCGCTTTACCTCGCCGTCTGGACCGACACGCCGCCCTTCGACGACGTCAAGGTGCGCGAAGCTCTGCGGCTGGTGATGGACCGGCAGAAGATCCTCGATACCGTACTGCTCGGCTATGGCGAGGTTGGCGGAGATACGCCGATCCCGCTGTCGTCGCCGCTCGGCCTCGGTGTGCCTGCAAAGGCGGCGAATGTCGAGAAGGCCAAGGCCCTGCTCTCCGAAGCCGGCCACCCTGACGGTATCGACTTCGATCTCTACACGTCGGATTCCTACCCGGGCATGATGCTGCTGGCGCAGGTCTATGCCCAGATGGCCGCGGAAGCCGGCATCCGCGTCAATGTCATCACGTCACCGGCCGAAGGATACTGGGATACGGTCTGGCTGAAGAAGCCGGCGGTCATCTCCTACACCAGCGCCCGGCCGCCGGCGGAAGCCCTGACGCTCTCACTGAACAGCAAGTCCGAATGGAACGAGACGCACTGGAAGCGAGACGATTTCGATGCGCTCGTTGTCAAGGCCGGCCAGACGGCGGACGAAGCGGAGCGCAATAAGCTCTATCGCGACGCCCAACGCATCGTCGCCGATGAAGGCGGCATGATCCTGCCGGTCTTCACCTCGGTCGTGGCGGGCTTGCGCAAAGGCTGCTCGGGCTACCGGCCGAATGTCGATGTGAACCGCATCGACTATGCGGAACTGACCTGCGGCGACTAGAGCATCCCGCTCTCAAGTGGAATCACTTGAGGCGGAAAGATGCTCTGGAATCAAAGTACTAGAGCGTCCTTCGTGCGTTCAGCTGAACGCACGGCGCTCTAGAGCCGCCCTCCCACCTCTGAACACAACCCATCCACGGGACGACCAGTCCCGCGGAAGAGGATAGCTGCATGACGATTTCCGCTCTGAAGACCTTTGTAAACTGCTTTGCCGATGCGCTGGATCGCGATCCGCGAGCCGTATCGCGCTCCCATGCCGCCAGGCTGCGCCGGATTGCCGGTCGCCTGCCGCCGGTTGCCCCCGTACCGGAGGGGCGCGTGCCAATCCAGGTGGCTTGCGAAAACGAACTTGCTGCTTATCGCGAGACATCGGAGCTGGCCCGGGCGCTCGGCGCCCTACTGCCTGCCATCCATATCACCCGCAGCAAGAGCTATCTGGCCAATCCGCCAAGTAGCGATTTCGGTGAGAACTACGGATACGGCGTGATTTGCGGACCCGACAATGGCGTGCCGGCCTTGATCCAGGATCCGGACATCGCGTTCGGGCTGATGTTCCTGGGGCCGGAAACCCACTATCCGCTCCACCACCATCCCGCAGATGAACTGTACTACACGGTCACTGGCCCCTCATTCTGGCGGGCAGGGGACGCCGACTGGGACATGCGCGGCAACGACGAAATCATCCATCACGCACCATGGGTGCCGCATGCAACGCTCTCGGCCGACAAGCCCCTGGTGCTTCTCTACATTTGGGAAGGCGATCTTGAGACGGATGCGGCCTTCATTCCCGATCCGCTGACCGCGAAGGCGGCTTTGGTCTCAGTCGGAGCAAACCCAAAATGAGTGTAGCTCGCCTGCTTTTCAGCCGGATCCTGTTTTCGGCCCTCACCCTGCTTCTGGTCTCGATCCTGATCTTCCTGATCCTCGAGGCCCTTCCGGGCGACGTTGCCACCCGTATCCTTGGACGAGACGCAACCGCCAAGGCGCTGGAAGTACTACGCAGCCAGCTCCACCTCAACCAGCCCGCACTCGTGCGCTACTTCCAATGGATCGGCGACTTCCTGCGTGGCGATCTCGGGGTGTCGATCGCAACGGGCCGGCCGATCGCCGACGTACTCGCGCCCCGCATTCTCAACACCCTGCTTCTCTCGCTCCTCGCCTTTGCAATCTACCTGGTGTTGGCACTCGTTCCGGCAATCATCCAGGCGGTCAACCGCGGCAAGGCCGTCGACAATGTCATCTCCATGATCACCCTGCTCTTGCTGTCGCTGCCCGACTTTCTGCTGGCAACGATGCTGCTCTTCCTGTTTGCCGTCGCCGTGCCGATCCTGCCGGCGCTTGCGACGATCTCCGAGACCAGCACCTGGCAGGAGACGTTGCGTGCCATGGTTCTGCCCGCCGTGACGCTCGCGATCATGATGGCCGTCTATGCCATCCGCGTGCTGCGCGACAGCCTGATCGAAGTGCTGCGCTCCGACTATGTGCGTCTCGCGGAGCTGAAGGGACTTCGCCCCCGCGCCGTGCTCTTTCGCCACGCGCTTCCGAACGCCATCGTGCCCGCGCTCAATGTCACGGCGCTGAACCTCGGCTTCCTGATCGGCGGCGTCGTCATCGTCGAGCGGGTGTTCTCCTATCCCGGTTTCGGCACCCTGCTGATCGACGCGCTTCAATTGCGCGACATTCCCCTCATTAAGGCGACGGTGATGATCAGCGCGGCCGTCTATGTCGCCGCCAACCTGGTAGCGGACGTCCTGGCCGTCCTGCTTCAACCCCGCCTGAGGACAAGCCGATGACCATGACGACATCCAGCCTGCCCAGCCGGTTCGCCTGGCTCGACAAGGGGTTTTGGCAAACCACACCCGGTCCCTTCAGGGTCGGCGCGATCATCCTCATCGCCCACGTGCTCTTTGCAATCGCGGGCGCCTTCTGGACGCCCTATGGCTTTGCTGAGATGGGAGCAGGCCTCCCGCTTTCCGGTGCGTCCCTCCAGCATCCGATGGGGCTCGACCAAATCGGCCGCGATGTCTTCAGCCGTTTCATGTATGGCGCGCATATCGTGCTGCTGCTGTCCTTCGCCGGCACGGTACTGGGCATGGTGGCCGGAACGACGCTCGGCCTTTTGTCTGGCTATATCGGCGGCTGGTTCGACGAGATCACCCAGCGCATCGTCGAGGCGATGATCAGCATACCCTTCCTGGCGCTCGCGCTCGTCATGATCATTGCGGCAGGCCCGGCGCTCGCCGGAGAACCGGTGCTCATCGTCTTCGTCGTCGCCCTCGTCTATGCGCCGCGCATTGCGCGCATCGCCCGCGCAGCGGCCATGGAGATCGCCACGCGTGAATATGTCGCCGTGGCGGAGCTGCGCGGCGAAGGCACTTGGTCGATCGTCTTCCGTGAAATCCTTCTCAATGCCGCGAACGTGCTGCTCGTCGAGTTCTCGCTTCGCCTCAGCTATGCGCCGATCCTCATCGGGGCGCTGGGCTTTCTCGGCTTCGGCATCCGCCCGCCGACGCCTGAATGGGGGCTGATGATCAGCGAAAACCGCAACCTCCTGATCGCTTCTCCCGTGACGGTTTTCGGGCCGGGCCTCGGCCTCGCCTCACTCGTCATCGGCTTCAACCTCTTTACCGACGGCCTGTCGCGCATGCTTGGCCAGCGGTCCGTCGCGGGAGCGTGAAACATGAAAAAGCTCATCGAAGTTCGCAACCTCAACATCGCCTATGCCGGACCTTCCGGCTGGACAAACGTCGTGCAAGACGTGTCCTTCGAGATCGCCCGCGGCGAAGCCTTCGGGCTCGTCGGGGAATCCGGCTGCGGCAAGTCGACGGTTGCCTACCGATTGCTCGGCTACGGCACGATAAACAGCTTCGTTCAGACCGGCGAGGTGCTGTTTGACGGCGTCGATCTTCTGAAACTTGGCCCGGCATCGCTGACGCGCCTGCGTGGTAACCGCATAGCGCTCGTGCCACAGAACCCGACGACATCGCTCAGTCCCGGCATGCGGGTCGGTCCGCAGATCCGCGAGATGATCGCAACGCACAAGGCCCTGCCCGATGACACGACGATGGAACGACGCATCGTCGAGCTCTTTGCGCTCGTTGGGCTGCCGGATGTCGGTCACCGCTATCCGCACGAACTCTCCGGCGGCCAGCAGCAGCGGGTGACGATCGCCATGGCCGTCGCTTGCAATCCCGATCTTCTGGTCCTCGACGAGCCGACGACCGGCCTGGACGTCACTACCCAGCGCCAGATCATCCAGCTTCTTTCCGATCTCAGGGCCCGCATCGGCATGGCGATGCTCTACGTCACCCATGACCTCGCTCTGCTCGCCCAGATCGCCGACCGCGTCGGCGTCATGTATGCCGGCCAACTCGTCGAAGTCGCCGCCAGCGACAAGCTTCTTTCAGCACCCGCTCATCCCTATTCCCGCGGGCTGATTGCATCGATCCCCACGATGGACGGCACCGATCGACAGACGCGCGGACTGCGCGGCGTACTCCGGCGCGATCAGATGTCGACCGGCTGCAAGTTCGAGCCCCGCTGCGATTTCGCAACGACCGCCTGCCGCACGACACCTCAAGCCCTCGAACTGATCGCCGATGCGCGATCGGTTGCCTGCATGCGCTGGCGGGACGCCGCGACGCAGCAACTGCCGGCCGTCGTGGCCGGTCCGCACGGCCGGACAGCGGCCAGGTCGGAGCGCCTTCTCTCGGTCGCCGACCTTTCGCTTTCCTATCAAAGGCCAAGCATCGTCGACAAATTTCTCGGCCGCACGACCCACTCGGTGGTGCGCGACATCGACCTGGAACTCCGCGCCGGTGAAGTCGTCGCGCTCGTGGGCGAGTCCGGCAGTGGCAAATCGACGATCGCCCGGGCGATCAGCGGGCGGCTGCCACCGCGCTCGGGAGCGATCACTCTTGAGGACGGTCCTCTCTCTCCGGCGCTGGATGGTCGCTCGGCCGAGCACTTGCGACAGATCCAGTATATCTTCCAGAATCCCGACGCCTCGCTCAATCCCCGGTCCAGCATTCGGTCGATCCTTGAGCGTCCCTTGAAGCATTTCGGCATCCCGGCTGACGGAAAGACGCTTGAAACGGTGCTGGAAAGCGTCGGTCTTCACGCCGGCTATCTCGATCGCATTCCCGACCAGCTTTCGGGCGGCGAGCGCCAGCGCATCGCGATTGCCCGTGCGCTGCTCGTCAACCCGAAGCTGCTGATCTGCGACGAAATCCTGTCTGCACTCGACGTGTCCGTCCAGGCCCGAATTGTCGAGCTTCTGCGTTCGCTCAAGGAGAAGCACGACGTCGCCATGCTTTTCATTTCGCATGACCTGGCCGTCGTGCAGCAACTGGCAGATCGGGTGGCCGTGCTTTATCACGGCGAACTCATGCAGATGAGCGAAACGGCCTCGCTGCTCACCGCGCCGCTGCATCCTTACACCGAAATGCTGCTGGAAGCCGCACCAAGCCTTCGGAAGGATGGGCACGTCTCCCGGCCCCCGGCTACGCCCACGCTAAAGGCAACTCCGGGGATCGGCTGTCCTTTTGCCGGGCGTTGTCCGCGGCAGCCCGGCAGCCTCTGCGCGGACACGCGGCCACCCATTCAGGAAACCGGAAGCGGCTTTGTCCGCTGCCACCTGCCGATTGACGGGCTTGGCAGGCACGCTCGCTCGCCGCAACATATGCGATCGCCCGCCGTAGAAGACATGCGTCTCCAGAGCCTTTGACTTCCTTGCCTCCCCCCTTGCCCGGCCGCGCCAGCGGCCGGGCAAGGCCGGTGATGTCGTCCCTCGCCTGCCTTCGCGGTGCAGTCAGGCTGCACCCTTCTTGCGGCGAGCGCATCCGTCAGTTGATCGCGTTCCGGTAGAAACTCGCCTCTACCTCCGCCATGTCGATCGCCGCCAGATCTTCCGGCAGTCGGTAGCTGTCAGCATCGGCATGGACCTTCGCCTTGTCGAAATCATTCGCCTCGGCGATGAAATCGTTGGTGACATAGCGGGCGGTATCGATGTCGATGTTCGACTGGCCGATGCTCTTGAGGAGCCCTTAGGTCTTCCCTGTCCGCGTTCCTCTCAAGCGAAAGCGCCGGAAGCAGTGCGCCGTAGAGCGCAGGTCGATCGGGAAAATAACGCTAATCCAGGCATCGCCGGAGTCAAAGACAAATCGGCCCGTGAACGGTCAGGCAACGTCAAAAGTGGTTTCCATCCGAACGATCAAAAAGCGAAAGGGAAAGAGCGGTCGCGCGCCGACCGACGGGGACGGCGAGAAAACGCTAGGCGCGCGCCAGGGCGAGCCGGCTGTTCTAACGCTCGCTCGATCGTCCAGGAGATCGTCAAGGTATTGAACCGCTCCCTTGAAGTTGAGGCTTTACTGTCACCCATATGCCGTCGGGGCAATGGGAAGCCACATCCGGCAGCCCCCTAAGCACTTCCACGATTAGACAGCCCCCCGGACCAGCCCGATCCCCGTCACGACTGCTGCTAGTCGCCCGATTTCGTGCGTGCGTCTGAGCAACCTGTTGGCTAAATTTGCACGGCATTTCCACCGACCCCGGCCAACGGCAAAAGCGGGTCCGAAGTTGGCACATCCGGACAACGGCCGGCAATTCTGTGGTCTTTGGACCTAGTGCCCAGGCAAGCTCGGCGGCGCGACAAACTGGTAGTATGACCACACCCCGATCAACGCAGCTACCAGCGCCAGCCAAATCAACGCCTTTCGCTGCGTTGCACTGACCGGCTTGGCCTCCTTCTTTGGCTTCGGTCGTTCAAACTTGATGATGTTGTTGTCGTCCATCTTGATCCCATCCTGAACAAGCCCACTCACCACTGCCCGCATTCCCATGCATATAGCGGGCACGGCTTCATTGATACGCCCTCAAGCTCGCCTTCTTGACCTAAGCTCCTGATTTGGCGTCAATAAGATATGAACGCAGGCTCGTCCTGGTTATCGAGACGTGGGAGGCAGGATCATGGCTGGGCGCTATGAAGAACCGCAGCATTCCAACTCCATAGCCCCTTTCGGGTCAGCCTTCGATGGCGCGAAGATCATCAGCCGGCGCCAGAGGCGCTGGGGTCCACCAGGCTCATTTTACCAGGGCATTCAGCCAGACCGTCGGAACAAGTCCGGCAAAGTGGCATCGCGTGCGATGCCACTGAAGACCTCTGCCACATGCTTGTTCTCCTCAAAGGAGCATCGCCATGAATTTCAACACTCAACGAATTGAATTTTCGGGCCATTCCGGCGCAACCCTTGGCGCTCGTCTCGATCTTCCCAACGGTCCCGTGCGGGCCTACGCTATTTTCGTCCACTGCTTCACCTGCTCCAAGGATCTAGCAGCGGCGCGCCACATTGCGGCCGAACTTGCGCGTGAAGGGATCGCGGTCCTCCGCTTTGATTTTACCGGCTTGGGATCGAGCGAAGGTGAATTCGCCTCAACCAATTTCTCCTCCAACATTGCCGACCTGCTTTCGGCTGCAGACTATCTGCGCCGACACTTCGAGGCACCATCACTGCTGATCGGCCATTCCCTCGGCGGTGCCGCAGTTCTCGCCGTCGCCAGAGACATTCCAGAGGTCCGCTCGGTGGCGACGATCGGGGCGCCGGCCGATGTCGGCCATGTCCTGAAGAATTTCGGGACGAGCCTCAAGGACATCGAGGATCGCGGCGCCGCCGAGGTCGATCTTGCTGGGCGCAAGTTCCTGATCAGAAAACAATTCGTCGAAGACGCCCGCGCGCATCGCGTCCTTAATGCTGTCGCGACGCTGAAGAAACCCCTTCTCATTCTTCATGCCCCGTTGGATCAAACGGTCGGTATCGAGAATGCGAGCGACATCTTCCACGCGGCAAAACACCCCAAGAGCTTTGTCTCCCTGGACAAGGCCGACCATCTGCTAACCGATCCTGCCGACGCCGCCTTCGCCGCCCGGATCATTGCGGAATGGCTGGGCCGCTATCTCGTGGCTGACCCGCCACAGGGCACGAGACCGATGGAACAGGTTCGCGTGATGGAAACGGGGGAAGGCAAATTTCAGAACTCGGTCCAGGCCGGTAGCCACCGCCTTTTTGCCGACGAACCACAAAGTGCGGGCGGGCTGGATTCCGGTCCATCGCCCTATGACTTCCTCTCGATCGGACTCGCTGCTTGCACCTCGATGACGCTGCGTCTTTACGCCGACCACAAGAAGCTGGCGCTGGGGCGCATCAAGGTGGAAGTCTCGCATTCCAAGATCCACGCGAGGGATTGCGAAGAATGCGCTGCATCCGAACGCGCCGATGGCGGAAAAATCGACCGGTTCGAGCGGGTCATATCGGTCGACAGCGAGATCTCGGATGAGGTTCGCGCCAAAATCGCCGAAATCGCCGACAAATGCCCAGTCCATCGAACGCTGGAAGGGATAGCCAAGATAGAGACGGCCGTGAGATAATTCCGAGGTCTCGCCCATCGAACCGGTCCCGAACGCCCACGCATCCTCGGCCTACGAGGCGGGAATCACGCCAAGCATGGACATCGTTTGCATTAGAAGCTGATCGGGCGAAGGCGAAATCAGCAGCGATCTAAACAATGGTGGCCCGTGTGGCGAAGCTCGTCCGGAAAAGTGCGTCGTGCGCAACTGTGTCGGGATCAAAACAGCAGTCACGGACGATGTAGATTTTATAATCTGCATCGCTTGACCACCCGACGCTGGAAAAAAGGACGCCGCTGGTCGCTATCCCAGCCATGACCAACGTCTTGATGCCTTTTGCCTGCAGGTCTTGGTGCAAAGTCGTGCCATGAAACACGTTGGCGCGCGGACATGCGTATCGCCAGTCGCTTTCGGCTACATCGAGCCCAGTTACGGGCGCCGGGTCACGAAAGTAACCTGTCTTCATGATGTTGCTGATCAACATATTGTTTTCACAGGGCGACCTATAGTCGATCGCGAAATTCGCGAAGATCGTCGGGTTCTCCGTGTCACGCCACCGCGCAATCAGTGAATTGGTGCGATCGAGCAGATCCGTTGGAACATCGCTTGCCAGGATCGAAAAGACGTCGGCCTGATAGTGCATGATCAACAAAGCCGCATCGGCGACGTCCAAATCATCCATATACGACACTGCTGTCCTCCCGCTTTCCGCCCGCCCGCTTCGAAGTAACCAGATGGCCGAATTCGCAAATCACCGAACCGCCCTCGCCTTATTCAACGTCGACGCGGCGTATCGTGTCAATCACGGCGGCGAGCGATCGGGTTTAGCGCTACAGCATCCGGCAACAGGTCGGCACGGCGCCGCTGGAACCAACAGCCGGTGGCGTACATCCTCCTCTAACCGGCCGCGCCAGCGACCGGACAATGTCGATGATGTCGCCTCTCGATGCGATCGAGTCTTCCGTGCTCCAGGCGACCCCAAGCCGATCTTGCAGCCTGAGGACGACGGGACTGCGCTAGTGCTTCAGTATCTGGCTGAGGAACAGTTTCGTCCGCTCGTGCCTGGGATTGGTGAAAAACTCGTCCGGGTTTGCTTCCTCAACTATCTGTCCGGAATTCATGAAGATCACACGGTCGGCGACCGCCCGCGCAAACCCCATCTCGTGCGTGACGCAGACCATCGTCATGCCGTCCTTCGCCAGGCTCGTCATGGTGTCCAGAACCTCGGACACCATCTCCGGATCGAGCGCGGATGTCGGTTCGTCAAACAGCATCACTGCCGGCTGCATACAGAGCGAGCGCGCGATCGCGACGCGCTGCTGTTGACCGCCAGAAAGCTGGATGGGGAACTTGTTGGCCTGTTCCGGAATTCGTACCCGCTCCAGGAATGTGAGCGCTCTCGCCCGCGCCTCTGCTTCCGATACGCCGTTGATCCACATCGGCCCGACCATGCAGTTCATCAGCACGGTCATGTGCGGAAACAGATTGAAATGCTGGAACACCATTCCAACATTGCGCCGCACGTCCGAGACATTGCGCATCTTGGCATGCAGGTTGATGCCGTTGACGACGATCTCGCCTTCCTGGTGCGCCTCCAGGCGGTTGAAACAACGGATCAACGTGGACTTGCCGGAGCCGGACGGGCCGCAAATGACGATGCGCTCCCCTTTGCGGACCGTCAGGTTGATATCCGTCAGCACCTGGAAGGCGCCGTACCATTTGGAAACGTTCCTGGCGTCGATGATGGTCTCAGCACTCATCTGACCTTGCTCCTGGCATAGTGACGTTCGATGCGGGACTGGATCAACTCGAGAGCGATGGACAGGGTCCAGTAGAGCATGGCGGCGGATATGAGCATTTCCATGTGCTGGAAGGTCTTCTGGCCCAATGTGCGGGCGAGAAACATCAGTTCCCAGACACCGATGACGGAGACCAGCGAGCTATCCTTCAACATCGAGATGAACTGGTTGCCAGTCGGCGGGATGATGACCGGCAGCGCCTGTGGCAGAATGACCTTGCGCATCGTCAGCCCGAAGCCGAAACCGATGGAGCGTGATGCCTCCCACTGGCCGCGATCGATGCTCTGGATGCCGGAGCGGAAGATCTCCGTCATGTATGCGCCGTAGCAGAGCGAAAGTGCCAGAATGCCGGCCGGCACCGCATCGATGATGAAGCCGAGTTGCGGCAGGCCGAGATAGATCAGATAAACCTGCATCAAGAGCGGCAGGCCGCGAAAGAAGGACGTGTAGAAGCTGGCAATCGCATAGGCAAAGCCGTTGCTCGAGAGCTTGGCCACAGCGCCCAGGATGGCGATCGCCGATGCAATCACAATCGAGATCGCTGAAACATAGACCGTCGTCACCAGCCCCTGCGTGATGAGAAACGGCAACTTCTCCTCGATAAATGGCAGGCTGAGATTGAAGGTCTGGAAGAAGGCGAGGAACAGCGCGAGCAACTCCAGCCAGACGACGGCGATCTGGACCCTGAGGCTCGCAAAACCGATCAGGACGATGTTGAGGCAGAAGAGCACTGCCACGACGAATGCGGTCGCAAAACGGCCATAGAACCCACTTTCGAGCGGTTCGCCGATCACCGGGCGCATCAGTTCGCCCATCGTTGTGCCGGTCAGGCCGAAGGCCGTGAAGGCAATGAGAACGGTGGCGAAAATGCTAGCCACGAACCACGGCTTGTGGACGAGTATTTCGGACTCAACAGTATCCGGATAAAGCATCTTTGGTCCCTTTGGACAAAGGGCGGTCCGGTCTCCCGGACCGCCAGATATGGGGTGCCTTACTTCACGATGGTGTAGTCGACGCCGTACCATTTCTCCGAGAGCTTGCTCAGCGTACCGTCGCCCTGCATCGCCTTGATCACTTCGGCGATCTTGGCGCTCAGTTCCTTGTCACCGTATTCGATGGCGACAGCGAGCGGCTCGTAAAAGACAGGGTCGCCAACCTGCTTGATCGGATAACCGGCCTTGATCGCGTCGCGAATGCTGGGCAGCGACGACACGACCGCGTCGAGGCGAACACCGTCACCGAGGCGCAGGTCGTCGAAGGCTGTCGTCGAGTTGGCGTAGGATTTCACTTCCTTCGGCTTGAACGCGTATTCGAAGGCAGGGGCGCCGGCAGCATCGAGTGTCAGATCCTGTTTGGCGTAAGCTTCGAAGGTCGACGTCGCCGTGGCGCCGACAACCTTGCCGTCCAGATCGATCAAACCGACCGCAGGGCTGTCCTTGTGAACGGCTACGGCGGCCGGGGTGTAGTAGTAAACCGCCGGGAAATCGAAGACCTTGGCGCGTTCCTTGGTCGGCGTCATCGAGCCGACATGCATGTCCCAGCGTCCCTGCCAGTTGCCGGCGGTGATGATGTCCCAACCGGGCGTGACGAACTCGACGCCGACACCCAGCCGCTTTGCAATTTCCTTGGCGACATCGACGTCGAAGCCGTCCATCTCGTTCTTCTCGTTCATGAAGGATTGCGGCGCCCAGTTGGCGTCGGTCGCGACCTTCAGCGTCTTTGCATCGAGCACGTGGTCGAGCACGGCACCGGCGTGCGCCGGAAAGGTCGCGAGCGACAGGGCGAGCGATGCGGCCGCGGTGAGTTTTGCGAATGTGTTCATGCTGTCGTTCCCTTTTGTCGTTCTGTTTTTGACAGGGTCCTCTTCCTGCCATCGGGTTGATCTTGAGGTCTCAGCCGGCCTTCCGTCTTCCGGCGATACGGGGTAGCGCGGAGCTGCCCTTTCCTAGAAACCGTGGAAGTCAGCGCTCCCCTTTCTGGGCCATCTCGTCGCGGACGCTCCGCGCAACGCGGAAGGCTTCGACGCCGGCGGGAATGCCGCAGTAGATCGCGATCTGGACGAGTGCCGCGCGAAGCTCGTCATCGGTTAGACCGTTGCGGATCGCCCCACGAAAATGGATGCCGAACTCATGCATTCGGTTGAGCGCCGCGAGCATTCCGAGGTTGAGCAGGCTGCGGCTCTTCAGATCGAGGCCCTCGTCCGTCCAGACGGTGCCCCAGCAATATTCGTTCAACAGATCCTGGAACGGACGCGAGAAGGCATCGCTGCTACCGACCGCGCGATCGACATAGTCGTCGCCGAGCACTCTGCGCCGAACAGCCTCTCCCCTTGCCTGCAGCGCCTCATCCATCAACCGTCTCCCCCTGGCTCAGAAACTCGCCCATCAGCGATGCAACAATGTCCGGCGCCTCGATGAGGATGGAATGACGCAGGCTCGGCAGGATGCGGAGCTGTGAACCGGGAATGCGCTCATGCATGTAGCGCGCCATACGTGGGTTGGAGCCGGCGTCGTCCTCGCCGGTGGCGATCAGCGTCGGGCAGCGGATCTGGTCGAGAAAACCGCCGAAGTCCGTTTCCGCCAACACGCGATAGGCGGCCGCATAGCATTCCGGATCATTTTCGGCGTCCCGCGCCCTTAGCCTTTCGACCACGTCCGGGTGGCGCGCCTGGAAGTTTTCCGTCAGCCAGCGCGACAGTGAGGCATTGTGATGATCGGCAGGCGTACCGGCCCTGAGTGCGGCCAGGCGATCGAGAACCCGCTCACGCTCGGCCGGTGTGCGGCCGGCGACGGTTGACAAAAGTGCCAGCCGGCGCAGACGGCCAAGATGGGTCAGGGCGAGACGCTGGGCGATCAACCCGCCCAGCGAAAAGCCTGCGAGATGGAATGTGGGGAAACCCGCCGCATCGGCGAGAGCCAGCGTCTCGTTGACGAAGTCATCGATCTCGTACCGGCCCTTGACCCGGCTGGACCGGCCATGCCCGCGAAGGTCGAATGTCAGGATCGTAAACCGTTCCTTCAGGCGTTCTACCACGCCCGACCATGCCTCGAGATAGGAGCCGACGCCGTGGATGCAGACGAGCGGCTCGCCGTCACCCTCGATGCGGTAGTTGAGCGTCACCTCTCCAATCGTATGGCGCTGAGCCCCTGCCATCGTCAGCCACCCACCGCAACGCGCTTCTGTTCCGTCTCACGGGCGGCGAAGAAGGGCATGATTTCGCTGACGAACAATTCCAGCGTCCGCTTCTGCAGCTCGAACGGCAGATTGAAGGTCAGGCCCAGGCAGTACTGGTCCACGCCGGCGGCCTCATAGACCAGCAGCTTCTCGATCGCTTCGTCCGGCGTGCCGAACATCAGGTTCTTGCGGATGTTTTCCGGGTTGTAGTTGTCTTTGCCCTTGACCGCCTCATAGGGCACAGCCTCGGGGAACCCCTCGCTCACGGTTCCGATGTTCTGCATGAGGTTTTCGAAGGCGCGGCCGTAATCCATGCTGTGTTTGACGGCGCGCTCCCAGCCATCCGGCCGGTCATAGACGCAGGTGCGGCGCTGCATCATGAAGCGCGGACGCCGTACTTCGGGATGATCGGCAACGGCCTTATGAAACTTCTCGGAAAGCACGTGGATCTCGGCCTCCGGAGCGGAGAGCGGTGTCGACTGGATGCTGGCGCCGTTCGCGATCGCCCAGTCGAAAGTGCCGGGGTCGCGCGCCGCCACCCAGATCGGCGGATGAGGCTGCTGCAGCGGCTTCGGCACGGCCGCCGTGATCGGGAAATTCCAGTATTGCCCCTCATGGGCATAGTCGCCGGACCAGAGCTTCTTCACGGCCGGCACGATCTCCTTCATGTAGGCGACACCCTCCTGCTGCGGCATGCCGCCCGCCATGCGGTCGAACTCGTACTGGTAGGAGCCGCGGGCGATGCCGAATTCCAGGCGCCCGTTGGTCAGGTGATCGCAGAGTGCCGACTCGCCGGCGAGCCGGATCGGGTTCCAATAGGGCGCGACCAGGGTGGAGGTGCCGAGCCGGATGCGATCCGTGTGCTGGGCAAGCCAGACCAATGTCTGAAACGGATTGGGGGAGATCGTGCATTCCAGCGTGTGGTGCTCGGCAGTCCACAGCGTTTCGAAGCCGCCTTCGTCGGCAAGCCGCGCGAGTTGCAGCAAGTTGCTCTTCACCTGCTCCATCGGAATATCGGGGGAGAAGCGTTCCATCGTGAGGGAGACTGCGAACTTCATGTTTTCTGCCTTTCCTGTGCCCGTGCTTTTGCTGTCATTTCAGGCGGATGACGAAGGGGTCCTGCATCGCGCCGGAGTAGTCGACGATGACGTTCTTCAATCGCGAGAACTCGTGCATGACCTCGAAGCCGCCGCGCCGGCCGTAGCCGCTTTCCTTGAAGCCACCGTTGGCGGACATGAAAGAGGCGGAGCGGTAGGTGTTGATCCATACGGTCCCGGCGTCGATCCGGTTGGCGAACCGCAGCGCCCGATCGATGTCCTTGGTCCAGATGCCGGAGGCCAGGCCATAGCGCGTGTCGTTGGCGAGCCGGATCATCTCTTCCTCGTCGCGAAATGGCATGACGCCGACCACCGGGCCGAAGAGTTCGTCGCGCATGAAGGTCATGTCGTTTTCGGCGTCGACCATCACGGTCGGTTCGAAGTACCAGCCCCCCGACGAAAGCCCTTGCCGCTGCGGCCGCCGGCCGCCGGCGGCGATGCGCGCCCCTTCCTTGATGCCGGAGGCCACGTAGGATTCGACTTTTGAAAGCTGATCAGCGAGCGCGAGCGGACCGATGTCGGTGTCGTCGGCCGTCGGGAGGCCGACGCGGATGCGTTCTGTCCTCGCGACGAGCGCCTCAATGAAGCGATCGTAGATGCGCGCTTCCACAAAACAGCGCGAGCCTGCGACACAGGTCTGGCCAGCGGCAGCAAAGACACCGGAGACGACGCCGTTGACCGCATGTTCGATATCGACATCGCCAAAAACGACATGAGGCGACTTGCCGCCGAGCTCCATCGAGCAAGGGACAAGGTTCTCAGCGGCGTTGCCGGCGATGCGCCGGCCCGTGGCCGTGCTGCCGGTGAAGACGTATTTCGCAATTCCGGGATGACGTGTCAGCGCCTCGCCGGCACTCTGGCCGGTACCGGTCACGACATTGACGACGCCGGCGGGAAAGCCCGCCTCGTGGATCAGCTCCGCAAGCGCCAGCGTCGTGGCGGTCGCATGCTCCGAAGGCTTGATGACGACCGTATTGCCGATTGCGAGGCAAGGCGCCAGCGTGCCGGTCAGAAGCATCAGCGGCGAATTCCACGGCGTGATCATGCCGACGACGCCCAAGGGTTCGCGCAAATTGAAGTTCAGCGTATCGAGACGATTGATCGGGATCGTCTCGCCCTGCAATTTGTCGGCCATGCCCGCGAAATAGTGGTAGCTGTCGGGCATGGAGCGCATTTGCGCCCTGGTTTCCTTCAGCAGCTTGCCATTGTCGCGCGTCTCGATTTCCGCGAGCGTGTCGGCGTTGGCGCGAACGAGTTCGGCAAGCCGGCGCATCAGCGCACCGCGATCGGTCTGCGTCATGCGGCGCCAGGCCGGATCGCGAAAGGCGGCATTGGCAGCGGCCACGGCGGCCTCGACATCGTCCGCATCCGCTTCGGCAAGATGATACCAGCACTCGCCCGTCGTCGGGTCGAAACTGGCGATGTAATTGCCGTTCTTCGGCGCCACGAACTGTCCGTTGATGAACAGGAGCTGGCGCGAACCTTCAATGGAACTGACCGTCGTCTTCATATCATTGTCCTTGGTCTTGGGAGGTCTGAAGCCAGGTACGGGCTTCGCCGTCGATCATCGCGATACGGCCGCCGTCGTCGGAATCCATGTAGATGCCGAAGCGGCCCGCCTGCCTCTCGCGTACGTAGCGCCGCAACATGGATCGCAGTTCGTGCGTCGCGATCGCATCGTCGGGAAGATCGTCGAGCGGGAAGAAGCGCAGATCCGCTGGCAGCCTGGTGCGGGCGCCGCCCTCGCCCGCCAGTCGGGCGCGATAGACGAGATAGCCCGGGTCGCTGTCTGCGACATCGAAGACCGAATAGAGGAAGGTCTCGTCCGGGACGAGCCGCAGCGCGTCGCCACCGTCGATGACGAGCTGGCTGTCCGCCTTGCGTCGCCGCGCAGACGGCAAAACCCAGCCGCCCTTGCCGTCCGAACGCAGAAGCAGGCCGTCGCCCGCTTCGATCAGATAGCCGATGATCATGCCATGCGACGCGAGCCAGCCATTCGGCAACGGGTCCTTAACGCTGGCATAGCGGCCGCGGCAAAAGCCGAGCGGTGCGGTCGGACTGGTACCAAAGGCCCGAACTTGGCCGATCAGGATCGCATGATCGCCGGCATCAACAGTGCTGAAAGTCGTGCAGTCGAACCAGGTCAGGCTGTCGGTCAGGACCGGCGCGCCCGTGTGGATGTGATCGTGGGTCACCGACTGAAACTTGTCCGGAGATTTTGAGGCAAAGGTTCCGGAGACGTCGACCTGTCCTTCATGGAGGATGTTGACCGCAAAACACCCTGCATTGGTGAAGGCAGGATAGCTCGAAGCCGACTTCGCAACGCAGACCAGAAGTAGCGGAGGATCGAGCGAAACCGAGGTGAAGGAGTTCGCAGTCATTCCACGCGGCGTGCCGTCATCGTCGCGGGTGGTGATGACGGTGACACCGGTCACGAACGTACCGAAGGCGCGACGAAGCGCAATCGGATCAATCGGCACGTCCGTCGATGCTGCAGTCTCAACCATGCGCTTCTTGCCTCCTCACCATCAGGTTGATTGGAGGCTAATGCCGTCACGGCGGTCGTTCTTCCGTCGCTTCACAGGAGTGGGCGAAGAACTTCTGCATCGAACCCTAGGAGGCGATTGAAGGCCACGAAAAGGGGTGGCGACGTGGTCGCAAGACGGCTCCCGACGGACGAGGAAAATCTAGCTGCGGAGGGTGGAACGGTTGTCGATGACACCGTGCAGGCGGATCGCGAGTTCGACGGCAAAGCGCTTTTCCGGCGTTTCGACATCCACGCCAAACAGCTCCTGAATGCGCGCCAGCCGATAGCGCAGCGTCGTCACATGCAGGCCCATCGCGTCGGCACAAGCCTGGCTGCGACACCCCTCCTGCAAGTAGATCGACAGCGTTTCGAGGTAGGGGGTTCCGTTGTCCCGGTCGTGATCGGCGATCGCCCCAACACTCTCGTGCACGAAACCGCGCACGTCGCCGGCCTCGCAGGCAGCGACCAGCATCGGCAGCGGGCCGAAATCCTGCGCAGAGACCGCGCCAGTCAGACCAAAGGAGCGGCCGATGCGGATCATTCGGGCGCAGCGTTCCCAGGCCTGCGGATAATCCGACAGGGCGGCACACCGGTTGCTGGCGACGACGATCGGTGCCTCGTCGAAGTAACGGCCGAGTTCCTCGGCGATACGGCGGGCGAGCTTTGTCGTGCGCTCCTGCCGCTTACCCGTATCGTGGGGAACGAGGCAGACGACGCCGCCCTCGACGGCAATCAGGTTCGCCTGAACGGATGCCTGCTGCATGACACGCGACAGCGTGTGCTCCACATCGACGGAAGCGCCGCCAAATGCCTTCGTCTTATCCGGAAAATCGACGACGATCATCTGCTGAGGCACGGAAAAACTCAGGCCGAGCCGCTGGGCGCGCTGGGCAACATCGCCGGCATTGCGCCACCGCGCCTCCACGATCTCGAAGAAGAGTTCGGTCTGCGTCCTGGTCTCGAAGCGAAACCGGATGAAGCTTCGCATCATCTGCACGCTCAGCGCAAACTTGGCGCTGTCGAGCATCAGGAGATCGAGATCGCTGAACTCGCGCGTCGTCGGGAAGATGATGAGCGCCCCGACCAGTTGATTGTCGACCATCAGCGCTTCGACACGGGCCGTTATCTTGAACCGTTGCGTGCCGTCATCGAGGTAGAGGTTCACGGCATCGGTCGTCCCGCGCTCGACAGCGTCTCGGGCGGCCTTCATCAGCGGCCGGCTAAGAACGGTGGAAGCCGCCTCGTGCCAGCTGGCCTCGTCGTAGAGTGCGCTCGGCGGTTGGCCGGCGACAACCTGATTGGCGGTGAAATCAACGACCACCGTCGGATTCGGCAGCATCGTGCCGACCATGGCCGAAAGTGGTGCGACCGACCCATCGCTCAACACATGTTCCAGAAGCGAGGTGTGTGCCTCCAGGGCGCGCTCCAGCCGCTGCGCCGACCGCTTCTCCGCCTCGAGACGATGTTCCCGTTCGACGGCGATGGCACCGAGGTGGATGATCGTGCCGAGAAAGGCGAGATCGTCTTCCGACACCTCGGCGACCTCGCGAGCAATGACGCTCAGCACCATCGGTCGGCCCTCAGCATCCCTGCAGTTCATCGGCATGACGAGCACCGTACGATAGTCGCGCTCGAAAGCCTCCTTCCGATAACCTGGAAACTCGGCGGATTCGCGTGCGTCACGGATGTAGACGGGCTCGTTTCGCTGCAGCGCGATCAGCGACGGGCTGGTCGCCAGCTCCCATTTGTCGGGCAACTGCCGCTCGATCAGTGTCGGATCGTAGCGCACGATGACATGGGCGTAACCATGCGCCGCGTCGATGCCCATGATCGACCCCAGAGACCAGTTCGCATGGCGACAGGCGGCCGCAATGAGCTGCTGCAGCGCCGTCTGAAGATCGCCACCGCTGTTGATCTGACTGGCGACGTCGCGGAGCGCCAGTATCTGGGACTTCTGATCCAAATCGTCTCGCCTCTTGACATCTATCAACCAACCATGCGCGCGGCGAAGGCCAAAGTCTACTCCGCTTCCGAGAAGCCGCAGCGCACATCTTCCGACGAAATATAGGAAGCGCCGCCCGGCGATCCCGCTAGGGTGCGAAGCAATCCCAACAAACAGCAACGGCGCATCCCATGACGATCGGCATTCGAAAAATCTGCACTTTCCTCGAAGAAACGCTGGTGGAGGGCGGCAAGGTGGCGCCGCGCCCGGTAAACGTCGTCGTGGTGGCGGCGGTGATCCAGAACCCCTGGGCGGGGCGAGGCTTTGTCGAAGATCTGCGGCCGGAAATCATCCGTATCGCCGGCGAACTCAGCCACGAGATGACGGACCGGCTGCTTCGTCAGATGGCGGCGGACCGGATCGAGGCTTGCGGCAAGGCGGCGGCCGTCGGCATTGCCGGTGAAATTGAACATGCTTCGGCAATGATCCACACGCTGCGTTTCGGCAATCCCTTTCGCGAGGCGATCGGCGGCACCAACTACCTCGAATTCGCCAACACCCGCAATGCGCCGGGCGCGCTGCTGTCGCTGCCGATGATGCACAAGAGCGAGAGCGGCAAACGATCGCATTTTCTCACTTCCAACTTCCAGATCGCCGACGCCCCGGGGCCGGACGAAATCATCGTCGCCATAGGTGCCTCCGACAGCGGCCGTGCCCATGCCCGCATTGCCGACCGGTTCCAGGACATCGCCGAAATGGATGCGGAAAAGGCTGCATTGCTCAGCAAGGCTTGATAAGAGCAGACAAACGAGTTGCGCGGGAGTTTGCCATGAAGCTTGATGCGATCGACCTGCGCATTCTCGATGCAATCCAGCGGGATGGACGCATCACCAAACTTGCGCTCGCCGAAAAGGCGGGCCTTTCGCCCACGCCCTGCTGGATGCGGCTGCGCAAGCTCGAAAAGGCCGGCATCATCAGCGGCTACCATGCACATGTGGCATTGCGGCGTGTCGCGCCGGTTGCCAGCGTGATGGTCGAGCTGACGCTCGCCAACCACCGTCAGGCGGACTTCGACCGGTTCGAACGAGCCGTCCGCGATATTCCGGAAATCGTCTGCTGCTGGTCGGTCGGCGGCGGCGTCGACTACATCCTGAAAATTGTCGCCGCCAATATCGACGCCTATCAGCGCCTGATCGACACACTTCTCGATAGGGAACTCGGCATCGCGCGCTACTTCACCTACATCGTCACCAAGACCGTCAAGGAAGAAGCGGTGCTTCCCGTGTCTTTGCTGATGGCCGACGTGGCCTAGCAGGGACTGGCGCCGGAGCGCCAGACATACGCACCCGGCGGGACAGGGTTGCGAATTAGATCGCGCCGAAGTTACTCGTCCATAGCTCGCGAAGATCGGGATCCGCGTCGACACGCCGGGCAATACTGAGCAGCTTCGGGCAGTTTTCTGCCAGCCAATCGCGCCCCGGTCGCCAGCGCGTCATCGCCGCGATCCAGATATCAAGGGCAGAGAACCGCTCTCCGAGCGCCCACGGCGCGGGTGCGATCTCGTCCTCCCACTGGCGCCACAGATCCATTCGGCGCCCGAGCACCCGGCTGCGCAACTCGTCCGGCACGCTCGGTGCCCAACGCTCGGGGTAGTCAGCGTAGGTGAAGGTCCCATATACGGCAGTCACGAGCCAGATCAGGCGACGAAGAAAGGCAGGACGAAGCGGGTCCCCGACCGGTGGCGCAAGTCCGGCTTCTGGGTATGTCTCCGCAAGATGAAGCAGAATGGCAGCGCTCTCCGTCATCACCGTGCCATCGGGAAGTATGAGCACGGGCACCTGTGCGAGCGGGTTGACGCCGACAAGACGGTCCCGGGCCGGGCCGGGCGCATCGAACCCCGCGACATTCTCGAACGTGTAGGGTAGCCGCGCTTGCACCAGCGCCGCTTCGACGAGAACGGAGCCCCAGCTCGGAACGCCGTAGAGGCGGTAAAGTCCTTGTGTATCGGCCATCTTCATTTTTCCTCGCAGTGCACGGTGCCATTTTGGTCACCGCCCCGCAAGATTGTGCCAGAAGCGCCAGCTTCCGGAATGCTCAAACATCGCCCATGACTGAGTTGAGGTCGCAAGCAGTCAAAATTGACTGGTGCCACTCTCTGCCCGATCCAGGAACAAATTTCCGGGCCAGGCGTTCTGCGCCGAACCGGAGACAACGGCAATGCAAGCGATCATTTGGGATCACCCCGTCAGGGTTGGTGTGAAAGGCGAGCGCACCATCAACGGGCCACAGGATGCCCTGCAGTATCTCAGCGAAATGCCGCAGGGCGGATGGTTCTACGAACGGGCAAGAAACCGCTGCCGCGCTGCTCTGGAGCGCGGCGACCAGCTTGGGCTTTCGCGGAAAGCCTTCATTGGCGCGGCCATCGAATCTTCGTTCCCAATCTCAGACGACGACGTTCTTTCCTGAAGTCGATGGCAACTTGGTCTCGCGAACGTCCCACGCACGGACGGCGACGAGCAGCGCGACCGATGGTCTTCGGCCGTATCGCCGGGCGTTTACTACTCTTGCTCCGTAGACTTGCCACGTGCGGGCATCGGATTGTTTTTCGCTTCCATGGCGGCCTCGATCTGCCTGATGACCTTGACGGCCTCCTGGAGGATTGCCCGCATCTCGTCATCGTAGAGATGCACCGGCATCCCACCGGCCCGAATGACATCCATGGTTTCGGCTGACTTCTTCAGTCGATCGGGCTGCCCGAGCATCGTCCAGCCTTCCTGGACAGCGACATAGGCCCGGACGAGGAGGCGAAGCTTTTCGCCCTCCGTCAGCATGTGAACGTCACGCTCGGCCTGCGTCAGTTCTGCAATGACGTCTGAAGTACTTCTCATAGGACACCCAGGCTACGCAGATACCACAGTGCAACCGGTTCATTCAGTATGACCTAACGTATGGACCGGAGAAAGCAAGTGGCCTCGCCTTGGGCGACCGATTTGGCCAACGAAGGCCGAGGTCGTGGGGATCTGCTCGTCGCAGGAATTCTTCATCATGAAGCCTCAGGGGGCAGCATCAACGGGTTCTTAATCCTTCGTTGACCATAATTTCCGTCGAAGAGCCGAACCGCCGGTCGTTGCCGCCGGTGGATTGTACCTCGAATGAATCGGAACCCGCCGTGTCTGAGTATCCAGTAACCGCGTATCCGGCGCCTGTATCGTGCGGCGTCGCAAGAAGAAGCGTTCAGCGCATTGGACGATGGTTTGGGCGTGTGACCGCGATCGCAGCCATCGCAGCGTCCGCTATGGCCTTCACCACCACCGCGTCTTCGGCGGAAGTTCGATCATTAAAACTGTTCTTCACCCACACCGGCGAGCGCGCGACGATCACCTTCAAGCGGGACGGTAAATACGACCCGAAAGGGCTTTCACAAATCAATCGCTTTCTCCGCGACTGGCGTAGGAACGAGCCTGCCCGCATGGACCCGCGTCTTCTCGACCTCGTCTGGGAAGTCTACCAGCGTGCCGGGGCCAAGGACTACATCAACATCGTCTCCGCCTACCGCTCGCCCGCCACCAATAACATGCTGCGCGGCCGTTCGCGCAGCACCGGGGTCGCCAAGAACAGCCAGCACATGCTGGGAAAGGCCATGGACTTCTACATTCCAGGCGTGAAACTCGCTCGGTTGCGGGAGATCGCCATGCAGATGCAAGTCGGAGGGGTCGGCTACTACCCCACCTCCGGATCTCCCTTCGTGCATCTCGACGTCGGAAACGTGCGGGCGTGGCCGCGGATGTCGCGCCAGGAACTGGCCCGCATTTTCCCGAAGGGGCAGACGCTTCACCTTCCCGCCAATGGCGGGACCTTGCCGGGTTATGACCAGGCGATGGCCGACTACAAACGACGGGTCAAGGCCACCTCGATCGTGGCTGCGAACAGTGCCGGTCCAGCAAAATTCAAGACTGCGGCACCCGCCGACAACACCCTGCTCACCGCCATGCTTCCAACGCGCAAGAGCCGTGGGGAAGAAGCCCTCGAACGCCAGACCCTCAAGCAGACTGTCGAAGAGCCGCCGTTCTTCGACCTTGCGTCAATCAGCGTCCCGCTCCCGACGCTCCGCACGGTCGCCAGCGAGCGCGCGCTCCCAGTAAACATCTCTGCATTCGTTCCGTCCTCGTCGTTCAAGATCGCACTTGGCACGGGCATGATGCGGGCACCGGGCGCAAGCGAATCCAGTCTCACGGGCTCGCCGTTCGCGAAGACGGAGTGGGCCATTCGCGACGCTACGCTTCTCAAGTGGGCGCTGGCGCCGGCCAAGGATCTTGAGCAACTCATCCTTCCAGCAGGCCTCTGGTTCTCGGTGGCCAGCGCTGAGGATGCAAACCGCGCACCGAAAGGCGCTTCCCAACTCGGCGAACAGAAAAAGGCCTTTGACAAGGAACGCTTCTGGTCGGACGGCTGATTGCGGCGCGCGGACGTGTATCCCGGCGACATGCAGTCGAACCGGCCGCCAGTCAATCAATCGGTCGGCTCAACCTGCCGGCTCCGCCCACCTCACAGAGACGTTTCAGACGCTACGATTTGGCGCCGTCAGCCATGCTGCTGATGTAGGCGCAGAACATGTCGGCCATGGCGCCGGCATAGGCCTCTATCTCGGCCTCACTCCGTGGCGTCTCTGAAAACGCCTTACCGACGGTGGTCATCGTCGTGATGATCAGATCCGCGGCCAGTTGCCGGGCAGCACCGGTGCTGTGCGGAAGCACTTCCAGCATGAAATTTTCGAAGATCGGATCGCCCGCTTCCTTTGCCTCCCGAGCTTCGGGCGCATCGCGATAGAGCGGGGCGGCATCATCAAGCGCGACGCGGACGGTCGCCTCCTCGCATTCGGACCGGATAAAGGCATGGACGAGGGTCCGTAGCCGCTCAAACGGCGATTGCGAGCGATCCTCGAGGATACCCCGCAGAAGATCCGTCGTCTGCTGCCACTCATCGCTTTGCAATCGAAAGAGGATCGCGGCCTTGTTGGGAAAATACTGGTAGAGCGATCCGATGCTCACGCCGGCTTTTTCCGCCACCCGGGCGGTGGTGAATCTCTGCGCACCCTCCTCCGCCAAAACCTGAACAGCAGCCTGCAAAATGGCGCGGACAAGCTCGTTCGAGCGCGCCTGCCTTGGCTGTTTTCTTGAGGATATACGGGCACTTGGACGATCCGTCATTGGGGCGCTCGGCAATGCGATTAGCAAATGCGACGAATTATTCGTATTTTCAATTTCAACACAAGCCGCATTCCTACAACGGAGCTTTTCATGACGACCTTGACCACCGAACCTCTCGCACCGCTTCTCGATCGCCTGTTCAAAGAAGCCGATGCGGCATCAAGTCCGGCGATGGCCGCGCTTTCGCGCGAGGAGCGCGAACGTCTCGTGCGCAGCAAGACGGAATATCTCGATTTGTATGGGCGACTGAAGGATCTCTGGCTCCCGGTATCGCGCGAAACGGGCACGCTGCTTTACATGCTGGCTCGCAGCTGCGGCGCGAAATCGATCGTGGAATTCGGCACATCCTTCGGCATCTCCACGCTCCATCTTGCCGCCGCGCTGCGGGACAATGGCGGCGGGCGATTGATCACCAGCGAGTTCGAGCCTTCCAAGATCCTACGGGCACGCCAAAACCTGGCTGACGGCGGCCTTATCGACCTTGTCGAAATCCGGGAAGGCGATGCGCTCAAGACCTTGAGCACCCGTCTTCCCGAGACGATCGATCTGCTGCTGCTCGATGGCGCCAAGGCCCTCTACCGCGAGGTGCTGGATCTGGTGGAAGACCGTCTGAAACCCGGCGCATTGATTGTCGCTGATAACGCCGACGATTGCCCCGACTACCTTGCCCATGTTCGCTCAGACGCCTCGGGCTATATCTCCGTGCCCTTCGCGGAGGATGTCGAACTGTCCATGCGGGCCGGATAAATCTGCGGCTATCCAACCTTCAAGACTTGTCCAAAGACTGGAGAAACATCATGCACGTATTCGTAACGGGCGCGACCGGCTGGGTCGGCGCGGCCATCGTGGACGACCTTTTACGCGCAGGCCACCGCGTCGCCGGCCTTGCCCGCTCCATGGAGAAAGCAGAACATCTTGTCGCCGCCGGCGCCAATATAGTCCAGGGCTCGCTCGACGACCTTGATGTGCTGCGCGAAGCCGCATCGGCGGCAGACGCCGTCGTCCATACCGCTTTCAACCATGATTTCATCCATGCCGCCGGGAACCATGGCTTCACGACATTCCTCGAGAGTGCCGCACAGGACCAGCGCGTGATCGAGATCCTCGGCGGTGCACTCGAAGGATCGAACCGGCCGCTGCTGGTTACCTCCGGTCTGTCCGGCCTGCCGCGCGGCGTCACCGAAATGGACCTTCCGAACCCGGCCAGCCCGCGCAAGTCGGAGGCAGCAGCAAGAACCCTTGCCGCCCGGAGCGTGCGCGCAGTAACCATACGCCTCGCCCCGTCCGTTCACGGGATCGGCGATTACGGCTTTGTTCCGGTCCTGGTGAAGCTGGCGCACGCGACTGGCGTTTCGGCCTATGTCGACGAAGGACAGAACTGCTGGTCGGGTGTTCACAGGCTGGATGCCGCCCGCGTCTACCGGCTCGCCCTGGAGCAGGGAGTGACGGAACCGGTGTACCACGCCGTCGCCGACGAGGCGGTCCCGTTCAAGGAAATCGCCGCTGTAATCGGCCGCCAACTCAACCTTCCTGTCGAGGCGCGGCCGCGTGAACACTTCGGCTGGTTCGCCACGATGGCAGGCGCCGACATGGCCGCTTCCAGCGCGCATACCCGGACATTGCTTGACTGGCAGCCTTCCGGCCCCGGCCTTCTCGCAGACCTCGATCAGCCCGGCTACTACACCCGATGAGCGCTGGTGGTCAGCGATGGGGTGCTGTCGCTGTCAACCGCGATGTTGGCCCACAACGTCGACCCGGCCGTCCGGGCGGAGTGGCTAAACGGCATGTTCCTGCCGTCAGACGCTTTCGATTGGTCGCGCAACGTGGTCCTCCTTCGCAGCGGCGACCAGACGATACTCGTCGACGCCGGCCTGGGTTTGGACCCTGACCTGAACTTGCGGTCGGGTTCGAACACCCCGACTGGCACAACGGCTTTTGAACACGACCCAGAGGAAGCAACTCGCGTTGCAGCCCAATCCTCCTCAACCGGGACGGCGACATCAAGCGCACCAGGGACCTGACCCGCCACGTCCTTCTCGACGGCGTCGGATCCACCCACTGGAACGACTGGTTCCGTCACCACGACCAGGAGATACCCGTCACGGTTCGCCGGCTGAGTTTTGAAGATTTCAATCAGAACCTCGCGGCGGCACGCTGCGGAATTGGCATTGCGATGGAGGACAACATCACTGCTGGCGAAGAGCTTGCCCAAGGTGCGCTTGTCCGCCCGCTCAGAGGTTTCATAAAATCGGCGACGAAGGCACGCAAAAGAACCGGGACCATTCCCCGCTCGCCAAGGTGTTCATCGATTGGGTGGTCAACGAAGCCCAGGCCACAATAGAATTTGCCTGAGGGAATGGAGCAACGGCCAAATCGCCCCAAATGAGGATACGCGTCGGTTGCGCGTGCTGGACTGAGCACTCGGACGATTGAGCAACGACGCAACAGTCGCCATAGTGCTGGCGCACCGCGGTGCCGGATTTTTCGGGAGGAAGCGACATGCATGAATTCGCAATTCTTGTCACCATCCTGGGCGTCTTCCTTCTTGGAGCCATGAGTCCTGGCCCAAGCTTTATTGTGGTGTCGCGTATCGCGATCGCCCGGTCACGCGCTGACGGATTAATGGCAGCGGTAGGCATGGGAATTGGCGGCTTTCTATTCGCTTGCATTGCAGTCGCCGGCCTGACAGCGATCCTCCTTCAAGTGGAGTGGCTCAGCATGCTGCTCAGGCTCGCCGGTGGCGCGTACCTCGTCTGGATCGGCGTCGGTATCTGGCGTGCCGCTCCCCAGACGATAGCGATTGCCGATGCGCCCGCAGATCAACCAGGTACACTGTGGAAGTCTCTGCTGCGGGGCCTTTTCGTGCAGATTTCCAATCCGAAGACGGCCATCTTCTATGCATCCATGTTTGCTGCGCTGCTACCGTCTCCCACACCCACCTGGATGCTGCTGGCGCTTCCGCCACTGCTCTTCATCAACGAGTTCGTGTGGTATGCGATTGTCGCCCTTGGTTTTTCGTCACGTGCGCCGCGGGTCGTCTATCTGCGCTCGAAGACCTGGATTGACCGCGTGGCTGGCGCTGTGGTGGGCGCACTCGGCATCAAGCTGATGGCCGATAGCGTGCGAACAATCGGCTAGGGCCTATCCGCACTCGACTCTCCTGACCATGTTTCAAAGCCGCAGACGTCGGCGTTTCCAACGTCGACCGCATACTGAATGTGCGGGGTCCGGTGCGCGCCCAGCCGGCCGAACGCGTGCGGGAAGCTGCCGAACGCATTGGATTTCACGGGGTTACGGCGATTCGCCGCCGCTAATATATGAGCGACGCTTACTCGCCGCGACCACGCTCGTACAGCATGTCGTGGATCGAACCCCCACTCGATAGACGGTGGGTTGCCCAAAGTTTGTGTTGACCGTTTTCGACGGCGCGGCGAAACTTGCAACCGGGAGCGAGGAGGAGGACGAATGATGGCTGAGCCAGACCGCTGGCGCCACATGGCAAGCGCACCGAAAAACGGCAGTCGGATCCTCGTCACGATCCGCCCGTCCGAACAGGGGACAGCGGAAGTTGACCTTGCATATTGGTCGAATGGCGATCAGTTCGGTAGAGAAGGCTGGCGCGCCTCCGATTCCTCGCCCGGCCGCATCATCGAATACGCCGAGCCGGAACTGAAATGCTGGATGCCGATGCCTTCAGCCAATCTCAATCTCACCTCGATGCCCCTACCCTGGGAAGGCGATGACGACCAAGAACTGGACGGGTCGGGGATTTGACGCAAGCGAAGAGCATACAGCAGACCGGCCCGCCATCCGGGTCCGGCAAGCAATCCATGTGCCCTTATCGGCCCGACGCAGGAACCGCTCTATTGGGCAAGCCCCCACGCAGGGGCAGAGTGCTTTGCGCCTTTTCCAGCCATCGCGCATGTCCTTGAATGGCCATCAGCGTTCAGGCAATCCCGCTTTCCGCAACCCCTCGGCCATTTGATCTTGCCACCGCGGGATGTTTTGAAACCAGGGAAGCGCTCGATACCGGTCGATTGTAAAGCCTGGCTCGGCCGCCAATAGCTTCCTCGCAGCCCATCGGGAGGTCTCCAAGTCTCCGTTCATCGCCGACCAGGCGGCGAGATGACGGTAGGACCATGTGACGTCCGGATAGGTGTTGACGACCTCATGGGCTATCGCAATCGCCTCTGAAAGAGCACCTTCCATGGCCAAGGAAAAAGCCATCCCCAATCTCATGTTGAATGCGAGCGGATCTCTTGGGCTCAGGGTCATCCCCCGCTGGAAGCATTCCGGTGCGTGCGTGGCTTCGTCCTTGTAGATCGCGAGCCACCCCAGGCGCGCCCATGCCCAGGCATTGTTCGGATCAAGCGCAAGCGCCTTTTCGATAAAGGTGGTCGCGCGCTCCTGGTCGCCGCAGATGCTCATTGCCGCACCGGCGGCAGTCAGGGCGGTTGGATCGTCGCCGATCGAGCCCACAGCCTCTACCGCTGCGCGCGCCTTTTCCAGCTCACGCTCCGGTTGTTCGGTCCATAGGTAGGAGGCGTTCGAGGCGTGGCACCACGCCAAAAGTGCATGCGCGCGACCATAGCCCGGATCGACGGCGATAGCTTGCCGCAGCAGTTCGATCGCCTGGTTGTTGGTATCCTTGCGGCGGCCCCAGAGGTTCGGGTAGGCGCGCATGACAAGGTCATAGGCCCTGAGACTGGTCGGCGGCCTGCGCCTAGCCAGTTCGATCTCGGCATCGCGGATCGCCGGGTGAATGGCGCCTGCCACCTGCGCCGCGATCCGATCCTGGAACTCGAACATGTGTTCGATTGCACCCTCGTAACGGTCGGACCAGAACTGGGTCCTTGTCTCCGCATCGACCAATTGCACCGAAATGCGCAGTCGATCGCCGCCTCGGCGAACGGTGCCCTCGACCACATAATTGACGCCGAGTTCCCTGCCGACCTCGCGCACGTCGACGAAGCGTCCCTTGTAGGTGAACGCGGACTGTCGCGCGATTACAAAGAAATTCCGAACGCACGAGAGCGCCGCGGTGATCTCCTCGACAACGCCGTCCACGAAGTATTCATCGTCTCGCCCGCTGAGGTTGTCGAAGGGCATGACGACGATCGATGGCTGGTCCTTGCCACGGCGGGCGGCAAGTGGTGGCACGGACGCGATGCCGCCTTCGACAGACGTCTCTTGCTGCCAATCGACCCCGAAGACGAAAATTGGGCGCGGGATGTTCTTCAAGTTGCGCTCGCCGAGGCTGATCAGCGGGAACGGCACTTTCCCATCGAGATGCTCGCGCACCGATGCGGAAATGCAGATGCCTGACGGAGCGGCGATCTCTTGCACGCGCGCAGCGATATTGACGCCGTCGCCGAGCAGGTCGTCTCCCGCTACGACCACGTCACCCAGGTTGATACCGATGCGGAACTCCAAACGGCGATCGGGCGGGCGGTCTTCCAAGGTACTGAAAAGACGGCGCTGGATTTCGACCGAGCACCGGACGGCCTGGACAGCGCTTGGAAACTCGGCGACAAACCCGTCACCGGCGGTTCCAAAGATACGGCCGCCATGCTCCTTCACCACTTCGGCAATCCTGTTGCGGCACACATTTAGTGCACCAAGCGTACCTTCCTCGTCCAGCGCCGCAAGGCGACTGAAACCAGCAACATCGGCTGAAAGGATGGCTGCGAGCTTTCGATCCATAGCGATGACCGCTCCTGCGGCGCCACGATATCGTTGGGCTTAATATGCGCTCAGTTTCCCATATTCACAGGTGCTTGTCGCCCGCAAGATCGGAGGATCTGCAGCAATCAGAATGCTGCGTCGCCACACGCCTGATAGGACGCATGGCGACGCAGTTTTCGGTTACCGCTGCGCGACCGGGCGCACCAGCGGCGTCACGCGTCGGATGGTCACGCGGCGGTTCTCCTCCTCGGGTTCCTGCGTGCCGATTTTCAGGAAGCGCTCACCATAGCCTTGCGTGACTAGGTTTTCCGCCGAGATGCCGTAAACTTCGGTCAGGAGGACTGCGACGGATTCGGCACGCTCATCGGAGAGGACCAAGTTCGAGCGATCAGAACCGACAGCGTCCGTGTGCCCTTCGATGAAGAAGGTTTCACCGGGATCCTTGTCGAGAATCTTCTGCATTGCGTCGGCGACCGTTCGCAGTGTCTTTGCCTGCGACATCGAGACTTCGGCACTCCCCGTCGCGAAGTGGATCGTGTCGAGATCGATGCGCCGGACCTTGTCACGCAGGCGGGCCGAATTGCGGACCTCATCGATCGTGTAGACTCGCTCGACGCGTTCGACCGGCGGCTCGGACAGGAATTCGTAGTAGTCCCGATCCGGTTCTTCCGAGTAATCGACGATGTAGTCGTCGACCGGAATCGTCAGGCGCATCGGCGGCAGTTCGTAACCGACGTCGACGATCGCCGGACGCCGTTCCTCCTGATACTCCGGCGCGTACATCAGCACATATTCGTTGCCGTCGCCGTCGACGCGCGAGCGTTGCAAGATGTCACCGTAACGGTCGTAGACGGTAACGATCCGATACCCGCCCGGGCGGACGATCGTTTCACGAACGCGGCCGCGCGGAAGCTCGTCGTAGTAGGCCTCCTGCGCATCGTGGCGCAGACGCGGACGGTCGTCGCCACGCACGAAGATCTGGTCGCCGACGCCGAGGACAACGCGATCGCCGACCCTCTCGACCAGTTGCACCTCGGTCACATCATTGTTCCTGGTGTTGTTGACCGTCGTGTTGTTGATCACCGTATTGTTGATGACGGTGTTGTTGACGATGTTCGTCGTCTCCGGGACCGCGAAGACTGGCGCCGCTTCGACGCGTCGCCCTTCTTCCTTGATCGCGGCCTCGATCCTCTGCGAAACGGCCTGCCGACCCTCGGCCGGAATCTCCGCCTGGGCCGCGGCGTCGTCGGTCGGCGGCGCTATGTTCTGATCCTGGACGCGCAGCTCCTCGCGCTGCTTGCGCCGAGCCTCGCGCCCCTGGTTGCCCCCGGAATTATCGGCGTCCTTGTCGCTGTCGAGCACAGCCGCGCCATTGTCGACCGGAAGCACCACGGTTTCGTCGGTCGCCGCCGGATCCTGGGCGATCTTGCGCTTCTCTTCCTTCGTGCGCTTGTCGACAACGATCGGAGCGGCCTTGCCCTGGTGCTCCTCGCCCTGGCGCTGCTCGGCCGTTGCGGGTTGTTCGGCCCCTGGAACCGGCTGCTGCTCACCCTCGCCTGTCTGCGGCGTCGGCTGCTCGGCTGTGGTTTCGCCTGTCGGTGCGGCACGCTCTTCGAGGGCCTTTTGCTCCTCGGGCTGCTTTCCTTCAGCTTGCTGCTTGCGCTTCTTGGGTAGCGGTACCTGCTGTTCCTCGGCCTTCTGAGGGTTGCCTTCCTCTACGGCGGGCTGCCGTCCTTCCGCCTGCTGCTTGCGCTTCTTGGGCGCGGGTGCCTGCTGTTCTTCGGCCTGCTGCGGGGTCCCTTCTTCTACGGCGGGCTGCTGGTCTTGGGCCTGCTGCTTGCGCCTCTTGGGCACAGGATTTTGTTGCTCCTCAGCCTGCCGCGGAGCCGCTTCCTCGACACCAGGCTGCTGTTCCTCAGCTTGCTGCTTGCGCTTCTTGCGCACAGGAGTTTGTTGCTCTTCGGCCTGCTGCGGAGTCCCTTCCTCTGCACCAGGCTGCTCCTCCGCCTGCTGCTTGCGCTTCTTGCGCATCGGAGCTTGTTGCTCTTCGGCCTGCTGCGGAGCGCTTTCCTCGACGCCAGGCTGCTGTTCTTCGGCCTGCTGCTTCCTCTTCTTGCGCACAGGCGCTTGGAGTTCTTCAGCCTGCCGCGGTGCGTTTTCCTCGGAGCCGGGCTGCTGCTCTTCGGCCTGCTGCTTGCGCTTCTTGCGAACCGGCTCTTCGACCTGACGCTGCGGCTCCTCGGCCTGCGGTTGCTGCTGTTCTGTCTGCCCTTCCTCGGCGGCATGCTGCTTCTTGCGCTTCTTGAGCAGAAGCAAGTCCTCGGGAGACTGCTGGTCGGTCCCTTCCTGCGCTACCTGGAACGGCGCCCTCAGGCTCTCGGCTAGCGCCGGCTGAATCGCGAAAGATACGGCGAAGACGGGCAAGGTCACCGTTGCGAAAAGTTTGGATCGAATCGACATCATCTTTGTTCCTCTTATTGGGAGGTCCCCGCGCCAGTTGCGCTTATCGCCCGCATCAAAGCCGGCAGAACGGTACGCCTGTTCGCGCGCCCCAAGGGGCCATGCCCCGCGGCTCCGACTTTTTTGTGTCAGCCAAAGGCTCGTCCCAACGCCGCAGTTCCCGATCGGTTCCGCTTGCAGGCCGATCCCGAACCTGCTGGCGGCAGGTCGCGCTGTCGTTCGTATTGATCCGAAAGGCGAATTTTCGGAGGTCGCTGGCCAAGCGCGCGAGCGTTTCCTCACTGAACGGCATTCCTGCGGACATTACTGCTCGTTGGTAAGTGGTTATTGGGCGAAACATTCCGTGGGCAAAGCACCAAAACAGACGCCATTGCCGAAATCGAGCAATACACGCTCCATCACCATTCGACCGACACCGTTGCCGGCGCCTCCCATCGAGCTCCCGCCGGAGGTCAAGCAACAGGCGGAAAAAGCCCGTGCGAGTGAATCCGCCCTTGCGGTGCCCGAACGTCTTCTGAGACCCCACGCAGTCATCGCCTCATGCCTCGCGGAGCACGAACAGAAAAAGCGTCAAGCCCGCAGTGAGCACGATCCATGGAGGCGCAATCTTTATGACCCTGGCTATTTCTCCGAAACGGACCACCGCAAACACCCCATTCTGGATGCGCTGTTCAAGGCGATTGAGCGCCAAGGCGGAGAGGTTAACCAGGGAGAGCGCCAACTTGCCGAGCAGCGCCGAAGAACATCGGCGTCGCAAGCGCGACGCTAGCCGCTGGCGACGCTTCCGGGACTTAGCGCAAGATTGGCACGAGCTCAGTGCCGTGCGCGATTTCCTAGTGGCGCTGCGATCAATGGACTTCACCACCACCGCCGAGATCGATGGCCGCAGCGTTGAAGAGTAGATCGCATGGGCCGAGGGCTGGCTCCAGCCGGCTGATCCGACGGCCGGCGGCGTCGACGGCGTGTTCGAGCAGGTCGCTTAGCCGCCACCAAATCTGCCCCGCTTACCCGCGCTTTCGCCAATTTAAGAACGATTAACCGTTTGAATTGGCGTATTAAATCGCACGCACGGATACTAAGCACCAACATCGTTCCGTCACCTAAACGTCCCGCATTCTCGACCATGACTATCGATAGTGATTAAGTATCGATAGCGAGCCATCTCGAAGTGATTTTCTTGCCATCTAAAACTATAGTCGCTATATTCGAAGGGATTTCGATCGAGGAAACGCAATGTCCGAACCGCAACTGTCCGTCCGCAGCACCAAGGCCAGGGATCTGGCGCACGCGCTGGCGCGCCGCACGGGTCAGCCGATCAACAGGCTCGTCGAGCAGGCGCTCGAGCACTACGATCTGGAACTGCGCCAGCAGTCTATCCGGGCGCCGATCGATGTCCTGTCGGATTTGATGGCCGAAGGGCGGCGTGCGGTCTCGGCCGGCACGACATCCGCGCATGACGATTACTACGACGACTACGGTTTGCCGCGATGATCGCTGTCGATACGTCGGTCATTCTGGCGATGGCTCTGGCAGAGCCGGAGGCCGAACGGTTCACTGCGTTGGTGGGGCAGGAGGCCGTTGCGATCGGCTGGCCGACGCTGCTTGAGGCGCGCATGGTGCTGGCAGGCAGAGGATTTCCCAACGCTTCGGACATTGTCGATCAGCTTGTCCAGCTGCCGAACGTCACCGCGATTGCGTTCGACGAGGCGCATTACCGAGAAGCGGAACGAGCGTTCGACCGCTTCGGCAAAGGCCGCCATCCGGCCACGCTCAACATGGGCGACTGCTTTTCCTATGCTGTTGCGAGGATCACCAAAGCGCCGCTGTTGTTCAAGGGCAACGATTTTGGCCAGACGGACCTGAAAATTCACCCGGCATCATCCGGCTGAAGGACGATTGCCCACCAAGCCCGACGGGATCCCATGGAAGTCCGCGTCAGATTTGCTCTCGAAAAACTGCTGACCATCGCCCACGAGGACGCCGGCCAGGGCCGGCGGGTGGCGAAATTCCTGCTCGCCTGGTGGAACGCCGACGCCAATGGGGGCTTCGATCTCGCCGACCTGTTCGCCGTCGACCGCGCGGTCTCGGAGGACATGGCGACGATCTTCACCTCTCTCGCGCGGGAGGAAGATGCGGTCTACCCGACCGACGACCGCGGCGAGCTCGAAAGCATCATCAAACGCTGGCGGCCGCAAACCGATGGCTAAATCCGGCAAGAGCGTGAAGGCGACGTCCATTTCCGACGCTGTGCTGCGGCGTGCAGAGCAGCTCGACGCCCTCGAGGCCATCCTGCCCTTCGATCGCCGCGACCGACTCGCCGCACTTCTGACCGACGACGACGTCGATACCCTCAAGCACCTCGCCGGCGAAGGCATTGGCGACAATACACTTCGCGCACTCGCCTCCGATCTCGGTTACCTTGAGGCCTGGTGCCAACTCGCCACCGGCGTCCCCCTCCCCTGGCCCGCACCCGAGAGCCTGCTGCTCAAGTTTGTCGCTCATCACCTTTGGGACCCGATCAAGCGCGCCGAGGAGCCCAGCCATGGCATGCCGGCGGAAGTGGAAGATGGCCTCCGTGAGCGCCGGCAGCTTCGGTCCGAGGGACCGCACGCGCCCGACACGGTGCGGCGTCGGCTGACGAGCTGGTCGATCCTCACCAGGTGGCGCGGCCTTACCGGCTGCTTTGACGGTCCTTCGCTCAGATCCGCTCTGCGGCTCGCCGTTCGCGCCAGCGCCCGACCACGACAGCGCAAGAGCAAAAAGGCGGTCACAGCCGATGTTCTGGCGCAATTGCTGCTGGCCTGCGCCGGCGAAAGCCTGGTGAACTTGCGCGATCGCGCACTGCTGTTGGTCGCCTTCGCGTCCGGCGGTCGCCGCCGCTCGGAAGTGGCGGCATTGCGGGTCGAGGATCTAACCGACGAAGAGCCGGTGCGGGCCAACCCTACCGATGAAAACTCCGCCCTCCTCCCATGCTTGTCACTCCGCGTGGGCCGGACGAAAACGACGACGCGTGACGACGACGAACAGGTAGTCCTCATCGGCCGGCCAGTGGTGGCGTTGCGACGCTGGCTTGAGGAAGCCGATATCAAGGATGGCCCCGTGTTTCGGCGCATCGACCAGTGGGGAAACATCGACCGGCGAGCCCTGACACCGCAATCCGTCAACCTGATCCTGAAAGGCCGTTGCAAACAGTCGGGACTCGACCCGACCTTGTTTTCGGCGCATGGACTGCGGTCAGGCTATCTCACCGAGGCTGCCAACCGCGGTGTTTCCTTGCCAGAGGCAATGCAGCAGTCGCTGCACAAATCGGTGGCCCAGGCGGCGCGCTATTATAACAACGCGGAGCGAAAGAATGGACGAGCGGCCCGGCTCATCGTCTAGGCGAGACTACGCGCCGAATAATGTATCAGCTCGCTTCTCAAACGACTGTCATTCTTCAGGCTCAGCTTCCGCCTCCGATCTATCGCGCAGGTCAGCGGCTACCGCCGCCCGGCCCCAGGCTTCAGCGCGCTGCATAAGCGACACCATCTCTGCCTTCAAGCGATGCGAGCGCTGGAGGTCGGCGGCTTGCTCGGCATTCTGGCGCGGATCATAGAACACGCCGATTTCCGCGTCGGCCGCCTTTCGTTCCGCTTCCAACTGCGCCGTCAGTGCGGCCAACTCGGCCTTCACCGCAAAATACCGTCTCATCACAACGATGAGTTCGCGGTCGTCCGTCTCCATGAGCTCTCCCGAGGTTCTGTTTGCATGAGCACAATGATGATCAACAACAAGGCAGAATCGCGATGGGTCATTGGACTTCACAGTTTGGCGCAACGAAAATATCTGGCGTGGAAGGAGTGGGCCGCCCAGCACGAGCATTGCGGCGCCAGCCAAATAATTGCGACGGATGTATTCCGATGCGATGCTGCAATCGCCAAAACGCTTGCGCCGGGCTCCATTGCCTCAGCCACGGCCCGCTCCTTGAATTCATCGGACCACCGTCGCCGAAACTGCCGCGGCGCACCCTCAAGCCGTTCCGGAACGGCTTCGATCGGAAGTTTCTAGTTCCAGAGCTAGGCGCAGACATAGAAGCTCACAGTCTGTGAATCGTCTGTCCGCAATACAGGCCCCCGCGCTACCTAGGCCAGATGGGGGTCAGCTTGCCGCTTACCGTTCTCTCCGGGTAGCGCTAGAACGCCAAAAGCCCGGCGGATTTCTCCGCGCGGGCTTTTTGGATGTTTGGTTGCGGGGGCAGGATTTGAACCTGCGGCCTTCAGGTTATGAGCCTGACGAGCTACCGGGCTGCTCCACCCCGCGCCATCTAGGTAAACCGCTAAGCGGTTTATCCGTCATCGCGGTAAATCCCTATGGGATTTATCCGCTCTTTCCGGGTTTTGCCGAAGGCAAAATCCCGTTTAATCCGGTCCGAGTTTTGCGAAGCAAAATCTCGTTGTTTGTCTCTGCCGAGCAAATCGGTAGGATTTGTCTCGCGTAAGGGACGCACTGATTATTTTCAGTCTAGCAAAACAAAAGGGCCGCTTGGTGGCGGCCCGTGTTCGGCAGGGCCGAAGTGTGTGTCGAGAAGATGTTTCGGTTTGTTTCCGCCGCTACCTTATCCTTCTCGGCGATGCCTCGAAGGGGAGCGGCGGTTGTTTCTCTTGCGTTTTGCAGACCTGGCAGCGACCTACTCTCCCGCGTCTTAAGACGAAGTACCATCGGCGCTGGGGCGTTTCACGGCCGTGTTCGGAATGGGAACGGGTGCAGCCACCCCGCCAG
>Ga0102592_1000257_pt1 | contig 114768 bp, 96 predicted proteins | sample AraplaCol_mMF_r2_FD_76861 | JGI IMG/M metagenome (GOLD analysis project Ga0102592, IMG submission 76861) | Arabidopsis root microbial communities from North Carolina, USA - plate scrape MF_Col_mMF_r2 (SPADES assembly) (version 2) | ecosystem: Host-associated > Plants > Roots > Endosphere...
CACATCGCCGAGATCGCCAGCCACCGTGCTGTCGTTGCGAAAGACGCCGCCCCGTATTCCAGTTTCATATGTCCCACGCCGCTCAAAGATCGTTATGGTTAAGGAACCTTGCCCCAATCCGGGCCAATACGCCTTATCCCCACCCGCCTAACGAGACTTTAATCATGCGAAGTTCGTGGCAAATTTACGAACGATTTCGCAGCGATAGCGACAATTCTAATGATTATGGTTTATAAATCACTAACGCGAACCTCTCCGCCCTGCCCTTCCGCCGCCGCAATAAGGCCCGAAATCCTCATGCCGATGCGGCGCATATGGTAAATCTGAACTCGCTTCCGAATGCCCGAATAGCCCAAATTGGCACAGGCGGCGCGTGCTTCCCGCGCGGCGCGGCGTCACCTTGCCTCATCAGGCGAAATAACGCTATGCATTCTATGCGCAGGGTTGGGGGATTGCCATGGGCGGAATTGTCAAAAGCTTGATTTTGCTGGTCATAATGACCGTCTCACCGGCCGTCGGCGCCGGCGCGGAGGATCTCCCCGCCTATTGGCGCAAGACGATGACCAATGATCCATCGACGAATTTCTATCTGGCTCAGACCCTGAAACCCTTATCGAACAAGGATGCCGAAACCATCAGAGTGCTCAGGCTGTCGCTGATCGCCGGCAACTTATGTCTCGGCGCCAGCATCAATACGAGGACAGGCGAGGCCTTTCTGCAGCAGGCCGGATACGATCGCCTCCGCGGAAAGGCCTGGGACGAAGCCGCCTTCCTCGCGAACGACTGGTTCAAACACTTCAACTACCGCTCCCTCGCCCATCTCTGCGCCGGCATCGACTATATTTTCGGGCCGGAGGGAAAACTGGCGCCCAATCTGGTCAAGCCCGGCAAGGGTGAACCGAAGGGATCCTACGCCCCCCTGAACTCCTACTACATGCGGCTTCCGCCCTTGCGCAAACCGAACGGCTAGTCACGTCACCAATTGCCATATGGCGGATTGCGTATTTGACGCTTCGGGCTGTATGGAACGAAATGCCCGCCGGGAACTTTGAAGGTTTAGACCTTTGGAGGATCACGATGAATAATGAAACCATTCTGCAGCTCGACACGGTCAGCCAACAGTTGCACGCTCGATCTCGCGCGCTTTCCCAGCCAGATAAAGACAACGACATCTCGATCCTGATGTCGGCACTCGCCGTGACGATGGAGGCGGTTCGTTCTCTTTGCGAGGATATGAACCAGCTCAACGGTCCGAAGGGCCTTGGATCCGATGGGAGCTAGCTGCGACCTCCCAAAGCCGTTGGAATTGCGTTTATGCGCAGCATCCCCTCCAAAATCACGCCAAAGGCGGGAACGACACGCGCGCCTCAAAGACCTTCAAAACGGCTCGCCAGCCAGTCCCTGAAAATCAGGGCGACCTTTCTGCGATTTGGGGCACTTGGCGTTACCACGTAGAAACGCCTCCCTGTCTTCAGGGTGCGGTCAATAGCAATGACGAGGCGATTTTCTCGAAGGGGCCGATCGATGAGAGGTCGCCAACCGAGCGCGATGCCTTCGCCATTTTCCGCAGCTTTCATCGCGACAAGGGAATCGTTGACCTGCAGCGATGTCGGCAAAGTCGGTGGAGCGCCGACACCTGTGGCCCGCAACCACTCGGCCCAACCGATCCTGAAGCGATACGGGTCAACGTAGTGTATAAGCCGATGGCGCAATATATCACTGGTGAGTGACAGAGGCTTGCTCTTCGCCTGATAAGCTGGGCTGCAAACAGGCAATATTTCCTCGTCCCACAGCGGAATGGCATCACAATCCGGCCAGTTTCCATCGCCGAGCCGAATGTGAACATCGATGTTGCTCGTCGTCATCGCTGGATCGCGGTCCAAGCATCGCAGGTCAATCATCAAATCAGGATGGACTTGGCGAAATTCCGGCAACAGCGGCATCAGCCACTCTGTCGCCATGACCGTCGAGGCGCTGATGACGAGGGTGTCTCGGCGAGGCATGCCGGCGATATCGTCAAGCGTTTCGGCGATCGACGCAAATCCCCCCGATACCGCCGAATAGAGGCGTTGGCCTTGCGTTGTCAGGCTTAGCGCCCGCCTTTCCCGGACGAAAAGCGCGTGGCCGAGAGACGACTCGAGTTGTCGGATCCCGTGGCTGACCGCAGGCTGAGTGATGGACAATTCCGCGGCGGCTTTCGAAAAATTCAGATATCTCGCCGCAGCCTCGAACAGGATCAGGCTGTGGAGGGAGGGAATTGTCCGTCGTAACGACTGACTGTCATGACTCATGGTTTCGAGTTCTTCGCCGTTCGAAAATTGCAGCGCACGGAATCTCCGTCACACGGTGCAAGACTGCGCACCGGCAAGAAGCGAAACACCTTATCGTTCGCGTGGTCAACAAGCCTGGAGGACGATCACCCACTCACCTGCCGGCCGATCCGGTCTTTATCCATCCTGCCTCATACTTCCATGAATTTATTTGCCCTTTACGGCCTCACGCCCTCGCCGGACATTGTCGTTCACCCGCCAGAACCCGACGTCGGGAGAACAGGCGACTACGACAATAGGCCGTCACGGGAACAATTGAGATGTCAAACGATCCATTGCTCCAGCCTTTCCAACTCAAGCATTTGACACTCCGAAACAGGATGATGTCGACGGCGCACGAGCCGGGATATACTGAGGACGGACTCCCGAAGGAGCGCTATCGTCTCTACCATTCGGAAAAAGCCAAAGGCGGGATAGCAATGACGATGATCGGCGGTTCGTCCGTCGTCGACATCGACAGTCCCCAGGCGTTCGGCAATATCCAGCTCCACAAAGACGAGTCCGTGAAGTGGCTTCGAGAGCTTGCCGACGACGTTCACGACCACGGCGCTGCCGTGATGATTCAAATCACTCACCTGGGAAGCCGAACCAACTGGAACAAAGGCGATTGGCTCCCGATAATCGATGCGTCCCACATCCAGGAGCCCGCGCATCGCGCCTATCCCAAGGCGATGGAGGATTGGGACTTCGAGCGCGTGATCACAGCCTATGCCGACAGTGCGGAGCGGGTCAAAGCGGCAGGGCTTGACGGGATCGAGCTCGAATGCGCCTCGCATCTCATCGCGCATTTTTGGTCTCCGGCAACAAATAAGCGGGAGGATGAATACGGCGGCTCGCTCGAGAACCGGATGCGCCTGGTGAACGATATTCTCACCGCCATCCGTAAGCGCATCGGTCACGAATTCATTGTCGGCGTCCGCATGGTCTGCGATGAGGTTTGGGATAAAGGGCTCTCGCGAGACGAAGGGGTGGAGATTGCCCGTCGATTGAAGGCCGGCGGTTTGATCGATTTCGTCAACGTCATTCGCGGCCACGTCTCAGAAGACGAGGCCTTGAGTCATGTGATTCCGAACATGGGAACCGCATCTGCTCCCCATCTCGATTTCGCCGGAGAGGTTCGTCAGAATGTGAAGATACCGACCTTTCATGCGGCAAGAATTCAGGATGTGGCTACCGCGCGACACGCGATTGCGAGCGGCAAGCTTGATATGGTCGCCATGACACGCGCGCACCTTGCCGATCCTCACATCATCCGCAAGGTGATCGAAGGGAAGGAGGATCAAATTCGCCCCTGTGTCGGCATGGGGTTCTGCATCGATTCCATTTACCCCGCTGGCAACGCCACCTGCGTGCACAATGCGGCGACTGGTCGGGAGGGCAGCCTCGCGCATGTGATCAGGAAGACCAACGGGCCAATGCATAAGATTGTGGTCGTCGGAGCGGGACCGGGCGGTCTTGAGGCTGCACGGGTCGCGGCCGAGCGGGGCCACAAGGTCACGGTTTTTGAGGCTGGATCCAAAGCAGGCGGACAAATTCTAATAACCGCGGCACTGAAACGCCGTCGCGAAATCCTTGGGATCGTGGACTGGCGCTTGTCTGAATGCGAGCGCCTCGGCGTCGAATTCCACTACAATCGCTTCGTCGATGAGAGTGACGTTGTGGCGGAAGAACCCGACGTCGTCGTCGTTGCTACGGGCGGACTGCCTAATGTTGACTGTCTTGAGGAAGGACAGGAGCTTGCGACGACCAGTTGGGACATCCTCGGCGGAAGCGTTCAGCCCGCGAAAAATGTGCTGGTCTACGACGACAACGGTTCGCACCCCGCCATGACGATCGCTGAGTTTCTGGCCGACGCGGGCTCGAATCTTGAAGTTGTCACGCCTGCACGAACCCTTGCGCCGGACATCGGGGCAACGAGCTACCCCGCCTATTTCCGTGCCCTCAACAAAGCCGGCGCAAAGATCACCCTGAACCTGCACATTGAGCGCCTCGAACGTCGCGGCAACAGGATCGCAGTCATACTTTTCGACGAGTATTCCAAGGTCTGCGTCGAAAAAGAGGTGGACCAGGTTGTCGTCGAAAGCGGGACGAAGCCGATGGACGAACTCTATTTCTCGCTCAAGCCGCTCTCCCGGAACCAAGGTGAAATCGATTACCGGGCGTTCATAGCGGGCAAGCCGCAAGTTGTTGCCAATAATCCCGGTGGCAAGTTTCAGCTGTTTCGGATTGGCGATGCGGTCGCAAGCAGGAACATCCACGCGGCCATATACGACGCGCATCGATTCATGGCCGCGGTTTGATCAAGGCCGTAGGGTTGAATGCCCGCCAATCAGTTCGATTTCGGCCAGTCCTCCAGGGATCGATCTTAAAGGCATACGCAAGTCAAGGCATGCCTGAAGTCCCGAAAGATGTGGGCCTCGCCGTCTACAAGGTCGTGGCCATGATGGCTACGAGCGGGACTCGGTGATCTGATTGCAGGAATTGCGCGCAGGGATGACCCCTCGCCGCGCAATCATGAAGGCCAGGCCGACCGCTGGTGTTTCATGAAAAGGGGAACGAAAACTAGGAGCAAAAAATGATGAAGTTGTGGAAAATGCTTTGTGCCGCGGCCATGTTCGGAATGACCATGCTGCCCGCGCACGCGGAAGAAAAGACCATCACCATTGGCACGATGCAGTGGGAAGATCTGGGAGCGATCAGCGGTGTCACCAAGAAGGCGCTGGAAGATTCCGGCTACACCGTCAAGGTCGTGTCGTTCTCCGAATGGGGCATCGCCTATGCCGCTCTCAGCAAGGGCGATATCCAGATTCTCGCCTCGCTGACCGACTACGTCGCACAGGATTATTGGGACAAGAACAAGAAGAAGCTGGAGAAGATATCGCCGGTTTCGTTTGGCCTGTACCAGGCTATTGCGGTTCCGAATTATGTGCCGATCGACTCCATGGAGCAGTTGAACGGTAACGCCGACAAGTTCAGCGGCAAGATCGTCGGTATCGAACCGGGTTCAGGCCTGATGCGCGATGCCGCCAACTCGGTCAAAGCCTACGACCTCAAGCTACAGCTTGTCGAAGGCAGCACGGCTGCGATGACGGCTGAATTGAAGTCGGCCATCGACCGAAAGGAATGGATTGCTGTGACGCTCTGGGAGCCGTCGTGGATGATACAGAAGTACCCGGTCAAGTTTCTGAAGGATCCGAAGGCGATATTCCCGCTGGCGCAGACCTACAACTGGATAGCCAAGAGCGGCTTCTCCACCGAGAACCCGCATGCGCGCGAAGTCATCGCCAGCGTATATCTCCCGCTCGCAGATATCACCGCGATCGCCGGCGCGGTCGCCGACGGCAAGACAATGGACGAGGCGGTTAAGGGCTGGACCGACACCCATGCCGACCTCTTGAAGCGCTGGGAAAACATCAAGTCGAAGTAACGCTTAACGGCCGGGCCACCGAGCAATCGGCGGCCCGGCTCAGACTTTACGCGGAGAGCCGCGGAGGGCTCGCTGGCATTAGGCCCCTGCTTATTACGTCGAACCGACTTCGCCTTTTCCAACGCTTCGATCGTATCCTCGACGCTGAGGAGGACAGTGGTTTCCATCGCGCTGAGCGCGCCTCCTGCGCCGATAGCCAGTGCGACCGCCGCCATCGAGACGTTGTCAGGCGCCTCCCAAAGATTCCAACCATCATGCTCGCCGAAGGCGTACCAGAACCCGTGGAGCTTTCCGCCTACGGATTCAATATAGCTGCGTGCCGCCTCCCGGCGATCCTCGGGGTTTTCGATCATGCGCGCCCATGTCTCGGGCGTGTAGCTGAAGCGCGTGAGATACATGGCCATGGTGTGTGTCCTCCGCCAGAATAGCACAGTAAACGCTCAAGCCGGGGCGAAGGCGAGTCATTTCCAGCGGGAGGAACAGGCCGCTCAACGCTTCCTATCGCCAGTCTCCGGAAGCACCGCGAATACTGACGTCTAAAGGTCACTCCGCGTTCATTGAAAAGTAGATTTTAGCCGTTATTCGGAGCCCGCTTCTCATCTCATATCGGGTTCCGGCAATGGATCTTGCGACTGTCCTTCTTCTACACAAGTCTTCCTTCATCGTCGGAGCAATCTGCTTCTTTTACGTGAGATGGCGCTCCGGAGCGACGCCAGGGCTTGGCGTACTTGCCGGCAGTTTCTCTTTGCTTGCGATCGCCTCAACGCTCGCTGGTTTGGATGAGAGCCTTCATATGTCCGGCGATGCCAGGACGTTCTGGAGTTTTTCACTCGGCGCCAATGGTTATGGGCTCATGGCGGTTGGGCTTTTCGGCCTCAGCCGGCGTCAAAACTCTTTACGAGACTGGTGGCCGTTACTCCTGCCCGTCGTCCTGACGCTGAGTGCGGTGAAAACGCCATGGTATTTGAACAACGGATTGAGAGCATCGGTGTTCAACGGCAGCGCCGCCGTCCTGCTTGCCTTGTCAGGTTTCGTGATCGCCCGCGACTTCTTCCACGAGCGCCTTACCGCGCGGCTCGGTCTTTCCGCATCCATATGGGTGGCGACGTCTCTCTCCGTTTTGGTGGTCGTCGGCTTCGTCTTTCCGAACGATGCGCCCCTTCCTCCGCGCTACGCATTCTTTTTGCTGATCATCTGTCATTTCGCGGTGGCGCTGTTTGTGCTCGTGCTCGTGCAGGAGAGAGCCGAAGAGAAGCTTACCAGACTTGCAAATACCGATATGCTGACCGGCATTCCCAATCGGCAGCATTTCTTCAATTCGCTTCCGAAAAGCCTCGGCCCCGGAGACGCCTTCGTCCTCATCGATATCGACTTTTTCAAGCGTGTGAACGATATGTACGGGCACGACAAAGGCGATGTCGTTCTCATAAATGTTGCTCGGACAATTGCACAGAATGTCCCCCCTTCCTGCGTGTTCGGCCGGCTGGGCGGCGAGGAGTTCAGCCTCTTTCTGCGCGGCCAAACGCAATCTTCCGCTTTTGCGCTCGCTGAGCGGATACGCGAGGCGGTAAGCGCCGTCAGCCTTGTCTTCGAAGGAAATCAGGTCACCCCTTCCGTCAGCGCAGGCGTGGCACTTTGGGAAGCGGGTCTGACCGACCAAGACGTCCAGAAACGTGCAGATCAGGCGCTCTACATTGCCAAAAACAACGGCCGTAACAGGGTTGAATTGTTTAGCAGTGCCGGGTTGACCAGCAGCTTCCTTGCGCCGGAACTGGCACAGGCTCGCGCAGGCTGAAGAACGGTTGAAGGTCGGTTCTCTCCAGAGCTATTTGCCCATCATAGCGGAGATGCCGGCAAATGCTGCAGAGCACGTTGACGCTGCGATCAAAGCTGCTAAAAAGCCAGCCATCGAATGATTGGGTCGCAAATCGGCAGCAATGACCGGTTGCTGGAATCAACAAAATGTCGATTTCTTAACCTTTTCAATCAGATGGAAGAGTGTCCGAGTGGTTTAAGGAACCGGTCTTGAAAACCGGCGTGCGGGAAACCGTACCGTGGGTTCGAATCCCACCTCTTCCGCCATTTCATATTGATTTTGTTATATAATTTCCGATTTCCGCTCGGGAATTGCGCCCTTACCTTAACGGTAGGATGCCGTCTCAGTAGCATCGGCGCGGTATCGCAGGCTTCCGTTTTGCTGTTGCCCCAATGATTCTGCTCGCCCTGACGCTCGCGGGCAATCTCCCAAAAAATCACGATTGTCTTTTGGCGCGATTTCAATCATCTCGAACTTGCTGGGATATTCACTTGCGAACAAGTCAGCGAAACTGCCCAAAGTCATTTGGAGATAATTCGCTTGAAGCTTTTTGCATGGCTTTCCTGGATGAGTTGCTCGACTGAATGGGCGCCTTTCCCTTCCGAAGAAAAAGGAAACCTTGGCGGCATAGTCATGCGACGGCGCGGCGCGAAATTTCCATTGGTTGAAACCCGTATGCCGACGCCGGATGAACAATATGAAGCGCAGCTTTACTTCGCCATACGTTAGGCGGGCAGCTGCGCGTTGCCGTGGTCGCACTGATCCTTTGCGTTGACGATGAGATGATATACAGGCTGCAGCAGGACGCGACTGCCATTAACTTAAGAATGGGGTCGGGCGGCAGATTGACGTCACGTCGCTGCCACGAGATCACGTGGCCGTCCTCTGAGCCGGCGTCGCAAAGACGTTCTCGCTGCAGCCTTGAAGCGAGTTTGGCTTGGTTCAACCTTCCAGCTGAGCGGCATTCTCCGCCAAAATTTTCATCAGACATTCCTTCACGATCAGGCCCCTCGGCGTCCGAGCAGCCCGATCCTCTACGAGGAGCCACAGATCCTGGAATTGCTCTGGTGAGTGCCCTCACGAGAGGTGCGAGTATATCAGGACGCCAACAGAACCCCAGAAGATTACTGGCATAAGTATCATCCCCGCAACAATGATCTTGGTCACAGCAATAGCTCCGCAAACTCCACCAAAGTCCGCAAGACCTATTGCAGCGACCGAAGCTTTGGTATCGGCATGAAGTCCGGGACAGATCGGACCTTGGTCTGAGTTTCGCTCGGCGGCCGATGAGGGTCGGGCTAACTCTCCCCGAGCGCTCGGCGGCTCCGGCAAGTCCCGGTCGCAATGGCGAGCGCAACGACAATCAGCGCTGCCGCGACGGCGAAGGTGATCCGCATGCCTGAGTGAACCGCGTCGGGATGCGCCGCCGCAATATCGTGCGCTCCCGAAGAGAAAGTGAAGACGGCGCCCATGACGGAAGCGCCGGTGATCAGTCCGAGATTGCGCGACAGATTGAGCACGCCGGAGATGACGCCGCGCTGGTCGGGGCTGATGTCGGCCATGACGGTGGTGTTGTTGGCCGCCTGGAACAGTTGATAGCCTGGCGTCAGCATGGCGATGGCAGCGATATAGCCTGTAATGCCGGGAAGCACGGCCACGGCGACGGAGCCCGCCGCCATGGCGACGAGCCCGGCGATAACCACGAATGATGCGTCCAGACGATCGACCAGGCGGCCGGCCGGGATTCCGCTCAAGATGGAGATGACAGGGCCTATCGACATGACGAGCCCAACGAGAGTTTGATCGAGCCCGAGCGCGTGGGAGAGGTAGAACGGCGCGACCACCAGCGTCGCCATCATCACCGTTGCAACGAGCAGGTTCATCGCCAAGCTGGCGCTGAACACCGGGTTGCGGAACACCGCCAAGCGGACCAGCGGCGATGCCGTTCTCGCCTCGGTGAACACGAACAGACCGGCGCCGAAGACGGCCGTGAGCAGCAGGGCAATGTTCAGCGGACCAAAACTGCCGCGCCCGATCGTCATCGCTAACGCATAGGCTGACAGCGTCAGGGCAAGCACCAGCGTGCCCATCGTATCGAAGCTGGTCCGATTCGCCTTCCCCTTGCTGAGATCGGCGGGCAGATAGCGATGGACGAGAACGAAGCTCAGCACGCCGAGCGGCACGTTGACGAGGAAGATTGCCGGCCAGCCGAGCCCGGCGATCAGGAACCCGCCAAGCGAAGGCCCAAGAGCGGTGCCGATCGCCGACATGGTTCCGAGCAACCCCATGGCGCTCCCGGTCTTCGCCTTCGGCACCGTTTCGCTGACGAAGGCGATGGTCAGCGCCATCATGATGGCGGCGCCCAGGCCCTGCACCGCACGCGCGGCAATCATCAGCCAGAGTGTCGGCGCCAGGCCGCAGAGGATTGAGGCCAGCGTGAAGAGCAGTATGCCGATGAGCAGCAGCCGGCGGCGGCCGGTGATGTCGCCGAGCCGTCCGACGCTGACGACCAGGGTGGTGATGGCGAGCAGATAAGCGAGCACGATCCACTGGACATCCTGGAAGGTGGCGTCGAATGCCTGCGCCAAAGTCGGCAGACCGACATTGGCGATGCTGGTGCCGAGCGATGGCAGCAGCATGGATAGGGAAAGACTGGCAAGCGCCCAGCGGACGGAGGGTATGCGTTCGGCGACGGCCTCGCCTCGCTCTGCAATGACTGGTTTCACAATGGCCTCCTTTTCCGTGGGCCCGAATGGAGCCGATGAAAAGCTAGTCCGCTGCGTGGCGTGGCGGAAGGCGCACGATTTGCATTTCATTCATGCGTCTAACGCCACATCATGATGAAACCATGTTATATGGGATGCATGTCGACACCCGATCTCAACCTGCTCGTCACCCTGGACGTCCTGCTTGCAGAAGGCAGCGTTGCGCGCGCCGCCCGAAGGCTGCGGCTGAGCCCGTCGGCGATGAGCCGGGCGCTGGCCCGATTGCGCGAGACGACCGGCGATCCGCTGCTGGTGCGCGCCGGCCGCGGCCTCGTTCCCACGCCACGGGCGCTGGAACTGCGCGAGCGGGTCGGTCGGGTCGTCGAGGAGGCGCAGGCGGTGCTGCGGCCCTTGGAGGCGCTCGACCTCCAAAGCTTGGTCCGGACGTTTACACTGCGCAGCAGCGAAGGCTTCGCCGAGAATTTCGGTCCCGATCTCATCGCCCGCCTCAGCCGGGAAGCGCCAGGCGTCCGGCTGCGCTTCATGCAGAAGCCGGATAAGGACAGCACCCCGCTACGCGACGGTACCGTCGATCTCGAAACCGGCGTCGTCGGCGATACGACCAGTCCGGAGGTGCGGGCGCAGGCCTTGTTCCGGGACCGTTTCATCGGCGTGGCGCGCAGGGGCCATCCGCTCAGCGAAGGCGAGATCACGCCTGCCCGTTACGCGGCCGGCCGGCACATCATTGTCTCCAGGCGCGGGCTCGACAAGGGGCCGATCGATGAAGCCCTGAATGCGCTGGGGTTGGACAGGCAGGTCGCCACGATCGTCGGCGGCTTTTCGACGGCGCTGGCGCTCGCCCGAACCTCCGATCTGATCGCCAGCGTGCCCGAGCGTCACACGGAATCGCTGCGCGCGGGGATGCATAGTTTTCCCCTGCCCGTTCCGACGTGTGAGATCACGATTTCCTTGCTTTGGCACCCCAGGATGGATGCCGATCCCGCCCATCGCTGGCTGCGCGAGTGTGTCCGGGATGTCTGCGCGGCTACGTGATTGAAGGCCGCCTGAGGTTGACTATGCCATGTCGCCGTGATTTCCCGTCTCGCATCAACAAGCGAGGACATCATGGCTGACGACATTATCGTAAAAGACAGCAACGGAAGCCAGCTTCACGACGGCGATTCCGTAACGCTGATCAAGGACCTCAAGGTCAAAGGAACTTCAGAGACGCTCAAGCGTGGAACGCTGGTCAAGGGCATTCGCCTCACCGACAATCCCGGTGAGATCGAATGCAGCACCAAGCAGGTCAAAGGTCTCGTATTGAAAACCGAGTTTTTGAAGAAGGCATAGGAGCTCCGTCGCCCACCATCAATCGTTCCTGGGTGCCTCCTGCGGCACTTCCTCGGTGATCACCTCGAAACGGGAAAGCGTTGCCGGCCCGAAGGCCGTCGACATCGCGACATCCGTGGCGTCGCGGCCGGTTCCCATCAATATTCTGCCGATGCGCGGCGTATTGTGGCGGGCGTCGACCGTATGCCAGTGGCCGCCGAGAAAGACTTCGAACCAGGCGCTGAAATCCATCGGATTGGGATCGATCGGTACGCCGATATCGCCGAGATAGCCGGTGCAATATCGGGCCGGGATATTCATGCACCGGCACAGCGCGATGGCGAGATGGGCAAAGTCACGGCAGACGCCCGCCTTATCGGTGAAGCCGCCATGGGCGGTGCGCAGGAGGTCGGCCTTCTGGTAATCGAAGGTGATATGGTCGTGGACGAAATCGCAGATTGCCTGGACGCGCGTCCAGCCGAGCGACGTCGACGAGAAGGTTGCCCAGGCAAAATCTGCCAGCCTGTCGGTGTCGCAATAGCGGCTGCCGAGCAGGAAAACCAGCACATCGTCCGGCAGGTCATTGATCGCGTGCTGGACCGCATCATCGGGAACAATATCGGGTTGCCCGCTGTCGTAGATCTCGAATTCCGTGGAAATGGTCGTCAGTCCCGGCGGGGCGACGATCCGGCTGCAGGCATTGCCGAACCCGTCGGTATATTCCCAGGCCTCGATCGGCCGGTCGAATGTCAGGACCTGCTCACTCAGCAGATCGGCGCGCCGAGAGGGATGGATGTTGAGGACGAGCAGCATCGGCGTTGGTTGCGTGCATTCGTAGCCCAGATGAAACCCGGCGCGTATCTTCATTGTGGCTTCCCTATCGCGGCTCCGCATGTGCGGAGGTGAGTATGGAACGTTGATCGCGCTACCCGGTTCCCGCAAGGGACAACTGTCACCATACAGAGACTTGGTGGTGATCCGAGATTGCCCCGGAAGATTATCTCGGAGGTAATCCGGATTACCTCGGAGAGAATCGAGATTATCTCGTGGTGACGTTGACCTGCACCGTCATGCTGTCGAAATCCGCCCCGTCGCCATCATAGCTGCCGCTCAACGGGACTGCCTGGCGCGGATCGCGGGCAACCGCGACACGAATGAGATCGCGGTTGCCGACGATCCCGTTGGTCGGATCGAACTCCGCCCAGCCGGCGCCGGGGAGATAGATCTGGCACCATGCATGGGTGGAACCGCCGCCGAGCACCGTGGAGCCGTCCCGGTCGGGAACATAGACATAGCCCGTGACGAAGCGCGCCGCGAGCCCAAGGACGCGGGCGGCCTCCATCATCAAAAGCGCGAAATCCCGGCAGGTGCCGGAGCGAAGCTGCAAGGTCTGCACCGGGGTCTGTGTTCCGTGTTCCATCCGGCGCTGATAGACGAAGCTTTCCCGAATGGCGTAACAGAGCGTCATCAGCAGATGCCCGGTTTCCGTCGGACGCCCCTGGCGCACGAACTGCCGTGCCCAGCGTCCGACCTCGTCGTTCGGATCGGGATAATGGCGCTGCATTGCCGGCGTCAGATCGGCAATCTCCTCCTTGTCGTAGGAGAATGGATAAATCAGGGCCGCCTCGTCGACCTTGAGATCCAGGGCGACCTGGGGCGTATGATCGAGGGTGATCCAGGTTTCGAAGCGAAGCTCGGACGCCGGCCTCGAAATATCGATGAGCGCCACGCAATTGCCGAAAACATCGTGGATCCAGCGGACATGACTTTCCTCGGGATAGGTCGTCAACGACGCTTCGATCAGCCGCTGGTCGAAACTGTCGCGCGGCCGGAACATCAGGCGATGCTCGCCGAAATCGACCGCCCTGACGTAACGATAGGACGTTATGTGGCGGACGGAAAAAATCGTCATCGGCCGCCGTCCGGTAATCTGTTCACCTTGCTGCTCCAAGGCGGTGACGCCGCCTCTCCTCTGCGGGAGCGCCCTGCCCGCTTTTCCGCTTATCCCGATTTCTTGTCATATAAGCACATTCGAAAGATTGCTATTGTAGCTTCACCGATCGACGGCAGAGCCGTCCAACCTAAGAGGATAACATGCATATCATCTGGGACGTTCTGACACTTCTGCTGACAATCGGCTCGCTCTATGGCGGTCGCGAATACCGGATTATTCGCGCCCGTGCCCGCGCCCAGAACTGGGGCAACTTCTGATTCGATTCCGAGTCATGGTCGCATCGGATCGTTGCCGGTCGCGGCTACGTCGAATGACGTAAAGCCATACGCTTAAGGAAATGCTTTATTAGACGAGACGGCTTCCATCCGTCCATTCTCCCTGTTATTTGAAGCCCGCCTCACCCCTGGCGGGCTTTTTTAGCGATTAATACGCATCACTTCTTGGCGCCGGCCGAAAGCACCCGATGGGTCGCGTTGTCCATTGCGTGGCTCGCTTCCTGTCCATCCTTCTTCAGCCCGTATGCGGTATTGCCGCAGCCGGAAAGGGTGAGCAGGCAGATGCAGGCGATGGCGATTGCAGCTTTTGACATCGAGTGTTTCCCCCGGATCGAATGGCTTCTGGATAAAATGATGCGCTTCGTGGCAAAATCAATCCGTCGGGGCTGGCATGACGGCGAAGTTATTCTGAACTCCGTCCATCACCGGAATTGCTTCATTTGCGCCTGGAAACAAATTTCGCCCCGCCACGGAATTAATCCTGCGTATTTCCAACGGAGCGAACGGCCGATGGGTTGGGTTAATCCCAAAACGCCGTAAAATATTGAAGTGCACTCCCCCGGAGGCATTGTTTGTCATCGCGAGTTTGACCGCAGTCTTTTCAAAGCAAGAAAAACATTCACTAGTCATCTATCGCACGACTCGTCGCCAGCTATTCGAGTATTTATTAATCCGTGTCGCAAAAGAACAGGTTGTGTCATTTTGATATCTTAAGTTTTATTCAAATGCAGCGCTTAACTATTTATTAGTAATAATCTTGCGCGTCGTCCGCTTCAGCTTATGCTTTAAGCATAGGGGAGAGGAAAGATGTTTACGAAAAGTCTGATCATGCCTTTGGGATTCGCAATTCTCGCCATATCAGGCCTGCTGTTTCAGATAGCCGCCTACGTGCTGAACTCCCCGGTCACCGTGCTGCAGCCCTGAGTCACATAAGTTGCTGAACCCGCAAGCAATCTCGGTAACTGGGAGTGGAACTTCCTCTCGTTTCGTGCATTCTGTGACTCGTTTTGCCAGGAGGGAGATAACCATGGAAAACGCAGGCGTGGGTTGGATTGCAGCCATCATCATCGGCGGTATCGCCGGATGGCTGGCGGAAAAGGTCATGAGCAGCAACATGGGCTTGCTCATGAACATATTGCTCGGCATCGTCGGCGCCATTGTCGCCAACTGGATCCTGGGTCTGTTACACATCCAGCCGCTTGCCGGTTGGCTGGGCTATCTGATCACCGGTTTTATCGGTGCCTGCATCCTGATTTTCATCGGCCGTCTCATCCGCCGCTGACCCCGGCCGCTGGCCTCAATCTGCGCGTTAGACATATCGAAAGCCGGGCGTTGATGACGTCCGGCTTTTTCTTGAGCTCTGAATTCCCGTTCAGCGGCGGCTGAGCAGGCCGAACACATAGGCAATGCCTGCCGTCACCGCGAGTGCCATGAGCGGTTCTTCGCGCACCTTGTCGCGCAGCCGTTCGGTCATTACCGAAGCCTCGTCCGTCACCGCCGATTTTGCGCCCTGCCCCAGCGCGACAACGCTTTCCGTCAGCCGGGAGAGATCGTTGCGAAGGGCTGCGACCTGCGCCGACAGATCGTCTGCTGCGATATCAGCCTTGACACGCGCGGCGGTGGATTCGGCGGAAGCGGTTTTCAATTCTGCCATGGTCTGCTCCTGTTTCATGGGATGCCGCTTCAACGAAATGGCGGCCCGAAAAGTTCCGCCGCAACCGATCTTTTGTTCGCCGCAAAGCCGCCGCGGCCGGGCAGCCGCCTTGTGCAGCTTTTCGCGCGACAAACCCTTCATTTCCTGTCGGGTTTGTTTTAAGGAACGTCGAATGTCCGCCGGCGCGCGGCTCAATGATACTGCGAGGTTTGCGTTTCCATGTTCCATATCCTGAGAAGAGCTGCTCAGACCTGGGTTGCCAAGCTCCTGCTGCTTTTGCTCGTCGTCTCCTTCGGTGTCTGGGGCGTGTCGCATGAGCTGTTAACGGGCGGCAACAGCACCACGGTCGTGACCGTCGGCGATCAGCATGTGGACGTCAACGAATTCCACCTCGCCTATCAGCGCCAGGTGGCAAGCCTCAGCCAGCAGTTCGGCATGCGCCTCACCCCCGAGCAGGCCCGCGCCTTCGGCATCGAGCAGCAAGTGCTTGCCCAGCTCGTGGCCGGCGCCTCGCTCGATCAGCTAGCCGAAGACATGAACCTCGGCCTGTCGGAGGATCGCCTCGCCCAGCTGATCGCCGACGATCCGGCTTTCAAGGCCGTCAACGGCCAGTTCGACCGTGAGCTCTTTGTCTCGCGCCTGCGCAATGCCAACATCCGCCAGGACGACTACATCAAGGAGCGCAGCAAGGTCGCCGTCCGCAGCCAGGTCGTCGATGCCATCTCGAACGGATTCACCGCGCCGAAGACGCTGGTCGACGCCTTGAAGCTTTATGGCAATGAAAGCCGCAGTGTCGATTACCTGCTGCTCACCAACGCCAATATCGAGCCGATCAAGGCGCCCGCCGACGACGTGCTGGCGACGTGGTTCGAAGGTGTCAAGCAGCGTTATCGGGCGCCAGAATACCGCAAGCTCATTTATCTCAAGCTGCAGCCCGCCGATATTGCCGACGCTGCAACCGTCACCGACGATCAGATCCACGAAACGTTCGACAAGAGCAAGGATATCTACCGCACACCGGAAAGCCGCACCATCGAACAGTTGACCTTCGCCAGCAAGGATCTTGCCGCCGCCGCCGAAACGGCGCTGAAGAGCGGCACCAGCTTCGATCAGTTGGTCTCCGACCAGGGCAAGACGGCAAGCGACGTGCTGCTCGGCGAATTCACCAAGGACAAGGTTCCCGACCAGGCCGTTGCCAATGCAGCCTTCGCGGTTTCGCGCGATGGCGGCACGACGCCTGTGGTCGACGGCTCCTTCGGGGCCGTCATCCTGCGCATCACCAACATCAAGCCGGAAACGGTGAAGAATTTCGACGAGGTGAAGGAGGATATCCGCAAGCAGCTGGCGCTTTCCAACGCCTCTCAGGAGGTGATCAACGTTCATGACCGCATCGAAGACCTGCGCGCCGGAGGTTCCACGCTCGAGGATATCGCCGGTCAGCTGAAGCTCCAGGCCGTCACCGTCGATGCCGTCGACATGACCGGCGCCGACAAGGAAGGCAAAGAGGTCAAGGATCTCCCGGCCAAGCAGCAGCTGCTCGGCGAAGCCTTCAAGACCGAGGTCGGCGTCGATGCGCCGCCGCTGCCGATCGGCAATGACGGCTATGTCTGGTTCAACGTCCTTGAAATCACGCCGGACCGCGATCGCCCGATCGCCGAGGTGCGCGAAAAGGCCGTCGAGGACTGGACCGCCGAACAGCAGAAGGCCGAGCTCGCCAAGAAGGCCGACGCATTGAAGGCCGAGGCGGCGAAGGGCACGGCACTTGCCGATATCGCAACGCCGCTCGGCATCGCCGTCGAAAGCAAGAGCGGTGTCACCCGCTCCACCGACGATCCGGTGCTCGGCCGCGCCGGCGTCACCGCCGCCTTCTCCGGCCCGGTCGATACGGTCGCGAGCGCCGTGGGCGCCGATCCCTCGACGCAGATCCTGATGAAGGTCACCGAGGTCAACAGTGAGCCGACCGGCGACGTCCTGAACAACCGCGATGCCCAGATCACCGCCATGGCCAATGCCGCCGGCGACGACATCCTCGATCAGATGGTCAACCTGCTGCAGACGCAATACGGCGCGCAGATCAACCAGAAGCTCGCCGAACAGGCGACAGTCCGCTAGGAGGCCTTATGACCGATCTGAAGCCGTTCCTGGCCAAGGCCGCAAGCCGCGAGCCGCTGACGCGTGACCAGGCTCGCGCCGCCTTCGACATCCTGATGTCGGGCCAGGCGACGCCCTCGCAGATCGGTGGCTTCCTGATGGCGTTGCGCGTGCGCGGCGAAACCGTCGATGAGATCGTCGGCGCCGTCACCGCGATGCGCGCGAAAATGCTGGCCGTCGAGGCGCCGGCCGATGCGATCGACATCGTCGGCACCGGCGGCGATGCCAGCGGCACCTACAATATCTCGACGCTGGCGGCGCTGATCGTCGCCGGCGCCGGTGTCCCCGTCGCCAAGCACGGCAACCGGGCGCTGAGTTCGAAATCGGGCGCGGCCGACAATTTGGCCGCACTCGGCGTCAAGCTCGATGTCAGCCCCGAGATCATCTCCCGCTGCATCGCGGAGGCCGGCGTCGGCTTCATGTTCGCGCAGATGCATCATTCCGCCATGCGCCATGTCGGCCCCTCCCGGGTCGAACTCGGCACGCGCACGATCTTCAACCTGCTCGGCCCGCTCTCCAATCCGGCCGGCGTCCGACGCCAGCTGCTCGGCGTCTTCTCGCCGCAATGGCTGGTGCCGCTCGCCGAAGTCATGCGCGATCTCGGCTCCGAATGCGTCTGGGTGGTCCATGGCGACGGCCTCGACGAGATCACCACCACCGGCGTCACACAAGTCGCGGCGCTCGAGGACGGCAAGATCCGCACCTTCGAGCTGTCGCCCGCCGATTTCGGCGTCAGCCCTTGCGTGCTCGCCGACATCAAGGGCGGTGACGGTGTTGCCAACGCCGCAGCGCTTCGCGAGGTGCTCGGCGGCGCCAAGAATGCCTATCGCGATGTCTCGCTCGCCAATGCCGCCGCCTCACTGGTCATCGCGGGCAAGGCCGGGACGATCCGCGACGGCATGACGCTTGCCGCGCAGTCGCTGGATAGCGGCGCCACCGCGCTCGCCCTCGACAAACTCATCGCCGTTTCCAACGATATCGACTAGGATTGCCCGATGACCGATATCCTGAAGAAGATCGAACTCTACAAGCGTGAAGAGATTGTCGCCGCAAAGGCGACGGTGTCGCTCGCCGACTTGAAGGCGATGCAGGCCGGTCAATCCGCCCCGCGCGGTTTTCACAAGGCGCTCGTGGCCAAGCGTGATGCCGGCAATTTCGGCCTCATCGCCGAGATCAAGAAGGCGAGCCCCTCGAAGGGTCTCATCCGTCCGGATTTCGATCCGCCGTCGCTGGCGAGCGCCTATGAGGCCGGCGGTGCCGCCTGCCTGTCCGTCCTGACCGACAGGCCGAGCTTCCAGGGCGCGCCGGAATTTCTAACGGCCGCCCGCGCGGCCTGCGCGCTGCCGGCACTGCGCAAGGATTTCATGTTCGAGACCTATCAGGTGCACGAGGCCCGCGCCTGGGGCGCCGACTGCATCTTGCTGATCATGGCTTCGCTGTCGGATGATGAAGCCGAGCGCCTGCAGGACGAAGCCTTCGACCTCGGCATGGACGTTCTGGTCGAGGTCCACGACGCCGAGGAGATGGAGCGGGCGCTGAAGCTCTCTTCGCCGCTCGTCGGCATCAACAATCGCAATCTCCGCACCTTCGAGGTCAGCCTCACCGTCAGCGAGGCGCTTGCATCAATGGTGCCGGACGACCGGCTGCTGGTCGGCGAAAGCGGTGTCTTCACCCATGCCGATTGCAAAAGGCTGGCCGCCAGCGGCATCAACACCTTCCTGGTCGGCGAAAGCCTGATGCGCAAGGACGACGTGGCGGCCGCCACCCGCGCACTGCTCTTTGGCGAAGCCGTGCTGGCGGCCGAGTGAGATGGGCAGCGAGAAGCCCCGTCTGACCCATATCGGCGCTGCCGGCGAAGCCCATATGGTCGATGTCGGCGACAAGGCGGAAACGGTCCGCATCGCCACCGCCGAGGGCCACGTGCGCATGGCCGAGCAAACCCTGAAGCTGATCCGTGACGGCAACGCCAAGAAGGGCGACGTCATCGCCACCGCCCGCCTTGCCGGCATCATGGCCGCCAAGCAGACCGCCAATCTGATCCCGCTCTGCCATCCGCTGATGCTAACCAAGGTGACGGTCGATATATCAGAGGACGCCGCTCTTCCCGGCCTGCGCGTTACGGCCATGGCCAAGCTGACCGGCAGGACCGGTGTCGAGATGGAAGCGCTGACGGCCGTATCAGTCGCTTGTCTCACCATTTACGACATGGCCAAGGCTGCCGACCGGACGATGGAAATCGGTGGCATCCGGCTGCTGGAAAAATCCGGCGGCAAGTCAGGCGATTTCCGTCATCCGGAGGCCGGTCGATGAGCCTGCTGCCCGTCGCCGAGGCGCAGAACCGCTTGCTGTCGCGCGCCAAACCTGTCGAAACCTCCGAGACGCTCGACCTTGCCGAGGCCGAGGGCCGTGTGCTAGCCCGCGATCTCACGTCAAAGCTGACGCAGCCGCCGTTCGATTCCTCCGCTATGGATGGTTATGCCCTGCGCCGCGACGATGCACCGGAGCCCGGCGCCGTGCTGAGGTTGATCGGCACCTCGGCTGCCGGCCGTGCCTTCGAAGGCGAGGTCGGCAAGGGCGAGACTGTTCGCATCTTCACCGGCGCCCCGGTTCCCTCGGGCGCCGATAGCGTGCTGTTGCAGGAGGATGCCGAACGGCTGGACGACGGCACCATCCGCACGACATTCCCCGTGCGTCAGAACCAGCATGTGCGCCCGCGCGGACAGGATTTCGTCGAGGGCGAAGCCGTGCTGCCGGCAGGCACGATACTCGATTTCACCCGGCTGACGGTTGCCGCCGGCATGAACAATGCAACGGTGGAGGTACGACGCAAGCCGCTGGTCGCCATCCTTGCGACCGGCGACGAGCTGTTGCCGCCAGGCAGCCAACCCGGCCCGGCGCAGATCATCGCCTCGAACGGTTTCGGCATTGCCGCCCTCGCCCGCAAGGCCGGCGCCGAGGTGCTCGATCTTGGCATTGCGCCTGACGACCAGGCAGCCATCACCGCCGCGATCGGCAAGGCTGAGGCGGCCGGCGCCGATGTGATCGTGACGATCGGCGGCGCCTCCGTCGGTGACCACGATCTAGTGCGGGCGACGCTGACGGCTGCCGGCATGGAACTCGATTTCTGGCAGATCGCCATGCGGCCGGGCAAGCCTCTGATGGTCGGCAGTCTCGGGCCGATCCACGTGCTCGGCCTGCCCGGAAATCCGGTCTCCAGCCTGGTCTGCAGCCTGCTGTTCCTGGAGCCGCTGATCCGCCGGCTCGCATCGCTGCCGCCGGTGCGGCGCGAGGCGACAGCCGAGACAGCCATATCGCTGCGAGCCAACGATCATCGCCAGGATTATCTCCGCGCCAGACTGGCGAAATCGGCCACGGGCGGCTGGATCGCCGAACCATTCGGCAAGCAGGATTCCTCGATGATGAAGGTCTTCGCTGCGGCCGACTGCCTCGTCATCCGCCCGCCGCATGCGGGTGAATTGCCGGCCGGCGCACCCTGCCCGGTCATGCTGTTGCGGCCTGACCTCCTGGCATAATCCCCGCCTTCAACTGGTGCCGGAGCGTGAAGACCCCTGCCGGCACCGCCCCGCCGCCCGTGCCGGCGCCGAAATCGGCAACGGCATGGGTCGCGATTCGACTCAATTCTCCCTGAGGCAGATAGGCCCTCTCGGGATCGCCGATCAGCACCTCGATGCCGCTTGCCTGACAGCGCGACAGGAACGCCATCACCCGCAAGGCAAGGGCGGGTTCGTAGAACAGGTCGCCAACCACGAGAAGGTCTGTCTCCGGCGGCGGTTCATCGATGATATCGGCGGCGACGGCCACGATGTTCACATCATTGATCGCCGCGTTGAGGCCGGTTGCGGCAATGGCATTGGCATCGATATCGACCGCCGTCACCGCCACTGCGCCGGCTTTGGCCGCCGCGATGGCGACGAGCCCGGAGCCGGCGCCGAGATCGAGGACACGGCGGCCCCCGACCGTCTCCGGCTGGTCGAGCAGATGGCGGGCAAGCACAGCGCCGCCGGCCCAGGGATAGGCCCAATAAGGCGCCGGATCGGCTTCTCCGGGGCCTGCAAGCCGCCAGAGCCCGCTCGCGGGGCCTGCGGTATGCAGCCGGATCTCGGGAATGCAGGGAACGGCTGATATCGGCAGATTGGCCTTGATGAAGGCGACTGGATCGGGTTGCGAGATGACCGGGCATTTCATTGTCTCTCCTGCCTGGCTGAGCCCGATGGTTCAGTAGTTCTTCATGGCGAGATGCGGCATGCCACCATCGAGAAATTCCGTGCCATAGGCGACGAAACCGAAACGTTCATAGAGCGGTAGCTTGCCGGCCTGCGCTGTGAGATAGAAGCGGTTGTCGCGCGCGCTGCGATGCAGGTCCATCGCCCGCCCGATCATATCAGCCGCGATGCCGCGCCCGCGCCATGGGTGGGCAACCGCGACACGGCCGATCTTCACATGTTCCTCGGCGTAAATGACCCGCAGCGTGCCGGAGACTTCGCCCGCCGTGAGGGCGACGAGATGGTGGGCGCTGAGATCGTCGGCATCGAATTCTTCGGCTTCGGGAACCTTCTGCTCATGCACGAAAACGGCACGCCGCAGCCGGAAGGCCTCATTGCAGAGCATACTGAAAACCGGAACGCTGAGGATCGTTGTTTCCACCATCACAGGAGCTCCCCGAGGAATACGACCCAAGGCCCTTCGCCCGAACTGGCGAAGGGGTCCCGCGATTCAAACTGCTGCAGCATCCAGCGCTGTAGCAGCAAGATCAGCCGGGCTTCTTTTTTGAAAATTTGGCCTTCGGTCCGCCGCCCTTGCCCTCATATCTGGGGGCCTCAGATCTGGCGCCTTCGAATTTCGGTTTGTCGAATTTCGGCTTGTCGGATTTGGGTCCATCGAAAGCAGGCTTGCCCGGCTTTTTGCTCCAGGGCTTGCTGTCCCGTGTTTCCCCGCCGGCATTGTCAGCCGCAGCATATCCGCCGCCCGGACCCTTGCCGAACTTGTTCTTCGGGCGCTCGCTGCGGAACGAGTCGTCCGGGCGCTCGTCACGGGATGGCTTGCCGGCATAGGGTTTCGGCGACGGCGCCCGGCTGAAATCCGGTGTGCCCGAAAGCCGGGTCACGCGGATGCCGCGTTCGAGTGCCTTGTTCGGTCCGATCGCCGCCTGGAAGCTTTCGGCGCTCGCCGCGGCGATCTCCACGAAAGTTTCCTCGGGCTGCATCTTGATCGCGCCGATCTCGCGCTTCGTCACATTGCCGTTGCGGCAGAGCATCGGGATCAGCCAGCGCGGCTCGGCATTCTGCTTGCGCCCGACCGAGATAGAGAACCAGACGCTGGCGCCGAAATCCTCACGCGGTCCCTTCTGCGCAGGCTCGTACGGCTCGGCATTGTCGCGGCGCTTGCGGTTGCGCTCGTCCTGCACGGTAACCTCAATGAGATCCTCCGGCGCCGAATGATTGGTGCGGTATAGACGCAGAAAGGCGGCGGCAAGCTTTTCGGCGCCGTGGCTGGCGAGAAGCTGCTGCACCAGCCCCTGTTCTTCTTCCTGCGGTGTTTCGTTGAAGATCGGGTCGGCAAGCAGACGTTCGTCGTCGCGCTCGCTCACCTCCTCGGCCGAAGGCGGCCGCGCCCAGGCAGCCGAAATTCCGGCATTTTCGAGCAGGCGCTCGGCCTTGCGACGTGCGTTCAGCGGCACGATCATGGCGCTGATGCCTTTACGCCCGGCCCGGCCGGTGCGGCCACTGCGGTGCAGCAGCGTTTCCGGATTGGTCGGCAGGTCGGCATGGATGACGAGATCGAGACCCGGAAGGTCGATGCCGCGGGCGGCGACGTCGGTCGCGATGCAGACGCGGGCACGTCCGTCGCGCATCGCCTGCAGCGCATGGCTGCGCTCGTTCTGCGTCAGCTCACCGGAAAGCGCCACCACGGCGAAATTGCGGTTGTTGAACCGCGCAGTCAGATGGTTGACGGCAGCGCGCGTCGAGCAGAAGACGATGGCGTTGGTCGCCTCATAATAGCGCAGCACGTTGATGATCGCGTTCTCGCGGTCGCTGGGCGCCACCATGAGCGCGCGATATTCGATATCGACATGCTGCTTTTCCTCGGCCGCGGTGCTGATGCGCACGGCATCGCGCTGGTAGCTCTTGGCAAGCTTGGCGATCGCCGCCGGCACCGTTGCCGAAAACATCAAAGTGCGGCGTTCGTCCGGCGCCGAATCGAGAATGAATTCCAGGTCCTCGCGGAAGCCGAGATCGAGCATCTCGTCGGCCTCGTCGAGCACGGCAGCCTTCAGCTCAGACATATCGAGCGCCCTGCGGCGGATATGGTCGCAGAGCCGGCCGGGCGTGCCGACGACGATATGGGCGCCGCGCTCGAGCGAGCGACGCTCGCTGCGGATGTCCATGCCGCCGACGCAGCTTGATATCACCGCGCCGGTCATTTCGTAGAGCCATTCGAGCTCACGCTTCACCTGCAGGGCAAGCTCGCGCGTCGGGGCGATGACGAGGGCGAGCGGCGCGCCGGCATTGCCGAAGCGCTCTCGGCCTTCGAGCAGCGTCGGCGCCAGCGCCAGGCCGAAGGCGACAGTCTTGCCGGAACCGGTCTGGGCCGAGACCAGCGCATCGGAAGCGGCGAGCGCCGGATCGAGCATCGCCTTTTGCACCGGGGTGAGTTCGGCGTAACCGCGCTTCTGCAACGCCTTGGCGATCGCCGGGACGACGCCGTTGAATTCTGTCATGGGTTCGATCTTTCGGAGCTGTCAGGCGCGTGACTGCGCCATGGCCGGAGCCAGCCGGCGGGGTATTTGCGCCGTTCCTAACCGCTCCCGCGGCGATTGTCAAAGCGTGCGGCTACGCCACAGCCACGCGTCGATGTGGCTCGCCCGGCCGCGCAGCGTCGTTTCCAACGGTCCCTCCATCCGGCCGGACTGCGCAAGCATGCTGTCGGGGCCTGCCGCGCGGACGATTTCGGCGCTCAACGCCAGCTCGACGCCATGGCGGGCGGCCACTTCCATCAGGCGGCTGCCGACATTGATGGTGTCGCCTGCCGCGGTGATCTGCTGCCGGTCGCCGGTACCGAGACGCGAGGCGACGATCGGCCCGCAATGGGCGCCGACCTTGAAGCCGATCTTCTTTTGGGCGAAGCCCGCATGCGCTTGAAGCCAGGCCCGCGTGCGCTCACACAGGCTCACTGCGCAGGCAGCAGCCCGGGCGGCATCGTCATCGGAGGGTTCCGGCAGGCCGAACAGGATCATCGCCCCGTCGCCCATGAAGCTGGTGATGGCGCCGCCATGGGCGCGCGCCTCCTCATCGATCAGTTCGAAGAAGCCGCTCAGCACCTTGCTCACCGCCACCGGTCCGACGGTTTCGCTGAGGCCGGTAAAGCCCGAGAGATCGATGAAGATGACGGCGGCGTTCTGGCGCACCGGCGTGGCGAGGAAATTCGGATCGCGCGCCAGCCACTCGCCGAGGCCGGGCGCCTCGATGCGCTGCAGGAGCGCGCTCTGTTCGGCATAATGGCGGGCGCGGCCACGGTCGCGCCAGAGTTCGGCCGCGCCGAAGATCAGCGCCGGCGGCAGCGCTGCGGCGATCGGCAGCGCCGCACTCAGCCAGTAGCCATGCGCATAGGCCGACAGATTGAGCATCGCCCAGACGATGAGCGTCAGCACGATGATGACATAGCCTGCCGCACTGCGGCGCCAGGCGACCAGCGAAACGAGCACGACCGTCAGACCGATGGCGGTGGCGGCATCGATCAGCCTTATCCTGTGGTCGCGCACCATGCCGTCGCCGGTGACGAGATGGGTAATCGCCGTCGACATTACCTCGACACCTGGCATGACGGGATCGAACGGCGTCGGAAAGACGTCGCCGCCACCGGTGACCGTCGAACCGATGACGACGATGCGGCCGGCGATCGCATCCGCCGAAAGCTTGCCATCCAATGCATCGGCGGCGCTGAAGGTGGCGATTCTGCCGTGGCCGCCGTAGAAGGTCACCGGCAGCCGCTGGCCGATATCTGTGGGAATGCGCAGCTTTCCGAGCATGATGGCGTCGGGTTCGATGGTGGGATTGACTCCGAGCGCCACTGAAGCGACACGCAGCGGAAAAGCCGGATCCAGCCGCTCTGCGGTACGCGAGATCAGCGGAATGAAGCGCGGCGTGCCGGTCTGGTCGGTTGCGACATTGACGATGCCGACCGCGGCTGCCTCGGCGAAACGGGGAAGCGGCAGGAGAAGCTGGTTTGCCTCAGGGATGGCGGCAAGCGGATCGTCGGCGGTATCGCTCACGCGCTGCCGACTCTGTGCAAAGGTGGCCGCAGCCGCAATCACGCTCGGTCCCCGGCGAAGGGCTGAGGTCAGTGCCGCGTCGCCCTCCTCCGGCCCCGGATCGACCAGCAGAATATCGATGGCCACGGCTTTCGGCTTCAGCGCGGTGATCGCCTCGATGAGGCGCGCAAGCGTCGCCCGATTTAGGGGATAACCATGCGCCCCGGCGGTGCGGTCGTCGATCGCAACGATCGAGACAACAGGAGGCGGTGTCTTCGCCCCGACGATGACGCTGCGGATATCGGCAAGCGAGGCCTCCATCCGGTCGAGAATGCCGCTTCCGGCATTAAGATTGGTATAGCCGAGTGCTGCCGCCCAAAGACCGGCGAGCAGCATCGCGATCACAGTCTGCAGGCGATGGTTCATAGGATTTATTGGCCGAGGCGGGCAAGAAGGGCGGCGGCGCGCAGCGCCGGCCAGCGACGCACGACGAGGGGTTCGGTTCCGCCGCTGACATCGACGCCCTCACCCGGCGACAGCACCACCGGCTCGCCGGCCGGCCGGCGGACCGCGACGCTGCCTCTGACGACCAGCACCGAGGTCTTGCCACCCGCGACATCGACAGCCCATTGAGTGCCGCGCACGGCGGCGATCGCCTGCGGCGTCACGACCTGGAAACCGCCGGCATGCTGCGTGCTGTCGACATCGACGAGGATCGCCTTGCGGCGCAACGCCGCCGAATCAGGGCTGCCGTCCCGGTTGCGGTCGACGAGGCTGTAGACCGCGCCGGCCTCCGCCGTTACCGTGACACCACCTGGACAACTGAGCACCTGGCGGGCGCCGGCATCACGCGAGACCGTGCAGCCGGCAGACTGCGCAACGGCCGCCCCATGCGGAATGAGGCCGACAGCGAGTGCGGCGGCAAGCAGGCTACGAAGCGTCCTATTCATGGAAAGTCCCCTTGACCGCGCGGGACAGCTTTTCGAAAGCGCCCCGCCAACCGTCTTCTTCCATGTGCGGCATGATAGCCGAATTCGGATATTTCCCTAGGCAAAAAAGCGAAGCGGCGGAATTCTTAAGTTCTGCGGTCCGTTTCAGGTGCCGGTCCGACATAACGCGCCCGCGGCCGGATCAATTCGCCGCTGTCGATCTGCTCCATCGCATGCGCAAGCCAGCCGGCGGAACGGGCAAGCGAGAAAATGATGATCGGCGCCTCCCTCGGGAGATCGAAAGCGGCTGCCATCGCAGCAAGCGCGAAATCGACATTGACCCTCTCGCCGACCATCTCCTCGCCGGTTTCCCGAACCGCTGCAAACTGCGGCGGCAGGGGAAAGTGCGGCAGCAGCGCCAGAGCCCTGATGTCGCCATCGGGATAGAGCGGATGGCCGAAGGCCGACAGGCGATTGCCCTGGGCAAGCGTGCGGCGGATCGCCTGCTCCGCCCCAAGGGCGGCTGCTGCCTCGATCAAGGCGTCGACGCCCTGCCAGGCGGCCCCATGCAGCGGTCCTGTCAGCGTCGCCAGTCCCGAAAGCACGGCGGCGGAAAGGGCCGGACCCGCCGATGCCGTGACCCGCGCCGCGAAGGTGGAGGCGTTGAGTTCATGATCGGCCATCAGCACCAGCGCGCGGCGCAGGCAATCGGCAGCATCCGGCCGCCGCCAGCTGGCAGCAAGCCGCAGATGCAACGGCTGCTCCGGCGGCCCTGGGGCCAGCGCATCGGCGAGGGTGCAGAGAACCCCGCCTGCTTCACGGCGAAGTGCGGCCTGTGAGCGGCCGAGCGACGGCAGATCGGATGTCACCCGTCCTGCCAACGCCCGGAAGGCCGCCTGAAGCGACGGAGAGGTATTTCCGGTTCTGCTCCCGGAGAGGAAGGCTTCCGCGCCGTTCCAGAGCAGTGCTGCCGTCTGCTCCAGCGTCGCGACGTCAGCGAAATCGGCCGCATCCCGGCCGCGATAGAAAAGCCGTCCGCCTGTGATGGTCGAGATTGCCGAGGGGAGAACCGGATCGCCCCACCTTATCGTCTCGGCCGCAACCGTTTCGGCCTTGCGGCGGCCGGCATGGCGTTCGGCAAGCCTCTGCACGTCGCTGGCCTGGTAAAGGCTGCGGCGCGGATCGGAGGGATCGGGCTTGGCGTGGATGCGCCCGCGGCTGACATTGGCGTAGAGCGTCTGCGGCTTGGTCTTCAGCGCCTGTAGCGCCTCCTCGGCGGTCAGCCACGACATCGGAACCTCATATTGATCATTTACATCAAGATTGACGTCAATGAGACTAGGTCGGATCATCCGTGGCGTAAAGGAGAAAACAACATGACGAATGGCTTGGAAGATGTCATCGCCGCCGAAACGCAGCTCTCGGATGTCGATGGCGAAGCGGGACGGCTGATCATCCGTGGCGTATCGCTGGATCATCTGGTCGCAGACGGTACCTATGAAGGCGTCGCCGTCCTGTTGCTCGACGGGCTGATGGAACGAAGCTTCGATGAAGCCGAATTGCGCGGCTGGCTCGCCAAAGCGCGAACCGGGGTGTTCGACCATATCAAGGCTGCCGATGCCGCACTGCTCGCCCTGCCTCCGGTCGATGCGATGCGAGCGCTGATCGCCCGGCTGCCCGACGGCGAGGATTTCGATACCGCGCTCAGCCTTCTGGCGGCGCCCGCAGTCTTCCTTCCGGCGGTTCTGCGCATGCAGCGCGGCAAAAAACCGATCGCGCCCGACGCTTCGCTGCCGCAGGCGGCCGATATCCTGCGCATGCTGACCGGAAAATTGCCGAGCAGAGAGCAGACGGCGGCACTCGACGCCTATCTGGTGACGATATCAGACCATGGCCTCAACGCCTCGACCTTCGCATCGCGCGTCATCGCCTCGACACAGGCCGGCCTCACCTCGTCCGTGCTCGCAGCACTGAGCGCACTGAAAGGACCACTGCATGGCGGCGCGCCCGGTCCCGTGCTCGACATGCTGGATGCAATCGGAACGGCGGAAAACGCTTACCCGTGGCTCGGCGAAGCGCTCGACCGCGGCGAACGGCTGATGGGCTTCGGCCACCGTATCTATCGTGTCCGCGATCCGCGTGCCGATGCGCTGAAGGGCGCACTGAAGCCGCTGATATCAACCGGACAGGTCAACAGGGCTCGCAGCGCGCTGGCGGAAGCGGTGGAGGCTGCTGCATTGTCGATCCTCAAGGCGCGCAAGCCGAACCGGCCGCTCGACGTTAATGTCGAGTTCTATACCGCGCTGCTGCTCGAAGCCCTCGGCTTTCCGCGTCAAGCCTTCACCGGGGTCTTTGCGATCGGCCGCACCGTCGGCTGGCTGGCGCATGCGCGCGAACAGGCGCTCGACGGCCGGTTGATTCGCCCGCGTTCTGTCTATATCGGGCCGTTGCCGGCCGCGGCTTGAAGGTTGATCCGGCAGAGCATCCGGACCTAATCCAGATCGCGCCTAACCGCGCGATCTGGTGCGACTTTCATCAGACGAGACGGCTCTGTTCCGTCGCCGCTTCGATGAAGCTGGCAAACAGCGGATGCGGGTCGAGCGGCCGGCTCTTCAGTTCCGGGTGATACTGCACGCCGATGAACCAGGGATGATCGGGATATTCGATCGTCTCCGGCAGCACGCCGTCCGGCGACATGCCGGAGAAGACGAGGCCGCAGTTCTCCAGCCGGTCCTTGTAGTCGATATTGACCTCATAGCGATGGCGATGACGCTCGGAAATATCGGTTGAGCCGTAAATCTCCGAGATCTTCGTGCCCTTCTTCAGCGCCGCCTTGTAGGCGCCAAGGCGCATCGTGCCGCCGAGATCGCCGGCCGCTGTCCGCTTCTGCAGCTCGTTGCCCTTGATCCATTCGGTCATCAGGCCGACCACCGGCTCTTTCGTCGGGCCGAATTCCGTCGAGGATGCGGCCGGCACATCGGCAAGATTGCGCGCCGCCTCGATCACCGCCATCTGCATGCCGAAGCAGATGCCGAAATACGGCACCTTGCGCTCGCGGGCAAAGCGGGCCGCATGGATCTTGCCTTCCGAACCGCGCTCACCGAAGCCGCCCGGCACGAGGATGCCGTGCACCTTTTCGAGATAAGGCGCCGGATCCTCCTTTTCGAAGACCTCGGATTCGATCCATTCGAGCTTGACCTTGACGCGATTGGCGATGCCACCGTGATGCAGCGCCTCGATCAGCGACTTATAGGCATCCTTGAGGCCGGTGTATTTGCCGACGATCGCGATCGTTACCTCGCCTTCCGGCGTGCGGATCCGATTGCAGACCTCTTCCCACTGGTCGAGGCGCGGCTTCGGCGCCGGCTCGATGCCGAATGCGGCGAGCACTTCGTCGTCGAGACCTTCCCGGTGGTAGGCCATCGGCACGTCATAGATGTTGGCGACGTCGAGCGCCTGGATGACGGCGGACGGACGCACGTTGCAGAACAGCGACAGCTTGCGGCGCTCTGCCTCCGGAATTTCACGGTCGGCGCGCACCAGCAGGATATCGGGATGAATGCCGAGCGCCTGCAGTTCCTTCACCGAATGCTGGGTCGGCTTGGTCTTGAGCTCGCCGGCCGCCGGAATATAGGGCATGAGCGTCAGGTGGACATAGACAGCGGTGCCGCGCGGCAGGTCATTGCCGAGCTGGCGGATCGCCTCCATGAACGGCATCGCCTCGATGTCGCCGACCGTACCGCCGATCTCGCAGATGACGAAGTCGTAGTCGTCATTGCCCTCGACAACGAAATCCTTGATCTCGTTGGTGACGTGCGGGATGACCTGCACCGTCGCGCCGAGATAGTCGCCGCGCCGTTCCTTGTCGATGATGTTCTTGTAGATGCGGCCGGTGGTGATGTTGTCGGTCTTGGTCGCCGAACGCCCCGTGAAGCGTTCGTAGTGACCGAGATCGAGATCGGTTTCCGCGCCGTCGTCGGTGACGAAGACCTCGCCGTGCTGGGTCGGGCTCATGGTGCCCGGGTCCACGTTCAGATAGGGATCGAGCTTGCGAAGCCTGACCCGATATCCACGGGCCTGCAGCAACGCTCCGAGAGCCGCGGCCGCGATTCCTTTTCCGAGAGAGGAAACCACGCCGCCAGTGATGAATACGTATCGCGCCATGGGATTCACCGGATACCTTTTCAAAAACGATTCCACCAGCCCAAAAATTCTTTTCCAGAACTTTCGGAGCGTGACGCGGGAATCTGAACAAAAGAAAACCGGCAGACCCGAGGGCCTGCCGGCGGTTTATGTCGAAGACCGGTTTATTGTCCCGTCGGGACACCGGAGGGCTGAGCCGGCGCGGCCGGAACTGCCGGGGTAGTCGTTGCAGGTGCGGTAGCTGCCGGGGCCTGAGTCACCGGAGCGCCAGTTACGGGAGCTTGAGCGGCGGGAGCCTGCGGTGCGGGCGTCGCAGCCCCGCTGCTCGGAACGCCGTTGCCGGCCGGCTGACTTGCCGGAGCCTGTGCGCCGCCACCGAGCGAATCGAGAATACCGTTGCCCTGGCCGCTTGTTGCCGGAATGCGGTCGAGAATGTCGCTCGGGCGGCCTTCGTAACGCGTCAGAATGCCGAGGCCGAGCGAAGTCAGGAAGAACAGGGTCGCAAGGATCGCGGTCGTGCGCGTCAGCGCATTAGCCGTGCCGCGGGCCGACATGAAGCCCGAACCGCCGCCGATGCCGAGGCCGCCGCCTTCCGAGCGCTGGATGAGCACGACGCCGACGAGGGCGAGCACGATCATGAGATGGATGACAATCAATACTGTCTGCATGGGTCCAGTCCTGCCCGCCTGGAGACGGACAAAGTTAAGAATTCTGGCGGCTCTTTACATGAGGCTTTGATCTATTCCAAGCCCTTCGGCCCGGAATACGCCCTGGAATAAACGAATAAACCCAGGAATAAACAATGCCTCAGGCGAGCAGCGCCTCATAGGCCCGGTAGATGGCGAGGAAGTCTGCCGCTTTCAAGCTCGCCCCGCCGATCAGCGCGCCGTCGACATTGGCGATGCCCATCAGCTCCCCGGCATTGGCCGGCTTGACCGAGCCGCCATAGAGCAGACGCATCTTGCGGCCTTCATCGCCGAAGCGGGCCACAAGCTCTGCCCGCATGAAGGCGTGCGCCTTCTCGACATCGCCTGATGTCGGCGTCACGCCGGTGCCGATCGCCCAGATCGGCTCGTAGGCGATGACGGTGTTCTCGGCGGTGGCGGCGTCCGGAACCGAGCCGGAGAGCTGGCGTTTGATGACATCGAGCGCCTGGCCGGTCCGGCGTTCATCCGCCGTCTCGCCGATGCAGATGATCGCCGTCAGCTCCGCGGCGAAGGCGGCTTCCGCCTTGGCGCGGACCAGATGATCCGTCTCGGCATGGTCGGTACGCCGCTCGGAATGGCCGACGATGACATAGGTGCCGAAACAATCGGCAATCATGTCGGCCGAAATGTCGCCGGTATGGGCGCCGGATGGCTTCTGGTGGCAGTCCTGAGCGCCGATCGCCAGCGGACTGTCGGTGCAGAGCGCCGTCGCCACATAGAGCAGCGTCGTCGGCGGGCAGATCAGCGCTTCGACCTTGTCAGCCAGCGGCGAACGAACGCCCTCGGCGATCGCCTTGATCTGATCCAGGGAGGCACGCATGCCATTCATTTTCCAGTTTCCCGCCACAAGCGGGCGCACGTCAGGTGTCATGCCAGCCTTCCAAAATCTGCTTATGCCTTGGGCAATATCAAAAGCGCGCGGCAAAGAAAAGCATCATGCCCTTGACGTAAGGGGAATCTCAGCGGTCCCGCGTATATTTCTGCCGAAAACCAGCCGCTAACTGGCAAGAATCCAGTTCAACACGTTACGCCAGTCGATCATCCGGATCGGCGTCCCGTGATTGCCGGTCTGAAACAGCGTGAAGCGCGTCGGATATTTCGCCTTGTGCAGGTTTTCGAACAGCGCCTGCTGGTTGGCGGCGGCGTAGACCGGATCGCGGCTGCCATGGGCAAACCACAGCGGCAGCTTCGCCTTGTAGAAGGCGCTCCTGGTGAAATCAGGGTCAGTGACCCCGCTCATAACAAGCATGCCCTTCAGCCGCTTGACGCTGTCAGCGTCGCGCGCAATGCCCCAGCAGACCTGGCTGCCCATCGAGGCGCAGGAAAGGATGATCGGCCGGCCGGGCGATTGCGCGCCGGCATAGCGGATCAGGCTGGCAATTACGGCAACGCCGCTACTGTCGAAACTCCTGACCGTCGGCGAATAATAAACGCCGCCATTGCCGGCGACCAGGTTCTTCAGCCGATTGAAATTGCCGCCGAAGCTGTAGTCGTTGGCCCCGAGCCGCCGGTCGCCGTCGCGGCCATGGATGAAGATCACCGTGAAGGCGGCATTCCCGGCCGGTCCCACCCTGGTGACATCGAGCATGACGCCATCGAGAGACAGCGTCTCGTCGGCTTGGGCCTTGCGGATGCCGAGCGCCACATATTTCTGCTGCACCCGCTTTTGCGGGATCTGGTCGCGGCCGTTGATATCGCGCATCTCGTCATAGTCGAGGACCTCGAAGGCGCCGTCATCACCCGTCTGCAGCACGGTCTGCTTCGAAAACAGATCGTCCTTGAAGGGCGGCAGCGCATCGGCTGCCTGCGCGCCGACGGCGGAGAGGACGGCTACGGACAAGAAAAACGCCGCAATTGCGGTGATGATGGTGCAATGACTTGTGGACATTCGCATTCGGATGGTTCCTGAAGCCTGCCGCCGCTTGCCATTCCGCGCCCGGCAACGCAAATCATTTGGGAAAAACCCGCCAAGTCAGGCGGTGTCGCGTATAGAGGTGCTTTCTGGCAAAATCTGCCTGATTCGCAAACGTGGCATGAAATGCGGTGATTTTGGGTCGACGGGAATGCCAGACCTAAGACAGGATGAAGATCTGAACGGCTCCATGGACGATAGCAACGACCTTTTTTCCGGAATGCCCCTCTCTGAAAAACGCGAGGAGGCGCAGAAGCCTGCCGCTCTGGCCGAGCGGCCGTCGGTAACGGCTGCGCCCGCCGTCGCTGCAGCGCCCTCTGCTGGCGGGGCGTCAGCGCGTCCGGCGCCCGCCGCCTCCAACTCGGATGAATACGGTGCCTCGTCGATCCGCGTCCTCGAAGGCCTCGAGCCGGTGCGCATGCGCCCGGGCATGTATATCGGCGGCACCGATGAAAAGGCGCTGCACCACCTGTTTGCCGAAGTCATCGACAATGCGATGGACGAGGCGGTCGCCGGCCACGCCAATTTCATCGAGGTCTATCTTGATCTCGAGGGTTATCTCACCGTCTCCGACAACGGCCGCGGCATCCCGGTCGAGAACCATCCGCAGGTGCCGGGCAAGTCGACTCTCGAAGTCATCATGACCAAGCTGCATGCCGGTGGCAAATTCGACGGCAAGGCCTACGAGACCTCGGGCGGCCTGCACGGCGTCGGCGTCTCCGTCGTCAACGCGCTTTCCGACGACCTCGAGGTCGAAGTGGCGCGCAACCGCAAGCTCTACCGCCAGCGTTTCTCCCGCGGCCTGCCGCAGGGTGGGCTCGAAGAGCTGGGCGACGTCCACAATCGCCGCGGCACCCGCGTGCGCTTCCATCCCGATCCCCAGATCTTTGGGGATCACATGAAGTTCGATGCCGCCCGCGTCTTTCGCATGGCGCGCTCGAAGGCCTATCTGTTCGGCGGCGTCGAAATCCGCTGGAGCTGCGAGCCGGGCGTGCTGCCCGAAGGCTCCGAGGTGCCCGACAAGGCGGTCTTCCACTTCCCCGGCGGCCTGAAGGATTACCTGCAGGCGACGATGGGCAAGGAGTTCACCGTCACCCGCGAGATCTTCGCCGGCAAGACCGAGAAGGTGAGCGGCCACGGCTCGATGGAATGGGCGATCACCTGGTATGGCGGCGATCCGCAGGTGCATTCCTACTGCAACACCATCCCGACCCCCGAAGGCGGCACGCATGAGGCCGGCCTGCGCATCGCGCTGACCAGGGGCCTGAAAGCCTATGCCGAGCTGACGCAGAACAAGCGCGCCGCCCAGATCACCACCGATGACGTCATGATCTCGGCCGTCGGCATGCTGTCGGTGTTCATCCGCGAGCCGGAATTCGTCGGCCAGACCAAGGACAAGCTTGCCACCGTCGAGGCCCAGCGCATCGTCGAGAATGCGCTGCGCGATCCCTTCGACCATTACCTTGCCGACAATCCGAACGAGTCAGCCAAGCTGCTCGACTGGGTGATCGAGCGCGCCGAGGAGCGTCTGCGCCGCCGCAAGGAAAAGGAAGTCAACCGCAAGACGGCGGTGCGTAAATTGCGCCTGCCCGGCAAGCTCGCCGACTGCTCGCAGAACACCGCCGAGGGTGCCGAACTCTTCATCGTCGAGGGCGATTCGGCAGGCGGTTCGGCCAAGCAGGCGCGCAACCGCGCCAACCAGGCCATTCTGCCGCTGCGCGGCAAGATCCTCAACGTGGCCAGCGCCGGCCGCGAAAAACTCGGCGCCAACCAGCAGCTCGCCGATCTCATCCAGGCGCTCGGCTGCGGCACACGCTCGAAATACCGCGACGAAGACCTGCGCTACGAGCGCATCATCGTCATGACCGATGCCGACGTCGACGGCGCCCATATCGCCTCGCTGCTCATCACCTTCTTCTATCAGGAGATGCCGGAACTGGTGCGCGGCGGCCACCTCTTCCTCGCCGTGCCGCCCCTTTACAAGATCACCCAAGGTTCGAAATCCGCCTATGCCCGCGACGACAACCATCGTGCCGAGCTGATGCAGACGGAATTCAAGGGCAAGGCCAAGGTCGAGATCAGCCGCTTCAAAGGTCTCGGCGAGATGATGCCCGCCCAGCTCAAGGAAACCACCATGGACCCGTCCAAGCGCACCCTGCTCAAGGTGCTGATCGACGAGGTGGATTTCGAGGGCACCCGCAGCGCCGTCGACGATCTGATGGGCACCAAACCGGAAGCCCGCTTCCGCTTCATCCAGGAGCGCGCGGCCTTCGCGGAGAATCTCGATATCTAGAGCAGGGCGATACCTGCCAGCTAGTTTGCTTCAATAATCGCGCTCATCGGACCGAACCGTGTCCAAAAAGCAATGGCCGGCTTGAAAGCAATTAAACTAGCTCAAGGGAAACTTGCGGCCCAGGTACGCGCGAAGGGGCGCATCGAAGCAACCGTGTAAAAAATGTGCCACACCGACAGCGACCAGGAGCGTCCCGCTCACCGTGACCGGCAATGGAATGAAGCCATCGGTGAGGTTTTGGAAATGATCGCCGAACTGAATAACAGGCAGATGGACGACATACAGGGGATAGGACAACTGCCCGAGATAGGCAGCGAACGGCCGCTCCGCGCCCTGCGGTACTGCTGCAGCTAGCGCGACCACGATCGGAATTATGACCGCGATGCAAGTGAAATCGTAGACGTCACTCGGGACGGCAAAGGGGAAAAATAGCACGGCGATCAGGACGAAAAGCGGGATCTGAGGTGGAACAGCCCCGACGCGACGATGGATATTCCAGCGGAAGATCAAGACGCCGGCAAGAAACGAAAAGCCGACCCTGACAAATCCTTCGAAGAATGCTCGCCAGTTCGCAAAACCAACCGGCCCGATAGCACCCTCGAACATGACAACTTGGAAAAGCGCTGCGGCCAACAACGCGAAGACCGCTATCTCATGCCAAAAATGTATCCGACGGTGAGCGACTGAGCCGTAAACCACGCTAGCGACCATATCAAAGCAGATGGACCAGAGTGGGTTGTTGATCGCGAAGGCCTCCTGCCCTACCAAGAGTCCCAGGGGCAATAGGAATAATGCGCCCACAGCAAGAATCGAGACCTCGGCGAGAGCAATATTGGGCGTCAAAGCAAATTGCGACGCGAGGACGCCCAAGGCGACGCCAACCACCATCATGGGATAAAGCCGTACCACGCGCTTCAGCAAGAATGCCCTGCTCCCCAGAGCACCCGCCTTTAGCTTTTGGTCGTATCCATTTGCGAGAACGAAGCCACTCAGGCAAAAGAAGAAATCCACGGCCAAGGAGGGGTGGGAGTTGAGCCGAAAGCTGAAAAGCTGGCTGGCATGCAAGAGAACCACTGATAGCGCAGCCAGTCCTCGAAGCTCATCCAGAAAGATAAAGCGGTCTTTCGCTTGACCTGCACCGTGACCTAGATCCTGCGTATCGCTCGGACCGGGACGCGCAGCCGCAGGGAATACGGAACGGGCTAATGCGTCGGCAGTGGTCAGGAGCCTGTCTTCCCCTGGTCTTTGATCAAAGCGCCGCATCTTTCTTATTCTTCCTTGAGCGCCCGTGCGACCTGATCCATGAACGGCTTCGTCAGATAGGCCAGCAGTCCGCTCCTTGGTCTGTATGAAAGCTTCGACCGGCATGCCGGGTACAGCCGTGACCTCGCCAAGCCTCTGCCATCTACGTCGGAAATCTCGGCTTGGACGTCAGAGTTGCTGAGACCCGAGCGTTGATCTGCCGCCTCGCTGGTCTCTCACGTTGATCACAGATACCATCTGCGAAGTTGTAATTCAGCGCCGATGACCTCAAAAAGAAGACTACAAATTGAATTTGCAATTGCAAGGTAATTTCTGTTTTTCCCGCATTAGGAGAAACAATGTGATAAAAATGCACTCTAGATCGAAAGCGCTGAATGCGCTTGTGGTACGGGTGAAAACGGTTCGGCGCACCGCATTTTAGCATCGACGATTTCACGGAACTGACGAAGAACCGTAACAACTCCTTCAAACAACCGGCGCATGAAGCGGTCGGCGCGCGTTCCCCTTGAGGGAGCGGCGGCGCCGTTTCGAACCGTTTTCAAACCCCTTGCCGGATATTTGTCATGACCAAGCGTTTTCTCGCGGCTGCCGCTTTCGTTTTCCTGTCCAGCACCGGCACCGTCAGCGCCACCGAGATCGGCGCCACCGTCGAGACCGCCTGCCCCTTCGGCGATTGCGCCGCCGGCATATCGCTCTCCTATCTCGGCGAATTTGTCATCCCCACGGGCCATATGGAAAACGGCGTCGAATTCGGCGGCATATCAGGTCTCGATTTCGATGCCGCCACCGGCCACTACATCGCCATCAGCGACGACCGCTCGGAAAGAGGCCCTGCCCGCTTCTATGAACTCGACGTCGATGTGGACGCATCGGGTCTCAAGAGCGTTTCGGTGGTCAAGCAAGTCACTTTGAAGGATAAGAACGGCAAGCCCTTCGCTGCCAGGACCGTCGATCCGGAATCGATCCGCCTCGGCAAGGACGGCATCTATTGGGGCAGCGAAGGCGACGGCAAGACGTTGCTTGCACCCTTCGTCCGCGTCGCTTCGCCGGACGGTTCCTTCGTCCGCGAATTCAAGCTGCCGGAGGGCTTTGCGCCGACCGCCGACAAGTCGACCGGCATCCGCGACAACCTCGCCTTCGAGGATCTCGCAGTCGCGCCCTCGGGCGATGTTTTCGTCGGCGTCGAAGCTGCCCTCTACCAGGACGGCCCGAACCCCTCACTGACGTCGGGCAGCCTGTCGCGCATCATCCGTTACGACGGCGCCACCGGTGAGCCGAAGGCTCAGTACGTCTACCCCGTCTCGCCGATCCCGCAGGCCGCCACCAAGGCCGAAGGCGGCAATGACAACGGCATGTCCGAGATGCTTGCCCTCGACGATCATCGGCTGCTCGCCGTCGAGCGCAGCTATGCCCAGGGCTTCGGCAACACCATCAAGATCATGATGATGGATCTGGCCGATGCCACCGACGTATCAGCCATCCCGTCACTCGCCAAAAACGACCAGCGCGTCGTCCCTGCCCGCAAGAGCCAGGTCCTTGATCTGAGGGCCATCGGCCTTGTTCCCGACAATATCGAGGCCATGTCGCTGGGCAAGGCCAAGGACGGCGCCGATGTCCTCATTCTCGGCTCTGACAATAATTTCTCGCCCAGCCAAAAGACGCAATTCTACGCCTTCAAGGTCTTGCGCCGTCCGCAGTAGTAAGACGTTCGATTCTGAGAGTCGAATAGCGACGCTTTGTATACGCTTTCACGTTGCGGACCTTGAAACCGTCGGGATCATGGCCCATAACCAGAGTACAAGAATAAGAAGAGGCGCGCGTGGGTGTATTCGACCGTCAGAAAAACAATCATGAACCGCGATGGCTCGGATCGTCGGCGCAAACACGCACGCCGCTGATTCCCTCCATCTCGGCGGCGCGCTGGCTGCTGGTTCTGATCGTCGCCGCCGGCGTTTATTTCTTCTACGGCTTCCTCGTGCCGGTGCTCGCAGCCCTCGTCATCGGCTTTGCCAGCTGGCCACTCTACCGTAAGCTTCTTGCCCGCGTCGGCGGCAACACGACGATCGCCGCCACCATCGCCATCATCATGATCATCACCTTCCTGGTCATCCCGATCGGGCTTGCGGTCACTTATACAACGGGCGAAGTGCGCACCTGGGTCACCTGGGCGATCCACGCCAACCGCGCCGGCGCCCCGACACCGGACTGGATCGTCGCGCTGCCTTTGGCCGGCGCCTATCTCGATGAAGCCTGGACCAAATATATCGGCAGTCCCGGCGCCCTGGGTGAGGTCATTCAGGCGGTCAGCGGCGCCAATATCGGCAATATCTATCGTGCCGTGCTTGCGGCCGGCGGCGGCGCCTTCCATCTGCTGCTGACGCTGCTCTTCATGCTAATCGCGCTGTTCTTCGTCTATCGCGACGGTTTCTCCTTTTCCAAGCAGATCGACATGCTCGGCGAGCGCATCCTGCCGAACCGCTGGGAACGCATTTCTCGGGTCGTGCCGGCGACGATCAGCTCCACCGTCATGGGCATGACGCTGATCGCGATCGGCGAAGGCATCGTGCTCGGGCTCGCCTATTGGATCGCCGGCGTGCCGTCGCCGGTCACCCTCGGCGTGCTGACGGGCGTGATGGCGCTGATACCGGGCGGCGCGCCGCTCTCCTTCACGCTGGTCTCCGTCTATCTGCTGGCCAGCGGCTCGCATGTCGCCGGCATCGGTCTTTTCGTCTGGGGTACGGTCGAACTTTTCATCGTCGACAAGACGCTGCGGCCGAAGCTCGTCGGCGGTCCGATCAAGCTGCCCTTCCTGCCGACCTTCTTCGGCCTCGTCGGCGGCGTCAAGACAATGGGTTTCCTCGGCCTCTTCATCGGCCCGGTGCTGATGGCGCTGATCGTCGCCATCTGGCGCGAATGGATCCACGAGGCCCGCAATGCCGACAAGAGCGAGACGGGACCGCAGCTCCTCATCGACGAACAGGCCCCGCCGGCAATCCCCGGCTCGTCGAAACCGATCCCGCGCGTTGCCGAAGGCTGAACCTGCCGTAGGTCCAATCGACATTCAGGATTCACGTCAGGCTTCATGTGTGATGCATAGGTCTGATTTGGAGACTTCAGATGGCCAAGCGACGGCATCTCAATGGCGTCGTATCTGCGATCTTTTGCCGGGCAAGCCCAGAGATCCTAGCCGAATCGGGCCGATAACCTTTTGTTTGTGAGCGCGGTTTTGTGAGTGTTGCGGTCTGGAGCCCATTGGCATGACCTGCCTGAGCGCTACGGCAAGTACAAGACAGTCCACAAGCGCTTCACCCGGTGGGCCAAGGCGGGCGTCTGGGAGACGGCGTTCGATCATCTCGTCCAGGATCCCGACAACGACTATGTCGCCCTCGATTCTTCGCTGGTGCGCGCCGCCACCGGAAAGGATGGCAGCCAAAAAGGGGACCAGGCTTTGGGACGCTCCCGAGGAGGACTGACCACCAAGTCCACATGGCCACCGATGGCAGAGGGCTGCCCCTCAGGATCATCCTCACTCCCGGCCAGCGCGCCGATGTCACCCAGGCCTCAGCCTTGCTCGAAGGACTCCAAGCTGGCCGCGTTCTCGCCGATAAAGCCTATGATTCTAATGCATTGCGCCAAGTCATCAGCAATCTGGATGCCGAAGCTGTCATCCCATGCAATCCGACGCGTAAGCATTCCATCCCATACGACTTCGACGCGTCGCAACCCGATACGACAAGCTGCTCGTCAACTTCATGAGGTTCGTCAAGCTCGCCGCAATCGCAATATGGCCCGGTGCGGAATTAATGTTCGAACTGATCTCGCAACACCGCGCACGGCTGCCACGTTGATCACCAGCAACCTTCCGTTCGACGAATGGACCGAGACCTTGGGATCTGAGCGCCTGATCGACGCTCTGCTGGACCGCATCACCCACCAAGTCAACATCCGCGAGATGAACGGCGACAGCTATCGCCTCGCGCAAAGCCGCGCCCGAAAGGACGGCTGACACCCGTCGAAAAATCGCAGCGCGCGGATGGGAACCCCGCTCGGGCTACGCCCTCCCGGTGGACTCATCCGCGCGCCGAGTAACCGACTTTTGCGCGTCGCGTGGCTGGTTATTACTCTGCCATCGACATATTTTCAGATCGCTAGCGCGATTGTTGTGGCGATCGAACGACCGCCACAACGGATATCGTTACAGGAGAAAATCGCCTGCCCCCAGCTGGACGTGGCCATGCAGCTGAACCTGGAAGTCCTGAACACCGTCGCCGTTCAGGTCGCCCTGGACAACGGTAGCATCAGCTTTGTCTTCATAGTGCCAAGTGAGCGCGCCGGCCTTGTGGTCGAATGAGGCACCCTCCTGCGCCAGGAAATGGAAGGCTCCATTGCCCTGTGCAGAGCCATTCGCATCGATCGCAAGGAGATCGATCTTATCGACGCCGTGCTGGAAGTCGGTGATGACGTCGCGGGTCGAGCCGGACCCGGCTTCCGCCGCTGTTTTGAAGACAAACGTATCCGAGCTGATACCGCCGGTCATGATGTCCTTTCCGGCACCCCCGATGAGGACGTCCGTGCCGGCGCCGCCGCTGAGCTTGTCCGCGCCGGCCCCGCCATCGAGAACGTTGCTGCCGCTATTGCCGGTCAGCACGTCGTTGTAGCTGGAGCCAGTCAAGTTTTCGATGCTGACGAACTTGTCACCGGTGGCATACCCACCCGATGCGGCCCCAGTCGCCAAGTTGACGTTGACCCCGCCAGAACCCGCATAGCCGGCCGTGTCGTTGTCGGCACCACCATTGAGGACGTCCCCGCCGGCGCCGCCGCTGAGCTTGTCCGCGCCAGCCCCGCCATTGAGAATGTTGCTGCCGCCATTGCCGCCAGTCAGCACGTCGTTGTAGCTGGAGCCAGTCAAGTTTTCGATGCTGGCGATCTTGTCACCGGTGGCTTGCCCGCCCGATGCGGCCTTAGTCGCCAGGTTGACGTTGACCGCGCCGGAGCCTGCATAGCTGGCCGTGTCGGTGCCACTACCACCGTCGAGCACGTCCGCGCCGGCGCCGCCCTTCAACACGTCACTACCGCCGAGACCCTTGAAGGTTTCGTTGCCGCCGTTGGACTGACCGGTGTGTGGCAGGATGTCGTTGCCGTTGGTGCCGACGAATTCCTTTGTCGTCGGCGTAGTTGGCGTGGTTGGCGTGGTCGGGTTCGTCGGTGTAGTTGGCGTCGTCGGATTCGTCGGCGTGGTTGGCGTTCCCGGTGCCGCGCTGGAGCCCGATTCGTAGGCACCCATATCGACAGTTCCAACGACGCGAGCGTGGCCGTCCAGATCGACCGAGCCGACCCCGTACTTGTTGGTTCCGCCGTCGATCGCCGACGAGCCGGAGCCGAGGTGGAAGTCGCCGCTCGCTGCCCCCAGGAATTTCGGGTCGACGCCGAGCTTATTGCCGTTCGCCGTGCTCGGCATCGCGTTGCCGCCGTCAGTCCTGACCGAGGACTGGCCGGCCGTCCCATTGTAGGTGATGTTGTTGGCCCAGACGGTGTTGGCGTTGGTGTAGCCGCCGTACGACGTGTTATCGACCGCAGTGTTGTTCTTGTTCACCGATGGGTCCGCTACGGCGATGTTGTTGACCCAGGTGTTGTTGCTCGACTGCGCGTTGCTGAGTTCGCCGCGCCAGGTGCCGTCGTTCAGCGGGTCCTGATTGTTGTGGTATGCGGTGTTGTTTTGCACCGTGACGGAGTCGCTCCAGGCAACCTGGATGCCTTTGCCGCCGTTCTCGTAGACCAGGTTGTTGTCGACCAGGGTCTTAAACGTGTAGTTCGGATGACCGCTCGCCTGCGTGCTCTGGAAATCGTCGATGATGATGCCGTTGCCATCGGTGTGTGCACCCGACTTCGTGACGTTGTCGTGCGAGATGTTGTTCTGCACGATATTCCGGTAGCCGGTCGTCGAGGTATCGCCGGTGATGTTCCGGTTCTCGTAGATCGAGATGCCCGAGTACCAGCCCGACGACGCGTTATTGTAGGTCTCGTTCCCTACGATCTTGACGAAGTCAGAATAGTTGAACTGAATGCCCGACTCCCCGCTGTCGTGGACCTTGTTGTTGAGAATTGAGACGTGATGGACGTTGTTCGCTTCGATGCCGTCGCCGTTGCCGCCCTTGATGTCGAAGCCGTCGATTGTCACGTAGTTGGCGTTGACGCTGATCCCGGTGTACGAGCCCGAGGGCGGACGGATCAGTGCTGCGCCAGGCACTTCCGAGCGCAGCGTGATGTCGCCAGCCGCCGAGCCGTCCTTGTCGATGTTGATGCTCTCGTTGTAGGTCCCCGGCTTCACCACGACCTCGTCGCCGGGTTTAAGGTTTGCAGCCATTGCCTCGCTGATCGTGCGAAAAGGAGACGAGGCACTGCCGTTACCGCCGCTGCCGGTCGTCGCTACGTAGTATGTCGTCATGTTCTTGTTCCTCAACCTTAGCGTTGTCTTTGCCGGTTACTATTTTTAGTTAATCAGGCGTTACGGCGGGAGGTTATAGGGCGACGTTTTGGAGGGCGCAACAGCAACGCGACAGTAAGTGCTTGAGAAGTATAGCCATATTGCTGCCACATTATCTAAATCGATCCGAAGTTACGGTTTGAAATATTTGGTGAATTTCGAGTCGCCCAAAATGTGGCAAAATATATGTCTCGCGTACCGCGAATTATTCTTTCTGCAACTATAGCGAAATGCGTCCATTGAAAACATTAGAAAAAGCTAGTGGGCGTGACTGGATTCCTGCCGTCGAAGGCGGAATCGAAATTTTTTTCTGAATTTAGCTATTTTGGGCAGCTTTTCCCCAAAGATTGGTACTAATCGAGATGAAAATGGGGGCTGCAGTGGCAGATTCGACCAAACCGATTGCGCAAGTGAGCGACCAGATTCGGCCGCGAATTTGCTCCCGCACACATCGCTCATACCCCCTCCAAAAATGCTCGATTGTCCGTTCGGGAACCGCGCTTGCCTTTGGTTCGACCCGGCACAAAGCCGCTGATACGCTCCCATCGATCATCTCGAAGTGCGTCGCAATCCATCACCGACCTGCAAAAGTCGGTGTGGAATCTGATTTGCTCCAGCCTGGGAATCCCTGACTGTTAAATCGTCACCCGCCCTAGCGGGCGATCATCCCAGCCGCTTTTCCATGAACAGGCTGAGCGGATCCGGCAGGTAAGCGCCGAAATGCTCGATCTCCCGATATCCGTATTTGCGGTAGAGGCTGATCGCCTCGGGCTGGTAGATGCCGGTTTCGAGCCGGATCGCCTTCAGCTGCATTTCCCCGGCGATCGCTTCCAGCGCATTCATCAGTCCGCTGGCGATCCTCAGCCCCCTCGCCTCTGGATCGACGAACATGCGCTTGATCTCAGCCGTGCCGTCGCCGGCCTCGACCAGCGCGCAGCAGCCGACGATCACATCGTCGCTGCGTGCGACGAGGAAGCTCACCGAAGGTTTCTCCAGCAACGAGAGGTCGACCAGATGGTTGCTCTCAGGGGGATAGAGCGATTGCGCATAGGCATCGGAAAGATCGAGAAGCCGGATGACACCTGCCTGACGCGGCGGCTCCAGGGCGATGGTGACGGACATGCTGACTCCCTGCTGGCACTGGGACACAATTTTTGCCGACATGACAAAGAGTTAATCCCGCTGCCTTCATTCGGTTGGAATTGCGCCGTCTAAGACGATGACATGCTCAATAGTCAAGGAAGCAGAATATGCAAGCGGTGCTGATCGCGATGACCATTCTCGGCTGCGATGATTCCATCAGCCAGTGCAATTATCTCGCGACGGTCGATAAACGCTGGGAAACTGTTGCCGCCTGCGATGCCGAAGCCGAGCGCCGGCTGAAGACCTATGTGAATGTCAATTATCCCTCGGTAATCGCGGTGTGCGAGGCCCCGAAGACCGTTGCCGCCGCCGAGCCGCCGAAACCGGCGCCCGCTCCGCCGGCTGTTGTTGAAGCGACAGAACAGCGTCCGCAGGGACTGCTTGGTTTTGCCGATAATATTGCCCAGCAGGTGCGCGACCATCTGCCTTCCGGCAAGAGCGTCAAGGACACGCTCACCAAGCCGGTGCATTTTGTCTCCACCAGCTATTCCTGGGTGGTGACACGGCTCGCCGATTAGAGCATGTCGCGCAAAACTGTGCAGCGGTTTTGCGCCAAAAGACGGGCGGAAACAAAGACCTGAAGTCCGGCAAGCTAATTTGAAGATCGCGACGCGCTTTAGGCCGCAGCGAGCGCCGCATAAACACGGGCGGATTGTCGCTGTTCGGTGACGTGGAGTTTTTCCACCATGTCCAGCAGCTCACCGATCGCGCCATGCGCGTCGTGATGGCGGAACTTTTCCAGAAGACGGCCGCAGACATTGCCGAGCACGCTGCCCGGCGCTTTTCTGGCGGCGTCGCGCCACAGCATCGTCGCCTCGACGAAGATGACACTAATATCTCTCGGCAGGCCGGCGGACTCGTAGAGCGCGCGCACCGCATGCATGCGCCCGGTTGCCAGGATCGAGCGCACCCGGCGCTCGCTGCAGCCTGTGAGATCGACGATCGCGCCGGCGAAGAAGTCGACCTTTCCGGCGCAGAGCGCATGCATCAGGAAGGATGGCGTCAGCCGGCCGTTGAGTCGCAGATGCTGGACGAGATCGGGTATTTCGCGCGGCGCGATATCGCCGGCGATCGAAACGATGGCAGCCTCGGTCGCCTCGCGGCTGATGCGCTGGAGCCGCTGCAGGCCGATAGCCGCCTGCGCCAGCGGTAGCCCGACCAGCGCATTGCTGACATGTTGGGTCAGCAGTTGGCGGGCATCGGCCGGAAGATCGCTGCGGTCGAGAAGCAGGTTGCGGATATCGCAGCAGTCGCCGAGCCGTTCGGCGATGCGTTTCAACGAAAGGCTGGAGATCACCGCGCCGTCATTCTCGAGCAGGCACAGCAGTTCTTCCTCGTCACCAACCTCGGCAAGCGCGGCGGAAACCGGGCGCGTCACATGCGCTCTGGCGGCGATCAGCATGCGGGTGGCGCCATTGCCGCGGGCGGCGAGATCGACGAGATCGGCATCGTTCAAAAGCGGCGAACAGGTCACTGCGTGGCAGGCGACTTCGGGCTGGTCCTCGGCAAGAGAAAGGATCAGGCTGCGCGGCGCATCGGGCGACCAGGCGATCGCCTCGGCCAGCGCCAGCCGCACGCGCGGCGACGAATCGTCGAGCAGAAAGGTCATCGCCATCTCAGCCGCCGCCCGCTCATCCGCAGACATCTCGGACTGCAGATAGGCTCGCCCGAGCGCGTTTGCGGCCCGGGCCCGGTCACCCGTCTTGGCCGTTTCGATCCAACGAAGGAAAGCTTCTACGATCACGCGACGCCCCAGCACTTGAACGCGATTCCTTCGCGCTCCATTCAATGCTGCGACGGTAGCGGCAAAAGGTTTAAGATTGGTTCACCATGTTTCTTAAGCCTTTACATGCCTTGATTAGCCACCAATCGGCGGCAATTGCGGCCGGACCATCTCGAAAACATCGCTGCCCTCGCTGTAATCCATATAGCCCATGCGGGCGACAGGGCGGGCGATCGACATGTCGAGGCGGCCGTCCCTGACGATCGCCTCGTCGATGCGGATGCCGACCACTTCGCCGAAGACGAGGACGTTTTCGGACGGTTCACCCGACAGCGTCTTCGGCTCGATGATCTCGGTAACCCTGCATTCGAGCACCGCGAAGGCCTCGCCGACATAGGGCGCATCGATCAGTTCGGCCTGCTTCGGCGTCAGACCGGCGAAGTCGAATTCACTGTTGCCGTAGGGCAGTGCCGCCGAGGAGAGGTTCATCTTCTCGGCAAGATCGCGGCTGACGAAATTGCAGGTGAAGACGCCGGTCTCGGCGGCATTGCGCTGGCTGTGTTTACGCCCGGCGGAAGAAAACATCACCAGCTTCGGCCGGTCGGCAACGGCATTGAAGAAGGAATAGGGCGCGAGATTGATCGAACCGTCCCTGCCCTTGCTGCCGATCCAGCCGATCGGACGCGGCGACACGATCGCCTTGAACGGATCATGCGCGAGCCCGTGCCGGTTCCCGTCGGTGGCGTAGAACATCAGTCTTCTCCACCGACCCAGGTTACGGTATCGGCAAGCTCCGGCCGCGGCCGCTCGATGGCTGGAAATGTGGTCGAGCCGATATGGATGAAGCCCGCCACCTTTTCATCCGGACCGACGCCGAGCAGCGGATAAGCGCGCTGGTCATAGGCGAACCACTCCGTCAGCCAATTGGCGACATAACCACTGGCATTGGCGGCGAGGATGACGTTGAGGCAAAGCGCACCGGCCGACATCAACTGCTCCCATTCCGGGATCTTGATATGCGGCCCCGCCTTGCTGACGACGGCGACGACCACGGGCGCGCGGGTGAAACGGGTGCGCTCGACCTGGATCATCTCTTCGGAAAGGTCGGGCTTTGCCTTGAGCGCCAAGGTCAGAAGCTCCTCACCGAGACGGGCGCGCTGCTCTCCGAGATAGACGATGAAGCGCCAGGGCGCGATCTTGCCATGATCGGGAACCCGCGAGGCAAGCCGCAGGATCTCCTCGATTTCGGCCTTCTCAGGGCCTGGTTCACACATCTGGAAAGCGGGGATGGAGCGGCGCACGGCGAGGTAATCAATCAGCTTGATATCGGATTTCATGCGGGAGAAACTCTCATTTTAATGCTGCTGCGAAGGGTGGGTCTTGAATTTGCCATCGCGTTGGTCTTGAAGTGGCCTTTGCGATTTCAGAAGTCAATCGGTTCACGAAACAGATGTTTGGCATTTCGCCTTTTGCACGCATCGGCCTTGCCATTGCCCTGATGATACTGACGCCCTTGGGCGCCGGCGCTCAGGATGCCTTCAAGGAATTCAAACAGCTTGAATCGACGCCGAAGATGCCGAAGCTCGATGCTTTCATCGCGCCTGGCAATGCGCCTGAAGGGGTCAAACTGCGTGACGTCCCGATGGAGGCCAAGCTGACGGCGGACGGCACGCCGGTGGAGGAAGGCCTCTCCTGGTACGTCTTCAGCCCGATCGCCGGAGCCGACGGCAAACTGCCGCTGATCGCCAGCGCCAAGGGCGGACCCGCCGCCTTTCAGCTCGCCCCCGGCGATTATTTCGTCAACGTTTCCTTTGGCCGCGCCGGCGTCACCAAGAAGCTGACCGTTCCGGCTGAAGGCGATGTCGACAAGCAGGTGATGGTGCTCGATGCCGGCGGCCTGCTGCTCAATGCCGTCTCCGGCACCGATGCCCGCATCCGCCCCGACCAGTTGAGCTTCTCGATCTATTCCTCGGAAGTGCGCGACGATGGCGAGCGTGGCCTCGTCGTTGCCGATGTCTCGCCGAATACCATCGTCCGCCTCAATGCCGGCACTTATCACATCGTTTCCGAGTACGGCAACGTCAACGCCGTGATCCGCGCCGACATCCAGGTGGAGGCCGGCAAGCTGACCGAGGCGACGATCCAGCATCGCGCCGCGCAGGTCACCTTCAAGCTTGTCTCCGATGCCGGCGGTGAGGCAATCGCCGATACGGCCTGGTCGATCCTGACGGCCGCCGGCGACAGCGTCGGCGAAAGCGTCAGCGCCTTCCCGACCATGGTTCTCGCCGAAGGTGGCTATTCCGCCGTCGCCCGCAACAAGGACAAGATCTACCAGCGCGATTTCACCGTCGTCGCCGGCAGGAATACCGATGTCGAGGTTCTGATGAAGGACCAGCAGCCGCAGCCGCCGGCGAGCGCGGCTCGCACAGTGCAACAGGTGCCGGTTGGCACACCGCCACCGCCGGGCGTCCAGCCGGCTCCGGTCGCTCCGCTGCCCTCCTACGAGCAACTCGCGCCACAAGGCGGCGACGACACCAGCCTCGATTGATTTAACCTCGATCGGCTTGGCCCAACCGAGACCTTTGGGCAAGGCCGCGCTTCGGCGGGCAGCGTCATCGACAGAGTGCGGCTTTATATCAGATTTCCGACAGCGCCGGGCCAGGGCCCGGCGCTGTCGTAACTCGCTATTTTCAGGCCGCCTTGGCTTTCCGTGCTTCGGCCTTGCGACGAATGTCGGGCGGCGTTGCCTCAAGAGTAAGGCTCTCGACAGCGGCATCGAGCCCCATCGAAACCTGATCCTGGCTGCCGAGGCGGCGGATGTTGACCGTGCGCTCCTCGGCCTCCTTCCTGCCGCAGACGATGATGACAGGGACCTTGGTGACCGAATGCTCGCGGATCTTGTAATTGATCTTCTCGTTGCGGAAATCGGTCTCGACGTTGAGACCGGCATCGCGCAACGCCTCGGCCACTTCGAGGCCATAGGCATCGGCTTCCGAAGTGATCGTTGCCACCACCACCTGCAGCGGCGATACCCAGAGCGGCAGATGGCCGGCGAAGTTCTCGATCAGGATGCCGAGGAAGCGTTCCATCGAGCCGCAGATGGCGCGATGGATCATCACCGGCTGCGTCTTTTCGGAATTGCTGTCGATGTAGAAGGCCCCGAAGCGTTCCGGCAGGTTGAAATCGACCTGTGTCGTGCCGCACTGCCATTCACGGCCAATCGCGTCCTTCAGCGTATATTCGAACTTCGGCCCATAGAAAGCGCCCTCGCCCGGCAGGATGCCGGTCTTGATGCGACCTTCGGACTGAGCCTCGATCGTCTTCAGCACATCGGTCATGACGGCTTCCGCACGATCCCAGAGCGCGTCGGAGCCGACACGCTTTTCCGGACGGGTAGAAAGCTTGACGACAATTTCCTTGAAACCGAAGTCTTCATAGACCGACAGGATCAGGTCGTTGATCTTAAGGCATTCGGCAGCCATCTGCTCGTCGGTGCAGAAGATGTGCGCGTCGTCCTGCGTAAAGCCACGCACGCGCATCAGCCCATGCAGCGCGCCCGAAGGCTCGTAGCGGTGCACCAGGCCGAATTCGGCGAGACGGATCGGCAATTCGCGATAGGACTTCAAGCCATGCTTGAAGATCTGCACATGGCCGGGGCAGTTCATCGGCTTTAGCGCAAAGACGCGGTTATCCGCCTCCTTGTCTTCGGGATGCGTCATTGCATGCGCCGATTTCACAGCGAACATGTTTTCCTGATACCAGCCCCAGTGCCCCGAGGTTTCCCAGAGCGCTGTGTCGAGCACCTGTGGTGCGTTGACTTCTTCATAATCGACGGCAAGCCGGCGACGCATATAGGAGACCAGCGACTGGAAAATGCGCCAGCCCTTGCCGTGCCAGAATACGACACCCGGGCCTTCCTCCTGGAAATGGAACAGGTCCATTTCCCGGCCGAGCTTGCGGTGGTCGCGCTTTTCGGCTTCGGCAAGCATATGCAGGTAGTTGTCGAGTTCCGACTGCTCGGCGAAAGCCGTGCCGTAGATGCGGCTCAGCATCGGATTGTTGCTGTCGCCGCGCCAATAGGCGCCGGCCACCTTCAAGAGCTTGAAGGCGTTGCCAATCTGGCCGGTCGAGGCCATATGCGGGCCACGGCAGAGGTCGAACCAGTCGCCCTGGTAATAGATCTTGAGATCCTGTCCTGCCGGAATCGCGTCGACGAGCTCGACCTTGTACTGCTCGCCCTTGTCGGCGAAGACCTGTTTGGCCTTCTCGCGCGACCAGACCTGCTTGGTGAAGGCGGCGTTGCGGGCGATGATCTCCTTCATCTTCTTTTCGATCTTCGGCAGATCGTCGGGCGTGAAGGGCTCGTTCTTGGCGAAGTCGTAATAGAAGCCGTTTTCGATGACCGGGCCGATCGTCACCTGGGTGCCGGGCCAGAGCTCCTGCACCGCTTCGGCCATGACGTGCGCCGCGTCGTGGCGGATGAGCTCCAGCGCGCGGTCGTCGTTGCGGGTGATGATCTCGATCCTGCCCGTCGTGACGGAATCGGAAAGGTCGCGCACGGTACCGTCGATTGCGATGGCGACCGCCTTCTTGGCGAGCGATTTGGAAATGGATTCAGCGACATCCCGGCCGGTTGCGCCAGCATCGAAGCTGCGCACGGAACCATCGGGAAATGTCAGGGAAATAGCTTGGGACATCGAAATTCTCCTTGTCCAGTCCCGCCAACGAATGCGGGTGGTTGCAACGGCAGCGCCTCCGTCCTCGGATACGCTGCCGCCTGATACTCAGATTTCCTACGTGAGTAAAGAAGAAGCCGGCCTAGATGATCATTTCAGTCAGGCCGCACACCGTGTTCCAGTTGCGCATCGTACCGACGCCGAGCCGCTTGGTCGTCAGCGCCGAAAGCAGCTTGGATTGGCTCGGCTTGCCGGCGAAATCGATCCAGAGATCGCCGCCGACGACGGCGATGCGTTGTCCCTCGGTCAGCAGCGGTTTCAGCGCTTCCACCTTCTTCGGGTCGACCGGCAGGCGCATTACCCGAACGATGACCTGGTCACCATTACCGTCTTTGAAAGGATTGGTGCTGCAAAGCGCCATCCAGGTGCAGTCGCTGCGCACGATGATATCAACATGCTTGCCGAACTTTTCTTCAAAACCCTCTTCGAGGGCGACTTCAAGTTCGTGCGGCCGCATATCGTCGGCCTCGAAGACGAGATTGCCAGTGGAAACCAGCGTGCGCGGCTCGCGATAGCCGAGCTCTTCGGCAAGTGCGCGCAAATCCTGCATGATAACGCGGCGATCTGGCGTCAGGACAATGCTGTGCAGGAGGGCGATGAAGGTGCTCATGGCCGCCAGAACTCCTCTGCGCCGTCGGGCAATGTCTTCAGCACTCTGTCGAATGCGGCGACTTCGACATGTTTTCGCACAGCCATTGCCACGTCTCGGATGGCAGTGTCGGGGGCAAAATTATGGTCACCGCGCAGTGACTGCGCCTCGCGCGTCATCGCGGCACGATCATCAAAGGACCGTTTGGCGTCATGCGGGTTCCAGTCGGAGACGAAGATTGCGCGCAGCACCGGCGGCAGCACATCGGCGAACCGCAGTGCGTCTGCGACATCGAGGCGGCAGCGGAATGTCTGAAAGACCCCTTGGGTCATCGTGTAGACCACATTGCGGCTGTCGATCAGCGCATCGGCTCTCACATCATCGAGATAGCTGTCGAAATCCTCCGATGCACGCCTGTATTCACCGGGCATCGTCATGGCGCTCACCCTCTCTTGCGTCCGAGAGCGAGATAACGCCAAGGGGTCCACCAGCGGAAGCGGTCGCCGAGCCTCTCCGGCACTTGGTCGAGGCCGCTGGTGCCGCCCGGGCCGCAGCGGCCGACGCGAAACAGCGTCATCCAGCCGCCAGCCCACAGGCCATGGCGGGCGATCGACTCGTAGCCATATTCGGAGCAGGTCGGGATGTGGCGACAGGAATTGCCGACAAAGCCGGAAAGCGTCAGCTGATAGAGGCGGATGAGCCCCATGCCGAGCAAGCGGTCGGGGGTCTTGCGGAACGGGCCGTTATAGTTGCGGGAGATACGTGCGGCTTTTTCACGCGGCTTGTCGGAACCGGCGGCACCGCCGTCGTCCTCATCATCAGCCTGCCGGACGCACAACTCGCACATGTCAGCTACGCCTCGACAACTTCCGCCCGTTTCGCCTCGATCTGCCCGATCGCATCGACAACGGCATCGAAGGTCAGCATCGTCGAAGCATGGCGAGCCTTGTAGTCACGCACCGGCAGAAGATAACGCATGTCTTCGAACCGTCCCTGCGGCCCCGCTCCATCGGCCTTCAGCATGGCAAGCATGTCCAGGCGTGCCTGGCGCAGTTCGCCCGATGTCGCGCCGACCACGTGGCGGGCCATGATCGAGGACGAGGCCTGGCCGAGTGCGCAGGCCTTTACGTCATGGGCAAAACCGCTCACGGTATCGCCATCCATCTTCAGCCAGATCCGCACCTTCGAGCCGCAGAGCTTGGAATGGGCCTGGGCGGTCGCATCGGCATCCGCCAACGTGCCGGTCAACGGAATATTGCCTGCGAATTCGAGAATCTTGCTGTTGTAGATGTCATCCATGCTGGATTTCCGCTCCAAAATCGCTGCGGATCGGCCTCTTTGCGGGTGTTATTGTTATTGAAACAAAAAACACACCGTGTCGTCCGAGGATACTTACATATAATGGCCGTCTTCCTATATGTATGTCGTTCGAAGGCCATGAAAATGCAATGGCCTCTTGTAAGTTTGATTGGGAAACCGTGCCGGACGGGCGTTGAATCTGCCCCGAAAGCCCCGGAGCCTGCCAAAGGTGCATGAATTCCCGCATGGGATTGACCAGTGGCGATTCCGACAGATGGGCCCGCGGTGCGGGCCAGGAGACCATTGTTCATGGACGCCATCGTAAAGAACTTTCCGCAGACGAACCGGGACTCCGATCGCCCTTCCCAGCAGGAGGCCGAGGAAGCCGTTCGCGTTCTGCTGCGCTGGGCCGGTGACGACCCGACGCGCGAAGGCCTGCTCGAAACGCCGGCCCGCGTCGTCAAGTCGTATCGCGAGCTTTTTTCCGGTTACGACATGGCGGCGGAAGACGTGCTCGGCCGTACCTTCGAGGAGGTCGCCGGTTACGATGACATGGTCCTCGTCAAGGACATTCCCTTCTTCTCGCACTGCGAACACCACATGGTGCCGATCATTGGCAAGGCCCATGTCGCCTATATGCCGGACGGGCGTGTGCTCGGTCTGTCGAAGATTGCCCGTGTCGTCGAAATCTATGGCCGCCGCCTGCAGACGCAGGAAACGATGACCGCGCAGATCGCCAGGGCCATCGACGATACGCTGAATCCGCGCGGTGTTGCCGTGATGATCGAGGCCGAACATATGTGCATGGCGATGCGCGGCGTTCAGAAGCAGGGCTCGACCACGTTGACGACCACGTTTACGGGAACGTTCAAGACCGAGCCGGCCGATCAGGCCCGTTTCATGACCATGGTGCGGAGCCGCTGATACCGGCTCCCTCAGGAGGGCCGCGATGAGTCAACTGATCTTCAATCAACCATCCGGGGACAAGTCGGCGTTGGAAGACGCCGGCGATTTCACGCCGCGTTTCGACGACCGCGGCCTGATCACCGCGATCGTCACCGACGCCAGGGACGGCGAACTGCTGATGGTGGCGCATATGAATGCCCACGCGCTGGCTCTGACCATCCAGAGCGGCACGGCCCATTATTTCAGCCGTTCGCGCGGCAAGATCTGGAAGAAGGGCGAGACCTCGGGCAATCTGCAGACGGTGAAGGAAATACGCACCGATTGCGATCAGGACGCCATCTGGCTGAAGGTCGAGGTCGCCGGCCACGACGCCACCTGTCACACCGGCCGCCGCTCCTGCTTCTACCGCACGATCACGCTTCGAGACGGAAAGCCGATGCTGGATATCGTCGACGACGAGATTCATTTCGATCCACACGATGTCTACGGAAAATAGCCCGAATTTCTCCGGCATTTGCTCCTTATTGCGCCAGAAACCGCTTCTATATACCATTTGGAAACTGATCGGGCACACTATCGGAAACCAAGTGTTCTGCTGGGAGGGGAGAGCGCCATGCTGAGCTGGAGTCTGCATCGTCAAAGCTCTGAAGGCGAAGGTCCTGGTTCCGGAATGTCCACGACGCTGGAGACGATCCCGCCTCCCGCGCCTGTCAAGAAAATCAAGATCGCCTTGGCGCTCGGCGGCGGCGCGGCCCGCGGCTGGGCCCATATCGGCGTGCTGCGCGCGCTCGACGAGGCAAAGGTCGAAATCGGTATGATTGCCGGCACCTCGATCGGCGCGCTGGTTGGCGGCTGCTATCTCGCCGGCAAACTCGATGAACTCGAAAGTTTCGCGCGCTCGCTGACCATGCGCCGGATTGCAAGTCTCCTCGATCTCACCATCGGCGGCAGCGGCCTTTTCGGCGGCATGCGGCTGACCAAGCGCATGCAGGAACATCTCGAAGGCCTGAACGTCGAGGATCTCGATCGGCCCTTCGTCGCGGTCGCGGCCGAGGTCAATACCGGCCATGAGGTCTGGATTGCCAATGGGTCGCTGATTACAGCGCTGCGCGCCTCCTATGCCCTGCCCGGCATCTTCGAGCCGGTGCGCAGCAATCACCGCACGCTGGTCGACGGGGCGCTGGTCAATCCCGTCCCCGTCTCCGTCTGCCGTGCCTACGAGCAGCCGCTCGTCGTCGCCGTCAATCTCAACTACGACCTGTACGGCCGCTCGGCCGTCGTCCGGCACAATGCCAGCCTCTCGCCGCAGGAAGTGCAGAAGCAGGAAGAGGCGCCCTATGCGCGCCTCGGCATGACCGGCGTCATGGTGCAGGCCTTCAACATCATCCAGGATAGGATCGCCCGCGCCCGTCTCGCCGGCGACCCGCCGGATATTTCGCTGCAGCCGCGCCTCAGCTATATCGGCCTTTCCGAATTCCACCGGGCCGGTGAGGCGATCGAACGCGGCTACGAGGAAGCCAGAGCCCGGCTCCCCGAGATCAAGCGCATGCAGGAAGTCTACGCTAGCCAGCCCTGATGCATGCCGTCCGAAAGCGTGTGGCGTTTGGAACGGCGACATCAATCAGGCACGGCCGGCAAAAACCTCAGCCGGCGATATAGGCCTTGATTTCCTCGGCCTCACGCTCGACTTCGGCGATGCGCGATTTCACCACGTCGCCGATAGAGATGATGCCGGCAAGCTTGCCGCTGCTTTCCACCGGCACGTGACGGAAACGGCGGCTGGTCATCAGCTCCATCAGCTCGTTGACGGTCGTCTCTTCATGGCAGCGGTAGACCTTTGCGGTCATGACCTGGGCGAGCGAGTGATCGAGGCCTTCCTTGCCGTGCTTGGCGATCGCATGCACGAGATCGCGCTCGGTGAACATGCCCGAAATCCGGTTTTCCATGCCGACGACGACGATCGCGCCGATCTTCTTCTTGCTGAGGATGGCCGCCGCCTCGGCGACGGTGGTGTTCGGCCCGGCAGTGACGACGTCCCTGCCCTTCAGGTCGAGGATTGCTTTGACTGAACTGGTCATTCGAACCTCCTATGTCCGTGAAACACTTGTCACAGGCATCCGCGGCGGTTTCTCCCCCCAGCGCGGATAAGGCAATCGTGCACTGCCCGGCTCAGGATTGCAACACATCCTTCTCGGTGCCCGCAGGTTCCATCACAGGCGGGCGCGGCGCCCGGTCGAACAGCGAAAACAGGAAGAAGCCGAAGACGAAGCCGCCAATATGCGCGTCCCAGGCAATCGCCTGATCGCTGTCGCCGACGAGCGGGATTCCGACGGCGATCAGGGCGTTGCCGACAAGCCAGAGCAGCATGAAGATGATGACGGTGCGGCTCTTCAGCGCCTCGAAGATGGAAAGCCGGGCATTGAGATGTGCCGGCAGCATCGGCCGTCGTTCGGCTGGAAAGGCGAATCGGCAGGCAGCGCCCATCAGCCCGGAGATTACCCCTGACGCGCCGATCAAAAGCGACACGTCGCCCCAGTTCAGGACCGCGTGCAGGGCAGCGGATGCGACGGAGGAAAAGAGCCAGAAGAGTACGAAACGCAGCGTCCCGATACGGCGCACCACCGGCGCGCCGAAGGCCATCAGCCAGAACGCGTTGAAGACGATATGCTGAACGCTGCCGTGCAGCAGCGAATAGGTGACTGGCGTCCAGAACAGCTCCGGCCCCTGCTGCGACAGCGGAATCACATAGCGGGCGGGAACGAAGCCGAAGGTGAAGAACAGCCAGTTCAGCGCATCGTCGGAGAGCAAGAGCTCCTGCACCGCGTAGATGGCGGCCAGCAGGCAAAGGCTGAAGAACAGTGCCGGCGGAAGGTTGAAGACCGGTTCGCGCGCTGGCCGTGCCGGCGGCTGGACCTTGGAAGGTTCGGGCGCCTCGTTCGGCTCGGCCGTCTGCTCATTCATCTGCGTATCGCCTCGTTGAGGCCACAGCCATACAGGAGCGACTGTCAAAAAAAAAGCCGTCCGAAGTGCCGGACGGCGTGTCGGGAGTTCGAGGAAAAGACCTCGGCCCGGGCAGGTTGTGCTGAACTTCGAAAGTCGAAGCGATGCGGGACAGTGGCACGACTGGCGCAGCACCTCAACCGAAACCCTTTCTTAACCTTAACCGCCGCGGTTTGGCATGAAATCCGCAAGGTAGAGCCTGTAGGGGCAATGAGTGCCCGAAAATGATCCGGAATGGGACAGGTTGGTGTGAAATGCGTGTGCAAACGACCATCGAAATTTTTGACTACTGGAACCGTATCCGCGGCACTGCCGATGCGCCGCTGAAATCAGAGGTCGAACCCTCCGCCGTCCCGCATCTGCTGCAAAGTCTCTTCATCCTGGAGGCGCGCGAGGGCGGAGATATTGGTTTCCGGCTCGCCGGCACCCGCATCTGCGATCTCTTTGGCCATGATCTGCGCGGCGAACGTTTTTCATCGCTCTGGGCCCATGGCCAGCACGCCGATATCGAACGCACGGCGATGGGCGTCATGGACCATGCCATGCCCGCCCTGTTCAATGCCACCGGCTACAGCACCGTCGGCCATCAGGCCTCCTTCGAGATTATCATGATGCCGCTGCGCTCACCGAACGGCGCCTGTGATCGGTTGCTCGGCGCCATTGCCCCGACTGCGGCTGCGAGCTGGCTGGAGATCGTACCGCTCGAATTCCTGGCGCTCGACCGCAGCCGTCTGCTGCCCGGAAAGTTCGGCAAGGCAGCACCCGTCGAACTGCGCCCCATCAACGAGATTGTCGCCGGCAGAAGCGCCCGTTTCGGACAGGTCATGCGCCGCATGGTGTCGCAGCTGCTGATGAGTGCGGAGGCGCGCTGAGGGTTTCGTTTCGGGACATCGGGCATACTCGTTTTCGGCTATGTCGGGACGAGACGGAACAACCTTCTGTTAATGGATTGCGGGTAATGATCGGACTCTCAGATTTGATGAAGAAGCCCTTTGATGCACTCGTTCCAGCCAGCTCAGACGCAACGACCTGCGCCGCGCCCTGAACAGGGCGTTTTTCAGCGTGTGCCCATCAACATGCAGGGTCGGCTGATGCTTGCGAACTACGAGGAGTTCGAATGCATGGTGATCGACATGTCGCCCGGCGACATGTATGTCACCTGCTCCGGGCGGCCGCGCGCCAACGAACGCGTCGTCGCGTATATCGATCATCTCGGACGCGTCGAAGGTTATGTCCAGACGCTCGATGGCCGCGGCTTCACCATGTCGATCAACGCCACCGACCGGAAGCGCGAGAAGCTCGCGGCCCAGCTCACCTGGCTCGCCAACAAACATGAACTCGGCCTGCCGGAAGATCGCCGCCACGACCGCCTGACGCCGCGCGACACGAAGACCGAGCTGACGCTCGAAGACGGCACGCGTTATTCCTGCCGCATCATGGACCTTTCGCTGTCGGGTGCTGCCGTCGACGTCGAGATGCGTCCCTCGATCGGGACGGCGGTGCGCCTCGGCAACATGCGTGGCCGCGTTGTGCGTCATTTCGTCGAAGGCGTGGCGATCGAATTCCTGTCGATCCAGTCCCGCGAGACGCTGCGCGAATTCCTGTAACAATGGCTGAAAATGAGGCTGCCCTGCCGAGGGTTCTGTGGCGGGTGCAATTCTTGACGGGCTTCCATCGAACGCGATTGCCGGATCCGGTGCGCACCCGGTCAGGTCGTGTTGAAAAGCCTTCACTTCATGGCAAGAGCTTTGCAAGTGGCAACAAATCCGGCTTTGGAAGGCAAGCGCCTATTCCTGTCGCAAGTCGTTCCATCCAGTCGGTTGATAATATTATGAGTGGAACAAGCTGCGACACCGATCGGCGCCCGATGAGGTCGCCCAGGATTGTGCAGTAATTTGCGTCCGGCAATGCCCCGCCCTCGCCCATCTTCCCTTTGTCAGCGATATGATGGATAAGGTCGGCTTCGACCGCAGGGGCACCGATGTCAGCTCTCTATTCGGAAATCGAACCCTATGATCATGGTCTGCTCGATACGGGTGACGGCAATCTGATCTACTGGGAGGCTTGCGGCAATCCGGCGGGCCAGCCGGCGCTGGTGCTGCATGGCGGACCGGGCTCCGGCTGTTCGACCACGGCGCGGCGCTATTTCGATCCCGGTGCCTACCGAATCATTCTGTTCGATCAGCGCAATTGCGGCCGCAGCCTGCCGAGTGCTGCCGATCCCGAAACCGATCTCTCCCTTAACACCACCTGGCATCTCGTGGCCGACATCGAGCGGCTGCGCGCCTGTCTCGGCATCGACACCTGGCTGCTTTTCGGCAATTCCTGGGGTTCGACGCTGGCGCTCGCCTATGCCGAAACCCATCCGGAGCGGGTCGCAACGATCGTCCTGTCAGGCGTGACCACCACCCGCCGTTCGGAAATCGACTGGCTCTCTCGCGGCATGGCGCCGCTCTTTCCGGAAGAATGGCACCGTTTCCGTCAGGCCATTCCCCCAGGGGTGCCGGGTCGAGAGGAAGACATGGTTGCCGCCTATCATCGTCTCCTCAACGATCCGGACCCGGAGACCCGCCTCAAGGCGGCGCGCGACTGGCATGATTGGGAAGCGGCCTCGATCCTGCTTGCTGATCCCCAAGGCCTGCCGCGCCGCTGGGCTGATCCCGCCTATCTGCTGACGCGCGCCCGCATCATCACTCATTACTTCAGCTATGGCGCATGGCTGGAGGATGGCGAACTGCTGAAGAACGCCACGCGGCTTGCCGGCATTCCCGGTATCCTGCTGCAGGGAAGGTTCGACATCGAGGCGCCGCTCGTCACTGCCTGGGAACTCGCCCGCGCCTGGCCGCAAAGCGAGCTCAGCGTCCTTCCGCGTGCTGCCCATTCCATCGCAAATCCGGACATGAGCGCGGCGATCGTCGCAGCGACCGATCGATTTCGCGATATCCAGCAAAAATAATTTTCCCGCCGGCATCAGGGGTCTGAGCGATATTCCGCTTTTGAACCGACCGAATCGGTCCATTCCGGCGACCTTTCCGGCCGGTCGCACCCCGCCTGAGATCGCCAGCCGGCCACCGAAAATTATCCGGCTCAACGAAAACCCTTAACATGAGGACGGCAACGCAACCTCTTGGCGGGTGAAAGCCTTGTTGCGTGAATTACAATTTTAATCGATTTCGCGACAAATCCGCTTCGAATTTTATGCGCATTCGAATCTGTTTTTAGCCAAGTTTTATCGGCATTTGAATCAACTAAGCCTTTAATTCTATTGCGTAATTTTGCGTGAGGTAAAAACGTCTGTGCCATTGTCACCCTAACTTACGGGGAGACGGCAATGACAACTGCAAATATCCTGAAAGGCGGCCTTCTGGCCGGTGCCATCACCATGGCAATGGCGGGTTCGGGACAGGCGATGCCCGCCAGCATGGCCCTGGCGGGCAATGCCAGCCCGCCGATCGGACACTATGAATTCTGCAAGGCGAATCCAAAGGAATGTGTCGAAGTCGGCGGCGATGCCGGACCGGCCATCCTCACCGAGGATCGCTGGAAGGAAATTCTCAAGGTCAACTACGCCGTCAATTCGACGATCCAGCCGATGACGGATGAGCAGATCTACGGTGTCGAAGAGCGTTGGGCCTATCCAACCACCGTCGGCGACTGCGAGGACTATGCGCTGCTGAAGCGCAAGATGCTGATCGACGACGGCTTCTCGCCGTCCGATACGCTGATAACAGTCGTGCTCCAGCCGAATGGCGAAGGCCATGCCGTGCTGACGGTCCGCACCGATCACGGCGACTTCATCCTCGACAACATGCGCAACAAGGTGCTGCTGTGGTCGGATACCGAATACACCTATCTGAAGCGCCAGTCCGCCGACGATCCGGCCCGCTGGTCGAAGCTTCAGGACGGCCGCGCTGTCGCGGTCGGTAGCGTCAAGTAGGAACAAGCCTGCCGGCCATGTCGGCTGCAGTCTGCGGCCCGGTCAGTCCCCGCATCCCGTCCCCGACCGGCGCCCAAGAGCCGTTCCCGCTGTCCCGGGAACGGCTCGCCCCTTTTTTAAGGCTTGCCTTCAGCCCCTTAGCAAATTGTTAACCATACCGATCCGATCATACCGATGAGATTCATCATCGGTACCGGCGGCTCATGTTCTTCCTGGGGCGGACCGAAACGCGAAGAACCACCATGAGCCATGCCGCGCACAGCGCAACCGACGAGCAACCGCTTCTTTCCATGGGGTTTCTCTTCCGCACGATGGCGGTGATCGCCATTCTGGCGGCCCTGACTATTGCCATCAGCATCGGCGGCCGTTGGTTCGGCAGGCATATCTCGCTCGCCGGCAACACCGACAGCACGGCTGAAATCATGCTGGCCATCGGCCGCGACACCGTCAAATTCCCGGAAAATGCCATCCGCTTCCCCAGTCAAAGGCATGAGGGCGCTGCCGAGCGCGTCGATCTCTACCTCGCCTGGCCCGAAATGCAGGGTTACGGCAAGGAAAATCACCTTCGATTCGACGATGTCGCTCAATCCTCCGGCCTGATCTTCCTGCAGATCACACAGAGCACCATGTCGCGCGACATGTCGGGGCGGCTGGAGCCGATCTATTCGCATCTGCTCGAAGGACCGGCCGAGCCTTTCCGCGACGGACTGACGCTGCATCGTCTTCGCGCCGATGCCGGTTACGGTGACGAAGTGTTGCTGACGGCGCCCCTCAAGGGCAGGCCGGACTACGTCGTGCGCTGCATTTTACCTTCAGCCCCGGACAAGGCGGCGAGCGGAGATTGTCAGCGCGATATCAAGGTCGGCAGGGATCTCAGCGTTCTCTACCGTTTCTCGAGCAGCCATCTCGACGAGTGGGAACATATTGATGCCGCTATCCGCACCTTTGTGGACGCGCGTCTTGTGAACCGTTCTGCGACAGGTCCCTAAAATGCCCCCCGGACAGCGAAATAAACGATTCATCATAAACGGATTGGTAACGCCCAACCGGTAATTTTGAAAGACGAGCTGTGCGGCGGGAGGTGTGCGGTTCCTGCCCCAATATCCGAAATGCCAAATATCTGAAAATGCAAGCGAAGAGTGGAATAGTGTCAAGGTCAGTCTCCTCCGTATCATCGTCCCGATCCGGCAGCTTTTTCGCAAAGCTGCTGGCGATCCTTTCGGTGGCTGTCACGATCGTCCTGGTCGATTCGGTGAATGCCGACGCGGAAGCGGCGAACCCGAAATATGCGGGCATCGTCGTCGACGCCAAGACCGGCAACGTTCTCTACAGCGAGAATGCCGACCGGCTGCAATACCCCGCCTCCCTGACCAAGATGATGACCCTCTACATGACCTTCGAGGCGCTGGAGCAGGGTCGCATCCGTCTCGATACACCGGTTCCCTTCTCCGCCCATGCGGCAGCCCAGGCGCCGACCAAGCTCGGCGTGCGCGCCGGCGGCACGATCACCGTCGAGCAGGGCATTCTCGGCCTCGTCACCCTGTCGGCCAATGATGCAGCAACCGCACTCGGCGAAATGCTAGGCGGCGGCAGTGAGGATCGCTTCGCCCAACTGATGACCGCCAAGGCACATGCGCTCGGCATGACCCGCACCACCTATCGCAACGCCAACGGCCTGCCGAATACGGCGCAGATGACGACAGCCCGCGATCAGGCCCGCCTCGGCATCGCCCTTCGTCAGCATTTCCCGCAATATTACGGCTATTTCTCCACCCGCGCCTTCAAGTTCGGCAGCCGCACGATTCGCAGCCACAACCGCCTCGTCGGTTCGGTGCGCGGTGTCGACGGCATCAAGACCGGTTACACCCGCGCTGCCGGCTTCAACCTGGTGAGCTCGGTGCAGGTCGACGGCAAATCGATCGTCGGTGTTGTGCTCGGCGGCGCCTCGACGCCTGCCCGCGATGCCCAGATGCGCAATCTGATCGCCACCTACCTGCCGAAGGCATCGAGCCGCGGTGGATCGTCGGCGCTGATCGCCCAGGCAGCCCCTGCCCCGGCGATGATCGAAACACCTGCTCCGGTCCAGCCGCAGAAGGCCCAGCAGAAAGCTCAGCCGCAAATGGCCCAACAGCAGGTCGCAAAGACGATCACCGCAGCGCAGCCGCCGGTCTCTGCCACCGCTGCCGATCTCAGCCTGCCGCATAAGGGGCCGATGCCGGATGCCCGCTATCAGGTCGCCGAGACCGAAGTCGCTTATGCCGAGACCGCTCAGTCGAAATCCGACAATCCGCTGGTAGCACAGCCGATGCCGGCGCCGACCAAGGTCAAGACCATGACCTTCAAGCAGCAGGCCTCGGTCACGGTACCGACGCCGGCGCCCGCCTCCATGGCGCCGGAACAGGGCGATACCGCTGTCGATAACGTCACGACCGCTTCGACCACTCCCTCCCCGACTCGTGCTGCTTCAATCAGCAACGGCCCGACCGGCTGGGTCGTGCAGGTCGGCGTCTCGCCGAGCCGGCAGATGGCCATGGACCTTCTGGAAAGCGCCAAGAGCAAGGGCGGCAAGGCACTGGCCTCGGCAAAGCCTTTCGCAGTCGCCTACGCCGCTGGAGGTGACCAGCTTTACCGTGCCCGCTTTGGTGGCTTCGACGACCAGCGCGATGCGGTCAACGCCTGCAAGGCCTTGAAGAAGGCCGGCATCAAGTGCTGGGCGGCTGCCCAATGAGCTATTCGATGCTGCCTGCAAGATGGCCGGCGGCATCGGTAACGGCCGGAATCGGTGTTTGCGTTTCCGGCCACAATTCTTGAACTCGATCAGTATTGCGTACGGGGAAAACAATGGCGATCAATGAGAATTTTCCGGGAGTGCCTTCAGACCGCCGCACGGCGACCAAAGGGCGCTCATCTCTGCATCCGCTGCACGAGGCGGCTTTGCGCCTGGCCGAGATCGGCCTGCAGCGGCCGAAGGCGAAATCTCCGAAGACCCGGGATCTCATTAATCTGCTGCTTTGCCATGGCGCGCGCGCCTGGCGCTATTCCCAGCCCGAAGCCCGGATCCACCTGCATGTGACCTCGCCGGACGGCAGCGCGCCGGTGCAGTTGCGCCTGCGCTGAACTGCGGAGAGCGGCAGCGTCTCCGATCGGACGGCTGCCACACGCATAAATCGTTCGGAAATTGTTTCTGATTTACGGGCTTACAGCAGGCCAAGTTCCGTAAGCTCGCGGCGAAGATCCGCGGGCATTTCGGCAATGCCGGCGCCAAGGCTTGTCAGGTCGCGCGGCACGTCGTCCTCAGTGTAATAACGCCAGCCCTGGAAGGGACGCTTCGGCTGCACCGCCGTCTCGATGACCTCCGGGCCGAGCACCAGGCGGCAGCGCGAAATCCCCTCGCCGTCCGTGAAGGTCTCGATGCCGAGCAGCTTCTGCCGTGCCTGCACCTGCCCCTTGATCACCCAATAGAGCGAACCGCCGTCAAGCAGCTCCTCCATGCGTTTCGGCACCATGCGCGTCGTATGCACCGAATGCGGCTCGAGGCCGGCGGCAATGGCGCGCAGCGCGCGTTCCGCCACCCATTCGCGCAGATCGTCTATCGAGTCGGCGCCGACACAGAGTTTGATGAGATGCAATGCCATGCTGCCGTTGAAATCCTTTTGGCAGCGAGCGTCAAGAGCAAGCTTCCAGCGTCCACAAACTCAGCATTCGACGACATTGACGGCGAGTCCCCCGGTCGATGTTTCCTTGTATTTCTCGCTCATGTCGTGGCCGGTCTGGCGCATCGTCTCGATACAGGCATCGAGCGGCACGAAATGCTGGCCGTCGCCCTTGACGGCAAGTGATGCCGCGGTGACCGCCTTGACCGCGCCGAGCGCGTTGCGCTCGATACAGGGAACCTGCACCAGGCCCGCGATCGGATCGCAGGTCATGCCGAGATGGTGTTCGAGCGCGATCTCGGCGGCATTCTCGATCTGCTCCGGCGTACCGCCCATGACCGCGGCAAGGCCCGCGGCCGCCATCGCCGCCGCCGACCCGACCTCGCCCTGACAGCCGACCTCGGCGCCAGAAATCGACGCATTGTGCTTGATGATGCCGCCGATGGCAGCCGCCGTCAGCAGGTAGTCGCGAATACCGTCCTGATCCCAGTCCTCGTGGAAATGTTCGTAATAGCGGATCGTCGCCGGAATGACACCGGCCGCCCCGTTGGTCGGCGCCGTGACGACGCGCCCGCCGGCTGCATTCTCCTCGTTGACGGCCATCGCATAGACGCTGAGCCAGTCGTTAGCGAGCAGCGGGTTGACGCGGTTGCTGCGCCACTCCTCCTCGAGCTTGTCGTGAATCCGGCGGGCGCGACGCTTGACGTTGAGGCCGCCGGGCATGATGCCCTCGACCTTGAGGCCGCGCTCGATGCAGGAGCGCATCGCTTCCCAGATGCGGTCGAGGCCCTGATCGAGCTCCTCGCGGCTACGCTGGCTTTCTTCGTTCGCCCGCTTCATCTGCGCGATCGACAGTCCGGAGCGCTCCGCCATCTCAAGCATCTGCTTGGCGGTGGCGAAGGGATAGGGGACGCGCGTTCCGCCGGCCGCGTTCTTCTTCGCCCGCATCTGTTCGAGCTCGGTGTCGGTGACGACGAAGCCGCCGCCGACCGAATAATAGATGCGCTTGAGGAGCAGCCGGCTATCCCTGTCATAGGCCGAGAAGATCATGCCGTTGGCGTGGCCGGGCAACGGCTGTTTCTTGTCGAAGATCAGGTCGGTCTTCGGCTGGAACTGATAGGCGGGATGGCCCGCCGGCGTGATGCGGCCGGTGCGCTCCACAGTATCGATGATGCCGTCCATTTTGTCAGGATCGACGCTGTCGGGCGCCTCGCCCATCAGCCCGAGAATGACCGCCCTGCCCGTGCCGTGGCCGATACCGGTATGGGCGAGCGAGCCGTGCAGGCTGACCTTGATGGCTGCGACCTGTGCGCCCGACGACGGGCGCGGCCATTCACTCGACAGGATCAGGTCGAGAAACCGGTTGGCCGCCGACATCGGACCCATCGTGTGCGAACTCGACGGCCCGACACCGATCTTGAAGACATCGAATACCGAGAGAAACATGGGTGCGCCTTCTGAATACAAGGATGCAAGCATAAGCGGGGCCGGTTTAAAATCCGCGCGGCACACCGACATCGCATGGAGCCGGTGCGACATTCGGTGCACACGAGAGCGTCCCGCGTCCAATGGGACGCTCCAGCACTTTGAGTTTGCGCATAATCCTTTCCGAAAATCGAATCCGATTTTCGGGGTTATGCGCCAAACCAAGCGGTCCGCCTTGTCAGTCACTATAGCATTTCAAATGGGAAGGTTTGCACAACTTGTCCGTTGTTAGACGAGACGACACATTGTAAATTGAACGCATGGCGCTCAAACGGATGGACAACGTAGGAATCGTCGTCGACCACCTCGGAGAGGCGATTGATTTCTTTGGCGAGCTCGGTCTCGAGCTCGAAGGGCGGACCACGATCGAAGGAGAATGGGCCGGACGTGTCACTGGACTGGGCGATCAGCGCGTCGAGATTGCCATGATGCGCACGCCGGACGGTCACAGCCGGCTCGAACTCTCCCGCTTCCTCACGCCACCCACTGTCGCGGATCACCGCAATGCCCCGGTGAACGCTCTGGGCTACCTTCGCGTCATGTTCACGGTCGATGATATCGACGAGACGCTTGAAAGGCTCCGCAGGCGCGGCGCGCAACTCGTGGGCGAAGTCGTGCAGTACAAGGACGCGTATCGGCTCTGCTACATCCGCGGGCTTGGAGGGCTTCTCATCGGACTCGCCCAAGAGCTCAACTGAGCACTATGCGCGAAGCTTCTCGTCGCGACTATCCTGAATGACCGTGCCGTCGGCCCCATCCTGGGTTTCGGGCATAGCGCCGTGCAGCAGGCGCTTTTCGATCTCTTGCAGGTTGACGATCGCGCGATCCATTTGATCAGCCGGAGTTTCGTGCGGAACCATGCGCGTGCGATTATTCTGCCATAGCCTGACCAGCAGCCGACGACCGGGAGCCTCGATCGTCTCGTGGATGAACCATGCCCCGGCTACCGCTACGAAAAGCGTCGCCACGATGAGCGCCGGTTCGGGCATCAAGCCATCAAAAGTCAGACGCGCCAGGAACATTATGGGGACATGGAAAAGGTAAAGTGAAAAGCTGATCTTCCCGAGAAACCGTACTGGTGCAGCTGCCAGGACATCTGCAGCGATCGGGGGTTGTCGAGCGACGAGCCCGACGATGACGGCTGCGGCCACCGCGCTTTGCAGGCTCCAGAATTCAGGGGAAAAGCCCGGGAAGATATGCCTGTAAGTGAAAAACACCGCCAGAAGGAAAAGCGTTGAAATTCCTGTGAGGGTCGATGGAATCCAGCTGCCCCAGTAGGAATGCATCATTCCGGCAAGTGCGCCGAAAAGAAAATAAGGGAGCTTGGAGACGAGCATTATTCCGGGGCCTGGCAATTCAACCAGGCCGTCCACGACGACGACCACGGTGAGCCCCACAATCATGCCGCTATAGCGTTGCGGCTGGGCCAAGCAAAGCCACAGAACGGGAAAGAGCAGATAGAATTGGATCTCAGGTGGTATCGACCAGAAAACACCACTGGAGCCGAGAAGAATGACATGGCGCACAAAATCCGCGCCGCCCGCGATCGGCTGAACAAAATCCAGATTTTGCACGCTCGACAGCATCGCTACCAGAACGACGGCCGCCAGATAGACCGGGTAAATGCGGGCAAAGCGGCTCACAAGAAAATCCAACACGTTTTCTCTCGTGACCGGCCGTGAGCCGTAGAGATGAGCCATCAGGAAGCCGCTAAGAGCAAAAAACAAACCGACAGCTTCGTCGCCCATCGACACGAGATGCGGAGCTGTGATTGGAAAGATAAAGCCAATATGGGCTCCAACGACCAGAAGCGCAGCGACACCGCGCAGGCCATCGAGACTCGGGATGTAATCCGGCCGGCTCATGGGTCACTTTTGAATCAGCTGTTCAGGTTCAGTCCTGAACAATTGGCCATCACAACTTTACAAGCGGTTAACACGGTGCGCTCTCGTCTGCCGGTTGCCACGCAAGCTCGTTGATAACACGGATTTCAGCGCGCTCCCTCCGGAAGATGCCGGTCGGTTGTCCACTAAGCCTTGTCGTTTCCCGACGGCTCGATTATGCCGAAGTGCCGCATGGCCAAAAGCCCGCGTATAGCCGCCGAACTCGGCCATGCGGCACAATCCGACTTGCGGCATAGTGGCCGCGTTCATGCGGAGACTGAATCACTGATGACGACGGCGGATTATATCGCTCTGGCCTTCTTTGCCTGCGTCTGGATGGGCTATTCCTGGCTGCTGCACGGCCGCACCTTCTTCGGACGCACCAGCCTGACCCATGCGATGACCGAACGGCGCCGCGAATGGATCTACAATTCGCTGCGCCGCGACCTGAAGATGATCGACACGCAGATCATGGCCGGCTTGCAGAACGGCACCGCCTTCTTCGCATCCACCTCGATCTTCGCGATCGGCAGTTGCTTTGCCTTGCTCGGCGCGACCGAGAAGGTCGACGCCGTCTTCGCCGACCTGCCTTTCGTCTTTCATGGCGGCCACGCCGTTTTCGAGATGAAGGTCGGCGGGCTGGCTGCGCTTTTCGGCTACGCCTTCTTCAAATTCGGCTGGTCCTACCGGCTGTTCAACTACTGCACCATCCTATTCGGCTCGATCCCAATGATGCGCGACACTGAGCGCGACGTCATCGCCGCCGAGCGGGCCGCCGAACGCGTCATCCGCATGAACGTCATTGCCGGCAGTAATTTCAACGAGGGCCTCCGGGCGATCTTCCTGTCGATCGGCTATCTCGGCTGGTTCATCAACCCTTATGTCTTCATGCTGACCACGGCGATCGTCATCTTCGTGCTGGCGCGGCGGCAGTTCTTCTCGGAGGCGCGACTGGCGATCATGGATGCCGGCCCGCCATCAAATCTCAACCTTTCTGCTATTCGCCGCGACAAGCCGTCAAGCGGCGGACGTGATTTGCCCGAGGGACTTTGATGACATTGCCGGCAACGGAAACCGATGTGGTGACAAAACCGCCGCGCATCGGTCTATTGGATACGGCGCGCGGCGTCGCGCTGATCGCCATGGCGAGCTACCATTTCAGCTGGGATATGGAGTTCATGGGCTATCTCGCGCCGGGCACGGCCGAGACCGGCTGGCTGAAGATCTATGCCCGGGCGATCGCCACGACCTTTCTCTTCATCGTCGGCATCAGCCTGGTGCTCTCGAGCAAGCCCGAGATTCGCTGGCCCTCCTTCTGGAAGCGCTTCGGCATGATCGCCGCGGCAGCCGCGGCAATCTCGATCGCCACGCGCATCGCGATGCCGGACGAGTGGATCTATTTCGGCATCCTGCATTGCATCGCGGTGCTCACCCTCATCGGCGTTGTTTTTTTGAGACTGCCGCTTGCCTTCACCCTTATCGCCACGCTCGCGCTCTTTGCCGCCTGGATCACCGATAATTTCGGTCCACCCGGCCTGCTTCGCTCGTCCTTCTTCGATCCCCGATATCTCGCCTGGATCGGCCTTGCGGTGATGCCGGAACGATCCAACGACTACGTGCCGCTGTTTCCCTGGGCAACGCCCTTCTTCGCTGGTTTAACTATTGCCTCGATCGCCATCAGAACCAGACTGCTGCACCGGCTTGCCGCCATCGGCACCGGTTCCTGGTGGCCGGCAAGGCTTGGCCGCCACAGCCTTGCCTTTTACCTCATCCACCAGCCGGTATTGATCGGTATCGCCTATGGGCTTTCCCTCGTCGTCCCACCGCAGGCGCCTGATCCGGTTGCGACTTACCTAAGGCAATGCAACGCCTCCTGCGTCATGCAGCAGGGCGAAGCTCTCTGCCGCAGCTTCTGCCAGTGCACGCTGGAGAAATTGCAGGCGCAGGCCCTGTTCACGCCGCTTCAGGCGGGCGCGATCGATATACAGAACGACGAGCGGGTCCAGACAATTGCCGCAGAATGCAGCGCCGAGGCGGAATGAATTCGCCGACAATACCGCGCGTGATCAGGTGGTGACGCCGATTTCGGCCAGGCGGCCGAGGCAGGTCTCTTCGATAGCGTCGAGTTCCGCCAGCGTGTCGTCGATATCCTTGCGCTTCTGGCGCAGGTCGTCACGCTTCTCATCGACGCGCTTCATCAGGAGCTTCAGCTGGCCGAGTTCGCCCGGCGGCTCCTTGTAAACCTGGATGATCTCGCGGATTTCGGCGATGGTGAAACCGATGCGCCGGCCGCGGAGAATTTCTGCGATGAGCCGCCGGTCGGCTTGCCGGAACAGGCGGGTGCGCCCACGCCGCTCCGGATGGATCAGTCCCTCGTCCTCGTAGAAGCGGAGCGTGCGCGTCGAGACCCCGAATTCGCGCGTCAGTTCCGTTATGCTATAAAACTTGTTCACCGGCATGTGTTCCCCGTCGTCGGACAGACGATAATATTGACTTTTACGTAATAGTCAATTTTTGGCGGTTCAGATACCGAACCACCAGGTGGCGATACCGAGAAAGGCGAAGAAGCCGGTACAGTCCGTCACCGTCGTGACGAAGACGGAAGAGGCGATCGCCGGGTCGGCCCCCACCTTGTCGAGCAGCAGCGGCAGCAGGATGCCGGCAAGGGCTGCCGCTATCAGATTGATGATCATCGCCGCCGCAATCACGCCGCCAAGCTGGTAGTCGTGGAACCAGGTGCCTGCGATCGCGCCCATGATCGTTGCGAAGACGATTCCGTTCAGGATGCCGACGCCCGCCTCTCTGCGGATGATGCGGCCGGCATTGTAGATGTCGAGATCGCGAGTGGCGAGCGCGCGCACCGTCACCGTCATCGTCTGCGTGCCGGCATTGCCTCCCATCGAGGCGACGATCGGCATCAGCACGGCGAGCGCGATCATCTTCTCGATCGAGGCGTCGAACAGACCGATGACGCTTGCTGACAGCATCGCCGTACCGAGGTTGATTAAAAGCCACAGGAAGCGCGAACGCGCCGTCGAGAGCACATTGTCGGATAGCTCTTCGTCGCCGACGCCGCCGAGGCGCTTGATGTCCTCGTCGGCCTCCTCGTGGATGACGTCGACGACATCATCGATGGTCAGCACGCCGACCAGTCGGCCGTTCTCGTCGACGACAGCAGCCGAGAGAAGGTCGTACTGCTCGAAAAGCTGAGCAGCCTCCTCCTGGTCCATCTCGGCAGGGACCGGATGGTTGGTCTCGCGCATGATCTGCTCGATCTTCGTCTGCCGCTTGGTGCGCAGGATCTGATCGAGATCGACGGCGCCGAGCAACTTGAAGGTCGGATCGATGACGAAGATCTGCGAGAAGGAATAGGGCAGATCCTCCTCGTCGCGCATGTAATCGATCGTCTGTCCCACCGTCCAGAACGGCGGCACCGCGACGAATTCCGTCTGCATGCGGCGCCCGGCCGAGCTTTCGGGATAGTCGAGCGCCCGGCGCAACCGCACCCGCTCGGTGAACGGCAGCTGGGCAAGGATTTCTTCCCGGTCTTCCTTGTCGAGATCTTCGAGAATGTAGACGGCATCGTCCGAATCGAGCTCGCCGATCGCCGCGGCGATCTGCTCGTTCGGCATCTGGTCGACGATCTCGCGGCGGATCACCTCGTCGACCTCGGTCAGCGCCGTCATGTCGAAATCGTCGCCGAGCAGGCGCACCAGCGCCAGGCGCTGATCCGGCTGGATCGCTTCCAGCAGGTCGCCTATTTCGGATTCATGCAGGCGGGCAACGTTCTGGCGCAGGAACAGCGTGTCGCGGTCGGCGATTGCGGCGCCGACGAGCGCCAGAAAATCGCTGCGGACATTGCCGTCCTCGTCGTAGATATCGGCTTCCTCGCCGTCAGGACGCCTGCGAATGCGGTCTTCCCCGTCGGTGGTCGTCATCTGCCGCCCTCGCACCTGGTTCGAATTTCAACGACTGCCGTGCCGCATTCGCAAATGTCGGCCGAAAACACATTGTCAACAAGCGGATAAGCGAATCCCGCGCGAGGCTCCCGCAGCCGGAATTCTTGGCCCCTGCTAGCCCAAAGCATTCGCGTCGTAAAGCGGCAAACCGTGCTTCGTGATGACAATGCCTGCGGCCGGCGATAGTTTCCTCACCCGTCCAAGCAGAGCCCGTCCAAGAGGAAGCCAGCCCCATGCCCATCCGTCCGATTCTGCGTTATCCGCATCCGGGTCTGAAGACAGTCTGCGCGCCGGTGACGGCATTCGATTCCTCACTCACGGCACTTGCCGACGACCTGCTGGCGACCATGCGGGCCGCGCCCGGCGTCGGCATCACCGCCGCCCATATCGGCGTCTTCAGCCGTGTGACCGTGCTGGAGTTCGACAGGGCCGACGGCGTACGTCTCTACGTCAATCCGGAAATCACCTGGTTTTCGAAGGAGACGATGAGCCATGCCGAAGGCAGCGTCTCCATGCCTGGCGCGACCGACGAGGTCACGCGCCCGCGAGCGATCCGATTCCGCTATCAGGATGCAGAAGGCGCCATGCACGAGGACGGCGCCGAAGATTTCCTCGCCATCTGCATCCAGCACGAGGTCGACCAACTCGACGGCATTTTCTGGCTGCAGCGCCTCTCGCGGCTGAAACGCGAGCGTCTCGTGAAGAAATGGGAAAAAACGTCGGCCTGACAAATCCCCTCCACACCGAACCATTCGCTGATGCCGGCGTTTCCAGCAAAGGAACCCGGCAAAAAACAAGGAGCGACTGCAATGGCAAGGATCGGTGACAAGACCCAGTTCTCCCGGGAAAAGCCTGAGCTTTCCCGCGAAGAAGATTATCGCGACCTCGAGGAACGCAATCTCGACGACGGCTGGCCCTATGCCGACGGCACCGGCGCCGACCCCGCCAACCGCCCCTATGGCGAGACCGCAGCCAATTTTGACAGCGATCCCAACAGGGGCTTCCGGGTCGATGGCACGGACGAGGACGGTAACGAGAATCGCCTGACGGATTCGCTGCGCGCCGATACCATCGACCGCGATGAAAGCGACGACCTCGAAGCGCGGGTCAACGACAATCTCGAAAACATTCCTGAAGTCGACATCGACAGCATCGAGGTTCACGCCGACGGCCACGTCGTCACCCTGGAAGGCTCGGTGGAGACGATCGGCATCGCCCGCAAGGTCGAACTCGCCGCGCTTTCGGTCGATGGCGTCCATCATGTCCGCAATAAACTGCAGCTGACCGGCGTCGACGCGCATATTCCGAACGAGGACTGACACCCAACATACGGATCATAAGCGGGAGGCGCCAAGGCCTCCCCACCCCTCCGCCTACATTACCAAAAGTTAACAATTTAAGATTGCAGGCCGATCCATTTTTGTGAGTGCCGTATTTTGTTATTTTGCTTAGGCGGCTTGCGTAACGAGAACGTCAATTTCGTTGACAACACTGTGATTTCATTTGGACAAAAGGTCGCGGCTACGTCGTCATCTTTTCACAAAATTGCCTGAATTGGGGCGCGAACTCGTGCGTGCCGAGGGTTAGTTTATGTTGTGGAATTCAACAGCAGATTGAGGAGATAGACCCATGCGCATCAAATTTGCCCTTGCCGCGTCCCTGTTCGCCGTCAGCCTTGCAGGCGCTGCCTTCGCCCAGCCGACCTATTCCGACGACTACACCAATGACAGCGACGGTTTTGCACCGAGCCCGGTGTCGAAGCCGGCCCCGGTCCATTACAGCAGCCGCAAGGCCCCGGCCTATTCCAGCGACTACACCAATGACAGCGACGGTTTCGCCCCGAGCGCCATGGCCGCCCCTGCCGTCGACAAGACCGCAACGGCGAGCATCGCCCCCCTGCCTCCGTGCCACAGCATGATTGGCCCCAAGGGCTCCCACACCAAGGGTGCCGACAGCGGCGCATCCCGCACCGAAGCATGCCGGGCAACGCATTGATCCGATAAAAGAAAGGGCCGGAAATCGGCCCTTTCTTTTTCGATCTATTTGTCTGTCGTTTCAGAATAGGAATGGAACGAGCCGGTAACGGGTTCTGCCCATGAAGGCCTCGTAAGCAGGATCCTGTTTGAGCAGGCGCTCTTCCGCCAGGAGGCGGAAACACTGCGCGGCAAGGGCGGTCGCATAGATGGCAAAATTCCAAAAGCTCGGATGGGCCAGGAAGAAGCCGATATGCGTCATCAGATAGCCAGCATACATCGGATGGCGGATAATCTTGTAGGGTCCGCCGATCTTGACGCCACGATTGGCCGGCACCAAGCCAAAGCTTCGCCGCAATGTCAGCTTTGCCGATATCTGCAGGATGAAACCGAGTGCCATCACCGTCCCGCAGAGTGCGAGCGGCGCGAGAGGCGTGGTCGCGGAGGGTGAGACGAGCAGCGGGAAGAGCGTGCCGATGGCGGTGACCGTCCAGTCAAAAAGGCGCAGCGACGCATTTCTCGTCGGTCGGCGTGTCAGGATCAGGAAGGCCGCAGCGCCCTCCGAAACGATCAGCAGGAAATCGATGATCGCCCGGTTATCCTGCATCTGCGGCAGAACACGCATGACGATCGCGACGAAAAAATACCCGATGAGGACCTTCTCGACAATATCGAGAACGAAATACACATCGAAGATCGACCAGCTTGCCGCTGAGTTTTTTTTCATTGTCCGCAAGACTTCCACATCCACAGCGTTGTGATGTCCTATATATTTGCCACCGCTAATTATAGGTTAAGACCTTCACCCACATCTCGCAGTGCAGCGATTTGATTTGCTGATCCTGACCCTAAAATGCGCCAGGCGACATCGTCCGAAGGGAAATGGGCGCTCAAGAACTGCGCGTCTACAATGTCGCGCGACGCATTGATCCGCGGAAAAATGCAAATTGCCCCGGACAAGTCGCCGTCATGCTGAGTCAGTTCTCGCCCGTCGTTTCGCCGAAAACCGACTCGAAGGCGGTGCGCAGCCGGATATCGACATCGGCCATCATCACGGGCAAGCCAAGATCGACGAGACTGGTCACGCCATAGGCTGATATCCCGCAGGGCACGATCCCGCCGAAATGATCGAGATCCGGATCGACGTTAAGCGACAGTCCGTGGAAGGTCACCCATTTGCGCAGCCTTATGCCGAGGGCGGCGATCTTGTCCTCGGCCATCGTCCCGTCCGCCAGCACTGGCTTTTCCGGCCGACGCACCCAGACGCCGACGCGATCTTCACGTCTCTCGCCACGAACATTCATCATGTCGAGCGTGCGGATGACGACATCCTCAAGGGCGGCGACGAAGGCGCGCACGTCCTGGCGCCGCCTTTTCAGGTCGAGCATGACATAGGCGACGCGCTGGCCGGGTCCATGATAGGTATATTCACCGCCACGCCCCGTCGCAAAGACCGGAAAACGGTCCGGCTGGACGAGATCGCTCGCATTGGCGCTGGTGCCGGCAGTATAGAGCGGCGGATGTTCGACGAGCCAGACGAGCTCGTCTCCGCCATCTGATATCACCGCCACCTCGCGCTCCATCGTCGCCACCGCCTCCTCATAGGCAACGAGGCCATCGGCGATGCGCCAGCGCACCGGGCGGGTGCCGGGTTGGGGAAGCATGGAGAATTCGAGATCGGTGCGAAGCATGGCCATTCCTTGCCGCTCTCCCCGAAATGCCTGCAAAAAAGGGGCGGCAGGACAGCTATATGGACCCGTTTCGGGGCCAATTCAAATGCTGTGAGCGGTTTTCAAAAAAACTGTCATATCGCCCTTGTGCACCCCAGATGCTTTTGCTACATGCTGCCCCGCCGACGCAAATCGGCACCTACCACGATGCGGTCGTGGCGGAATTGGTAGACGCGCAGCGTTGAGGTCGCTGTGGGGCAACCCGTGGAAGTTCGAGTCTTCTCGACCGCACCATCTCCCTTTCAAGGGAACGCTCGCCGCGCAATAGTTGCGGCAGATCCTGACAGAACTCTACTGCCTGTGACAATGCCTTTAAGCTTGTCATTGTTGCTGCGTTCTGCAGCCGGATCGGAGAAGCAAGAGCATTTGCACCGTGAAAATTCATAGAGCGCCTTAATACATAATTAGCAATGGCGCATATAGAGGTAAACTCGGCTCTGTGCATGCGAAAGTGGTTGAGGACAATGAAAAAACAGGCGTCAAGCTGGTCACTCCTCGATGTTCATTTTGCTCTCGATATCGTCGAGAAGGCCCTCATTGGATATTTCTTCGTCGCCATCGTCATGCGTGTCGTGCCCCAGATGCGGGACAACCGGGCGATCATCGATTGCCTGTTGATTGTCTCAGAGGCGGCCGCGGCCTTCCTCATTCTGACGCGCCGGCCGACGAGAAATACGTCGCTGCGCCTTTTCGACTGGATGGTCACCGCCGTCGGCACTACCTTCCCGCTGCTCGTCACGCCCTCCGATTCGCAGCCGCTTGCGCCGATCCCGCTCTGCGTGATGGCAATGGCCTTCGGTTTCAGCCTGCAAATCGCGGCAAAGCTGACGCTGCTGCGAAGCTTCGGGCTGGTGCCGGCCAATCGGGGCGTGAAGATCGGCGGACCCTATAAATTTATCCGCCATCCGATGTATGCAGGCTATCTGCTGACGCATATCGGCTTTTTCCTGGTCCATCCGAGCTTTTGGAACTTTGCCGTCTATGCAATTGCCCTTACGGCACAATGTTTTCGGCTGCTGGCTGAAGAGCGTCTGCTCAAGCAGGATCCTTTATACGTAACCTTCATGGCCACGACCCGTTACCGGCTCATTCCATTCGTCTTCTGAGACACGAAGCGGATTTAAAAGAAAAAGGGCCGACTTCCGGCCCTTTCCTTCAGCCAATGATGATCGCTGATCAGTGCATTGCACGGCATGCGTCGGTGCGGGAAGCTCCACTGTCGGCACCCTTGGTGTGGGAGCCGCTCGGGCCGATCATGCTGTGGCATGGGGGCAGGGGCTTGATGCTGGCGGTCGCCATCTTGTCGACGGCCGGGCCGGACATGCGGCTTGGGGCAAAACCGTCGCTGTCATTGGTGTAGTCGCTGGAATAGGCCGGGGCCTTGCGGTTGCTGTAATGCACCGGAGCCGGCTTTGACATCGGGCTGGGGGCAAAACCATCGCTATCGTTGGTGTAGTCGTTGGAATAGGTCGACTGGGCGAAGGCAGCGCCTGCGAGGCTGACGGCGAACAGGGAGGCGGCGAGAGCAAATTTGATGCGCATGAGTTTATCTCCTCAATCTACTGTTGAATTCAACAGCATAAGCCATCCCCGGCGAAGAGAAGTTCGCGCCCCAATTCAGGCAATTTTGTGAAATGAAAAGGCCTGCGTCCACCCTTTTGTTCAAATGAAATCACAGTCTTGTCAACGGATTTGACGTTTTCGTTACGGAAGCCGCCTAAGAAAAACAGGCAAAATTGACAGGCACAAAACAATGTTCGATACAATCGGAAATTGATTAACTTTTGGTAATATTGCGGCGGCCATTCGGGAGGCGAGGGGCTGCCTCCCGGGTTCTTTTATCGGGTGTGCGTTCAATCCTCATTCGGGATATGCGCATCGACACCGGTCAGCTGCAGTTTGTTGCGCACATGATGGACGCCGTCGACCGAAAGCGCGCTGAGTTCGACCTTGCGGGCAATGCCGATCGTCTCCACGGAGCCTTCCAGGGTGACAACGTGTCCGTCGGCGTGGACCTCGATGCTGTTTATGTCGACCTCGGGAATGTTTTCGAGGTTGTCCGTCACCCGCGCTTCCAGATCATCGCTTTCATCCCGATCGATCATATTGGCGCGCAGCGAATCCTTCAGACGATTCTCGTTTCCGTCCCTGTCGATGCCGTCGATCCGGAAGCCCTTGTTGGGAGCGGTCTCGAAATTGGCCGCGGTCTCGCCATAGGGTCGATTTCCCGGGCCTTCAGTGCCGGTGCCGTCGGCATAGGGCCAGCCATCGTCAAGATTGCGTTCCTCGAGGTCGCGATAATCTTCTTCGCGGGAAAGCTCCAGATTGTTTCGGGAAACCTTGGGCTTATCGCCTGTAGGCGGGGTTTTACCATCGATCCTTGCCATTGCCGTCGCTCCTTGCTTTCTCTTTTGAGAACGCGAGCAACGGCCAATGGTTCGAGGCGGCGGACGATTTGTCAGCCGGTCGTCTTCTCCCATTTCTTCACGAGACGATCGCGCTTCAGCCGCGAGAGGCGCTGCAGCCAGAAAATGCCGTCGAGCTGATCGATTTCGTGCTGAATGCAGATGGCGAGAAAACCTTCGGCGGCATCTTCGTGCACGGCGCCCTCGCCATCCTGATAGCGGAAGCGGATTGCCCGCGGGCGCGTCACCTCGTCGGTCGCACCGGGCATGGAGACGCTGCCTTCGGCGTGGCTCATCGTCTCCTTGGAAAACCAGGTGATCTCCGGGTTGACGTAGAGGCGTACGCCGTCGGCCCTGTCGAGCTCCAGCACCGTCACGCGGCTGAGGACGCCGATATGGGCGGCGGTGATGCCGACGCCGGGAGCAGCGCGCATAGTCGCTAGCAGATCGTCGGCGAGCTCGGCGAGCGACGAATCGAAGACCTTCACAGACGTGCAGACGGTATTCAGGCCAGGATGCGGATAGCGCAGAATCGGACGAATGGGCATGGGACGGGCTTCCTGTGCTTGGACGGTTGCGGAAACTATCGCCGGCCGCAGGCATTGTCATCACGAAGCATGGTTTGCAGCTTTACGGCAAGGATGCTTTGGGCTAGCAGGAGCAGGAATTCCGGCTGCGGGAAGCGCGCGCCGGATTGACTTATCCGCTTGTTGACAATGTGTTTTCGGCCGACATTTGCGAATGGCGGCGGCAGTCGTTGAAATTCGAACCAGATGCGAGGCGGCAGATGACGACGACCGACGGGGAAGACCGCATTCGCAGGCGCGATGACGAAGAAGCCGACATCTACGACGAGGACGGCAATGTCCGCAGCGATTTCCTGGCGCTCGTCGGCGCTGCGATCGCCGACCGCGATACGCTGTTCCTGCGCCAGAACGTTGCCCGCCTGCATGAATCCGAAATAGGCGACCTGCTGGAATCGATCCAGCCGGACCAGCGCCTGGCGCTGGTGCGCTTGCTTGGCGACGATTTCGACATGACGGCGCTGACCGAGGTCGACGAGGCGATCCGCCGCGAAATCGTCGACCAGATGCCGAACGAGCAGATCGCTGCGGCGATCGGCGAACTCGATTCGGACGATGCGGTCTACATTCTCGAGGATCTCGACAAGGAAGACCGGGAAGAGATTCTCGCGCAACTGCCATTCACCGAGCGGGTGCGGCTGCGCCGGGCGCTCGATTATCCCGAAAGTTCGGCCGGACGCCGCATGCAGACGGAATTCGTCGCCGTGCCGCCGTTCTGGACTGTGGGACAGACGATCGACTATATGCGCGACGAGGAAGATCTGCCCTATTCCTTCTCGCAGATCTTCGTCATCGATCCGACCTTCAAGCTGCTCGGCGCCGTCGATCTCGACCAGATCCTGCGCACCAAGCGGCAGACAAAGATCGAGCAGATCATGCGGGAGACGAACCATCCGATCCCGGCCGAAATGGACCAGGAAGAGGCCGCCCAGCTCTTCGAGCAGTACGACCTTCTCTCGGCCGCCGTGGTCGACGAGAACGGCCGGCTGGTCGGCGTCTTGACCATCGACGATGTCGTCGACGTCATCCACGAGGAGGCGGACGAGGACATCAAGCGCCTCGGCGGCGTCGGCGACGAAGAACTGTCCGACAACGTGCTCTCGACGGCGCGCTCGCGTTTCCTGTGGCTTTTGATCAACCTCGCCACGGCGATGCTGTCGGCGAGCGTCATCGGCCTTTTCGACGCCTCGATCGAAAAGATGATCGCACTTGCCGTGCTGATGCCAATCGTCGCTTCGATGGGCGGCAATGCCGGCACGCAGACGATGACGGTGACCGTGCGCGCGCTCGCCACCCGCGATATCGATATCTACAATGCCGGCCGCATCATCCGCAGAGAGGCGGGCGTCGGCATCCTCAACGGCATCATCTTCGCGACGATCATGGGCGCGATCGCCGGCATATGGTTTCACGACTATCAGCTCGGCGGCGTGATCGCCGCGGCGATGATCATCAACCTGATGGCGGCGGCCCTTGCCGGCATTCTCCTGCCGCTGCTGCTCGACAAGATGGGAGCCGATCCGGCGATCGCCTCGTCCGTTTTCGTCACGACGGTGACCGACTGTACCGGTTTCTTCGCTTTTCTCGGCATCGCCACCTGGTGGTTCGGCATCTGATCGACCGCTAAATTGACTATTACGTAAAAGTCAATATTATGGCCTGCGCAGACGGGGAACACATGCCGGTGAACAAATATTATAGCATAACGGAGCTGACGCGCGAATTCGGGGTCTCCACGCGCACGCTCCGCTTCTACGAGGACGAGGGGCTGATCCATCCGGAGCGGCGTGGGCGCACCCGTCTCTTCCGGCAGGCCGACCGGCGTCTCATCGCGGAAATCCTGCGCGGCCGGCGCATCGGTTTCACCATCGCCGAGATTCGCGAGATCATCCAGGTCTACAAGGAGCCGCCGGGCGAGCTCGGCCAGCTCAAGCTGCTGATGAAACGTGTCGACGAGAAGCGTGAGGATCTGCGCCAGAAGCGCAAGGACATCGACGACACCCTGACCGAACTCGACAATATCGAAGAAGCCTGCCTCGGCCGCCTCGCCGAAATCGGCGTCACCACCTGAAACTGCCGCCGAGCGGCCGCCATTATTGCGCCTCGGCGCTGCATTCGGCGGCAATCGTCTGGACGCGCTCGTCGTTTTCTATGTCGATCGTCCCCGCCTGCAGTGGGGTAAGCAGGCTTTGCGTCTGCAATTTTTGCAGCGTGCACTGGCAGAAGCTGCGGCAGAGCGCTTCGCCCTGCTGCATGACGCAAGCGGCATTGCATTGCTTTAGGTAAGTTTCGACCGGATCAGGCTTCGGCGGCGGGACCACAAGGGAAAGTCCGTAGGCGAGAGCGATCAAAACCGGCTGGTGAATGAGGTAGAACGCAAGGCTGTGACGGCCAAGCTTTGCCGTCCACCTGGAGTCGGTGCCGATGGCGGCAAGCCGGTGGACAATCCCGGTTCTGAGGGCAATCGAGGCAAAGCTCAATCCGACGAAAAAGGGCGTTCCCCATGGAAAGAGCGGGACGTAGTCGTTGGAGCGTTCGGGCATCTCGGCAAGGCCGATCCAGGCAAGATATCTGGGATCGAAGAAAGATGATCGAAGCAGGCCCGGTGTTCCGAAATTGTCGGTGATCCACGCCGCCAGGAGGGCGACCGTGACGATCAGCGTGAAAGCGAGCGGAAGCCTGACGAAAACGACGCCGATGAGCGTGAGCACAGCGATGCAATGCAGGATGCCGAAATAGATCCACTCGTTCGGCATTGCGATACGCGTGGCGATCGAGATGAGCGCGGCCGCAGCGGCAATCATGCCGAACCGCTTCCAGAAGGAGGGCCAGCGCACTTCGGGCGTGCTCGAGAGCGCCAGGCTGATTCCGACGATGAAGAGAAAGGTCGTGGCGATCGCCCGGGCATAGATTTTCAGCCAGCCGGTCTCGGCCGTGCCCGGCGCGAGATACCCCATGAACTCCATGTCCCAGCTGAAATGGTAAGTCGCCATGGCGATCAGCGCGGCGCCGCGCGCGGTATCCAATAGACCGATGCGTGGCGGTCTGGCCGCGGCATCGGCTTCAATTGCCGGCAATGTCATCAGAAGCCCTCGGGCAAATCATTTCCGTCGCGCGACGGCATATCGCGGCGAATAGCAGAAAGGTGGAGATTTGATGGCGAACCGACATCCATGATCGCCAGACGCGCTTCCGAGAAGAACTGCCGGCGTGCCAGCACGAAAATGACGACCGATGTCGTCACCATGAAGACATAAGGGTTGATGAGCCAGCCGAGATATCCGATCGACAGGAAGATTGCCCTGAGGCCTTCGTTGAAATTGCTGGCAGCAATGACGTTCATGCGAATGACGCGTTCGGCGGCTCGCTCGGCGGCGATGACATCGCTTTCGGCCTCGCGCAGCATCGGGATCGAGCCGAAAAGGATGGTACAATAGTTGAACAGCCGGTAGGACCAGCCGAACTTGAAGAAGGCATAGCCGAAAAGCGCCGCGAGCCCTCCGACCTTGAGCTCGAAGGCGGCGTGGCCGCCGTGGAAGACGAAGGGCAGGTCGGCGAAAACGGCGTCGACCTTTTCTGTTGCGCCGAGCAGGGCAAAGCAGCTGCCGATCGCGAAAATCGAGGTCGAGGCGAAGAAGGCGGTGCCGTTCTGCAGGCCGGCCATAATCTGCGTGTCGATCATCTTCAGATCGCGGCGCAACGAATTGTAGATCCACTCCCTGCGCCGCTCGATCATCGCATGCGTCAGGCTGGTGCGTCCGAAGAAAGTGCGGCCCTGCAGCAGCCAGGAATAGCCCACCCACATACAGGCAAAGAAGGCCAGAGCGATGTAGTCCGCCATCGTCATCAGTGATTCAGTCTCCGCATGAAAGCGGCCATTGTGCCGCAAGTCGGATTATGCCGCATGGCCGAGTTCGGCGGCTTTACGCGGGCTTTCGGCCACGCAGCACTTCGGCATAATCGAGCCGCCGGGAAACGACAAGGCTTAGGATCGACGACCGGCATCTTCTGAAGGGAGCGCCGTGTGGCATAGCAACCAGCAGACGAACGCACCGCGTTAACCGCTTGTAAAGTTGTGGCGGCCAATTGTTCAGGACTGGATCCGAACACCTAATTGAAAAGTGACACATGAGTCGGCCGGATTACATCCCGAGTCTCGATGGCCTGCGCGGTGTCGCTGCGCTTCTGGTCGTTGGAGCCCATATTGGCTTTATCTTTCCCATCACAGCTCCGCATCTCGTCACGATGGGCGATGAAGCTGTCGGTTTGTTTTTTGCTCTTAGCGGCTTCCTGATGGCTCATCTCTACGGCTCAAGGCCGGTCACGAGAGAAAACGTGATGGATTTTCTTGTGAGCCGCTTTGCTCGCATCTATCCGGTTTATCTCGCCGCCGTCGTTTTTGTAGCGATGCTGTCGAGCATGCAAAATCTGGATTTTGTTCAGCCGATCATGGGCGGCGCGGATTTTGTGCGCCATGTCTTCCTTCTCGGCTCCAGCGGTGTTTTCTGGTCGATACCACCTGAGATCCAATTCTATCTGCTTTTTCCTGTCCTGTGGCTTTGCTTGGCCCAGCCGCAACGCTATAGCGGCCTGATTGTGGGCCTCACCGTGGTCGCCGTCGCGGACGGCCTGGTTGAATTGCCCGGCCCGGGAATAATGCTCGTCTCCAAACTCCCTTATTTTCTTTTCGGCGCACTTGCCGGAATGATGCATTCCTACTGGAACAGCTGGATTCCATCTGTCCTCACAGGGATTTTGACGCTTTTCCTTCTGGCTGTGTTTTTCACTTACAGGCATATCTTGCCGGGCTTTTCCCCCGAATTCTGGGGCCTGCAAAGTGCAGTGGCCGCAGCCGTAATTGTCGGGCTCGTCGCTCGACAACCTCCCGTCGCCGCACATGTCCTGGCAGCTGCACCAATACGGTTTCTAGGGAGGATCAGCTTTTCACTTTACCTTTTCCATGTCCCCATCATGTTCCTGACGCGTCTGACTTTTGATGCCTTGATGCCGGAACCGGCGCTCATTGTGGTGACGCTTTTCGTTGCGGCAGTCGGGGCATGGTTCATCCACGAGACGATCGAGGTTCCCGGTCGGCGGCGGCTGGTTCGGCTATGGCACGATAATCGATCGCGTGTGGTTTCGCGCAAAACTCCGGCTGATCAAACGGACCGCGCGATCATCAATCTGCAAGAGATCGAAAAGCGTCTGTTGCACGGCGCGACTTCAACCATGGCCGATCAACGGCAGATCTCGACTACGCCCGAAGCGGGGGATGGGGCCGATGGCGTCATTCAAGATAATCTCAACGAGAAGCGTCGCGCATAGCGCAGATTCTCGCTGGCATTGACGCTCTTCGTCATCGTCTTCGTATTGCGCTCAGCCGAGTTCTTGGGCGAGTCCGATGAGAAGCCCTTCGGGCCCTCTTATGTAGCAGAGCCGATACGCGTCTTTATACTGCACGACTTCGCCTACGAGCTGCGCGCCGCGCGTACGGAGCCTTTCAAGCGTGTCGTCGATGTCATCAACGGTGAACATGACGCGGAGATAGCCGAGCGCATTGACCGGGGCGTTCCGGTGATCGGCGACGACACGCGGCTTCAGAAAGCGGGAGAGCTCGAGCCGGCTGTGTCCATCGGGTGTACGCATCATGGCTATCTCGACATGCTGGTCGCCCAATCCGGTGATACGTCCGGCCCATTCTCCTTCGATCGTGGCCCGCCCTTCGAACTCGAGGCCGAGTTCTCGAAAAAAATCAATCGTCCCTTCGAGGTCTTCGACGACGATTCCTACGTTGTCCATCCGCTTGAGCGCCATGTTTCAAATCTCCGAGATGTCGTTCCAATCTGCAAGGTCACTAGTCTAGCAATGGACAGGTTGTTCAACCTTCCCCCGGCCTCATCCGGGGCCAAGATCGCGATCCAATCTTTTCTTGCGCTATGTCCAATCGGTTCTACGCCGATATCGGCATAAAGCACACTCTACATATGCCTCGAATGCTGCAATGACTGGTAACGCAGGCCGCTTGGTTTAGCGCATAATCCCGAAAAATCGGATTCGATTTTCGGAAAGGACTATGCGCAAACTCAAAGTGCTAGCGCGGCCCTATTCGACGCGCGGCGCTCTAGCGTGTAGTCCCGATGTCGCACCGGCTCCATGCGATGTCGGTGCGCCGCGCGGATCCGAAACCGGCCTCGCTTAAGCTTGCAATCTCGTATTCAAAAGGCGCATCCATGTTTCTTTCGGTATTCGATGTCTTCAAGATCGGTGTCGGGCCTTCGAGCTCGCACACGATGGGTCCGATGTCCGCCGCCAACAGGTTTCTCCAGCTGATCCTGTCGGACGAATGGCCGCGTCCGTCATCGGGCGCGCAGGTCGCCGCAATCAAGGTCAGCCTGCACGGCTCGCTCGCGCATACCGGAATCGGCCACGGCACGGGCAGGGCGGTCATTCTCGGGCTGATGGGCGAGGCGCCCGACAGTGTCGATCCGGACAAGATGGACGGCATCATTGATACGGTGGAGCGCACTGGCCGCATTGCGCCGGCTGGCCATCCTTCCTATCAGTTCCAGCCGAAGACCGATCTCATCTTCGACAAGAAACAGCCGCTGCCAGGCCATGCCAACGGCATGGCTTTTTCGGCCTATGACAGGGATGGCCGGCTGCTCCTCAAGCGCATTTATTATTCGGTCGGCGGCGGCTTCGTCGTCACCGATACCGAGCTGGAGCAGATGCGGGCGAAGAAGAATGCCGCCAGCGGCGCGCGCGTCCCTTATCCCTTCTCGACCGCCAAGCAGATGCTCGAGATGGCGGAGCGCTCCGGGCTTTCGATCGCGCAGATGAAACGAGCGAATGAGGAGAGCCAGCGCTCGCGCGAGGAACTCGACCAGGGGCTTGACCGCATCTGGGAGGCAATGCGCTCCTGCATCGAGCGCGGTCTCAAGGTGGATGGCATCATGCCCGGCGGCCTCAACGTCAAACGCCGCGCACGCAAGATCCACGACAAGCTGGAGGAGGAGTGGCGCAGCAACCGGGTCAACCCGCTGCTCGCCAACGACTGGCTGAGCGTTTATGCGATGGCCGTCAACGAGGAAAACGCGGCCGGCGGGCGTGTCGTCACTGCGCCGACCAACGGGGCGGCCGGCGTCATTCCGGCGACGATCCGCTACTACGAGCATTTCCACGAGGACTGGGACCAGGAAGGCATCCGCGATTACCTGCTGACCGCTGCCGCGATTGGCGGCATCATCAAGCACAATGCCTCGATCTCGGGCGCTGAAGTCGGCTGTCAGGGCGAGGTCGGCTCGGCCGCAGCCATGGCCGCCGCCGGCCTTGCGGCTGTCATGGGCGGCACGCCGGAGCAGATCGAGAACGCCGCCGAGATCGCGCTCGAACACCATCTCGGTATGACTTGCGATCCGGTCGCAGGCCTCGTGCAGGTTCCCTGCATCGAGCGCAACGCGCTCGGCGCGGTCAAGGCCGTCACCGCGGCCTCACTCGCCGTCAAGGGCGACGGCCAGCATTTCGTACCCCTCGACGCCTGCATCGAGACGATGCGCCAGACCGGCCACGACATGAGCGAAAAATACAAGGAAACCTCGACCGGCGGCCTTGCCGTCAACGTCGTCGAATGCTGAGTTTGTGGATGCTCTAAGCTTGGCGCTTGACGCTCGCTGCCAAAAGGATTTCAACGGCAGCATGGCATTGCATCTCATCAAACTCTGTGTCGGCGCCGACTCGATAGAGGATCTGCGCGAATGGGTGGCGGAGCGGGCGCTGCGCGCCATTGCCGCCGGCCTTGAGCCGCATTCGGTGCACACGACGCGCATGGTGCCGAAACGGATGGAGGAGCTGCTGGATGGCGGCTCACTCTACTGGGTGATCAAGGGTCAGGTACAGGCGCGCCAAAAACTGCTCGACATCGAGACCTTCACAGACGACGAGGGGATTTCGCGCTGCCGGCTGATGCTCGGCCCCGAGGTCATCGAGACGGCGGTGCAGCCGAAGCGGCCCTTCCAGGGCTGGCGCTACTATGTGCAGGACGACGTGCCGCCCGACCTGACAAGCCTAGGCGCCGGCGTCGCGGAAATGCCGGCGGATCTTCGCCGCGAGTTGACCGAACTCGGCCTGCTCTAGATTCTTATGGCTCCGGGCCACCCGGCCCAAATCTGAAACCGTATCGACCTGTCGAGGATCAACGCAGGCGCAGCTGCACCGGTGCGCTGCCGTCCGGCGAGGTCACATGCAGGTGGATGCGCGCCTCCGGCTGGGAATAACGCCAGGCGCGGGCGCCATGGCAAAGCAGCAGATTGATGAGATCCCGGGTCTTCGCGGACTTCGCCCTCGGCCGCTGCAGGCCGAGCTCGGCGAGGCGCAATGCGGCCTCGTGCAGCGGGTGCAGGGAGGAACGCATCTTTGCCGCGGCGCGGCGCTCTGAAGGCGTTCCCGGAACATTCTCATTGATCGCCATTGTTTTCCCCGTAAGCAATACTGATCGAGTTCAAAAATGGTGGCCGGAAACGCAAACACCGATTCCGGCCGTCACCGATGCCGCCGGCACTTGCGTGGGCAGCATCGAATGGGTCATTGGGCGGCGGCCCAGCACTTGACGCCGGCCTTCTTCAAGGCCTTGCAGGCGTTGATGGCGTCGCGCTGGTCGTCGAAGCCGCCGAAGCGGGCGCGATAAACCTGCTCACTGCCGGCGCCGTAGGCGACTGCGAAGGGCTTCGCCGAGGCCAGTGCTTTGCCACCCTTGCTCTTGGCGCTATCCAGGAGATCCATGGCCATCTGCCGGCTCGGCGAAACGCCAACCTGCACGACCCAGCCGGCCGGTCCTGTATTGGCCGAGGTCGGGCTGGTCGAAGCGGTCGTGACGTTGTCAACGGCAGCATCGCTCTCGTCCGTCGGCACAGCGGCCGCAGCCTGCGGCTTGAAGGTCTTGGTCTTGACTTTGGTCGGCGCAGGCATTGCCTGGGTCACCAGCGGGTTGTCTGTCTTCGGCGCAGCGGTCTCGGCATAGGCGACCTCGGTCTCGGCAACCTGATAGCGTGCATCCGGCAGAGGTCCCTTATGCGGCAGGCCGAGATCGGCGGCAGCGGCCGAAACCGGCGGCTGGGCCGATGTGATCGTTTTTGCGACCTGCTGAGGAGCTTTCTGCGGCTCGACCGGAGCGGGCGTTTCGATCATCGCCGGGGCAGGGGCTGTCTCGGCGACCAGCGCCGAGGAACCACCGCGGCTCGAAGCCTTCGGCAGGTAAGTCGCAATCAAATTGCGCATTTGGGCGTCGCGGGCGGGCGTCGACGCGCCGCCGAGCACGACGCCGACGATCGACTTGCCGTCCACCTGCACCGAGCTCACCAGATTGAAGCCGGCAGCACGCGTGTAACCCGTCTTGATGCCATCGACACCGCGCACCGAACCGACCAGGCGGTTGTGGCTGCGGATCGTCCGTGTGCCGAACTTGAAGGCGCGGGTGGAGAAATAACCGTAATATTGCGGGAAATGCTGGCGAAGGGCGATGCCGAGGCGAGCCTGATCGCGGGCCGTCGTCATCTGCGCGGTGTTCGGCAGCCCGTTGGCGTTGCGATAGGTGGTGCGCGTCATGCCGAGCGCATGCGCCTTCGCGGTCATCAACTGGGCGAATCGATCTTCGCTGCCGCCTCCGAGCATTTCGCCGAGGGCGGTCGCGGCATCGTTGGCCGAGAGAGTGACGAGACCGAGAATACCCTGTTCGACAGTGATCGTGCCGCCGGCCCGTACGCCGAGCTTGGTCGGCGCCTGAGCTGCCGCACGAGCAGAGAAGGGAACCGGTGTATCCAAGCGAATGCGACCCTGCTCCAACGCCTCAAAGGTCATATAGAGGGTCATCATCTTGGTCAGCGAGGCTGGATATTGCAGCCGATCGGCATTCTCGCTGTAGAGAACATTGCCGCTCTTGGCGTCGACGACGATGCCCGCATATTTCGAATTTGCCGCTTCCGCTTCGGCACTTATCGAATCGACCAGGACGATCGTGACGGCCACCGAAAGGACCGCCAACAGCCTTGCGAAAAGGCTACCGGATCGGGACGATGATACGGAGGAGACTGACCTTGACACTATTCCACTCTTCGCTTGCATTTCAGATATTTGGCAGGAACCGCACACCTCCCGCCGCACAGTCCGTCGTTTGAAACTAACGGCTCGGCGTTACCAATCCGTTTATGATGAATCGTTTATTTCACCGTCCGGGAGCATTTTAGAAACTTGTCGCGGAATGGTTCACAAGACGCGCTTCCACAAAGGTGCGGATAGCGGCATCAATATGTTCCCAGTCATTCAGATGGCTGCTGGAGAAGCGGTAGAGAACGCTGAGATCCCTGCCGACCTTGATATCGCGCTGACAATCTCCGCTTGCCGCCTTGTCTGGGGCTGAAGGCAATATGCAGCGCACGACATAGTCCGGCCCGCCCTTGACGGGCGCCGTCAGCAGCACCTCGTCGCCGTAACCCGCGTCGGCGCGAAGACGATGCAGTGTCAGCCCGTCGCGGTAGGGTTCGGGCATTCCGTCGAGCAGATGCGAATAGATCGGCTCCAGCCGCCCGGACATGTCGCGCGACATCGTGCTCTGGGTGATCTGGAGAAAGATCAGGCCGGAGGACTGGGCGATATCGTCGAATCGAAGGTGATTTGCCTTGTTGTACCCCTGCATATCGGGCCATGCGAGGTAAAGATCGACGCGCTCTGCCGCACCTTCATGTCTCTGGCTCGGAAAGCGGATGGCATTCTCGGGAAATTTCACGGTATCCCGACCGACGGTCAGGGTGATTTCGGCCGTGCTGTCGGTGTTGCCGGCAAGCGAGATATGCCGGCCGAACCAACGCCCGCCGATGCTGATCGCGACGGTGAGAATCGCAAGGACGGCGATCACCGTCATCGTTCGGAACAGGAAACCCATGGAAAGGAGCGGCTGCTCCTCCGGTGCGCTGTGCGCGGCGTGGCTCATGGCGGTTCTTCGCTGTTTCGGCCACGGGAAAAGAAACGAACCGCCGGTGCCGATGATGAATCTGATCAGCATCATCGGGTCGACAGGGTTAACAATTTGCTAAAAAATTGAAGGGCGTGCTGTCTTGGGACAACGTCACCGGAACGGGACGAGCTAACGCTCGCCCTGGGCTAGAAATAGGTGAGCCGTTCCCGGGACAGCGGGAACGGCTCTTGGGCACCGGTCGGGGACGGGGATGCGGGGACTGACCGGGCCGAAGGCTGCTGCCGGCGGAGCCGGCGAGCCGTGTTTACTTGACGCTACCAACCGCGACAGTGCGGCCGTCCTGAAGCTTCGACCAGCGAGCCGGATCGTCGGCGGACTGGCGCTTCAGATAGGTGTATTCGGTATCCGACCACAGCAGCACCTTGTTGCGCATGTTGTCGAGGATGAAGTCGCCGTGGTCGGTACGAACAGTCAGCACGGCATGGCCTTCGCCATTCGGCTGCAGCACGACGGTGATCAGAGTGTCGGACGGCGAGAAGCCGTCGTCGATCAGCATCTTGCGCTTCAGGAGGGCATAGTCCTCACAATCGCCGACAGTGGTCGGAATCGCCCAGCGCTCCTCGACGCCGTAGATCTGTTCATCCGTCTCCGGCTGAATCGTCGAATTGACGGTGTAGTTGACCTTGAGGATTTCCTTCCAGCGATCCTCGGTAAGGATGGCCGGGCCGGCATCGCCGCCGGCATAGGCGCATTCTTTCGGATTCGCCTTGCAGAATTCGTAGTGTCCGATCGGCGGGCTGGCATTGCCTGCCAGGGCCATGCTGGCGGGCATCGCCTGTCCCGAACCCGTCATTGCCATCATGATGGCACCGGCCAGAAGGCCGCCTTTCAGGATGTTCGCAGTTGTCATTGCCGTCTCCCCTAAGTTGGAGCGACAATGGCACAGACGTTTTTATCTCACGCAAAATTACGCAATAGAATTAAAGGCTTAGTTGATTCAAATACCGATAAAGATTGGATCAAAACAATCTCGAATGCGCATAAAATTCGACGCGGATTTGTCTCGAAATCGAATAAAATTGTAATTCACGCAACAAGGCTTTCGCCCGCAAAAGGCCTGGGTTGCCGTCCTGATGTTAAGGATTTTCGTTGAGCCGGATAAATTCCGCTGTGCCACCGGCAGCGAGCGCCGGCACGTAGCAGGCGGGCGATGCGGCCAAAGTCGGGCGATTCGGGCGGTTCAGAACCAGAATGTCGCTCACATCCGCGGTTTCGGCGGGAAAATTATTTTTGAGGAAGATCGCGAAATCGGTCGGTGGCGGCAACGATCGCCGCCGTCATATCGGGATTCGAGGTGGAATGGGCGGCTTGCTCGATGATCTTGAGCTCGCTTTGCGGCCAGGCACGGGCCAGTTCCCAGGCGGTGACAAGCGGCGCCTCGATATCGAACCTTCCCTGCAGCAGAACACCGGGAATGCCGCTGAGTCGCGCTGCATTCTTCAAGAGGGCGCCGTCTTCCAGCCAGGCGCCATTCACGAAGTAGTGGGTGATGATGCGGGCGCGCGTCAGCAGATAAGCCGGATCGGCCCAGCGGCGCGGCAGGCCTTCGGGGGCGGTAAGCAGGATCGAGGCCGCCTCCCAGTCATGCCAGTCGCGCGCCGCCTTGAGGCGCGTCGCGGGGTCCGGATCGTTGAGAAGACGATGGTAGGCGGCAACCATATCCTCGTCCTGCCCCTGCATGCCCGCGGGAATCGCCTGACGGAAACGGTGCCATTCCTCGGGAAAGAGGGGCGCCATGCCGCGATAGAGCCAGTCGATCTCCGAGCGGCGCGTAGTGGTCACGCCAGCGATGACGATCGCGGCGACGCGCTCCGGATGGGTTTCGGCATAGGCGAGCGCCAGCGTGGAGCCCCAGGAGTTGCCGAGAAGGAGCCCGCTGTCGATGCCGAGATGGAGCCGCAGCCGCTCGATATCGGCAACGAGATGCCATGTCGTGTTGAGGGAAAGATCGGTTTCGGGATCGGCAGCGCTCGGGAGACTGCGGCCGCAATTGCGCTGATCGAAGAGGATGATCCGGTAGGCGTCGGGATCGAAATAGCGGCGTGCCGTAGTCGAACAGCCGGAACCCGGCCCGCCATGCAGCACGAGCGCCGGACGGCCCGCCGGGTTGCCGCAGGCTTCCCAATAGATAAGGTTGCCATCGCCGGTATCGAGCAGGCCGTGATCGTATGGTTCGATATCAGGATAGAGAGGTGACATCGGCGCGCCCGCGATCGAGGAGGGCAGCCTTATCCGTCATATCGGTGACGGATGGATGACGGCCTAAAGGAATTCGCGCAGCGTCTCGCGGGACTGGATCGAGAGGAATTCGATCGCGACACCTTCGACGAAGTGGCGAACGACACGCCCGCGCATATTGCCGAGACGCACCGCAGTTCCGATCGAGGGACGCATTTCAATGTCGATGGCAGCGCCCGACAGCGAAAGGTCCATGATGCGGCAAGAATAGCGCGTGCCGTCCTCAAGCGTAAGTTCGGTCTTCACGTCGCGCGGTGTCAGGCGGTCGTGGCGGCGATCCTCGGGCAGGCCGAGCTCGTGTTTATTGGCAAGCCAGGTGAGCTGGGCGGCGAGCTTCTCGCGCTTGCGGTCGGTGGCATTGATCGACATGGTGAAGCCGCGGCTGTCGAGCGTCTGAACATAACCTTCGACGCGGCCGAGGTGGTCGATATAGGCGATCACGCGTTCGCCGGCACGCGGCCGGCCAAGGCAGGTGACGTACATGTCGCCAGGCGACATGTCGATCACCATGCATTCGAATTCCTCGTAGTTAGCAAGCATCAGCCGGCCCTGCATATTGATGGGCACACGCTGGAAAACGCCCTGTTCAGGGCGCGGCGCAGGTCTTTGCGTCTGAGCTGGCTGGAACGAGTGCATCAAAGGGCTTCTTCATGAAAAGGGCAGAGTTCGATCTTTACCCGCAATCCATTAACAGAAGGTTGTTCCGACCCATCCCAGCATAGCCGAAAACGAGTATGCCTCGTGTTCCAAAACGGGACCGTCAGCGCGCCTCCACGCTCAGCAGCTGCGACACCATGCGACGCATGACCTGGCCGAAACGGGCGCCTATGCCGGCGACGACCTCGTTGACGGGGCGCACGTCGGCTGGCGCGGCTCTGCCGAAATGTGTCGGCAGCAGGCGGCTGCGATCCAGCGCCAGGAATTCGAGCGGCACGATCTCCAGCCAGCTCGCGGCCGCCGCCGGTGTGATTGCGCCGAGCAGGCGGTCGCAGGCGCCGTCCCGTGAGCGCAGCGGCATCATGACGATCTCGAAAGAAGCCTGATGGCCGACGGTGCTGTAGCCGGTGGCATTGAAAAGGGCCGGCATGGCGTGGTCCATCACGCCCATCGCCGTACGTTCGATATCGGTATGCTGACCATGCGCCCAGAGCGAGGAAAAACGCTCGCCGCGCAGATCGCGCCCGAAGAGATCGCAGATGCGGGTGCCGGCAAGCCGGAAACCGATGTCTCCGCCGTCGCGCTTCTCCAGAATGAAGAGGCTCTGAAGAAGATGGGGAACGGCGGAAGGTTCGACCTGGGATTTCAACGGTGCATCCGCAGTGCCACGGATGCGGTTCCAATAGTCAAATATTTCGATGGTCGTCTGTAAACGCATTTCACACCCACCTGTCCCATTCCGGAGCAATTTCAGGCCGTCATGGCCCTCATAGGCTCTACCTTGCGGATTTCATGCCAAACCGCGGCGGTTAAGGTTAAGAAACGGTTTCAGTTGAGATGAGGCGCCTCTCATGACACTGTCCCACCATCGCTTCGACTTTCGAAGTTCTGCACAACCTCCCCGGGCCAGGGTTTTTCCAGGCACTCCGGGTTACGCCGTCCGACACTGCGGGCGGCTTTTTTTTTGACAGGCGCTCCTGTATGGCTGTGGCTTCAACGAGGCAAAACACAGATGAATGAGCAGACGGCCGAGCCGAACAAGGCGCCCGAACCTCCCGAGGTCCAGCCGCCGGCACGGCCGCCGCGCGTACCGGTCTTCAACCTTCCGCCTGCGCTGTTCTTCAGCCTTTGCCTGCTGATCGCCATTTACGCAGTGCAGACGCTGGTGCTCTCCGACGATGCAGTAAGCTGGCTGTTCTTCACCTTCGGCTTCGTTCCCGCCCGCTATGTGATTCCGCTGTCGCAGCAAGGACCGGAACTGTTCTGGACGCCCGTCACCTATTCGCTGCTGCACGGCAGCGTTCAGCATATCGTCTTCAACGGATTCTGGCTCATGGCTTTCGGCGCACCGGTCGTGCGCCGGATCGGAACGTTGCGTTTCGTGCTCTTCTGGATTCTTTCCTCCGTCGCATCCGCCGCACTGCACGCAGCGCTCAACTGGGGCGACATATCGCTTCTGATCGGCGCGTCCGGCGTCATCTCGGGGCTGATGGGAGCCGCCTGCCGATTCGCCTTTCCCTCCGAGCGGCGGCCGATGCTGCCGACTCATCTCAATGCCCGGCTTTCCATCCTCGAGGCGCTGAAGAGCCGGACTGTCGTCATCTTCATGCTGCTCTGGCTGGTCGGCAACGCGCTGATCGCCATCGGCATCCCGCTCGCAGGCGACAGCGATCAGGCGATCGCCTGGGATGCGCATATCGGCGGATTCGTCTTCGGCTTCCTGCTTTTTTCACTTTTCGACCGGGCGCCTAGCCCGCCTGTGGAAGCTGCCGGCACCAAGAAGGATATGTTGCAATCCTGAGCCGGGCGGTGCACCATCGACCTATATCCGCGCTGGGGGGAGAAACCGCCGCGGATGCCTGTGACAAGTGTTTCACGGACATAGGAGGTTCGAATGACCAGTTCAGTCAAAGCAATTCTCGACCTGAAGGGCAGGGACGTTGTCACCGCCGGGCCGAACACCACCGTCGCCGAGGCGGCCAATATCCTAAGCAAGAAGAAGATCGGCGCCATCGTCGTCGTCGGCATGGAAAACCGGATTTCGGGCATGTTCACCGAGCGTGATCTGGTGCATGCCATCGCCAAACACGGCAAGGACAGCCTCGATCAGCCGCTTGCCCAGGTGATGACGTCGAAGGTTTATCGCTGCCACGAAGAGACGACCGTCAACGAGTTGATGGAACTGATGACCAGTCGCCGTTTCCGTCACGTTCCGGTGGAAAGCAACGGCAAGCTCGCCGGAATCATCTCGATTGGTGACGTGGTGAAATCACGCATCGCCGAAGTCGTGCGCGAGACCGAGGAAATCAAGGCCTATATCGCCGGCTGAGGTTTTCGCCCGCCTTGTTTGAAGCATGTCGTCGTTCCAAAACCGCGACATGCGTCAGGGGTGGCTGGCGTAGACTTCCTGCATGCGCTGGATCTCGGGGAGCCGAGCCCTGGCTTCCTCGTAGCCGCGTTCAATCGCCTCTCCGGCCCTATGGAACTCGGAAAGGCCGATATCGCTGAGACGTGGCTGCAGCGAGATATCAGGGGGGTCGCCAGCAAGGCGGGCGCGGGCAATCCTGTCCTGGATGATGTTGAAGGCCTGGACCATGACGCCGGTCATGCCGAGCCGCGCATAGGGCGCCGCTTCCTGCTTCTGCACTTCCTGCGGCGAGAGGCTGGCATTGTGCCGGACAACAGCCGAGCGGCCATAGAGATCATAATTGAGATTGACCGCGACGACGAGCAATTGCTCGTAGGCGCGGCAGACGGAGACGGGTACCGGGTTGACCAGCGCGCCGTCGACCAGCGTGCGATGGTTGCTGCGCACCGGCTCGAAAATGCCGGGGAGGGCATACGAGGCCCTGAGCGCCGTGATCAGCGAACCATTGGCGATCCAGACCTCGTGGCCGGTATTGACCTCGGCCGCGACCGCGACAAAGGGCCGGTCGAGATCCTCGACATTCAGCCCTTCGAGATGCTCCTGCATGCGTTTGGTCAACCGCATGCCGCCGAAGAGACCGCTGCCGCCGATGGTGAGATCAAGCAAGCTCGCGATGCGGCGCATGGTCAGCGAGCGCGCGAAACTTTCGAGTTCGTCGAGTTTGCCGGCGAGATAACAACCGCCGACCAGTGCGCCGATCGAGGTTCCGGCAATCATGCCGATCTCGACCCGCGCTTCGTCGAGGGCGCGTAACACGCCGATATGGGCCCAGCCGCGGGCGGCGCCGCCTCCAAGCGCGAGCGCGATCTTGATTTTCCTTGCAGGCGCGGGGGGAGGGATCGTTTCGAGTGTTGTCGATATGCCGGAACCGGAACCCTCGCCTTCAGAGCTTTGACGATGCAGACTCCAGCTCAGCATGGCGCTCTCCCCTCCAGTAGAACACTTGGTGTCCGATAGTGTGCCCGATCAGTTTCCAAATGGTATATAGAAGCGGTTTTTGGCGCAATAAGGGGCAAATGCCGGCGATTTCGGGCTATTTTCCGTAAACGTCCTGCGGATCGAAATGACGCTCGTCGTCGACGATATCCAGCATCGGCTTTCCGTCCTGAAGCTTGACCGTCCGGTAGAAGCAGGAGCGGCGGCCGGTATGACAGGTGGCGTCGTGACCGGCGACCTCGACCTTGAGCCAGATGGCGTCCTGATCGCAATCGGTGCGGATTTCCTTCACCGTCTGGAGGTTGCCCGACGTTTCGCCCTTCTTCCAGAGCTTGCCGCGCGAACGGCTGAAATAATGGGCCGTGCCGGTCTGGATGGTCAGCGCCAACGCCTGGGCGTTCATATGCGCCACCATCAGCAGTTCGCCGTCGCCGGCATCTGTCACAATTGCGGTGATCAAGCCACGATCGTCGAAACGCGGCGTGAAATCACCAGCGTCCTCCAACGCGGACTTGTCCTCGGATGGTTGACTGAAGATCAGTTGGCTCATCGCGGCCCTCCTGAGGGAGCCGGTATCAGCGGCTTCGCACCATGGTCATGAAACGGGCCTGATCGGCCGGTTCGGTCTTGAACGTTCCGGTAAACGTCGTCGTCAACGTGGTCGAGCCCTGCTTCTGAACGCCGCGCATTGCCATGCACATATGTTCTGCCTCGATCATCACGGCGACACCGCGCGGATTGAGCGTATCATCAATGGCCCGGGCGATCTGCGCGGTCATCGTTTCCTGCGTCTGCAGGCGGCGACCATAGATCTCGACGACACGGGCTATCTTCGACAGGCCGAGCACGCGTCCGTCCGGCATGTAGGCGACGTGGGCCTTGCCGATGATCGGCACCATATGGTGTTCGCAATGCGAGTAAAACGGAATGTCCTTGACGAGGACCATGTCATCGTAGCCGGCAACCTCCTCGAAGGTACGGCCGAGCACGTCTTCCGGCGCCATGTCATAGCCGGCGAAAAGCTCGCGGTAGGCTTTGACGACGCGCGCCGGCGTCTCGAGCAGACCTTCACGCGCCGGATCGTCTCCGGCCCAGCGCAGCAGAACACGAACGGCCTCTTCTGCCTCCTGCTGGGAAGGCCGATCAGACTCACGGTTCGTCTGCGGAAAGTTCTTTACGATGGCGTCCATGATCAATGGTCTCCTGGTCCGCATCGCGGACCCGTCTGTCGGAATCGCCACTGGTCAATCCCATGCGGGAATTCATGCACCTCTGGCAGGCTCCGGGGCTTTCAGGGCTGTTTCAACACCCATCCGGCACGGTTTCCCAATCAAACTTACACGAGGCCATTGCATTTTCATGGCCTTCGAACGACATACATATAGGAAGACCGTCATGGTATGTAAGTATCCTTGGGCGACACGGTGTGTTTTTTGTTTCGACGACAATAACAGGCCGATAAGGCCGATCCGCAGCGATTTTGGAGCGGAATCCAGCATGGACGACATCTACAACAGCAAAATCCTCGAATTCGCGGGCAATATTCCGTTGACCGGCACGCTTGCGGATGCGGATGCGAGCGCCCAGGCCCACTCCAAGCTCTGCGGCTCGAAGGTGCGGGTCTGGCTGAAGATGGACGGCGACGTCGTCACCGATTTTGCCCACGACGTGAAGGCCTGCGCGCTCGGACAGGCCTCGTCCTCGATCATGGCCCGCCATGTCGTCGGAGCCACATCGGGCGAACTGCGCCAGGCACGCCAGGATATGCTCGCCATGTTGAAGGCGGACGGGGCGGGGCCTGCCGGGCGGTTCGAAGACATGCGCTATCTTCTGCCGGTGCGGGACTACAAGGCCCGCCATGCCTCGACGATGCTGACTTTCGATGCGGTGGTCGATGCGATCGGGCAGATCGAGGCGAAACGGGTGGAAGTTGTCGAGGCGTAACCGAGATGTGCGAGTTCTGTGCCCTGCAGGCCAGCGATGAGGACGACGGTGGCGCCGCCGGCTCCCCAAAGCCACGCAAAGCGACCGCACACCGCTCCCGCAACTATACCGGCCCTTTCCGCAAGACCCCCGACCGCCTGCTCGCCATGGGGTTCATCCGTTTCTATCAGTTGACGCTTTCCGGCTTTGTCGGCAATTCCTGCCGCCATATCCCGACCTGCTCCGAATATGGCTACGAGTCGATCGCCCGCCACGGGCTCTGGGCGGGTGGATGGATGACGCTGTTTCGCGTCGGTCGCTGCGGTCCGGGCGGCACCAGCGGCCTCGACCAGGTGCCGGAGACACTCGGCGGCGACTTCCACTGGTGGACGCCGTGGCGTTATATCGCTCTCGGACGCAAAAGAGGGTGAGCCCCATGACGATGCCCGGCGAATACAGGCGTGCATCGGTGGATTTCGACGCCTATCTCGATGATGTGAGAGCGGATACGCTGATCGACGGCCGCAATGCGATCTACACGATGACCCAGGGCGTCTTTCAGACGTTTCGTCGCCGGCTGAATGTTGCCGATGCACTCCGCTTCGCCGATGTGCTGCCGCCGGTCCTGCGCGCGATTTTCGTCGCCGACTGGAATCCCGACGAGGTCAAACGGTCTTTCAGGGATCGTGCGGCCATGACACGGGAAGTGCAGTCACTGTGCGGTGACCATAATTTTTCCCCGAACACCGCCATCCCAGATGTGGCGGCAGCCATATGGAAACATGTCGATGAAGCGGCATTCAGCAGGGTGCTGAAAACCCTGCCCGATGGAGCAGAGGAATTCTGGCGGCCATGAGCATGTTCGTAGCGCTCCTCCACAGCATCGTCCTGACGCCCGACCGCCGGGTCATCATGGAAGATTTGCGCGCGCTTGCCGAAGAGCTCGGCTATCGCGAGCCGCGCACGCTGGTTTCGACCGGCAATCTTGTCTTCGAAGCCGACGAAATGCGGCCGCACGAACTCGAGGTCGCGCTGGAAGAGGGTTTCGAAGAGAAGTTCGGCAAACATGTCGATATCATCGTGCGCAGCGACTGCACCTGGATGGCGCTTTGCAGCACCAATCCCTTCAAAGACGGCAATGGTGATCAGGTCATCGTCCGGGTGATGCGCCTGCCGGTCGATCCGGCGAAGGTGGAGGCGTTGAAACCGCTGATGGCGGAAGGACAGCGCATCGCCGTCGTCGGCGGCGATCTCTGGATCGATTTTGCTGGCAAGCCGAGCCAATCCAAGCTGCTTTCGGCGCTGACGACCAAGCGGCTCGGCGTCGGTACGATGCGCAACTGGAACACGGTGTGCGGCCTTGCCGAAATGATCATGTAGGCCGGCTTCTTCTTTACTCACGAGGGAAATCTGAGTATCAGGCGGCAGCGCTTCCAAAGGACGGAAGCGTTGTCATTGCAACCACCCGCATTCGTTGGCGGGACTGGACAAGGAGAATTTCGATGTCCCAAGCCATTTCCCTGACATTTCCCGATGGTTCCGTGCGCAGCTTCGATGCCGGCGCAACCGGCCGGGATGTCGCCGAATCCATTTCCAAGTCGCTCGCCAAGAAGGCGGTCGCCATTGCGATCGACGGTAGCGTGCGCGACCTTTCCGATCCCGTAGCAACGGGCAGGATCGAGATCCTTACCCGCAACGACGACCGCGCGCTGGAACTCATCCGGCACGACGCGGCGCACGTCATGGCCGAAGCGGTGCAGGAACTCTGGCCCGGCACGCAGGTGACGATCGGCCCGGTCATCGAGAACGGCTTCTATTACGATTTCGCCAAGAACGAGCCCTTCACGCCCGACGATCTGCCGAAGATCGAAAAGAAGATGAAGGAGATCATCGCCCGCAACGCTCCCTTCACCAAGCAGGTCTGGTCGCGCGAGAAGGCGAAGCAGGTCTTCGCCGACAAGGGCGAGCAGTACAAAGTCGAACTCGTCGACGCGGTCCCGGAAGGGCAGGATCTCAAGATCTATTACCAGGGCGATTGGTTCGACCTTTGCCGCGGTCCGCACATGGCCTCGACCGGCCAGATCGGCTCTGCTTTCAAGCTTTTGAAGGTGGCCGGCGCCTATTGGCGCGGCGACAGCAACAATCCGATGCTGAGCCGCATTTACGGCACGGCCTTCGCCGAGCAGTCCGAGCTTGACAATTACCTGCATATGCTTGCCGAGGCCGAAAAGCGCGACCACCGCAAGCTCGGCCGTGAAATGGACCTGTTCCATTTCCAGGAAGAAGGCCCGGGCGTCGTCTTCTGGCACAGCAAGGGCTGGCGCATCTTCCAGTCGCTCGTATCCTACATGCGTCGCCGGCTGGCCGCCGACTACCAGGAAGTCAACGCGCCGCAGGTGCTCGACACCGCGCTTTGGGAAACTTCGGGTCACTGGGGCTGGTATCAGGAAAACATGTTCGCCGTGAAATCGGCGCATGCAATGACCCATCCGGAAGACAAGGAAGCGGACAATCGCGTCTTTGCGCTGAAGCCGATGAACTGCCCCGGTCACGTGCAGATCTTCAAGCATGGCCTGAAATCCTATCGAGAGCTGCCGATCCGCCTCGCCGAATTCGGGCTGGTGCATCGCTACGAGCCTTCGGGCGCGCTGCACGGACTGATGCGCGTGCGCGGCTTCACGCAGGACGACGCGCACATCTTCTGCACGGACGAGCAGATGGCGGCCGAATGCCTGAAGATCAACGATCTCATCCTGTCGGTTTATGAAGACTTCGGCTTCAAGGAAATCGTCGTCAAGCTTTCGACCCGTCCGGACAAGCGCGTCGGTTCCGATGCGCTTTGGGACCGCGCCGAAGCCGTGATGACCGATGTGCTGAAGACGATCGAGGCGCAGTCCGAAGGCCGCATCAAGACCGGCATCCTGCCGGGCGAGGGCGCCTTCTACGGGCCGAAGTTCGAATATACGCTGAAGGACGCGATCGGCCGCGAATGGCAGTGCGGCACGACGCAGGTCGACTTCAACCTGCCGGAACGCTTCGGCGCTTTCTATATCGACAGCAACTCCGAAAAGACGCAGCCGGTGATGATCCACCGCGCCATCTGCGGCTCGATGGAGCGCTTCCTCGGCATCCTGATCGAGAACTTCGCCGGCCATCTGCCGCTGTGGGTATCGCCGCTGCAGGTCGTCGTTGCGACGATCACCTCGGAAGCAGACGCCTACGGGCTTGAAGTGGCCGAGGCGCTGCGCGAAGCCGGGCTGCATGTCGAGACCGACTTCCGCAACGAGAAGATCAATTACAAGATCCGCGAACATTCCGTTACGAAAGTTCCCGTCATTATCGTCTGCGGCAGGAAGGAAGCCGAAGAGCGCACGGTCAATATCCGCCGCCTCGGCAGCCAGGACCAGGTTTCGATGGGGCTCGACGCTGCCGTCGACAGCCTTGCCCTCGAGGCGACGCCGCCGGACATTCGCCGCAAGGCCGAAGCAAAGAAAGCCAAGGCGGCCTGAAAACCGCCTAGTCCGACAGCGCCGCTCCGGCGCTGTCGGAAATCTGTTATGAAGCTGCAATATTCTCGTCACGAATGTGGAGCGGGCTCGTCCCGATGCCGGATTGCGCTTCAAAGAATTATCCTATGCCAATGATGGAGATCCGCGCCTGAAGCGCTGGCTGATCCGCTCGATCGAGGGGCTTTCGGGCCGCGACCGCTTTGTCAGGCTCTATGACATCTGGCGCAGCGACATCATCGGCAAGAGCAACCGCGTGTTCGGCAAGCTGCTCGATCTGATTGACATCGAACTCGACGTCAACGGCAATTGGCCGCTCGAATCCATCCCTAGCGAACCGATCGTCATCGTCGCCAACCATCCCTTCGGCATCGGCGACGGGATAGCCCTTCTGGCGCTTGCCGAACAGCTCGGCCGCCCCTTCAGGGTGCTGATCCATAACGACCTGCTGAAGGTGCCTGAGATGGCGCCTTATTCGCTGCCGATTTCCTTCGAAGAAAGCCGGGAAGCGTTGGCGATGAACATCCGGAGCCGGCACGAGGCGGTGCGGCTGCTCAAGGACGGCACCACCATCATCGTTTTTCCGGCGGGCGGCGTAGCGACCGCCAGGAAGGGCTTTGGACTTGCCGAAGATCTGCCGTGGAAGATGTTTCCGGCAAAGCTCATTCAGGCAGCGGGCGCCAGCGTGCTGCCGATCTACTTCGAGGGCCAGAACGGCCCGCTGTTTCATCTGGCGAGCCTGATGTCGATGACGCTGCGCCTGTCGCTCTTGATCCATGAATTCAGTCGACTGTCCGGCAGGACGATCACGGCGCATGTCGGCAAAGTGCTGACATGGGAGACACTGAGCAGCGGCAGCGATCGCAGAAATCTGCTCGACCGCCTCTACGCGGCCGTCTTCTTGATGGCGCCGCCGAAACGCGCCGTCCGAAAAGGCTTCAGCTAAGCCGAACCACTTGCGGGAAATCAATCCAGGCTGGCGCCGTCACCGCCCTGCGGCTCGAGCTGTTCGTAGGAGGGGAGCGGCTGCTCGGGAGCAGGCTGAACGCCGGGCGGCGGTGGCGTGCCGGCCGGCACCTGCTGCACCGTACGGGCCGCGCTCACCGGCTGCTGCGGCTGCTGGTCCCTCATGAGAACCTCGACATCGGTGTTTTTGCCGGCGACGACGGTAAAATCGCGCTGGTAGATCTTGTCCTTGTTGCGGGCGACGGCGGAATATCCGCCTTCGGCGAGAACCATCGTCGGAAAGGCGCTGACGCTTTCGCCGACACTGTCGCCGGCTGCCGTCAGGATCGACCAGGCCGTATCGGCGATCGCCTCACCACCGGTTTCGGAGACCAGCTTGAAGGTGATCTGCGCGGCGCGGTGCTGGATCGTCGCCTCGGTCAGTTTGCCGGCCTCGACCTGGATGTCGGCGCGGATGACGGCGTTGACGCTGCCATATTCGGAAACGATGTGATAGGTGCCGGCATTGAGGCGGACGACGGTGTTCGGTGAGACATCGGCCATGACGAGACCGCGCTCGCCATCGTCACGCACTTCCGACGAATAGATCGAGAAGCTCAACTGGTCGGGACGAATGCGGGCATCGGTGCCGGAGACGGCGTTGAGCAGCAGACCGCCGGCATCGAGCACCATCACCTGCTTGTCGACTTCGCCGTCGGCAGGCACGGTCAGTTTCTTGGTGACGCCGGCACGACCGAAGGACACGTTGACGAAATAATCGCCGGGGGCGAGCTGGAAGGCGGCAGGCCCACCCTTGGCGCTGGCGATCAGCGGCAGCTTGCCGTCGGTTCCGGCGATCGGGCTGAAAACGTACCAGGAAAGGCCGTCCTCAACCGGCGTGCCGTCTGATGTCAGCTTGGCCTCCATCGCGACATCGCGCAGCTTGGCGGCCTCGGGCGCCGCACCGGGCGCGATGAAGGCGTTGAGCTTCGGCATCTTCGACGTCGATTCGAGCTGCTTGAAGTCCTTGAAGGCCTCCTGGGCGCCGGCGCCGCAGGTCATCAATGCCACCAGGGCAAGCGCGAGGCCGATGCGTGCAAAAGGCGAAATGCCAAACATCTGTTTCGTGAACCGATTGACTTCTGAAATCGCAAAGGCCACTTCAAGACCAACGCGATGGCAAATTCAAGACCCACCCTTCGCAGCAGCCTAAAAATGAAAGCTTCTCCCGCATGAAATCCGATATCAAGCTGATCGACTACCTCGCCGTGCGCCGCTCCATCCCCGCTTTCCAGATGTGCGAACCAGGCCCCGAGAAGGCCGAAATCGAGGAGATCCTGCGTCTTGCTTCGCGTGTTCCCGATCACGGCAAGATCGCACCCTGGCGTTTCATCGTTTATCGCGGACAGCAGCGCGCCCATCTTGGCGAAGAGCTTTTGAAGCTGGCGCTCAAGGCGAAACCCGAGCTTTCCGAGGAGATGATCCAGGTCGAGCGCACCCGTTTCACGCGCGCCCCCGTGGTCGTCGCCGTGGTCAGCAAGGCGGGTCCGCATATCAAGATCCCGGAATGGGAACAGATGATGTCGGCAGGCGCGCTTTGCCTCAACGTCATTCTCGCCGCCAATGCCAACGGCTATGTCGCCAACTGGCTGACGGAGTGGTTCGCCTATGACGAACGTGCCTATCCGCTGCTCGGCGTCGGGCCGGATGAAAAGGTGGCGGGCTTCATCCATATCGGCTCGACGACATTTCCGGCAATCGAGCGGCCACGGCCGGAGCTGGCCGATACCGTGACCTGGGTCGGCGGAGACGACTAATGTTCTACACCACCGACGGCAACCGGCACGGGCTCGCGCATGACCCCTTCAAGGCGATCGTATCCCCGCGTCCGATCGGCTGGATCGGCAGCAAGGGCAGGGACGGTTCGATAAACCTTGCGCCCTATTCCTTCTTCAATGCCGTGGCCGACCGGCCGAAGCTGGTGATGTTTTCCTCGGCCGGGCGGAAGCACAGCCAGCGCAACGCTGCTGAAACCGGCGTCTTCACCTGCAATTTCGTCAGTCGCAACCTCGCCGAAAAGATGAACCTCTCGTCGGCGCCGCTGCCCTACGGCACCAACGAATTCGAGTTCGCCGGCTTGACGCAGAAGCAGGCCGAACTGATCGACGCGCCCTATGTCGGCGAGGCCTTCGCGGTGCTCGAATGCCGCGTCACCGAGATCATCGAGCCGAAGACGCTGTCAGGTGCGCCTTCCGAAAACGTCCTCGTCTTTGGTGAGGTGGTCGGCATCCATATCGACGAGGCGATCGTCAGGGACGGCCGCCTCGACATGGCGATCGCCCGGCCGGTGGCGCGCATGGGCTACATGGATTACAGCGAAGGCAGCGATGTTTTCGAGATGCTCCGGCCCCGCGTCGAAGCCTAACCGGCAAGGCATACAAAGGCTTAAGAAATATGGTGAACGAATCTTAAACCTTTTGCCGCTACGGTCGCAGCAGTGAATGGAGCGCGCGGGAATCGCGTTCAAGTGCTGGGGCATCGAGTGATCGTAGAAGCTTTCCTTCGTTGGATCGAAACGGCCAAGACCGGCGACCGGGCCCGGGCAGCAAACGCGCTTGGTCGGGCCTACCTGCAGTCCGCGATGTCTGCGGATGAGCGGAAGGCGGCCGAGATGGCGATGACCTATCTTCTCGACGATCCGTCGCCGCGTGTGCGCCTCGCACTTGCCGAGGCGATCGCCTGGTCGCCCGATGCGCCACGCAATCTGATCCTTTCGCTTGCCGAGGACCAGCCCGAGGTCGCCTGCCATGCCGTCACCTGCTCGCCGCTTTTGAGCGATGCCGATCTCGTCGACCTTGCCGCGCGCGGCAACGGCGCTACCCGTATGCTGATCGCTGCCAGAGCCTATGTGACGCGCCCGGTTTCCGCCGCCCTTGCCGAGGTCGGCGACGAGGAGGAACTGCTCTGCCTGCTCGAAAACGACGGCGCGGCGATCTCCAGCCAATCGCTGAAACGCATCGCCGAACGGCTGGGTGACAACTGCGACATCCGTAATCTGCTTCTCGACCGCGGTGATCTTCCCGCCGATGCCCGCCAACTGCTCACCCAGCATGTCAGCAATGCGCTGGTCGGACTGCCTCTGGCCCAGGCTGCAATCGGCCTGCAGCGGCTCCAGCGCATCAGCCGCGAGGCGACCGAGGCTGCCATCGTTGCGATTGCCGGCGACATCGCGCCGCGCGAAATACCCGATCTCGTAACGCATCTGCGTCTCAACGGCCGGCTCACGCCGTCCTTCCTGATGCACACGCTCTGCGCCGGCAAGGTGGATTTCTTTGCCGCCGCGATCGTCGATCTGAGCGGCTGTGGCGAGCGCCGGGTACGGTCGATCCTAGCAACGGGGCGCATGCATGCGGTGCGTGCGCTCTACGAGTCTGCCGGCTTGCCGAGGGACATCAGCGTCATCTTCGTCGAAGCGACACTGCTCTGGCGCGACGCCGCAAGGAAGGCACCGGGAAGCGTGCTCGGCAACGTCTGCGGACGTCTTCTCGAAAAATTCCGCCATCACGATGGTGCGCATAGTGCGGTCGGCGAGTTGCTCGATATGGTGGAAAAGCTTGGTGTCGCCGAACAGCGGCAATCGGCCCGCGTCTATGCGGCGCTTGCGGCGGCCTAATCGTTCAGCCGCGTCACGACCCAGGAATAGCTGGCGGATACGAAGTGCACGGGTTTGGAAAGCGTCTCCTTAACGTCGCGGCCCGACGGTAGATGCGCGCGGACCTGACCGGCGATGTTTTCAGCAAAACTTGCGAGCCTTCCCGGTTCTTCGGAGGGCTCGGGCACCCCAGTCGCGATCTCGGGTGCGGCCGCAGGCAGTAGCGCCGGTTTCGGCGGTTCGGCTGCGACGAGCGCTTTCGGCGCCTCGCACACCGCGATGACCGAGGGATAGTTGACATTGGCATGGGCTTTGAGCCGACGCTCGGCTTCGGCATCGCATGCGGCAACAGTTTCCCAGCGCTTATCGACGGTCGCCACATAATTGCATTGACTGACGGAATCGTCGCAACCGAGAATGGTCATCGCGATGAGCACCGCTTGCATATTCTGCCTCCTTGGCTATTGAAGCTGACATCGCCTTAGACGGCGCAATTCCAACCGAAAAAAGGCGAAGGCATTAACTCTTCGTCATCTCGGCAAAAATTGCGCCTTGCAAGCATCCGGAGCCAGCATGTCCGTCATCATCGCCCAGGAACCGCCGCGCCAAGACGCCATCATCCGCCTCCTCGATCTTTCCGATGCCTATGCGCAATCGCTCTATCCCGCGGAAAGCAACCATCTGGTCGACCTTTCATCGCTGGAAAAGCCTTCGGTGAGCTTCTTCGTGGCCCGCAACGACGGAGCAATCGTCGGATGCTGCGCGCTGGTCGAAGCCGGCGACGGCACGGCGGAGATCAAGCGCATGTTCGTCGATCCCAAGGCGAGGGGGCTGAGGATCGGCAGCGGCCTGATGAACGCGCTGGAGACGATCGCAAGGGAAAAAGGGCTGGCGGCGATCCGGCTTGAAACCGGCATCTACCAGCCCGAGGCGATCGCCCTTTACCGCAAATACGGATATCGGAATATCGAACCTTTCGGCAGCTATCTGCCGGACCCGCTCAGCCTGTTCATGGAAAAGCAGCTGGGATAAGGGTTGGCGAACGCTCAGCCTTCGGCGACGCGGGGGATCGTTTTCGACGGCGGCGGGGCCTGTTCGTCGATGAGGATCTGCGGTCCCGTCTCGCCCTTTTCGGCGTTGCGGGCCTCGTGGATCCACTCACGCCAGATGGCGACGATCAGCGCCATCAGCACCGGGCCGATGAAAAGGCCGAGGAAACCCATCGTCTTGACGCCGCCGACGAGGCCGAAGAACGTTGGCAGGAAGGGCAGCTTGATCGGACCGCCGACAAGCTTCGGCCGCAGCGTCTTGTCGACGATGAAGAGTTCGACGGTGCCCCAGACGAAGAGACCGATGCCAGCGACATGCGAGCCACTGGCCAGCAGATAGATAGAGACCAGCGTGAAGGAGAGCGGCGCACCGCCTGGTATCAGCGCCATCACACCGGTTAGCACGCCGAGCGTCACCGGCGACGGCACGCCGGCAATCCAGTAGGCGAGCCCGAGCACGATACCTTCGCCGATCGCAATCAGCGTCATGCCCATGACGGTGGAGCTGATCGTCGCCGGTACGACGCGGGAAATGCGCTCCCAGCGGTTCGGCAGGATGCGCTCGCCCAGCATGTCGATCTGCTTGGAGAAAGAAAAGCCATCGCGATAGACGAAGAACAACGCGATCAGCATGAAGAGCAGCGTCAGCAGCAGGTGGAAGGCGCCGCCGCCGGCCGCAAGCACGGCACGGTAGATGTTGCCGATATTGGCACCGCTGACCGCCTGGATGACCTCGCCCAGGGCGCCCGGACTGCCGATATATTTGGTCCAGACCTCATCGAGGTATGAACCCGCCAAAGGCAGTACGACAATCCAGTTGGGCGTCGGGGCGCCAGTACGGTTGGCGTGGATCGCCCAGGCGACCCAGGTGCGCACTTCGCCCGTCGTATATGCGACCGCAAGCCCGATCGGGATGACCAGGAATGTAATGATCATGATGATGGCGATGGTCGCCGCAATCGTCGTATTGCCGCCGACGCGGGCAAGAAGCTTGCGGTAGAGCGGCCAGCTGGCGAAGCCGATGACGAGGGCTGCGAGCACCGGTACGAGGAAGCCGTAGAAGAAATAAACACCGGCCGCAACGATCAGGACCAGCAACCACCGCGCCGCCGAAATGGAAGGGATCAGCGGCGTGCGTGTCGGCGACGACGAACCCAGCCATCGCGGCTCATGATTGGCTTTCTGACGGTCGAACACACCCACACGCGCCTCTTCTTATTCTTGTCGTCTGGTTATGGGCTATGAACCCGGCGGTTTCAAGGTCCGCAGCGTGAAAGCGTATACAAAGCGTCGCTATTCGACCGTCAAGCGAAGCGTCTTACTGCTGCGGACGGTTGAGAACCTTGAAGGCGTAGAATTGCGTCTTCTGACTGGCCGAGAAATTATTGTCGGAACCGAGAATGAGAACCTCGCTACCGTCCTTGGCCTTGCCGAGCGACATGGCCTCGATATTGTCGGGAACAAGGCCGATCGCGCGGAGATCGAGGATCTGGCTCTTGCGGGCGGGGACGACGCGCTGGTCGTTTTTGGCGAGCGACGGGATGGCGGATACGTCGGTCGCGTCGGTGAGATCCATCATCATGATCTTGATATTGTTGCCGAAACCCTGGGCATAGCTGCGCTCGACGGCGAGCAGGCGATGATCGTCGAGGGCGAGCATCTCCGACATGCCATTGTCATTGCCGCCGTCAGCCTTGGTGGCGGCCTGCGGGATCGGCGAAACTGGGTAGACGTACTGAGCCTTCGGCTCGCCGGTCGCGCCGTCATAGCGGATGATCCGCGACAGGCTGCCCGATGTCAGCGAGGGGTTCGGACCGTCCTGATAGAGCGCGGCTTCGAGACCGACGAAAACATCGCCCGAAGGGGTAACGGCGACATCCTCGAAGGCGAGGTTGTCGCGGATGCCGGTCGACTTGTCGGCGGTCGGAGCAAAGCCCTCCGGCAGCTTGAATTCGCGAACGAAGGAGCCGTCCGGCGAAGCGACGCGGATGAAGGGCGGCAAGAGCGCCTTGCCGTCGCCTTCGCTGCCCCAGTAGATGCCGTCCTTGCCGAGGCGGATCGATTCCGGATCGACGGTCCTGGCGGCGAAGGGCTCGCCGTTCTTGTCCTTCAACGTGACGTGCTTGACGATGGAGACACCCTTGAGGCCCGATGCATCGACATCCACATCAAGTTCATAGAAGCGGGCCGGGGCCCTCTCGGAGCGGTCGTCGCTGATGGCCATATAGTGGCCGGTGGCGGCATCGAAATCGAGGCCTGATATGCCGCCGAATTCGACACCGTTTTCCATATGGCCCGTGGGGATAACGAATTCACCGAGATAGGAAAGCGAAATGCCAGCGGCGCAATCGCCGAAGGGGCAGGCGGTCCCGAAGGTGGCGCCAATATCGGTAGCGCTGACGGTGACGGTGCTGGACAGCAGAACGAAAGCGGCAGCCGCGAGAAAACGCTTGGTCATGGCAAATATCCGGCAAAGGGTTGAAAACGGTCGAACCGGCGCAACTGCTCCCCGAGGGAAGCGCGCCGACCGCTTCATGCGCCGGTTGTTTGACGGAGTTGTTACGGTTCTTCGTCAGTTCCGTGAAATCGCGAATGCTAAAATGAGGCGCGCCGGGCCGTACCAGTCCCCGACTGTTCGGCGCGCCCGCGACATGCTCTAAATATCGAGGTTCTCAGCGAAGGCCGCGCGCTCCTGGATGAAGCGGAAACGGGCTTCCGGCTTGGTGCCCATCAGATCGTCAACGGCGCTGCGGGTGCCTTCGAAATCTACCTCGTCGATCAGCACCTTGAGCAGCGTGCGCTTGGATGGATCCATCGTGGTTTCCTTGAGCTGGGCGGGCATCATCTCGCCGAGACCTTTGAAGCGGCTGATCTCGACCTTGGCCTTGCCCTTGAACTCCGTCTGCATCAGCTCGGCGCGATGATTGTCGTCACGTGCGTAGGCGGATTTTGCCCCTTGGGTGATCTTGTAGAGCGGCGGCACTGCGAGGAAGAGATGGCCGCCGCGCACCAGCTCCGGCATCTCCTGATAGAAGAAGGTGATGAGCAGCGAGGCGATATGGGCGCCGTCGACGTCGGCATCGGTCATGACGATAATGCGCTCGTAGCGCAGGTCTTCATCGCGGTATTTCGAGCGCGTGCCGCAGCCGAGCGCCTGGATGAGATCAGCGAGCTGCTGGTTGGCGCCGAGCTTTTCGCGGCCGGCGCTGGCGACGTTCAGGATCTTGCCGCGCAGCGGAAGGATCGCCTGGTTGGCGCGGTTGCGCGCCTGCTTGGCCGAACCACCTGCCGAATCGCCCTCGACGATGAAGAGCTCAGCGCCTTCGGCGGTGTTCTGCGAGCAATCGGCGAGCTTGCCCGGCAGGCGCAGCTTGCGCACCGCCGTCTTGCGGTTGACTTCCTTTTCCTTGCGGCGGCGCAGGCGCTCCTCGGCGCGCTCAATCACCCAGTCCAGCAGCTTGGCCGACTCGTTCGGGTTGTCGGCGAGATAATGGTCGAAGGGATCTCGGAGCGCGTTCTCGACGATGCGCTGAGCCTCGACGGTCGCAAGCTTGTCCTTGGTCTGGCCGACGAATTCCGGCTCGCGGATGAAGACCGACAACATGCCGACGGCGGAGATCATCACGTCGTCGGTGGTGATCTGCGCGGCGCGCTTGTTCTGCGTCAGCTCGGCATAGGCCTTCAGGCCCTTGGTCAGCGCGATACGCAGGCCCGCCTCGTGCGTGCCGCCTTCGGGCGTCGGGATGGTGTTGCAATAGGAATGCACCTGCGGATCGCCGCCATACCAGGTGATCGCCCATTCCATCGAGCCATGGCCGCTGGTCTTTTCGGTCTTGCCGGCGAAGATCTCGCGGGTGACGGTGAACTCCTTGCCCATCGTCGCCTGCAGATAGTCCTTCAGGCCGCCGGGGAAGTGGAAGACGGCCTTATCAGGGACTTCGGAACCTTCCGGCAGCACGCCCGCTTCGCAGCTCCAGCGGATCTCGACGCCGCCGAAGAGATAGGCCTTGGAACGCGCCATGCGGAAGACGCGGGCAGCGTCGAACTTCATGTGATCCCCAAATATCTGGGGGTCTGGATGGAAGCGCACGCGGGTGCCGCGGCGATTGTGGACATCACCCAGTTCTTCGAGCCCGCCCTGCGGCAGGCCGCGGGAGAAGCGCTGGCGGTATAGCTTGCGGTTGCGCGCCACCTCGACCTCGAGGTCGTCGGAGAGCGCGTTGACGACCGAAACGCCGACGCCGTGCAGACCGCCTGATGTCTCATAGGCCTTGCCGTCGAATTTGCCGCCGGCATGCAGCTTGGTCATGATGACTTCGAGCGTCGACTTGCCCGGAACCTGCGGATGGTTCTCCACCGGGATGCCGCGGCCGTTATCGGAGACGGTCAGGTAGCCCTGCAGATCGAGATGCACTTCGATGAAGTTGGCGTGTCCGGCGACGGCTTCGTCCATCGCATTGTCGATGACTTCGGCAAAGAGGTGATGCAGCGCCTTTTCGTCGGTGCCGCCGATATACATGCCCGGGCGCATGCGCACCGGCTCGAGTCCTTCGAGAACGCGGATCGACGAGGCGCCATACTCATCCGAGTTCGACGCGGCGGGCGCAGGGCGCGCGGAGGCTCCGGCAGTTGAGGATGCTGCTGCGACGACGGGCGCGGCCGTCACCGGCGGCCGTTCGGCCGCAACGGCAGGCTTCTGCGCCTCCTCCCGTTTTTCAGAGAGGGGCAGTCCGGAAAAAAGGTCTTTGCTGTTGTCCATGGAGCCGTTCAGATCTTCATCCTGTCTTGGGCTGGTATCCGCCGCCGACCCAAAATCACCGCATTTCACGTCACGTTTGCGAATCAGGCAGATTCTGCCAGAAAGCACCTCTATACGCGACACCGCCAGACTTGGCGGGCTTTTCAGACATGATTTGCGTTGCCGGGCGCAGAATGGCAAGCGGCGGCAGGCTTCAGGAAACCATCCGCATGCGAATGTCCACAAGTCATTGCACCATCATCACTGCAATTGCGGCCTTTTTGCTATCCACGGCCGTGCTTTCCGCCGGCGGATCGGCGCGGGCGGGCGATGCGCTGGGACCCTTCAAGGACGATCTGTTCTCGAAACAGACAGTGCTGCAGACTGGCGATGACGGTGCCTTGGAGGTCATCGACTATGACGAGACGCGCGATATCAACGGCCGCGACCAGATCCCGGAGAAGCGAGCACAGCAGAAATATGTGGCGCTCGGCATCCGCAAGGCCCAGGCGGATGAAACGCTCTCGCTCGACGGTATCAGGCTCGATGTCACCAGGGTGGGACCGGCCGCGAATGCCGCTTTCACGGTGATCTTCATCCATGGCCGCGACGGCGACCGCCGTCTCGGAGCCAACGACTACAGCTTCGGCGGTAATTTCAACCGGCTGAAGAACCTCGTCGCCGGCAATGGCGGCGTCTATTATTCGCCAACGGTGAGAAGCTTCGATAGCAACGGCGTTGCGGCGATCGAAGGCCTCATCCGCTATGCCGCCGCGCAATCGCCCGGCCGGCCGATCGTTCTTTCCTGTGCTTCCATGGGAAGCCAGGTCTGCTGGGGCGTTGCGCGCGACAGCGACAGCGTCAAGCGGCTGAAGGGCATGCTCATTATGAGCGGAGTGACCGATCCAGATTTCACGAAGAGCCCGTTCTACAAGGCGAAGCTGCCGATCTGGTTCGCGCATGGCAGCCGCGACCCGGTCTATGCCGCAGCCGACCAGCAGGCGCTGTTCGAAGGCCTGCACAAGGCGAAATATCCGACGCACTTCACGCTGTTTCAGACGGGAAACCATGGAACGCCGATCCGGATGATCGACTGGCGCAGGGTGTTGAACTGGATTCTCGCCGGCTGAGAACGATTTTGGCATAAATATGCGCGAGATCGCAGAGATTCCCCTTACGTCAAGGGCATGATGCTTTTCTTTGCCGCACGCTTTTGATATTGCCCCAGGGATATGCAGTTTGTGGAAGGCCGGCATGACCCCTGACTTGCGCCCGCTTGTGGCGGGAAATTGGAAAATGAACGGCACGCGTGCCTCCCTGGATCAGATCAAGGCGATCGCCGAGGGCGTTCGCCCTCCGCTTGCCAACAAGGTCGAGGCGCTGATCTGCCCGCCGACGACGCTGCTCTACGTGGCGACGGCGCTCTGCACCGACAGCCCGCTTGCCATCGGCGCGCAGGATTGCCACCAGAAGCCGTCAGGCGCCCATACCGGCGATATTTCGGCCGAAATGATCGCCGACAGTTTCGGCACCTATGTGATCGTCGGCCATTCCGAGCGGCGCACAGACCATGCCGAGACGGACCATCTGGTCCGCGCCAAGGCGGAAGCCGCCTTTGCCTCCGAGCTGACCGCGATCATCTGCATCGGCGAGACAGCGGACGAACGTCGCGCCGGGCAGGAACTCGACGTCATCAAGCGTCAGCTTTCCGCCTCCGTTCCCGATGCTGCAATCGCCGAGAACACGGTCATCGCCTATGAGCCGATCTGGGCGATCGGAACCGGCGTAACGCCGACCTCAGGCGATGTCGAAAAGGCGCATGCCTTCATGCGCGCCGAGCTCGTGGCCCGCTTCGGCGATGAAGGCCGCAAGATGCGCCTTCTCTACGGCGGCTCGGTGAAGCCCGCCAATGCCGTAGAACTGCTTGGTATCGCCAATGTCGACGGAGCGCTGATCGGCGGAGCGAGCTTGAAAGCCGCCGACTTCCTCGCCATCTACCGGGCTTATGACGTGCTGCTCGCCTGAGAGGCATTGTTTATTCCTGGGTTTATTCCTGGCCGAAGGGCTTGGAATAGATCAAAGCCTCATGTAAAGAGCCGCCAGAATTTCTTATTTATGTCCGTTTCCGGACGGGCAGGACTGGACCCATGCAGACAGTATTGATTGTCATCCATCTCATGATCGTGCTCGCCCTCGTTGGCGTCGTGCTCATCCAGCGTTCGGAAGGCGGCGGCCTCGGTATCGGCGGCGGCTCGGGCTTCATGTCGGCCCGCGGCACTGCCAATGCGCTGACGCGCACGACAGCGATCCTTGCGACCCTGTTCTTCCTTACCTCGCTCGGCCTCGGCATCCTGACACGTTACGAGGGCCGTCCGAGCGATATTCTCAACCGTATTCCGGCAACGGGCGGTCAGGGCAACGGTATTCTCGATTCGCTCGGCGGCGGCGCAAAGGCCCCGGCCCAGCCGGCCGGCAACGGCGTTCCGAACGGTGGCGCTGCTGCTCCGGCACCGGCTGCCCAGGCACCTGCAACGTCTGCGCCTGCAAGCCAGGCACCGGCTGCAAATGCACCGGCGGCGAGTGCCCCGGCAGCTCCGTCGGCGACTGCTCCGGCAACGCCCGCCGCGCCGGCCCAGCCCTCCGGCGTCCCGACGGGACAGTAAGCCGGTCTTCGACATAAACCGCCGGCAGGCCCTCGGGTCTGCCGGTTTTCTTTTGTGCAGATTCCAGCGCGACGCACCGAAAGTTCCGGAAAAGAATTTTTGGGCTGGTGGAATCGTTTTTGAAAAGGTATCCGGTGAATCCCATGGCGCGATACGTATTCATCACTGGCGGCGTGGTTTCCTCTCTCGGAAAAGGAATTGCGGCCGCGGCTCTCGGAGCGTTGCTGCAGGCCCGTGGATATCGGGTACGGCTTCGCAAGCTCGACCCCTATCTGAACGTGGACCCGGGCACGATGAGCCCGACCCAGCACGGCGAGGTCTTCGTCACCGACGACGGCGCGGAAACCGATCTCGATCTCGG